>Ga0194132_10004494_pt1 | contig 23675 bp, 23 predicted proteins | sample TA2KigOf80mmetaG_FD_148612 | JGI IMG/M metagenome (GOLD analysis project Ga0194132, IMG submission 148612) | Freshwater microbial communities from Lake Tanganyika, Tanzania - TA2015054 Kigoma Offshore 80m | ecosystem: Environmental > Aquatic > Freshwater > Lake | place: Tanzania: Lake... | reverse complement strand
TCGCGATCCCCTGGCTTAAGACCAGCGAGCGGCCTTGCGAGGCCAGGCTCAGCCGTTCCTCTTGCAATTGCTGGCGCTGCCGCGTTAAGACCCGCTTTTGTTCCCGCTCCTCAGTCGGCACCGCCACGATGTTCTCAGCTCCCAAGTCGGCCAGCTTGCGGTGCAGCGCAAAACTTGTCGGCCCCGCTTCATGGCAGCTGTAAACCTTCTCGCAATCGGGGATAAACTTCTCCACCCACACTTGGCACTTCTGGGTCTCCATCCGGCGGGGCGCTTTGGGTGGCTGGCCCTCTTCCTGAATACTGAAGACCACCCAAGGGGCATGCACGTCCTGGGCCAGCTTGACTGTCCCGTAGGATTTGGCTGGCGTCTTTTTGTTCTTTTTATTTTGACGGCTTTGGGTCTCTTGGGCTTTGTTGATAACGCAGGTTTTTTCATAGGCTGGCAAGTTGCGCTCCAGTGAGCGCTCTTGCCAGCTTGTTCATGTCATCTACCTTAAAACTGCCTTGTTCAATGCGACGATTTTGAATTGATTGCCCGGGTAGATGCACCTATAAGCGTCGCTTCGCCACCCCGCGCGCCAAAATTGAAAGCCGACTGCGGCGTGCCGGGTCAAATCAAACACCATTAAATTAAACGCATGATTTCCTTCATTGAAACCACCGCCGGGAAAGGCAACGTCCCGATCTACCAATTAAAGGTCGTCCTGCTCGGCACCGAACCCCCCGTCTGGCGGCGGTTGCAAGTGCCCGGCAACGCCAAGCTCGACTGGCTGCACGCCGTCCTTCAAGTTGCGATCGGCTGGACCAACAGCCATCTGCACGCGTTCCAAGTAGGCGAGGACCGCTACTCCGACACACGGGTTCACTTTGCCGAGTTTGAGGGCGACCCGGAAATCCTCGAAGAGCGCAAGTTCACTCTCCGGGAAATCGCTCCGAGCGAGCAGGACGCTTTCAATTACGAATATGACTTCGGCGATTCGTGGGAGCACGAGATCACGGTGGAAAAGATTCTTCTGCTCGACGCGGCTGCCGCCAAGACTGCGCACTGCCTCGATGGCGCCCGCGCCTGTCCGCCGGAGGATTGCGGCGGCATCTGGGGCTACGCCAACTTGCTCAAGATTCTCAAGAACCGGAAACACCCCGAGCACAAGAGCATGAAGGAATGGATCAGCCGCCCGTTCGACGCTGCCGCCTTCGACGTGGCGAAAACCAACTTCTGGCTGCGAAAACTAAAATGGCCGCGCGCGACTGAAGCTCAACTGCGCAAGGTCCTCATGGGCCGGGACGATTACCACGAATGATCGGTGACGAATTCAACCAACTCATGGCTTCGGTTTGACGCGTTCCGCCTGGCCGCGCACTATTCGACACATGAAAGTTCAGACTTACCATGCGGTGTTTCGCAAGGATGACGGGTGGTGGATCGGCTGGGTCGAGGAAATTCCCGGCGTCAATTCCCAAGGCAAGACCAAAACGGAGTTACTCAAGAATTTGAGCTCGACTCTCCGCGAAGCCTTGGAAATGAACCGCGAAGATGCTGGGGCGCTGGCTTGAGAAGATTACGGGGAAGCTCCCCTGAAAGTGTGAAACGCCGCGAGTTGATTCGTCACCTCTCGGCTCACGGCTGCGCGCTGGCCCGCGAAGGCAGCGACCACTCCTGGTGGGGTAACGCTGCCAACGGCCGCCGCCCCGTTTTTGGGCGCGAGCTTTGTCACGTTGATCGTTGAGGAAGTTCTTCACTGAGGCTAACAGAAAGGCCCGGAATCGGCCCTTATCCTGAGAGAGGCCGCGCAAAAATCCCGGCTGAGCAAGTGCGCGAAGAACCCCTGGACTAGGTCTTGAGCGTCTTGCGGGTCGTGGCCATGGCGGCGAACGAAGGCATAGAGCGGATACCAATAAGTGCGGCAGAGTTTTTCGAGGGCTTCCGCCGCTTCGGCCTGTTTTCCATCGCGCGCGGACAAAACAACGCTCCAGTGCGTTGTGGAAAAGACGGCGTGGGTCCCGGCACCGGTCATAGCCGGAGGATAACGAACTCTAGTCGGTCTGCAAGCAAGCGGAGCAGCAATTCAGCAGCGAGCGATTATCTCAACCTCAGCGCCTCCTGCTCTTAATCGTAATCGTAATCCTAACCTCTTCCGATGCCCCATCGCTCGAAAGAGTTGCAAATCGGCATCGAATTCCCCCAACATCTCCCCACAACAAAACCGAACCTAAAATCATGAGCATTCCCACTGTGACCTCACTCAAAACTGTCAAAGGCAACACCCAATCCAAAGTCGAAGCCGAGCTGTCCGCGACGAATGGCTTGCTGCGTCTGACACCGACCTGGGTCCCGCGCTCATTCCTCCAGCCCGGCCTGAGGTTGAAGTTGCATCCCGACGACACGTACGCGTACGGCGCGAATCGCGGCGGCATCGACGAACGCTGGTTTGCCTCGACGACCGAAGCGGCTAACGACGGCCGCCTGCCCGATGAAGGCCTAAGTTATTGCGTCGTGGGCAAGGAACGTTTCACCTTGCGGCAGGCTGTGGCCGATTGCGGGGCGACATTGATCGGCGCGAAGCTTTGGAAAAAATATAGCCGCTGGCCGGTCTATTCGAAATTCTTCGATAACATGGGCCCGATCCCGCATCACATGCACCAATCCGAGAAACAAGCCAAGTTAGTGGGCCAGGAAGGCAAACCCGAAAGCTACTATTTTCCGCCCCAGCACAACAACGTTGGCAACAATTTCCCTTACACGTTCTTCGGCCTTGAACCCGGCACGACTAAAGCCCAAGTCCGCAAATGCCTCGAAGATTGGAACAAGGGCGACAATGGAATCCTTGATCTCTCGAAAGCTTATCGTCTCAAGCCTGGCGCCGGCTGGCTCGTCGGCCCGTGCATTCTTCACGCTCCGGGCTCACTGTGCACTTACGAACCGCAATGGGGCAGCGATGTGTTCGGGATGTACCAGAGCTTGGTCGAAGGCCGTTATGTCCCATGGTCGCTCCTCGTGAAAGACATGCCCAAGGCCAAACACAACGACCTCGATTTCATCGTCAACCAGCTTGATTGGGACGCCAACGTCGATCCGAACTTCAAGGACAATCATTACCTTGAACCTGTGCCTGTCGCCGACACGCGCAGCGAAGGTTATGTCGATCGCTGGATCGTCTATGGCGACATCAACGGCAAACAATACTTCACCGCCAAGGAACTGACCGTTGATCCCGGCGTCAAAGCGACAGTGCAAGACAAAGGCGCGTACGGTCTAATTTGCGTTCAAGGCAAAGGCACGATTAACGGCCAACCGCTGAACAGCCCCAAGCTGATCCATTTTACTGAACTAACTGAAGACGAATACTTCTGCACCGAAGATGGCGCGAAGAACGGAGTCGCCTTCGAGAACACCAGCGAAACCGAACCGCTCGTTTGCCTTCGCTACTTCGGCCCGGATGTAAATCCCGAGGCGCCGACGATGGGAGCTTATCGGAGGAATAAGTTCGCGTAACCGAACTATTCTGCCGCAGGGGGATGAGGAGTGCTCGGACGTAGCATCTCTCGGCTGTGTGCATTGCCAAGCTCTGCTTAAATTAACGAACGCTAAACGCAGCTAGCTGATTGCTGTTTCTCGAGTGGCACTTCAGCCATCGGAACAAGTTTATAGCGCCGCATTTCCTTAATCTTAATCTCGTCCGGATGCGCTGCGGGCGTAAACTCCATGAGCACGAGTGACCCATCCTTCATTTCCTGAACTCCAGCAGGGCGCATGATCAGCCTTGGGTACCGCTCTCGTGCTAAATCTATCATTTGTACAATCTGCGTTTTGCTAAGCCGATCGTTCGCGCATTTAGCCTCGACCGGAATGACAAACTGTTTTCCATCAATATCCAAACCAACATAAAGATCATCGATTTCGCACTGCCCTTTTCCTTTAGTGAAGGTCCGCCAGTGGTTTTGCAGATGGTAACAGGTGATCCGGAGAAAAATATCCATCAAACGGTTGTAATGAACTTTCGCGAGAACCCCCTGCTCATCGCTACCCGCGTACTCCAGAACGATCTCGGGCGTCGCGTCAGGCAAAAGAATGGTCGCCAGATCAGCCTGAATCTGAATCTGAAGTGTTGTCGCGAGTTTCACGAAGGCATAACGCGCCTTGCCGCGGCCACGAATCATACAAGGACCAAGCCGGTCGACGGATTCAGGAAGGGGACGTCGGCCGGACGTGTATTGGTAACGCACATCAGGCACATTATTCTCCTTATAAGCGGGCTTTGAAAGCGTCACCTGCGCAATGGCATCGCGGATATCATGCATTGTAAACGGAACCTCGTTTGCGCCAGGTGAATAGTTTTTTTCGAAGACAATTCTAATGACCTCATCGCGATTGCGAAATTGCTGTTCCTGACTTTCCCTTGCCTTCTTCATTCAGTTTTTTCGCAACAACAAGATCTCCTCTCGGACGCGAACGGTCTTTTCGTTGGTTGGAGAATTTCGAACCTTCGTTCCAACTCGCTCACGCCAAAGCTCGCAACCGATCGTTTTATACCCCTCGGATTCGGCAACTTCTGCGAGCAACTGCGCCGTTCTCACTGGCACCATCAAAAACGAAAGCTGGTCACCAACTACGTAGGCCAATCTCGCACCGTTGCGCAACTTGGGTCGCAAGGCGCGAAGGTGACGACGCATTCCGCCAAAATAATGAGCTACTACTCTGTGGTACAACCGTTCAAATCCGCTGTCCTTGTTCAATTCAAGCCGTCGTTGCTCTATTTGGGTGCAAACTGACTGAATGCTTCGGAACTCCTTTACCTCATCGGCATCAGAGTCCTCGACGAAAATATTGCGCGTGTTGGACCGAAGAAGCGACTCTTTGACCAGCCGCAGAGACGGACGATCACGAAGCAATCCAATAATAATCGATTCAACACGAGTAGTGCGAGTATAGTCCTTTTCGTTGGGGTACGGCGGTGAAGTAATAATGGCGGAAATCCCACCGGTTATCTCAGAGAGTGTTCGAGCGTCGGCCCAAAAAACATCACATCGTAGCGGAGTAGGAACTTCCAATTTAACTCTGGTCAATTCCGTGATCATTTGATGAGCGTGGCGAGCAAAGTGACCGAGAACATCATAATCCGGCTTTGCTTTCGTTCTATAAATCTCTGGACCAAAAGCGAAATTGCCTGCTCCGTTCGCAACCACTGAACTCAAAGCCACGAGAAAGAACTCTCGATAGGCAGAATCACGTCGCTCCAGTCGGCATTGATAGCACCGTTCCGTTTGTCGGCCGCGGTGGTCGCGTTTGCTTGTATCTTATTTGGCATCTCCCTTCACGTGGTGAGAGTCAGGACAACATGGTTTCTGCAAGGTGATCTCGTGACCAGCGTATTCATTGCGCTATCACGCGCTTACGAATCCGCAGGTTCTGCCCAAGGGAATCCATGGGCGTCCGCGACAGCTTTGTGCGTGACTTTGCCATTCATCACATTGATGCCAGTCTTTATGGCGGGCTGTTTCTCGCACGCTTCTTCCAAGCCATGATCGGCCAGCATTTCGATGTAACGGTAGGTAACATTGGCAAGTGCTTGGGTTGCTGTCCGAGCGTAGGCGCCAGGCATATTCGCCACACAATAATGAGTCACGCCTTCTTCGGTGAAGATTGGATCATGATGCGTCGTCGGGTGTGAGGTTTCTGCACAGCCGCCTTGGTCGATGGCAATATCGACTAAGACGCTGCCCGGCCGCATACGGCGCAGCATCTCGCGCTTGATTAGCTTTGGCGCTTTGGCGCCCGGCACGAGGACCGCGCCGATGAGCAAATCGACCGTTGGCAGCAAATCCAACAAGTGAGCCTCGCTCGAATAGAGCGTGTGCGCGGTGTGCAGCGTGATATCGAGGAAACGCATCCGTTCCAAATCGACTTCCAAAATTGTTACGTCCGCTCCTAACCCCGTGGCCATTCGGGCTGCGTTAATGCCGGAAACGCCACCACCCAAAATCACGACGCGTCCCGGCAAGACGCCCGGAACACCGCCCAACAAAACGCCGCTGCCTCCGCAATGTTTGGCCAGGAAGTAGCCGCCGACCAAGATCGACATGCGCCCGGCGATCTCACTCATCGGTTCGAGCAATGGCAAACGCTGCTTGACTTCGATGGTCTCATAGGCGAGGGCGGTGACACTCGATTTCATCAATGCTTCCGTGAGTTCCCGATTCGCCGCCAAATGCAAGTAAGTGAACAGAAGCTGTCCGGCGCGCAGGAGTTGGTGCTCGGATGGCTGCGGCTCCTTGACCTTGACGATGAGTTCACCCTTTTCGAAGAGCTCCGCATGATCGTTCACCAACGTCGCGCCAGCCTGGACATAATCCGCATCCGGATAGCCAGCGCCGGCGCCAGCTCCGCGCTCAACGAGAACTTGATGACCGCGTTTGATCAGTTGGTAAGCGGCGGAGGGCAACAGAGCCACGCGAAACTCCTGCTCTTTGATTTCTTTAGGGACGGAGATGATCATGACGGGGGCGCGATGCGTGACACGTGATGCGTGATGCGTGATCTCTGGATATGGTTTGGGACAGGTCCCAGTTAGACTGCGTCGTAGCGACGTATTTGCTCTGGCACAACCTGCTGAAGCAAATCCTCGCAGTGCAACAACAGATATTGCAGCGCACGATCGTGTGGATTGATCTTGAGCGCGGCTCGAAAGGAGTGACAGGCGCCGTTCAAATCACCCAATCGCACCTGACAGAGTCCCATTCCTTGCCAAGCAGCAAAGTGATTGGGATTCAGTCCGACGACCGTCCGGCAATCCTCGATAGCTTCCTTGAATTTGCCAAGCTGCCAATAAAGCGTCGCGCGACGGTTCCAGGCTTCGGCAAACTTCGGATACTTGTCGATTGCATCAGTCAGTGTGGCCAAGGCATCTGCATAAGCTTGCCGCCCGATCGATTGATCGGCGCTTTCGAGCAAGCTATGGGCCTTGTTGCCGGCTTTGATCGACCAGAGGTTCAAGAGCGAATTGGCTGCGATCTGACGGACCATCGGCGATCGCGACTTTAGCGCCCGAATCAGCTGGCCCTCGCCATCAACGAAGATCAGGGCAGACACAGCCCGTAACTTGTCGTCCTGACTGCCGTGCAAAAGTCTTTGGTAGAGTCGTTCCTTGTTCCAGGAGCTGTGGTGGACCAGCCAGACCGAGTAGTACACCAGCAAGAATGCGCATGAAAAAATGTATAAGCGCCGCAACAGTGGTGTGAAAAACCGATGCACGAAGAAAGTATAGGCAGGAATCCACAAGCCGCAAGCTGACAGCTCGAAACGGGTGAATCTTCGGCATAGAACGAACCGTCGTCGTAACGCAGAGTTTCACTCTGCCCTTTTGCGTTTTACAGAATGTTTGCCGCTAACTCAGCCAGCTCCGAGCGTTCGCCCTTTTGCAATTCGATATGAGCGGCCATCGGTTCCGATCTGAACTTGCTCACGATGTAGTTGAATCCATTCGAGGACGAGTCCACATATGGATTATCGATTTGATACGGATCACCAGTGAAGACGATCTTAGTCCCTTGCCCCACGCGCGTAAGGATTGTCTTTGCCTCTAACGGCGTGAGGTTCTGCGCCTCATCGATAACCATGAATTGATTGGCAATGCTGCGTCCTCGAATATAGCTGAGCGCTTCCACCACGATCATGCCGGAGCGAATCAGATCGTTGCTTCGCCGATGTTCGTGGCCCATGTTGAGGTCGCCCAACAATTCAAGCGTATCGTGAATCGGCTGCATCCAAGGCGTTAGCTTCTCTTCGAGTGAGCCAGGCAGGAAGCCGAGCTCCTTGCCCATCGAAATCGTAGGGCGCGCAACGACCAGGCGCCGAAATTCGCGGTCCAGCACAGTGCGTTTCAAACCGGCCGCCATGGCCATGAGTGTCTTGCCCGTGCCGGCCTTGCCCATGAGCGTGACAAGTTTGATGCGATCATCGAGCAGCGCGTCAAAAGCAAAGTGTTGCTCGCGGTTGCGTGGTTTGATCCCCCAGACACCTTCCCGCGAATCGATGATCGGAATCAGCTTCGTGCCCGTCGCGTCGATTTTGGTTAATGCTGTGCGTTTCGGGTTCGTTTCCTCGCTCAGGGCGCAATATTCGTTGGGACAATACTTCGCGCCATCGTTGAGCTCGAGTTCGCCTTGCGAACGAAACCGCGTCATTTTCTCGGCGCTCACCTGCTTTTCGAAGAGGCCCGTGTATAGGTCAGTGAGAAAGACACGATCCGTTTCGTAATCTTCAGCGGGCAATCCCAGGGCATCGGCCTTAATCCTTAGATTAATATCCTTGGTCACCAAAATCGTTGGCGTTTTCGGTTCGGCTTTGTGCACCGCCAGCGCGAGCGCCACGATGCGGCTATCGGCCGACTCGTCGCTCGAGTGCAACGCGCCATCGCCATTCTTGCTGTGAAAAATGATCCGAAGTTGTCCCCCGTTCGGAAGGACCACGCCTTCGCTGAGCCGGCCCTTGCCACGCAACCCATCCAGAGTGCGCGAGACCGTGCGCGCGTTTTGGCCTAACTCGGTTGATTCGCGCTTAAACCGGTCAATCTCTTCAATTACTTCGATGGGAATGAGAACATTATTTTCCTGAAAATTCAGCAGCGAATTGGGGTCGTGGAGAAGAACGTTGGTGTCGAGAATGTAATTTTTCACGCGCAAAGGAAGCATGCTTCACAGAAGACATTCGTTGGCACCAAACCTTCAATTGAGTATGGCGCGACGGCAATTTGTAATGTCCGGAATAAAGGAAATTGCCCAGCATCCCATAGAGATTGAAATCGACGAACCGGGGTTGGGAATCGAGAAGGAACGGGCGGTCCAGCAGCATTCGCTCAAAGGGAACGAGACGTTCGGTTAGGTCCTGCAAAAGCTGTTTTTGCTGCTTCCGCCATTGCTGCAAGCAACCGCGGCCGAATTTGCGTTCCTTGTGCCGAACGAATGGCAGATGTTCGGACGCGGCCACCATTTCCTGATAATAGATATCGTTCAGTTTAAAGCCCGGAGTCTCGATCTCGTTCTCGATGTAACGCCACAGAATGTTCTGAAGACCCTCCCATTGACGGGGAAATAATCCGAGCTCCAGCTTCTTATCGATATACTTGGAGATAACTTGGGAGTTTTCGTCGATTTCAAAAACCACCGTCTTGCCATCTTTGATGATGGGAACGCCGTAATAACGTTGACGCGTTAGCCGCCAGACGAGAGACCGGTCGGTATTTGGAACATTGACGATCTTAAAAGGAACCCCGGCGTACTCCAAAATCCGCCGCTGGACAATGCAAAAAGGGCTCCACGGAAACTGAATGAGTTCAATCATGTTCCATGATGCCATCGCCAGTCAGCCTGACAAAACTGCGCACGCGTGGAATCTAAGTGTCAGTCCAGTCACTGACAAGCGGAAATCAGGTTTTACGACGGGTAGGCGAAAGTCGCGATTGGCGCGCCGCACTTCGATCACGAACACGCACTTGGCGAGCACAATCGCATTGATGACGCCGACTTTTCTAAAGGCGAGCCTGATTAAAACCACGTCATGTGGATTGTCATCGACCAAAAGAATCGGCGGGCGGCCAGGAACAATGTCACTCATAAAACGAACGGACCTGCGCTCAGTTAACAAAATCCCTCCCGAGCCTGCCTATCCGGGACCGCCCTGAATTTCAGTTAATCCGAAAGCCGAAATCGCGGATCTTCTGGCGTCGCCGCCCCGGACAGAGTTGTCAGACAATTCTTACAATGAGCTGAGAATAAGAGCTGCTATCCCACCTGTTCCGCAGCGTTCCTCCCTTTGTTCTTGTTACCGGGCCCGTCCGCACCTAGTGTCGCAACTCCGAAACAAAGCATATGGCCACGAGTATTCGCACGACCTGCACGATGGATTGTCCGGACTCTTGCGCGCTTGATGTGATCGTCGCCAACAACAAGATTCAACGCATTCAGGCAGCGCCAGACGAAACGACCGAGCACCCCAATACCCAAGGCTTCATCTGCGATAAGCTTGGAAAGTTCGACCGGCGCGTCTATCACGAGACGCGCATTCTCCATCCGCAACGCCGCGTCGGGCCGAAAGGCGAGGGACAATTCCAGCGTATCTCGTGGGACGATGCCATTGCGGCTATTGCTGAGAACTTCCGAATGACCGCCGCGCGCTGGGGCGCTGAAGCTATATTGCCGTATCATTACGACGGCTCGAACGGATTGCTAAGCCACGAGTTTTTGGACGCCTATTTGTTCGCGAAGCTAGGCGCGTCACGCCTGGCCAGGACACTCTGCGCTGCCCCATCTACCGCGGTAGCGATGGGAATGTATGGGAAGATGCCCGGGGTCGCGTTTCAAGATTACCCCTGCGCCCGCGCAATCATTGTTTGGGGCGCGAACCCAAAGTATTCGAACATTCATCTTGTGCCCTATCTGCGGCAGGCGAAGAAGAATGGCGCCTTCATTGCCGTGGTTGACCCGATTCGGAACTTCAATGCGGGCGAGATCGATTTGCATCTCCCGGTTTATCCAGGCGCGGACCTCCCGGTTGCACTGGCGATGATCCGATTGTGGGACAAGCAAGGCCAATTGGACCGCCCCTTCCTTTCTCAACATGCGGATGGGTTGGACGCATTGCTGGCAGCGGCAAACGAGTGGCCTCTCGAACGAGCTGCGGCCGCGGCGCGTGTGCCAGCTGCCGAGATCGAAAGACTCGCCCGCGCCTTCGCCGCAGCATCGCCCGCGGTAATCCGCGTAGGCTGGGGCATCGAACGGAATCAAAATGGCGGGCAAGCCCTCGCAGCCGTGATGGCGATTCCTGCATTGCTCGGCAAGTTCGGCGTGCGCGGTGGGGGATACACCCTCTCGAACAGTGGCGCGGCGAAATTGGATTCAGGTAAACTTTTTGGCACTGAGGCGCCACCCGCCAAATGGGCGACGCGCGAACTCAATATGAGCCAGATGGGGCGGCTCCTAAATGACGACCTCACACCGCCGGTGAAATCATTGTTCATCTACGATTGCAACCCCGTCGCCACTGCGCCCGACCAAAATGCGATCGTCCGGGGCCTCGCCCGCCAAGATTTGTTCACGGTGGTCCACGAACAGGTCATGACCGACACGGCGCTTTACGCCGATATTCTATTGCCGGCCGTGACTTTCCTTGAGCAGCACGAAATCAGACGCTCTTACGGAAGTTATATCGTCGGCGGTGTGCAACCGGTGATCGAACCTTGCGGCGAAGCCAAACCTAACGAATGGGTGTTCGCACAGCTCGGTCACGCCATGGGATTTACCGATCAACCGTTCGACTGGGACACGGCTGAGTCCATGCGCCGAGTCGCGGACGCTTTTAGCCTTTACGGTGAGCCGTGCCATCCGACATCCGCTCTGAACGGCGGCATCCAGCGTTATGCATTTCTGGGCGGCGGGCCTGTGCAATTTGAGAGTGTGAGGCCAATGACTCCGGACGGCAAAGCGCATCTGGCGCCGCAAGCCCTCGGCCCGACGCCGTTTCGTTACCAACCCGTCGATGGCCATCAGTTTCCCCTCGCACTGGTGAGTGCTTCGAGTAACAAGATGATCTCCAGCACACTAGGTGAATTTAATTACCCGGAACTCTGGCTCACCCTGCATCCGACTGACGCGGCAGCGCGTGGAATCTCCGAAGGCGATGAAGTCCGTGTGTTCAACGAATTGGGCGAAGTGCGTTGCCGCACGCGGGTCAGCGACCGAATCCGTGATGGTGTTTGCGGATTGCCGAAGGGCGCGTGGCGCAAGTCATCCCGGAACGGCCAGACTTCAACGGCACTCTGCCCGCAACATGTCAATGAAGTTGGCGGCGGCGCATGCTACAACGACGCACGCGTGCAAGTGGAACGCGTCTGACCTGTATTACATCGAGCCAAGGGCGCGATCAGCGAACAGGTTCAATCGCCCACGAAAGCGCCGGATGTAATCCAGTTCGAAAGGAAAGGAAACGCCCGCTATTTTTCAGCGGCGAAATTTGGCGAATTATTTCAAACTTGCCAACTCACCATCTCGCGCTCGGCGATGAATTGTATGTCGGTTTGTTTCTGTGTTCCCATAATTCCAACGTCGTCGAACGCGCTATTTTCCGGGACGTGCGCATTCGTCAGCAACACGGAGTTGCCCTAAAATTATCCGCGTTCATCAGCGACATCTGCGGTCAAACTCAAACGGTCTCCTTTGTCAAAAAACCTGATGACCGAATCGCCGTGCTTGAGCATCTTAACCTCCGCCCACGCCGCCGGAACGGTCAAAGTGTCACGCTTGGTATGACCGATAACGAGCAAACCGTCCGGCGCAATCAATGACGGAAGGCGGGCATCGTCGAGCAATTGTTGCGCGAAGGACGTGGACCGGCGCCCGACATTCTTTTCCCCATAAGGCGGATCGGCCAGAACTAAATCGAACTGGCGGCTGGCTTCAGCCAGTTGCGCAATCGCTTGGAAAGCGTCTTGAACGCGAAGGTCGAATCGTTTCGGATCGAGATGGATCGCCTCCAAGTTCTCTCGGATCATCCGCGCGTGCCGGTTCGCTTTCTCGACACTCACGACCTGCGCCGCTCCACGGCTCAGGCATTCGAGGCCCAGCGCCCCCGATCCCGCGAAGAGCTCCAACACGCGCGCTCCCACCACACGCGCGCCCAAACTATTAAAGAGAGCTTGCTTAACCAGATCGGGCGTCGGCCGAACATCGAAGCCCTTGGGAACTTTGAGCAACAAGCCAGCCGCGGTGCCACCAATGATGCGCATCTGAAGACCTTCACCTCGATTCTCAAACGCAAACGCATTTCAGCCGTCCCTTCCGGGACTCGAATCCATTGCGATTCGGTTCCCAGCGTTAAGACGCGGTGCTATTTTGACTTAGTCCCTTCGGGACCACCAATGGCCTCGGACTTGCATTGCCGGCGGCACGGGAGCCTACAGGCCTTTGCCGATGACGTATTTCAGCAAGTCCGCGACCCGATTGCTGTAACCCCATTCGTTGTCGTACCAACTGATGAGTTTGAAGAAACGCTTGTTCAGTTCGATGCCCGAGCCTTCATCATAAATTGACGAGGCTTGCGAATGAATGAAGTCGGTGCTGACCACTTCGTCCTTAGTAAATTCGAGGATGCCTTTCAGGTAGGTCTCGCTCGCTTTCTTCATCGCGTTCGAGATTTCCGCGTAACTGGCATCTTTGACGGTGCGAACCGTCAAATCGACGCACGAAACGGTCGGCGTCGGAACACGGAAAGCCATGCCGGTAAGCTTGCCCTTGACTTCGGGGCAAACCAGTCCCACCGCTTTGGCCGCGCCAGTGCTCGAAGGAATGATGTTGATCGCCGCAGTCCGCCCGCCTTTCCAATCTTTCTTGCTCGGCCCATCCACGGTCTTCTGCGTCGCCGTGTATGAATGGATCGTGGTCATCAAGCCTTCTTCGATGCCGAAGCCTTCCTTCAGCAACACGTGCACGAGCGGCGCGAGGCAATTCGTCGTGCAGGACGCATTTGAAATAATCGTGTGCTTGGCCGGATCGTACTTCTCATGATTCACGCCCATGACGACCGTGATGTCGTCTCCCTTGGCTGGGGCGCTGATGATCACTTTCTTGGCGCCGGCCGTGATATGACCCTTGGCCTTCTCAGCCTCCGTGAATAACCCGGTCGACTCGATGACGACATCAACACCCAGCTCTTTCCACGGCAGGCCAGTCGGGTCCTTGGCACTCACGACGCGCATGTCCATTCCATTGACGATTAGAACGTCGTCTTCCACCCGATCCGGAAAAGATTTCTTGGAGCCAACCTGGCCTTGAAAACGTCCCTGCGTCGAATCGTACTTCAACAAATAAGCCAAGTTATCCGCGGGCACGATATCGCCAACCGCGACAACCTGAACGTCCTTGCCAACCATTCCCTGTTCCACCATGGCTCGAAAAACGAGCCGCCCGATCCGTCCAAATCCATTAATAGCAACTTTAACCGGCATAAATAATTCTTTCTTTCTTTAACCTCGCCAACCTAGCAAGGCGTGCATGTTAACGGCGAAGCTCCGAGCGTCAACGATGAATTCGGACCCGGTCGGGTTTGCTGCCATCCGGGTCCAAACTGACAAAATCATGACGGACAAGATCATCCCGAGCCGTGTCCGCAACTGCTGCCAGGCGCGCGTGATTTCTCGTTCATCATTTTGTCCAAACATCCTTTTGTCACTCTCCTCTTGGCGCGTTCCTTTTTAGTGCTCGCAGGATATTTGTTTTTGTTTCGCTCACTCAGCCTTGAGGATGACTTAAGCTGGCAGGCAAAGCAGACTCAATGGCCAAGGTAATCAATCCAAACGCACGGTCCGTTTCAGTTTCGCGCTGCGAACCGCGGCATCCACAATCTCCTGCCCGATACGGCTGATCTTGAGCGAGACCGGACCTTCTAACGGAGTACCGCGGTCAAGGCAGTGCAGCAGATATTGCGCGGGGTTTTGATTTGGCGCGCTCGGCGCGGGCGCTGCGATCCGGTGCGGTTGGGGCTTTTTGCGCGTTTGGACGGTCACGTAGTCATCGTAGTCGTAGGTGCTGATCGTGCCTTCAGTCCCGGCGATGACGAAGCCGCACTTAGGCTGCGGTTGAATCGTCCAAGGATCGGTAAAGGCGCCCCAACGCGTTTCGTATTTTGACAGTCCGTGCGCGTAGCGCGCGACAACAATGCTGTGTTCGTCCACTTCGAGGCCTTTAGGTTCATCAACCGCCGCGGTCACTTCGATCGGCCGGCGTCCTCCTTGATACCAAGTGCAGAGCGTGGTTCCGTAACCCAGATAATCGAGCAACGATCCGCCTCCGTGCGCTTTCTTGTAAAACCACGAGTCTGGCTTTTCGCGCGCGACTTGTGCGTGAGTCTTTTCGTCTTTGTCAGCTCCATGCCAGAGCGGGCCGCGGTTTCCTCCGAAATGCCAAACGTTAAGGACGTCGCCAATGTGACCGCCGGCGGCGAGTTCATGCGCTTTCCGATGCGATTGGACCCATTGCAGTGGCCAATTGATCATCAGGGTTTGCCGGCGCGACACCGCCGCGATCATGGTGTCGGCTTCCTTGAGTGACGCTGCGAACGGTTTTTCGACCATGATATGGGCGCCGGAGGGCGCCACTTTCTTGACCCATTCGCCATGCTTCGACGCGGCCGGACAGAGAATCACAACGTCGGGCTTCGTTTGTTCGAGGCACTTGCGGTAGTCGGTAAAACTGCGTTCACGCGGAATGCCCAATTTGTGAATCGCTTCTTCCATCCGTTCGGGTTTTTCGTCGCTGACCCCGACGATTTCGGCGCGCGGATGTTCTGCCGCAAAGCGCAACAAGTCGCCCATGTGAAAGTGATCAAAATTGATGCCCGCAATTTTCCAGCGTTTGGATTTCATGATGCAGAATTTCTAGCGGCCCTTCGTCCGGCTTCACAGCAATATTTTTCGACATTCGTCATTGGCTCTCGCCATCGTTTCGATCAGAATCGCGGCATGAATCGACGCTCATTTCTGGAGGCAGGTTTCGCAGTCGCAAGCTTAACGCCCTTAGTTCAGCGCCTGCACGCCGCAGCAACCACTCAAACGTCCGGTCCGCGCATTAAGATCGGATTCATGGGGGCGAGCCATTCTCACGCGTTCGAAAAGGTGCGGCTTGCGAAAGAGTCAACCGATTTTGAGCTGATCGGAATTCATGATGCGGCTGAGGCTGTACGGCAGCGTTTCGCAACTTCTGGCGTCCGATTTATTTCTCAGGAAACTTTATTGAACGAAGCGGAAGTCATCGCCGTCGAGTCGGCTGTGCAGGACCATGCGCGTCATGCCGAACTGGCATTGCTGGCCGGCAAACACGTTCATCTGGAGAAGCCGCCGTCGGACAGCCTGGCGGCCTTTCAGAAACTGATCCATCTGGCGCGGGAGAAACAGCGGCTGCTTCAAGTGGGCTACATGTGGCGCTTCAATCCTGGCATTAACGCTGCCCTCGAAGCCGCACGCAACGGTTGGCTGGGCAACGTCTATCTCGTTCGAGCGACCATCAACACGTCGCTGAGTGCGGGCCAGCGCCGCGAAGTCGCTCAATTTCGCGGCGGCACCATGTTCGAGCTTGGCTCGCATGTGATCGATCCCGTAGTTCGCTTGCTCGGGCGGCCTGAGAAAGTTACCAGCTTTCTAAATCATCATGGCGACGAAGACGACCGCCTGGCCGACAACACCGTAGCGGTGCTCGAATTCTCAAAAACCTTGGCGATCATCACCAGCGCAACAATGCAACCTGGTGCTGGCGCCCACCGGTTTTTCGAAATCCTCGGCGCCAATGGCAGCGCGCTGGTCAAGCCAATCGAACAGCCTGTCTTGCACGTGGACCTGGCCAAGGCAGCTGGACCGTACGCGGCAAAAGCCCAGATGATTACTTTTCCTCCGTACAAACGCTACGTCGCAGAACTTGTCGAATTGGCTCAGGCCATTCGTCAAGCGCGTCCGCTCGTGGTGACGCCGCAGGAAGATCTGGCAGTCCAGGAAGCGCTTCTGCGCGCTTGTGAAATGAATTAGTTTAGACGGCTGTAGCGAAGAGTTTCACTGAGTTATGAATCTTTCACCCATCGCTCGGATCCAGGGCTTCAAGCCCGCCGCAAATTGGGGCGGCTTCACACTGATCGAACTGCTGGTCGTCATTGCTATTATTGCCATTTTGGCTGGGATGCTTTTGCCCGCCCTGAGTGCTGCGAAGGAGAAAGCCAAGCGGGGGAACTGCGTAAGCAACCTCCGCCAGCTCGGCATCGCCGCGCACGTCTACGCGCTCGACAATGACGACCGCGTCTTCGATGGCATTCGTAACGGCGGAGATTCTTTTCTGATGAGCATTTCATCGCTCATGTACCAATCGATTAGCAACACCTATGGCGATCGCGTCTTTGATTGCCCCAACATTTATCCTCTCTCGCTGCCGGGAATTACGGACAAACCCAATGGCCGCTTCCAGACCGGCACTGGGTTTTACATCGGGTATCATTACCATGGCGGCCGCAGAATGCCGCGTGAGGCAGGCTGGCAATCTGTGATCAAACTGACCGATGTCTTGACATTGGTTAACACCAATGCTCTGGCTGATTCTCAACAAATGGTGCTCTTTTCCGATCTGAACAGTTGGGCGGCCAACGGAGTCGGCGGCTACAATTGGGTCATCGCCCCGCACGGAAAAGCTGGCGCGATCAAACGGAGCGGTCACTTCTATCATTACCCAATCCGCCAACCTGCCACTTCGCGCCAGTTGGGAGCCGCCGGGGGCCATGTCGGTTATGTGGATGGTTCCGTGACTTGGAAACGAATTGAACGGATGTACGAAAAGTACTGGACGTACACCGGCGACGGAGGTCATCGCGGCGCCTGGTGAAAGCGGCTGCAAGAATGCCAGATGGTGATCATTGCGCTCCGCAGACGCCTATCGTGGAACGATTCGATAAGATTCCGAGAGCAAGTTGAGCGCGCGATTTGCCGATTCGGGCTTGCGCTGGCACCGAACAGCCCTTGCTTGCGTTCCTGGCAATGCACCGAGATTTTCAGCTTCGCCAGAATTGTGATTCGCGTGGCGCGCGGTATCGTACGGCCAGATGCGGCGTCTCAATTCGTTTTTGTCCGAGCGCGAGTGATTGAAGTCCTGCTGCCACCAAGCCACTGGTCAAAAGCGTTCGTTCGACTGCGTAGGGCGCTTTGCCAGTCATGAACATTTCCTCGACCTTTGACATCAATGCGGCCGAGTACACAACATTCGGATTTGGTGGCAGGTGAAACATCGTCGAAAGCGGCGTGCCTGCGCCTTTCAAGCGTGCTGCGAAATTGAAGTCGTCCACGAGACCATTCATCAACAACATCGTTGCCTTCAATCCGTCCCGATACGCGAAGCGGTACGCGACAGGGTCCTTCACGAATTGACGCATTTGCTCGGAGGTCGGATAGCGATGGCTGAATGATTCCGGCTGCGTCAGCGTCTGACTGCGCGAAAGGCAAGCTTCAAAGAGTTTCGGGTTCCAACCGCCGCCGTTCCACGATCCTGTGTTCATCGCGTCCCACACCGATGGCCCGCGCAAAGCGTGCATCATGGCGACTCCTGTCTCACCCCCGCGACGCCGCTCCGCCACGCATTGCATCGTTTCCAAGGCGTGGAAATCGTAAATGTCAACTGGGCCATGGGCGACGCACACGATTTCCTCGACTTCAGCGCCGTAGGGCAAATCGATGGCCGGCATTCGCCAGGTCACGGGCAATGATGACCCCGCGAGAAATGGAAACTTCAGCGCGCGCGACGTTTCGGCCATTTCTTTGGCCCACTCCCATTTCCACGACAGATGCTTGTCGTTAAACACGGGCGTGGTGCGGCCATCCTGTCGAAAAACGTCAACGATCTGCTTGAATAACTCGTAACGTGGATATTGGCGCTGGCCAATTTCGTTGATCGGATAGTTGCCGTGTTCGCCGATGAGCAGCACTGCGTCCACGGCCAGTTTGCTGCCGCCACAACGCAGTGCTTCTGCAACGGAGGGATAAATCTTGAAGCCGAACTCGCTGGCCCGCTTCCGGCTCAGATCATTTTCCGGAGTTTGATCAACGTAGGCAGAAACAACATCGATGTCCGGCCTGTGCCAACGGCCTCGCAGCGGATAACCCACCAGAAAGCGTTCCGCCATATGCCAGGCATGGGAACGGTAATTCCAGAGCGTTGTCACGACGGCTAACTTTTTACGGCGCGTTTGGGTCGCTGCCCGGCCTATAAGTGCCGTGCCAACTGCCGCGATACTCGCCGCCTTGAGAAAAGCTCTTCGATGAATCATGGCTGGAGAATGATCGCGTCGAAAGAGAAGTCAAACGCCAAGCGAATTTTCAGTCGCTCCGGACAAGAATGTCCGCGCTCCGGAAAATCGGCGCGGCTTGCAATAATTCCGGCCAATAGTGATAGAGTGAAACTCTGCGCCACGCCAGCGCTCGTCCCGACTGGTGGCGCTGGAAAGATGCGCCTCCTTTGATTCTTTACCTCGGATAACCTGGCTTAGGGCGGGGGTTGCCAAGGTCCCGACTATCCGCCAGAGTCCTCTTCTGATGAGCAAGGCTTTTTATATTACGACGGCCATCGATTATGTGAACGGCCATCCGCACTTGGGACACGCGTATGAGAAAGTGATCACCGATGTCATCGTCCGAGCGCGGCGCAGCCTCGGTGAAGAGGTCTTCTTTTTAACGGGCTTGGATGAGCACGGTCAGAAGGTTCAACAATCAGCCGATGCCGCGGGCAAAGCCGCGCAGGCCTATTGCGACGAACTGGCGGAGTCCTGGAAAGCCTTGGCGGCAAAGCTCGGATTGACCAACAACGATTTTATCCGCACGACCGAGCAACGGCACAAGAGCATCGTTCAGGCGGCCCTAACGAAACTTCATAACGCCGGGCATTTCTACAAAGCCACCTACAAGGGTTTTTACTCCACCAAAGAGGAAACATTTCTCACCGACCGGGATCGCCGGCCCGACGGCACTTTCGACCCAAGCTACGGCGAGGTTATCGAGCTAGAAGAAGAGAATTATTATTTCAAGCTTCAGGTTCATCAGCAGTGGCTCATCGAGCACATTGAGTCGCATCCAGAATTCATCTCGCCTTCTTACCGGCGTAACGAGGTGCTCGGCTTTCTTAAGAACAATGTCCTCGAGGATTTATGCATCACGCGTCCCGCCGCTCGCCTGACGTGGGGTATTCCGCTGCCGTTCGACAATGATTATGTGACTTATGTCTGGTTCGATGCTCTAACCAATTATGTCTCGGCGGCGGGGGCTCATGGCGATCCTGTGGTCCTAAAGGCATTTGAAGGCGTTGGCCTCACAACTCAAACCCCACGCCTCACACCTCAAAACTTATGGCCGGCCGATGTTCATGTCATCGGCAAGGACATCGTCCGCTTTCACTCGGTCTATTGGCCGATCATGCTCAAAGCAATGGAATTGCCGCTTCCGAAGCAAGTGCTCGCGCATGGTTGGTGGATGAAAGACAGCCAGAAAATGAGCAAAACAACCGGGAACGTGGTCGATCCGATAGCGGTAATCGAGGAATGGGGATTGGACGCATTCCGTTATTACGTCGTTCGTGAATTGGACATCGGCCCGGACGGCAATTGGACCGACGCCGGTTTCCAAGCGCGCTATCACGCGGAATTGGCCAACGGCCTGGGCAATCTCGTGAATCGAGCGTTGTCGATGCTCAAGCGCTATCGCCAAGGCGTCGTTCCGAACCGCTCCGATGAATTGGCTCAAGACGCGACGCAAGCCGCGCGCGAAACGATAGACCATTACCGCCGTCATCGCCTGCAGCAGGCCCTCCAAAGCATTTGGTCTTGGGTCACGCGGGCGAATCAATACGTCGATCAAACGGCGCCGTTCAAGCTGGCTAAGGATCCTGCGCAAGCCGCTCGTCTTGACGAAATCCTTTACAACCTCGCGGAGACTTGCCGGTTGTTGGCTGTTTTGCTTTGGCCGGTTCTCCCCACGACCGCAGGCAAGATTTTCGCGCAATTGGGAATTTCTGAATCGCCAGACCGGATGACCGCGGCGACTTGGGGGGGGCTTTCTCCGGGTCACACGATTGGCGGCGCAGCGCCGCTCTTTCCGCGCAGGGATCAACCCGCGAAGTAATTCCACAGTTCACTGCACGCACTCCTCGGCTGCCACCATTCTCAAACAGGTTCTAAGCTAACCAGAATCACAAGCAGGTGACGAGGCTCTAATTTAAGGGGTAAGGCGAAATATTTCAGAGCCTCGTCACTGCGGCTTCTACGTCCTGATTGATTTCTAAAACACGCCCCTAATGGCAATCGGGAGACCTGATTCACTTTGCAATTTCGTCCGGCAATTGACGGCCTTGCAGTGAGGCGGCCATCGTCAGGTTAATAAATTCGAGGTTGCCTTTGCTCTTCCAGAGCAGGAAGGCGCGGCCTTCTGGTTGGACCGAGATGTGATCACCATGCGGCACTCTGATCTTGCGGCCATCGCCCAAATGCAAAGTGAAGGGATGAGGTTGACCGGAGTAACGTCGGAGCAACGCGGCGCTGATCGTATTTCGAATTGCCTGGCGAAACTGTTGCCCAAGCCGCCGTTGATGACAAGCGCGGACTTGCCGGCGTTCTGATCTAAGAGGACGCGTCTTTTCAGTTGTAGCGGCGTCTCGTAAGAGCGCCGCATTCTTCCCGCCAACGTTAGCGGCGCAGCCAGAAAAGACGCGCCCTACTGATCTAATCTACATGTGTCGAAAGAGCAATTCCTGGCTGTCATGGCTTAGATCATGGACATTGCGTATGTCGTAGCGATTGCCATCGACATCGTTCAGAATAATCCGTCCCGGCGAAGGTCGGTGGACATTCTCGCGGAGGTTCCGGGTCGTGAACCGGCTGACGCCTCGGTCAGTTTCCATCGTCCAATCCACCGTGCCGAAACGCTCTTTCGCTGCGACAATGCGCTTGACCGCGGGCACAAGGTAGCGCCGTTCCAGCTCTTCTTCCACGAGCTCCCGATTCTCGGCGCTCAGTTCCGCAGGGTTCGCAATTAAACCAACTTCCTTGTTGCTGTCGTCGCGGACACTTAGAAATCGGTTCGGGTCGGGGAGCGGAAATGCCCGCATGATTCCAACGCGCGGATAAGAACGGTCTTCATCCAGAGTTAACCGCAATGCGACACCATGTTTAAAGAAACGAAGCTTCTTTGCGTCGAGAAAGATCAACTGCGAAGCTTCGAGGAGTGTGACCGCCGGCTCCGGTTTCTTTGCGTCGTTTGTAACGGTCCTCATGTTTGTATTGTTTCAAGTTCACGGTGACGAAGCGGTTTGGGGGCCACTGATGCGCCGCGGGTGGACTGAATGGATTTCATGTTCTTACTCGTTTCGGCTCAAGGTCGTTGTGCGGAAAGAGCATGATCACGATCATGATCATGAGTAAGGAAACATGCTCGATGTTCTTTGGTAATCTCGTTGCCGCTCATCCGGTCACCTCAATGATCTTGTTGATCTCCTGCTGCATTTGAACGAGGCGATGAAACTCACCTTTCTTCTCGATCAGTTCCTCATGTTCCTTGATGTTCACTCCATCGATTGCGACTTCGCCTTCCTGAACTTCGTAAAATCGGCAGATCAGGTTGATCGTGGTGCTCTTGCCGGCGCCGCTCTGTCCAGCCAGCCCGATCATCTCGCCCGGCGACACGGAGAAAGTGACCTCCTTGATTACCGGCTTATGAGGTTCATAACCGAAAGTCACATTTTTGAATTCGAAGCGTCCTTCAATACGCGGTAAGGCGACCGGTTTCGACGTGTCAGTTACATCGGATTGCGTGTCGAGCACTTCAAAGACTCGCTCCGCAGCGGCCAGCGAACCTAAAAGAAAATCCGCGACGCGACTCATGAATTGTAACGGGCCGTAGAACTGCGTGAGATAACCCAGGAAGGTGAAGAACTGTCCGAGCGTGAAGGCGTCTCGGTTCGGCAGCAATTGCGCGCCGACCGTCGATTCCTGAATCACCTGATAGCCGCCGACGTGCCAAATGATCAGGTTGCCAATGCTCATGATGAAGAACAAAACGGGGAAAAAGGTGACCCACATATGTTCGGCTTCCACGTTGGCGGCATAGACATCTCGGCTGCTTTTTCCGAGGCGCTCCACCTCGCGGTCCTCTTTGGCAAAGGCACGCACGACACGCACGCCAGAGAGGCTGTCGCTCGCGGTCGCGGTCAAGCGGTTATGCAAGTGCCACGCGCGCCGCCAGACGTTCATCATCCGATCCCACGAATACTTCGAGAGCAGAAGGACGATCGGAGCGGGGATGAAGACCAACAGCGTAAGCTTCCAATTCATCCAAAGCAGCACGATGCCAATCCCAATAAAAAGCAGGATGTTCGAGAAGAAGATTTGGATGCTCTCGACAAGCACGGCCTCGAGGGCTTGCGTGTCATTGGTGACCCGGGCGATCAGCGTGCCCGCCGGACGTTTGTCGAAGTAGCGAAGCGAAAGACTTTGCAGATGGCGAAAGACATCGTCCCGCAGTTCGTGCGATAGTTGCTGCCCCAAACGGACGGCCATGCGGCCGCGCCAGATCCCAAGCGCCTGGCCGAAGAACTGCACTCCGAGCAAAGTCAAGACGAGCCATCCCATCAATCGCAAACGCTCGTCAACCGAGCGTGGGAAAACCGGATTCAAAACGTGATCGGTGAGGGATTGCGTCAGATAGGGCGGAACCAGACTAAAAACCAGACCTGCCACCATCATGGCCCAAATCCAAAGGACCACTTTTCTGTGCGGCCTCAAGTAAGCGAGCATGCGTCTGATCGCTTTGCTTTTGCTCATGCAAGCTGGGCAGACCTTTGATCCTTCTGGAAGGAGCAGTTTGCATGTGGGGCATCGCTTTAAGTCCTCTTTGTCCGACTCGAGACGGGGGCTGTTCTTTCGGCGCCTCAATCGGTTTGCCTTCGGCGTCTTTCTCGCCGCGTTGAGATTTCTCGAGATCAGTCGCGTAACGCCCGTGCATCTTGAAGTTGTTGGTGATTCTGCAGGGTTCTGTGGGGGGCAGAGTTGAGTGAGTGTGAATGAACGGCTCTCGAAATTGGACCGAAAACCGCGTTGTAAAACTCCCCAGAGTTTGGGCT
>Ga0194132_10004491_pt1 | contig 23687 bp, 29 predicted proteins | sample TA2KigOf80mmetaG_FD_148612 | JGI IMG/M metagenome (GOLD analysis project Ga0194132, IMG submission 148612) | Freshwater microbial communities from Lake Tanganyika, Tanzania - TA2015054 Kigoma Offshore 80m | ecosystem: Environmental > Aquatic > Freshwater > Lake | place: Tanzania: Lake... | reverse complement strand
GCCGGCGCCGCTCAACGCCCGTATCAACCGTTACCGTCGTCATGTGCCCTCATTGATTCGCAAATCAATGGGCACACCATCTCACGCGTAACGGCGCACCGTAAGGCGGCCTCTACCGGACGCGTACGTTCTGCACATTGGCGAGCTTGATCTTGTAGATGCCGGTCGCGCCGCGCAGACGCGGATAGTATTTCGGATCGACCATATTCTCGCGCCGCGCCAGGCGCTCGATGATCGCCGATTCCTCAATGTCCTCGGCCGCGCGCTTCTTCAGCACCTTCCAGTCGTTCGAACCGGCGTAGGATTGCGCGTTGAGCGCCTCGACCGCTTCGGCCGGATCGCCCTCGGCGACGCCGACCTTGAGCACATGCTTGGTCAGGCCGACCTCGGCCGCCCATTTCTCGAAGGATTGGCTGCGCGCGACATAGAGCGTGGGCATTCATTGCGCCTTTCCGACGTTGTTTGCCATATTACCATATGGATGATATGGTTCGCCATATGAAGACGACATTGAACATCGATGACACGGTCATGACGCGACTCAAGCGCGAAGCCGCGCGGAGAGGCTGCACCATGTCCGAGTTGGTCGAGACGGCGCTGCGCCGGCTGCTTGCCGACAAGAAGGAAGCCGTTGCGCTACCGCCCCTGCCGACGTTCGACGGCGGCGGCGAGCTCGTCGACATCGCCAACCGCGAGGCGCTCTACAACGCTATGGAAGAGCGCTAGTGTTCGTTGTCGACACGAACGTACTGGTCTACGCGGCAAACCGCAAATCGCCATATCACCGCTCTTGCTTGCAGTTGCTCGAGGCGTGGCGCCAGCAAGCCGGTGCTTGGCACCTGACCTGGGGGATTTGCTACGAGTTCTTGCGCGTTGCCACGCATCCCCGGACCCTGCAATCGCCATGGACCGTGACTGAGGCATGGGCGTTCCTGGAGGCCATTCTGGCGGCCCCGTCCTTGTCGATGCTCGTGCCGACGGAACGACATGCCGGCGTCCTCGGTGAGCTGACCAGTCGCTTGCCCCACTTGTGCGGTAACATCCTTCACGATGTTCATACCGCCGCGCTGATGCGCGAGCATGGCATTCGAACGATCTACACGCGGGATAGCGATTTTCATCGCTTCCCGTTCCTTGAGCCGATCGACCCTGTGACCTCAACATAGTCGCGCGCGCAACTACCTCTTCGCATCGAACTGCGTGCCCATGCGGTAGCGGCTGCCGGGATGCCAGAACCAGCCGCGCGCGATCGTCTTGTTGTCCACGAGCGAACGCCGGTGCAGCAGCAGGCAAGGCTCGCCATCGCGCATCTCCAGCGCCTTGCGCACCGGCGGCAGCGGCATGCGCGCCTCGAGCACGTGCTCGACATGGGGGGACGGCACGACCGTCCAGAGATACTCGCCCGGCGTCATGCGCTCGAAATTCTGGTTCATGTAGTCGGGCACGACCTCCGGATTGACCCAGCGATCTTCGAACTGGATCGGCGCGCCGTTCTCGCGATGGAGAATGATGGAATGGAAGAGCGGCGTTCCAGCGGCGACGCCGAAGATCACGGCCACGGCTTGTGGCGCAATCTCATCCTGAAGCAGGCGCTGCTCCGAGCTATGCTCGCCACCGCGACGGCGGATCTCTTCGGCAATGTCGCGCAACTCGATCATATCCCTCCTCCACCCCCGCGGTGTCGGGATCATCGTTGGATCGACGCGAAACCTGAACAGACGCCAGCCCGCGCACGGTGCAGAATTGAACCGATCGCGGGAGTTCGCCGGCGCATCTCTTCAGCGCGCAGCGTGATGGTGCCGTTCCCGCGCAGCGCGGGCAAGTGCGGCCGCCCGATAGATGCCATGCACGAACTTGCCATAGGGCATGGTCACGAAGAGCGCGAATACGACGCCGAGATGAAGCGCGAGCAGCACGCCCATGGCGCCGGTCTCGCGCAGCACCAGGAGGGCGAGCCCGGTCAGGCTGGTCAAAAACAGCATGACAAGGAACGCGACATCCATGCCAAAACGGTCGAGGTCCTGCGTCGTGCGGTCGCGCCGCCACTTGGCAGCGAGCAGACCGGCGGGGCCGATCAGGAGCCCGATGCCGCCAGCGGTGCCGAGCAGCACGGGCAGATCGTGCCAGGCATAGGGCGCGATGCGGCCCAGCAGATAGTGATAGAGCGTCGCCACGCAAGTCGAGGCAAAGCACAACAGGAAGCCGTAGAAGGTCAGGTGGTGATGGAGCTTGCGCTCGTCCGGCACGGAGATCGCCCCAGCGCCGCAGCCCTCGCCGCCGCCGTCGAGATTGCGCAACGCCGCCGCGTCGCGCGCTGCGCTGCGCAGCTCCGAACCGCTGACGCCGGCGGATGCCACATCGCGGCCATCGCGCCAGAAGTTGCGCACTCCCATCGCAATTGCGGCCAAGGCATAGAGAAAAGCGGCGCCGAACAGCGCGACCATCGCGCCATGGGGCATCAGCCGATAGAAGGCGCCGGGACCGCTGTGGGCGCCGAACAGAACGGCCGGATCGTGGACCGCGACGAAACCGGCGATGAAGACAGCAAGGCTCAGCGCCGCAATGAGGCTGATCGCGAGACCGTTGCGGTCGAACAGGCCGGCCAGCGATCTCGGCCAGGCATAGTCGCGATAGGACTCCGCGCGCAGGCGTGCGAGCGCGCGCGGCACGTTGACGTCGAACTCGTGCGGCGGGGCGAACTGGCAGTCGTCGTAGCAGGCGCCGCAGTCGTGGCACAGATTGGCGAGATAGCGCAGATCGCCCGATGTGAAGCTGCGCCGCAGCTCCATGGCAGGGAACACCGCGCACAGGCCCTCGCAATAGCGGCACGCATTACAGACCGTCATCAGCCGGTCGGCTTCGCCGAGCGCTTTGGTCGAATGCTCAGGCGTGGACATGGCGCGCGGCCTCCTCGCCCGCGATGCGGCCGAACACCGCGCCGATGGTCATGCCGACGCCGGCGGCATAGCCCTTGCCCAGTACGTTGCCTGCCATGATCTCGCCGGCGGCGAACATGTTCGCGGACGGATGCCCGTCAGCCATCACGATGCGCGCAGCATGGTCCACGCGGGTGCCAAGATAGGTGAAGGTGATGCCGGGGCGGACCGGATAGGCGTAGAAGGGTGCCGTCGCGATGGTGCGCGCCCAATGGCTCTTGGGCGGTGTCAGCCCTTCGGTGCGGCAATCGTCGAGAACGTCGGGGTTGAAAGTGCCGGGCCTGACCGCGTGGTTGAAACCCGCGACCGTGCGCTCGAGCGCATCGGCATCGAGCTCGAGCTTGCCGGCGAGTTCGCGGATGGTCGGCGCCTCGATCGCGGGGTAGAGCGAGGGCATGAACAGATCGCGCGACAGCGAATCGAAGACGATGTAGGCGATCTGGCCGGGCTGGCCCGCGATCAGGCGCCCCCAGATCGCGTAGCGCTTGGGCCAGATGTCCTCGCCCTCGTCGTAGAAGCGCTCGGCCTTGCGGTTGACCGCGATGCCGAAGATCACGCAATCGAGCCGCGTGATGATGCCGCCGTCGAAGCGCGGCGAGCGCGCGTCGATGGCGATGGCATGACACTGGGTCGGGTCGCCGACCGGCGCCACGCCCTTGTCGAGCAGCACGCGCAGCAGCGTGCCGCGGTTGTAGCGCGTGCCGCGGATGAGGAAATTCTCCGCGGCCTCGCCCCAGTATTGCTTGAGCCATTCGATGTTCGACTCGAAACCGCCGGCGGCCGCGACCATGGCGGACGCCTGCACCTGCCGTGTGGCCGCACCGTGGCGCACAGTGGCGTCGCGAAACCTGCCGTCCTCAATGCCGAGATCGACGACTTCGGCATCGTATTCGACCTCGACGCCGAGGCGTTCCGCCGTGCGGTAGAGCGCATTGAGCATCGCGCGCCCGCCGCCGAGGAAGAAGGCGTTGGTGCGCCCCAGGCTCAGCGTGCCACCCAGCGAGGGCTGGAAGCGCACGCCCTGCTCGGCGATCCAGACCAGCATGTCCTTCGAGCGCGCGATCATCATGCGCGCGAGCTGCTCGTCGGTCTGCCCGCCAGTCACGGCAAGGAGATCCGTCCAGAACTCATCCTCGGTGTAGGGCCCCGACAAGGTCGCGGTCGCCGTGTCGTGGGCGCAGCGCATGTTGCGCGTGTGGCGCGTGTTGCCGCCGCGATAGAATTTGGGCGCCGCCTCGAGCACGAGCACGGACGCACCGGCGCGGCGCGCGGCGATCGCGGCGCACAAGGCGGCGTTGCCGCCGCCGATCACGAGCACGTCGACGCGGCGGTCAGGATCGGACATCGGGCGAGTGAAGCACGAATGAGGCCTCGGCGCTTGACATGTGTAGCACATGCAAGCATGTTTTACACATGACCATCATGATCCAGATCCGCAATGTACCCGAAGCGCTTCATCGGCGCCTCAAATCGAGGGCCGCGTTGGCGGGCATGTCGCTGTCGGACTATCTGCTCGGCGAAATTCGCCAGGTGGCCGAGCGGCCGACCATCGACGAGCTGCGCGCGCGTCTCGACCGTCGCTCCAGCGCGACTCTTTCGGAAACCCCCGTCCACGCCGTCCGCGCCGAGCGTGACCGACGATGATCGTCGTCGATGCGTCGGCGGTGTTGGAGTCCCTGCTGCGGACGCCGGCTGCACGTGTGATCGAACGGAAATTGTTCGATCCTCGCCAGACGCTCCACGCGCCCCACCTGCTTGATGTCGAGGTCGCTCAGGTCATTCGTCGATATGCGGCCAATGGCGACATCGACAGCGAACGCGGGCGCGACGCTCTGGCCGACCTCGCGGATTTCCCGGTACGCCGCTACCCGCACGATGTCCTGCTCGGCCGCATCTGGGAGTTGCGCCACAATCTGACCGCCTATGACGCGGTATACATCGCCTTGGCGGAAGCCCTCGATGCCCCGCTGATCACGCGGGATCAGCGCCTGGCCGCCGCCGCCGGTCACCAGGCACGCGTGGAAGTCGTGTGAATTCTTGACGATTGCCAGGAGCTCCAGTCCTGCCCGAACCACTAGAAGAACCGCTTCTTGGCGAAGGCTTTGCCGGAACCTGATTTGAAGCACTTTTCAAGTCGTCTCGCGCACATTTCGTCGCGAACCCCGACGTCGGAGACGAGTTGCGCGGGCAGGCTCGGCTTTGTTGACGTGACCTGACCGAGTTCGTGCGATGCAACTCTACGACGCAGATCATTCGTCGATCCAACGTCAATGCCTGCATTGTTGAGAAGCAGGAAACAGACCTACCCCATGCCGTCCCCCTTCGCTCCGGCGGAGCTAGGGGGACACTCCTACGCCTAATCGGCTTCGGATGTCAGGCCACGTCGTGACCTGCCACCCGAAGCCGAAGGCGTAGCGTGGCGGAGGGGGTGGGATTCGAACCCACGAAACCCCGCAAAGGGTTTAACGGTTTTCGAGACCGCCCCGATCGACCACTCCGGCACCCCTCCGCATGGGACTGCGCGCGACCTTCAGAGCTCGGTCCGTCGATGGGCGGCGGACATTACTCCAAGGGCCGGCGCGCCAGCAAGCCGGCCGCGGCGGCGCAACCATTCCTGCGGCAAGTCGCCCAAAACCTGCAAATCCATTGACTTGGGTCCGGTCATGGCTATATTGCCCCGTCCCGGCCGGACGGGGTGCGCCGTTTTGGCAAGCCACCCTGAAAAAGCCCATAACTTTCAAGAGCTTCGTATCATGTTCGCGATCGTCAAAACCGGCGGCAAGCAGTACCGGGTCGCCAAGGACGACGTCATCGTCGTCGAGAAGCTGCCAGGCGAAGCCGGCGCCAGCGTGACGCTCGACGAGGTGCTGATGGTCGGCGACGGCGCCCAGCAGACGATCGGCAGCCCGCGCGTCACGGGTGCTGCCGTGGCGGCCACCATCGTCGCCCAGCAGAAGGGCGAGAAGGTCATCATCTTCAAGAAGCGTCGCCGGAAGAACTATCGTCGCAAGCGCGGCCACCGCCAGGAGCAGACCGTGCTCAAGGTGACCGAGATCCGCGCGGCCGGCTGAGCCCCGAGAACGAGGAGCATTCTCCATGGCCCATAAGAAAGCAGGCGGCAGTTCGCGCAACGGGCGCGACTCCGCCGGTCGCCGCCTCGGCCTCAAGCGGTCGGGCGGCGAGTTCGTGCTGGCCGGCAACATCATCGTCCGCCAGCGCGGCACACAGTTCCATGCGGGCCGCCATGTCGGCGTCGGCCGCGACCACACGCTGTTCGCCACGGCGACCGGCAAGGTCGTGTTCAAGTCGGGCATCAAGGGCCGCACCTTCGTGTCGATCGACCCGGCACCGGAAAAGGCACAGGCCGCGGACGATTGATCCGCCATCCGGCGCGGCCAAAGACAAGGGGAATGGCGGGCCATTCCCCTTTTTCATTTCTGGATCCCAGGTTCCCGGTCACAGACCTCGTGCGATGAAGTTCCTCGATCAGGCCAAGATCTACGTGAAGTCCGGCGATGGCGGCGCCGGCTGCGTCGGATTCCGGCGCGAGAAGTTCATCGAGTTCGGCGGGCCGGACGGCGGCGATGGCGGGCGCGGCGGCGACGTGATCGTCGAGGCGGTCGCCAACCTGAACACGCTGATCGATTTCCGCTACCAGCAGCACTTCAAGGCCGAGCGCGGCCATCACGGCGAGGGCCAGAACCGCACGGGCGCCACTGGCCGCACGCTGGTCATCCGCGTGCCGGTCGGCACCCAGATCCTCGAGGACGACCAGGAGACGCTGGTCGCCGACATGCTCGAACCGGGCCAGCAAATCGTGCTGGCCAAGGGCGGCGACGGCGGCTTCGGCAACACGCATTACAAATCCTCGACCAACCGCGCGCCGCGCCGCGCGGACCCTGGCTGGCCGGGCGAGGAGCGCTGGCTGTGGCTGCGTCTCAAGCTGATCGCGGATGCCGGCCTGGTCGGACTGCCCAATGCGGGCAAGTCGACCTTTCTCTCGGTCGTGTCGCGCGCCAAGCCGAAGATCGCGGACTACCCGTTCACGACGCTGGTGCCGCAGCTCGGCGTCGTCTCGGTCGACGAGTCCGAGTTCGTCATCGCCGACCTGCCGGGGCTGATCGAGGGCGCTCATGAGGGCCACGGCCTGGGCGACCGGTTCCTCGGCCATGTCGAGCGCTGCGGCGTGATCCTGCACCTGGTCGACGGCACGGCCGAGGATCCGGTTGCGGCCTACAAGACGATCCGCCGCGAGCTCAAGGCCTATGGCCATGGGCTCGACCGCAAGCCCGAGATCGTCGCACTCAACAAGATCGACGCGCTGACCGACGAGAACATCGCCACGCGCCAGGCGCTGCTCGCCAAGGCCGCGCGCAAAAAGGTCTACAGGCTGTCCGGCGTCAGCCGTGCCGGCCTGCCCGAGGTGCTGCGCGCGCTGATGGTGCGAATCGTCAAGCATCGGCGCACGAAAGGCGCCGCCAATCTGACCGCCGACACGGAGCTCGGCGTCGCGCCATGAGCACGCGGGCGCGCAAATCAGGCGACGGCGTGCTGGCCGGGACCCGGCGGCTGATCGTCAAAATCGGCTCGGCTTTGCTGGTCGACGACACGACGGGTCAGATCCGCCGCCTCTGGCTTGACGCGATCGCAGATGACGTGGCTGCGCTGCGCAGGCGCGGCATCGAAACCCTGATCGTGTCGTCAGGCGCCATCGCGGTCGGGCGCCGCCATCTCGGCCTGACCGGTCGCGCGCTCAAGCTCGAGGAGAAGCAGGCGGCGGCCGCCACCGGGCAGATCCGCCTGGCCCATGCCTACCAGGATGCGCTCGGCCGCCACGGCATCACGGTCGCCCAGGTGCTGCTGACGCTCGACGACACCGAGGAGCGCCGCCGCCATCTCAACGCGCGCAGCACGCTGACCGCCCTGCTGGCGCTGGGCGCGGTCCCCGTGATCAACGAGAACGACACGGTCGCAACCGCCGAGATCCGCTTCGGCGACAATGATCGCCTGGCCGCGCGCGTCGCGCAGATGGTCAGCGCCGACACGCTCGTCCTGCTGTCGGACATCGACGGGCTCTACACGTGCGATCCGCGCCGCGACGAAGCAGCGCGCCACGTGCCCGAAGTCCGCGGCATCACCTCGGACATCGAGGCCATGGCCGGCGAGGCGCCGCCCGGCTACAGCTCGGGCGGCATGGTGACCAAGCTCGCCGCCGCCAAGATCGCGCTTGCTGCGGGCTGCCGCATGGCGATCGCACGCGGAAGCGGCGAGCATCCGATCGCCGGGCTGGAGAATGGCGCGCGCGCGACTTGGTTCGTGCCGTCCGCCGAGCCGCTGACCGCGCGCAAGGGCTGGATCGCGGGGCGGCTCAACCCCGTCGGCGCGATCACGCTCGACGCCGGGGCCGTGAAGGCGCTCGGTCAGGGCAAGAGCCTGCTGCCCGCCGGCGTCGTACAGGTCGACGGCAGCTTCGAGCGCGGCGATGCCGTGCTGGTGCGCGGGCCCGACGGCGCCACGCTCGGCCGGGGGTTGATCGCGTATTCCGCGGCTGACGCGCGCCGCATCATGGGCCACAAGAGCCGTGAAATCGAAGCGCTGCTGGGCTATCGTGGCCGTGACGAGATGATCCACCGCGACGATCTGGTGCTGGACTGATGGCAAGCTCGTCTGTCGCCTCGCAATCGCGCGCCGCCGGCCCGAACGAGTTCGCCTCGGATGCACTCGGCGTAGAGATGGCGCGCATCGGCCGTGCCGCACGCGCGGCGGCAGCCGAACTCGCGACAGCCAGCACGGCCATCAAGAATGCAGCACTTGGGGCGGCCGCCACGGCGCTCCGCGCCGATCGCGCGGCCATTCTCGCGGCCAATGCCAGGGACATGGCGGCGGCGCAGGGGCTGACCGCAGCTCAAACCGATCGTCTGCGCCTCGACGACGGCCGCGTCGAGGCCATGGCGCGCGGTATCGATGACATCGTCAAACTCGACGATCCCGTCGGCCGCACGCTCGCGACCATGGAGCGGCCCAACGGCCTGCGCATCCAGCGGGTCACCACCCCGCTCGGCGTCGTCGGCATCATCTACGAGTCGCGTCCCAACGTAACGGCCGATGCCGGTGCGCTGTGCCTCAAGGCCGGCAATGCCGTGATCCTGCGCGGCGGCTCGGAGAGCTTCCACTCCTCAGGCGCGATCGTGGCCAGTCTGCGCCGCGGCCTGGCGACGGCCGGCTTGCCGCAAGAGGCGATCCAGCTCGTGCCGACGCGGCAGCGCGAGGCGGTCGGCCACCTGCTGGCCATGACGGAGTTCGTCGACGTGATCGTGCCGCGTGGCGGCAAGTCTCTGATCGAGCGGGTGCAGCGCGAGAGCCGCATTCCCGTGCTGGCCCATCTCGAAGGCAACTGCCACACCTATGTCGACGGCGCGGCCGACCTCGCGATGGCGCGGCGCATCGTCGTCAATGCCAAGATGCGGCGTACCGGCATCTGCGGTGCAACCGAGACACTGCTGGTCGACCGGCGCTGCGCCGCCACCCATCTGCCGGCGCTGATCGACGACCTCGCGCGCGCCGGCTGCGAGATCCGCGGCGATGCCGCGACCCAGGCGCTCGACAAACGCGTCAAGCCGGCGAGCGACGCCGACTGGGCGACCGAGTATCTCGACGCCATCATCGCCGTCCGGGTGGTCGACGGGGTCGATGCGGCGATCGAGCACATCCGCCGCTGGGGCTCCAACCACACCGAAGCGATCGTGACCGAAGACGCCGCCGCTGCAGAGCGCTTCCTCAACCGCCTCGACAGCGCCATCGTCATGCACAACGCCTCCACCCAGTTCGCCGACGGCGGCGAGTTCGGCATGGGTGCCGAGATCGGCATCGCCACCGGCAAGCTGCACGCGCGCGGACCGGTCGGCGCCGCGGAACTCACCAGCTTCAAATACGTCGTGCGCGGCGCCGGCCAGGTGCGCTCCTGACGCCTCGCGCGCGGCAGATGCGCTGGCAGCCTGTCCTGCGCCATTCCGGCCTGCCCGCCCCGTGCGGCGGGCGGCGCGCCCGCATCGGCCTGCTCGGCGGCTCGTTCAATCCGGCCCATGACGGCCACGTTCACATCAGCGAGCTTGCTCTGGCACAGCTGGACCTCGACGAGGTGTGGTGGCTCGTCTCGCCGCAGAACCCGTTGAAGGCGGAAGAGGGCATGGCGCCGCTGCCGAGTCGACTCCTCCAGGCGCGGCTGGTCGCTTCCGCCCATCCGCGCATCCGCGTGACCGATGTCGAGGCGGCGCTCGCGACGCGTTACACCGTCGACACGCTGGCGGCAGTCGCCAGCCGCTGGCGGCGCCTCAGCTTCGTGTGGCTGATGGGGGCCGACAATCTGTCGCAGATGCGGCATTGGCGGCGCTGGTCATCGATATTTCACATCATGCCGATTGCGGTTTTCGACCGCCCCACGTATTCTTTAAGAGCGCTGGCGGGTCTTGCGGCCCGGCGATTCGCGGCCCAACGGCAGCCGCTTTGGGCGGCCCGCGGGCTGGCCGAGCGGAGACCGCCGGCGTGGGTGTTCTTTCACACCCGGCTTCATAGCGCTTCCGCCACGGGGTTGCGGGCTCGAGGGCGAGCCCCCATATCCGGGCGGAATTCGGGCGAAGCGGATTGAAGCACTGAGGAGTTGGACATAGCACGGAGCAAGAGAGCTCTTCCCAAGTCGGCTGCGTTGCTACGGCTCGTGGAAAAAACGCTGGACGACACCAAGGCGGAAGACATCGTCGTGGTGCCGTTGGCGGGGAAAACCAGCATCGCCGATTATCTGGTGATCGCTTCGGGCCGGTCGCAGCGCCAAGTCGGGGCTATGGCCGAACATCTTCGCGACAAGTTGAAGGCAAGCGGGCTCAAGGACCTTCACATCGAAGGCCTGACGCACGGCGAATGGGTCTTGATCGATGCCGGTGACATCATCGTGCATCTGTTCAAGCCCGACACGCGCGCCTTCTACGCACTCGAGAAGATGTGGGGCATGGACCTGGCCGAAACCGACCGGGCGACGGGCACCGCATAGCCGCGCAGGCCGGACTCTAGAAGGGACCGGGCATCATGCGCATTCTGGTGGCCGCCGTGGGGCGCGCCAGGGCCAGCGAGCCCGCGCGCGCATTGGCCGACGACTATGCGAGCCGTCTGCGCTGGCCCATCACCTTCCGTGAGGTCGAGGAGCGGCGGAAGCTGCCGACGGCGCGCCGCATCGGGCGCGAGGGCGAGCTGCTGCTGGCGCTTGTCCCGGAAAGCGCCGTCATCGTCGCGCTCGACGAACGGGGTCGCCAGCTCGCGAGCATCGCTTTCGCCGACAAGCTCAGAAAATGGCAGGAGCGCGGCATCGGCGATCTGGCGTTCATGATCGGCGGTGCCGACGGCCATGCCGACGCCGTCAGGCAGCGCGCCGAGCTCGTGCTGTCGCTCGGCACCATGACCTGGCCGCATCTCCTGGTGCGCGCCCTGCTCGCCGAACAGCTCTACCGCGCGCAGACCATCCTCGACGGGCACCCCTATCACAGGGAATAGGCGGCTCCATTCAGAGCGCGGCGAGGCCGCGGCGAACCCACTCGTGGAACGCGAAGACGCCATGCTCCTGGGGCATGAGCACGCCCTGCCGGTGCGCGCGCGAGCGAAGACCTCTCTGGTTCAGCTCGCAGACGGCGCCATCCTGGCCGACGACCATCCGGCCGAATTCGATGGCGCGCTCGAGATCGGCCCTCGGTCCGGCCAGCGTCTCGGGCGAGAACAGCCACTCGACCGTCAGCTCCGTCTCTTCCGGCGCAACCGGCCGCATCGACACGATGCGCATGTAGTCAGCATGGCCGACCGCATACATGGTCGGCCAGATCGTGCTGAAGCGATGTCCGGCCTTGCGCTCTTGGTCGTTGAGGCTGGCAAAGGTCGGCCCGATCGCGCGGCCGTCGGCCGACCAGGTCTCGGCGCCTTGCCGCAGCCCGCCCCGATACTTCGGGTCAGGATCGTCCCAATGACGCTGCCATTCCGGATCATCATGCGTGCGGCTGATCGAGCGTCCGTAGATCGGCACGAGCTCGCACAGCTCGGGATGAACGCCCGGACAGTGGTAGCACTCGCTGAAGTTCTCCCAGAACACCTTCCAATTGCACGCGAGCACCTTGCGCTCGGTGTGTCCGGTCACCAGACCGGCCATCGGCCAGTTCGCCATATAGGTGCTGCTCGGCCGGATAGCGTCCCCGATCGAAGCGCCCGTGCCTTCGAGCCGCGCAAAGACGCAGCCGCCCCATTCGGCGAGCGCCACATCGTAGAGCGGATACTGGCTGCGATCGAAATCCTCGGGGATGTCGATGCCCGGCACGACTGCCAGCCCGCCGTCGAGGTTGTAGGCCCAGCCATGATAGGGGCAGACGATGTACCGGCTGCGCAGCCTGCCCGCATGCTCGGCACAGAGCGCGGAGCCGCGATGGCGGCAGGCATTGTGGAACGCGCGCAGGGTCCCTTTCTCGTTGCGCACGACCAGGATGCTCTGGTTGCCGATCGCTGCCGTCCGGAACGCGCGCGGCTCCCTCAGGTCCGCGGCACGGCACACATAGATCCAGCTGCGGTACCACAGCGCGCGCAGTTCCTTCTCGTGATGAGCAGCGTCGACATAGAACTGCGCCGGCAGACCGGGACGGGTGCCCTCCAATCCCAGATAGGCGGGTGCCGCCAAGGTGCCTGCAGTGGCCATACATTCTTCCTCGATGAGACGCGGCGACGAGGTCCGCCTATGCCGCCGAGCCGCCGGCGGCCGTACCGCCGACCGGAATGTAGTCGTAGGCGCCAAGCCCCTGGACGATCAGGTAGCGGCACGTCTCCGGGCCCGCGTTGCGCACGATATGCGCCCATTTCGGCGTGATGGCGCAGCGCTCGCCCGGCTTGAGGCGGAAGGTCGCGCGCGGCGCGCGCGCCTCGACCTCGAGCTCGCCCTCGAGGCAGAAGAACGTGTCGGTGATGGTCGAGTGAAAATGCCAGGGGATGATCTCGTCCGGCGCCAAGGTGATAACCAGCACGCGCAGGTCGGGCGTCTCGGCGACGATCTCGGTCGCCTGGACCGCATAGCGGTCCTGCCAGGGCTGCTTCGAACGGTCGTCATTCATGGCGCGTTGCCGCCGGTCGGTGGTCACGGCTAGATTAGACCTTGAAGCGGCGGCGGGCGCAAAGGGTTTGCCGGGCGCCGTGGGCGCGGCTTCAACGCTCGCGAGGCAGCAAAGCATGGCAACCACAAATCGCTACATCGACGTCAAGCCCCTGGCGGGTGCTCTCGGCGCCGAAGTCTTCGGCGCGGATCTGTCCAGGCCGATCGCCGAGGCGGCGTTCGACGAGATCCGCGAGGCCTTTGCCGACCATCTCGTGCTGATGTTCCGCAACCAGAGGCTGACGCCCGAGCAGCACCTGGCGTTCAGCCGGCGCTTCGGTCCGCTGACACGGTCCCCCTACATCAAGCACATGGACGAGTATCCCGACATCATCGCCGTGCTGAAGGAGGCCGACGAGGTCAAGATCTCGACCTTCGGCAATGCGTGGCATTCCGACTTCAGCTTCCTGGAGGAGCCGCCGATGGGCTCGGCGCTCTATGCCCGCGAGGTCCCGAGCCATGGCGGCGATACGCTGTTTGCCAACATGTACGCCGCCTACGACGCGCTGTCTGACGGCATGCGCGCGCTGCTCGACCGCCTGAATGCCATCCACACGGGCAAGCCCTACGGCGTGCAGGGCATTCCCAAGGATCTGCGCGTGTCGCGCTCGATCGGTATCGAGCGCAACAAGCCCGCGGCTGACCGCGAGACCGTGCATCCGGTCGTGCGCGTGCATCCCGTGACCGGCCGCAAGGCACTCTTCGTCAACGCGATCTACACCACGCGCTTCGAGGGCATGACGCCGGCGGAGTCCAAGCCGCTGCTCGATTTCCTCTATGCGCATGCAACCCAGCCGGAATTCACCTGCCGGCTACGCTGGGCCGAGGGCTCGCTTGCGCTCTGGGACAATCGCTGCGCCATGCACTATGCGATCAACGACTATGACGGCCAGCGCCGGCTGATGCATCGCACGACGATTGCGGGCGAGCGACCGGCCGGACCCCAGGGCGGACCGCGTCGCGACGCCGCATAGCCAAGAGGGGGAACAGCTTGGCGCAGGATCTGCTCGACGATTTCATCGGTCATTGCCGGCGCGCCGAGTCCGTCCATCGCGAACCGTGCGACATCGTCCTCGCGGTGGCGCCGGCGCTCCAGGCCCTGCTGCCGCGCACGGCGGAGTTCCTCAAGCCCGAGCACTATCGACGCGGTTCGGACCGTTATGGCCGCAACGCCGTCTACGTGTCGCCCGACCGCGGCATCTCGCTGTTCACGCTGACCTGGGCGCCTGGCCAGTGGACGCCCGTGCACGATCACGGGACTTGGGGCGTCGTCGCGGTGATCGACGGCATCCTGGAGGAGCGCAACTACATCAGGATGGATGGACATTCCGATGCCAGCTCGGGCATCCGGCTGGAACGTGGCGGGGTCACCCTGCTGGCGCCCGGCACCGTCACGACCTTCGTGCCCAACCCCGATCATATTCACGTCACCGGCGTGCCGGCCGGGCGCGGACCGGCGGTGAGCCTTCATCTCTATGGCCGCGAGATGAACAACTACAACGTCTACGACGTCGACAACGGCACCCGCAGGCTGATCGAGGTAACCTACGAGGTCTGAAACCGGCTTTTCCGGGCCAGAGCCACCTTTGATCTAGCGCAAAGGAGCACTGGGCTGCGTCGACTAGATTTTGCCGAAGTTGCGAGAGATCGAATGTCGACGACCGTCTGGTATGCCCTGGGCATTGGGGTCGCCGTGATCGAGTGGATCGCCCCAACCGGCGTCCTGATCATTTTCGGCGTGGCTGCGGGCGTTGTCGGCTTCGTCGACGACCACATTCATCCCATGACCGACGAAGAGCAGTTCCTCCTGTTCTTCGCTGCGACGATTGTTGCCGCGCTCGTCAATTTCAGTCGCTATCCGTACCCGCGTCGCCACGCGGCGATGACCCGTTACAAACAATATCGGCAAATGCCCGATCCGATCGGCAGCGAGGGCGTGATGACCACGCCGATGCGCGATGGTCACGGCGCCGTCAGGCTCAATGCGACGATCTGGCCGGCGGTCGGCCCCCATATGCCGGCGGGCACCCATGTCCGCGTGGTCGCGCACGATGGTGCCATCCTGCGGGTCGAGCCTGTTCTTCCCCCCGCTGTCTCCAGCCGTCCCGCATCTACGGTCGCCCGCACTACCGTTTGCTCCTGAGTTCGCTTATATATTCGGGCATGAGCATCAGCCGCCGCCCGCGCCCTGTCGTGCTGTGTATCCTGGACGGCTGGGGCCACCGGGACGAACCGGCCGACGACAATGCCATCCTGAAAGCGCGCACCCCCAACCTCGACCGCCTGGCGAGGACATGCCCGGTGGGCTTCATTGACGCCTCGGAAGGCCATGTGGGTCTGCCGCGCGGCCAGATGGGCAATTCCGAGGTCGGTCACATGAATATCGGCGCAGGGCGCATCGCCGTGCCCGAGCTGCCGCGCATCGACCAGGCGATCGAGGACGGCAGCTTCGCGCGCCTGCCCAAGCTCCAGGAGGTTCTCGGGCGCATCAAGGCGGCAGGCGGCGCCTGTCACATTCTTGGCCTGATGTCGGACGGCGGCGTCCATTCCCACCAGGACCACATGGCGGCGCTGGCGCGTGCTGCTTCGGCCGCTGGCCTGAGAACCTGGATTCATGCCATCACCGACGGACGCGATACGCCGCCCCAGAGCGCGCGTGGGTTCATCGAGAAGTTCAGCGCCGACCTCGCCGGCTTGACCGAGGTCAAGCTCGCCACCGTCAGCGGCCGCTTCTACGCGATGGACCGGGACAAGAGGTGGGAACGGCTGCAGCGTGCCTTCGAGGCCGTCGTCCTTGCCCAGGGCGAACGCGCGGCCGCGGCCGGTGCCGCCGTCGACGCCGCCTACGCGCGCGGCGAGACCGACGAGTTCATCCTGCCCACGGTGCTCGAAGGCTACGGTGGAATGGCCGACGGCGACGGGCTGATCATGGCGAATTTCCGCGCCGATCGGGCGCGCGAGATCCTGGCGGCGCTGCTCGATCCGGGCTTCGACGACTTTCCCCGCCGCCGGGTGCCGGCATTCAGCGCCGCGGCGGGAATGGCCGCCTATTCGCGCGAGCTCGATCGCTTTCTGGTCACCCTGTTCGCCCCGGTGCGCTACCAGGACACGCTGGGCGAGATGGTCGCCAAGGCCGGACTGACGCAGTTGCGCATCGCCGAGACCGAGAAATACGCCCACGTCACCTTCTTCTTCAACGGCGGCGAGGAGCGCGAATTTCCCGGCGAGACCCGAATTCTCGTGCCGTCGCCCAAAGTCAGGACTTACGACCTCAAGCCCGAAATGTCGGCGCCCGAGGTGACGGAGAAGCTGGTCGATGCAATCGAAGCCGGTCGCTTCGACTTCATCGTCGTCAACTACGCCAACACCGACATGGTCGGCCACACCGGCAATATCGAGGCCGCCACCAGGGCGGTCGAGGCCGTCGATGCCTGCCTCGGCAAACTGTCCGGTGCCGTGATGGAGGCCGGCGGTGCCATGCTGGTCACGGCCGACCATGGCAATGCCGAGCAGATGCGTGACCCCGCGACGGGCGCGCCACACACGGCGCATACGACCAACCGCGTGCCGGCCATGCTGATCGGTGGCCCAGCGGGGATCGGGGCGCTCGCCGACGGCAAGCTGGCCGACATTGCGCCGACCATGCTCGATCTGCTGGGCCTGCCGCAGCCCCGGTCCATGACCGGCCGGTCGCTGCTTCAGCCGGTCGCCCAGCGCGCGGCTGCCAGCACCGGACGCCGTGGCGCGGACTGAGCGCGCGATCCGAGCCGGACCCGCGCGCTCCGGGCGCAGTGTTGCGTCCTTGACCCGGCACCTGCTCGCCTCGGCCGCGATGTCCGTGGCCTTGCTGGCCGCGAGCCCGGTCTTCTGCCAGTCCCGCCAGCAGATCGAGCAGGAGCGCCAGCGCGAGGCCGAGCGACTGCGCGACGTCGAGCGCTCGATTGAGCGCGAGCGCGGCAGGCAGGCCAGCCTGGAACGTCAGGCGCAAATCCTCGGCCGCGAGGTGGAAAAGCTGCAGACCGACATCGTCGCAGCCGCGCGCGCGGTTCAGGCCCAGGAAGAGGAGCTGTCCACCCTCGAGCAGAAGCTCGACACGCTGGCTGTCGAGGAGCATCAGAAGTCGGGCATGTTCGCGCGCCAGCGCGACCGGCTTGGCTGGCTGACAACCGCGATGCAGAACCTTGCGCGCCATCCGCCGGAAATGCTGCTGGCAGCCCCCGGCGATCCGGTCGACACGGTGCGCAGCGCTATCCTGCTGCAGGCGGCGCTGCCGCGCGTGCAACTGGCCGTGGCGCAGCTGCGTGGCGAGCTGGAACGCCTGTCGATGCTGCGCGAGGAGGTCATCCGCCAGGCGGCGCGCGTGGAGGAATCGCGCCTCGCCCTGGTCGACCAGCACCGCCGGCTCGAAGGTCTGGTCCAGCGCAAGGCCGTGCTCCAGGAGCGCACCGAAAGCGAGAGCCATCGCCTTGCCCAGCGCGTTGAGGCCATGGCGGCGACCGCCCAGGACCTACGGCAGCTGCTCGAACGGCTCGAACAGGAACGTCTGCGCCGGGAGGCCGAGGAGCGCGCCCGCGCGCTCGAGGCGCAGCGCCAAGCCCGGGCCGAGGCGCAACGCCAGGCGCAGCTCGAGGCGCAGCGCCAGGCCCTCGCCAGGGCGCAGCGCCAGCAAGCGCCGCCAAGCCAGCCCGAGAGCCAGCAGACCGCCAGCCTGCCGCCGGCAGCCCCGCCGGATCCTGCCGGCGCCAGGGGGGCCGGCAACCGCCTCAAGAGCGAGGCGCTCGCGCAGCCGCGCGGCCAGCTGACCTACCCGGCCATCGGCCGGGTCCTGACGCGCTACGGGGAGGCCGACCAGTTCGGCGCGACACAGCGCGGTCTCACCATCGAAACTCGAACCGGGGCCCAGGTGGTCGCCACATTCGACGGAACAGTTGCATTTGCCGGGCCGTTTCGCGGCTACGGGCAGTTGTTGATCATCGAGCACGGCGAGGGATATCATAGCTTGCTGGCGGGGCTCGGACGGATCGACGCCCGAGTCGGCCAAGCGATCGTCGCAGGCGAACCCGTGGGCATCATGGCGCCGCTGCCCGGTCAGACCCCGAAACTCTACGTTGAATTCCGCCGCAACGGCCAGCCCGTCAATCCCACGCCCTGGCTGGCCGCCGGCAAGGAGAAGGTGAGCGGATAATGCGCAAGGTATTGCTCGTAGCGGTTTCGGCCGCTGCTCTCGTCGCCGCGGTAGCGGCCTATTCGCAATCCAATCGCGCGCCCCAGGCGAATACCTCCGAAACGTACCGGCAGCTCAACCTGTTCGGCGAGGTGTTCGAGCGCGTGCGCGCCGACTACGTCAAAGAGATCACCGACGAGCAGATGGTCGAATCCGCCATCAACGGCATGCTGACCGCGCTCGATCCGCATTCGAGCTACATGTCCGCCAAGACCTTCCGCGACATGCAGGTGCAGACGCGCGGCGAATTCGGCGGCCTCGGCATCGAGGTCACCATGGAGAACGGTCTGGTCAAGGTCGTCTCTCCGATCGACGACACGCCGGCTTACCGCGCCGGGGTCAAGCCTGGCGACCTGATCAGCCATCTCGATGGCGAGCCCGTGCTCGGCCTTACGCTCAACGAAGCCGTGGAGAAGATGCGCGGCCAGGTCAACACGGCGATCAAACTGACGATCAGGCGCGGCAATGCCGAGCCATTCGACCTGACGGTCACGCGCGAGATGATCAGGATTCAATCCGTGCGCAACCGCGTGGAAGGCAACATCGGATACATCCGCATCACGACGTTCAACGAACAAACCGACGCCGGTCTGAAGCGCGCCGTCGATTCGATCAAGGGACAGCTCGGCGAGAAGCTGCAGGGCTATGTCCTGGACATGCGCAACAATCCAGGCGGATTGCTCGACCAGGCAGTTGCCGTATCAGACGCATTTCTCGACAAGGGCGAGATCGTCTCGACGCGCGGCCGACGCAACGACGACGCGACCCGATTCAACGCCAAGCCGGGTGATCTCGCCGGCGGCCTGCCCATGGTCGTGCTGATCAATGGCGGTTCGGCTTCCGCCTCGGAAATCGTTGCCGGCGCGCTGCAGGATCACCGGCGCGCCGTCATCCTCGGCACCAAGTCGTTCGGCAAGGGATCGGTTCAGACCATCATCCCTCTGCAGGGCCATGGCGCGATGCGACTGACGACGGCGCACTACTTCACGCCGTCGGGCCGGTCGATCCAGCAGGACGGCATCGAGCCCGACATCGTCGTGACCGAGGCCCGCATCCAAGCCGTCGACCAGGGACAGCGCCGGCGTGAATCGGATCTGCGCGGGTCGCTCGCCAATCCCAACCAGCGGCCGCCCGCCGCTCCGAGCACCCCACCGTCCGATCAACCTGCGACGCCGCCCGCAGCCGAAGAGGGCCAGCAACCGCCGCGTCCCGGCGAGGACTACCAGCTCGTGCGCGCACTCGACTTGTTGCGCGGCATCAGCCTGTTCCAGTCGCGCGCGGCGAACTAAGGCGGCCCGCACTGCGGGCGACGCAGCGCTGCGGCCCGATGCGGCGGCAGGGATCGTGATGGAGACGCGATGGTGAGCGCGGTCAACGACGAGGATAGCAGCGGCTTCGGCATCAGCTGGGTGCTGGTCGCCTACCTCGTCCTCGCGGCCGCTCTCTCCGTGCTGTTCGCGTGGCTCTACCTGGGCGGCGAAGACACGGTTTCACGCCGGATCCTCGCCACACCGCGCGTCACCATCCCGCTCACGGCGCGCGGTCCGTCCGTGCCCGTGTCGAGCGCCGTCTACAGCGCCGACGGAAAGATCGCTGAGGCGAAGCCGCCCGAGGCGAAGCCTGACGAAAAGCACGAGAGCAATGCCGCCAAGGACGAGGCGAGCAAGTCGAGCGAGCAGTCCATGCCGACGCCCGCGCGGCCCGAAGGAGCGCTCAGCAAGGCGCCCGACCTGGAACTGCTTGAGGAAACGCCGGCCGGCAACCTACCGACCATCTCCGGCGACGGCCGACAGCCCTGGCAATTCTATGCACGGCCCTTCCCTGACGCCGATACGCGACCGCGCATCTCGGTCGTGCTCACCGGGCTCGGCCTGTCGCGCTCGTCGAGCGAGGCGGCGATCAAGCAGCTTCCCGGGACGATTTCCCTGTCATTTGCCCCCTACGCCGACAAGCTCGACGACTGGATCGAGACGGCGCGGCTGTCTGGTCACGAGGTTCTGCTCGACCTGCCCATGGAGCCGGCCAGCTTTCCGCGCTCTGATCCGGGTCCCTACACGCTCCTGACGTCGCTGAGCGTGAACGAGAATCTGGACCGGCTGGATTGGATCATGGCGCGCGCCGGTGGGTATATCGGGCTTACGACCATGCAAGGCTCGCGTTTCGTCACGTCGGACGAGCAGTTGCGCCCGATGCTCGGCGTGCTCAAGCGGCGCGGCTTGATGTTCCTCGACGCAAGGTCGACCTCGCGCAGCCTGGCCGCCGCGATCGCCGCCGAGCTGACCGTGCCGCGCGCGCTCAACAACCGCTTCATCGACAACGAGATCACGCGGCCGGCGATCGATCGCAAGCTGCAGGAGCTCGAGCAGATCGCGCGCGAAACCGGGTTTGCGGTCGGCATAGGCCAGACCTATCCGGTCACGATCGAGCGCCTGGCCGCGTGGGCAGCGACCCTGGAAAGCCGCGGCATGGCGCTCGCGCCGATCTCCGCCCTGGTCAACAAGCAGAGCTTCCGCTGACTTCTATGGTTTCGCCCGATCAAGCCGGTCCGCAGGTCGACCTGCCGTTCCGGCGCGGCGTCGGCATCATGCTGCTCAACCACGACAACCGGGTCTTCGTCGCGCGGCGCATCGACATGCCAAGCGAGGCTTGGCAGATGCCGCAGGGCGGCATCGACGAGGGCGAGTCGCCGGCAGAGGCCGCGTTGCGCGAGCTGCGCGAGGAGGTCGGCACGGACAAGGCGCAGATTCTGGCGGAGAGCCCGATCTGGCGCAGTTACGACCTGCCGGCCGAACTGGTCGGGCGCATCTGGGGCGGCAAGTACCGCGGCCAGACCCAGAAATGGTTTGCCATGCGCTTCACGGGCACGGATGCCGACATCAACATCGAAACCGAAGAGCCGGAGTTCCTCGCCTGGAAATGGGCTGCGATGGCCGAAGTGCCGCGCCTGATCGTGCCGTTCAAGCGCCGGCTCTACGAGGAGCTCGTCGCGGAGTTTGCGCCTCTGACGATGCGGTAGTCCCGGGCCATTCGGTCGAGCTGCGCTCGACCTTGCAACGACCCCGCTCTAGACCGGTCGATCGCCCTCGGCGACGACGCGATGCATCTCGCGGCGCTGCCCATGATAGTCGTTGACCGGATTGTGCATGGCGCAGCGATTGTCCCACACGGCGAGCGTGCCGGTCGCCCACCGGTAGCGGCAGGTGAATTCCGGCCGGACGGCGTGCTCGAACAAATATTCCAGCAGTGGCCAGCTTTCCTCCTCGCTCCAATCCTTGAAGCGCACGGTGTAGGCGCGGTTGACGTAAAGCGCCTTGCGCCCCGTCTCGGGGTGGGTGCGCACGACCGGATGCTCGACCTTGGCCTGCATCGCCGCGTCCATTACGGCGTCGTTGCGCAGCTTCATCGTGCGCATCGGCCCGAACCGTCCGGACGCTATGCCGACATTGTACGACGCCGAGGTGTGCACGGCCTTCAATCCGTCGAGCACTGAGCGCAGACCGGGCGAAAGCGCCTCGTAGGCGAGGTACTGATTGGCAAACATGGTGTCGCCGCCATAGGGCGGCACGGCGCGCGCGTAGAGGAAGGACGCCATCGGCGGGCGGTCGAGAAATGTGCTGTCGGAGTGCCAGCCCTCGCCGAAGGCAAGCTTCTCATGAGCCTCCTTGACGACCACCATGAGTTCCGGCGAGTCGTCGGGGCTCTTCATGAACGGATCGATGATGAGCGGGCCGAAGCGGCGCGCAAACGCCGTCTGCTGCCGCGGTTCGAGCCGCTGGCCGGGAAAGAACAGGACAAGGTGCTCGCGAAAGGCGCGGCGTATCTCGTCGAAGGCGGCGGGTGCGAGATCGTGCGCGAGATCGACGCCGTGGATCTCCGCGCCGATGCTGCCGGAAATCGGATGGACCTCGATGTGAGTCGCGGTTATATGCGCATTCATCAAGGCCGAGCCTCGCATTGACATGATATCCCGCCCGATAGGTCGAGCTGGCTTGCGTCGGCCATTGTCCCGGAAATCCGCGCGGCGCGTCAACCGCATGGCGCCATCAAGCGTTCGGACACTTCGATCATGGCCGAACCGAATGTCGCGAGCGCGCTGCTAGAGGGTTGGTGGAAAGCCGAACCATGCCCGAGCCACCGATGAATGGACCGATCGACCCGATTGCGGCGGCGATCCATGCCGACCCGTATCGCAACTACGTCGAGCACCGGCCGCCCGCTTTCGATGCCCGGCTCGGTCTTTGGGTCTCCGCGAAATTCTGGCGTCCGGCACGGCGCCAGACGCCGATGTGCGGCCGGCGCGCTATCGGACCTCGGCCAACACGCGCATCCCGCTCTTGCCAGGAGCGGAGCGATTTGCATGAAATCCGTGCGAGGATTCATTGACTGAAGGAGGCGGAGATGATCGCCGTGATTTTCGAAGTCTGGCCGAAGGAGGAGGGCCGGCAGGGCTATTTCGAGCTGGCCGCGGAGCTTCGCCCGCTGCTCCAGGGCATCGACGGCTTCCTGTCGATCGAGCGCTTCGAAAGTCTGACTGAACCAGGCAAGGTCCTGTCGCTTTCGTTCTGGCGTGACGAGGCGGCGGTCGCGGCGTGGCGCCGGCTCGAGCAGCACCGTTCGGCGCAAGCCCAGGGACGCGCGGCTCTGTTCAAGGACTATCGCCTGCGCGTTGCCGAGGTGCTGCGCGACTACGGCATGAATCAACGCGAACAGGTGCCGCCCGACAGCCGCGAGCGGCACGGCTAGGGTCAGCGATCGTCAGCGTCGCATCTGCGATTCGACCCAGGCGACGTCGACGATGGTGGCGTACTCGCCCGCGAGATCGGCCAGCGACAGGCCATGGACGTCTTTAGCGTGCCGCGTCCGGCCGCTGAGATCGACTTTGCCCACGATCGCCGTGGGGTCGCTCAGGACGAACCGAGGTCGCCCGCCATCCGCGCCGTTGCCTCGACCGGGTTGTTTGTGATCACTCAAGCGATCACCAGCGTGTCGTGGCCGTTCCGGCGCAGCATTGCATCGAGGCCGGTGCCGATGCATGGCATGTTCGCCCGAAGACAGCGCGGCTCACGCCTTGGCCTCGTCCGCCATGCAGCCACCGACGAAGCCCGACCAGGCGATCAGGGCTTGGACCGCGGCAATCCAGCCGCGCGTCGTCATTCGTCGGCCGAGCATGATGTTCTCCGCTCCGATCGGCACTCCGTTCCCATTACGCCCCGCGCAGCACATGCAGCACGGTTTCGCCTCGATCAATTGTAGTCCTGGCCCACGGCTTCTGCGAACGCCGGAAGTACAAATAAGTAGTCATGCTCGTGCTTCGGTGGCGCAGATCTTAATGGTTGTAGACAAGTCGGGGCGCGCGACT
>Ga0194132_10004489_pt1 | contig 23690 bp, 25 predicted proteins | sample TA2KigOf80mmetaG_FD_148612 | JGI IMG/M metagenome (GOLD analysis project Ga0194132, IMG submission 148612) | Freshwater microbial communities from Lake Tanganyika, Tanzania - TA2015054 Kigoma Offshore 80m | ecosystem: Environmental > Aquatic > Freshwater > Lake | place: Tanzania: Lake... | reverse complement strand
GGCCCCAAACGCACTGCGCCGCCGCCCGATTCGCCCGCGAACCGACAAATTCATCAAGGCCGGCTTCGTGAAGTGGACGCGCGTGGCCAGGCAAGCGTGCATGCCGATGGCGCAACAGATCCATAAGCACTCACCCCGGTTGCGCGCGCCGCCGCAACCGGATTATGCTTTTAACGTCATCCAATCAGCGAGCAAGCCGACAATGAGCGACACCAACAAACTCCCCTCCGATATCGGCGGCCAGGCCGCCGGTCCCGTCGACACGCACGATCATGGCATGCGCCATTGGGAGCGCCAGGCCAACGCGCTGCGCTCGCTCACCAACATGAGCGGCCTTACTTGCACCGACGAACTGCGGCGCGCAGCCGAGGAACTCGGCGATAGATACAAGGACATGCAGTATTTCGAAATCACCACTAGCGCGCTGCGCAAAGTGCTGATCGAAAAAGGCATCTTCACCGAATCGGAACTGCAAGCCAAAATGGCGCAAGTGCGCAAACGCTTTGACGTGCCCAACGAAATGCAATCGCCGATCAAGCAGGCGGCCGCAAAATGAACAGCGCCGAATCCCTAAAATCCACCTACACGCCGGCGCCCGCGCATCGCTACAACGTCGGCGACAAAGTGAAGGTCAAAGTGACCTTCCCGCCCGGCCATCGCCGCACGCCGCAATACATCCGCGGCAAGCAAGGCGTGATCGAGCGCATCTGCGGCGCTTATCCAAACCCCGAGGAACTCGCCTACGGTTTCGACGGCCTGCCACTGAAAGTGCTGTATCGCGTGCGCTTCCCGCAACAACACGTGTGGGCGAATTACGCGGGGCCGGCGAATGACATTATTGAAATGGAAATTTACGAGCACTGGTTGGATCCGGTGCGGTAGACGGAGCAATTGAAAACCCTTTTAGCCACAGATTTCACGGATTTACACAGATTTTTTTCGCTGTCGTTCCCGCGCGGGCGGGAATCCGTAACGCCATCGCGCTTGAGGCATTGCATAGATTTCCGTTCGCGTGCGAATCACAACCGTGATTTTGAATCTGTGTAAATCCGTGAAATCTGTGGCAAAAAGCTTTTGAATTTTGGAGCCTGCTATGAGCAACCCCCACCACGACTACTACGCCCGCAGCCATCACGATCACGAGCATGGTCACGACCACGCGCACGATCACGACGATCACAAACACCCCAACCCCGCGAACGAGCATGACAACGGCCCGCCGGGCGAATACGAGATCATGAGCCGCGCAATGCAGGAATTGCTGGAGGCCAAAGGCATCATCAAGGCCGAGCAAATCACAAAGCGCATGGAACAGTTCGACGAGGAGTTCCCCTATCGCGGCGCGCAAGTGGTGGCGCGCGCCTGGGTCGACCCGGCGTTCAAACAACGCCTGCTTACCGACGGCCGCGCGGCGTGTGCCGAGATGGGCACGATGCTCGAAGCCGAACGCCTGATCGCGGTGGAGAACACGCCCGACGTACACAACATGATCGTGTGCACACTATGCTCGTGCTACCCGCGCGGGCTGCTGGGTATGCCGCCGACGTGGTACAAAAGCCGCAACTACCGCTCGCGCGTGGTATTCGAACCGCGCGCGGTGCTGCGCGAATTCGGCACGGTGTTGCCCGAGAACGTCACGGTACGCGTGCACGACTCCAACGCCGACATGCGCTACCTGGTGGTGCCGATGCGCCCGGCGCGCACCGAGGGCTGGAGCGAAGAGCGGCTCGTCGGTTTGATTTCGCGCGACATGCTGGTAGGCGTGACGGTGCCTAAAGCGCCGGAATAAGAATTGCAAAAATATTTAATAAAATCAAATACTTACGATAATTGACTGAAATACAAAAATTCGACGCAGCGTGGGCCGCGCGCTTGGTCGAAGCCTTCGATGGCAGCGGCATCCACCGCGTCGGCACGCCCGGTGATTTCGCCAACGGTGCGTGGCTTGAACGCGAAGCGGCGGCGCCCGGTGTCGGCGTCTCGCGCGCGAACGTGCCGATTCAACGCATGATCGTCGAAGAAGCCTACGTCGAATGCGCGGGCTTGCGCATCGACGGCTTGCCGATGTTCGATGCGCCATCATGCGCGGGTTTATCCGGCACACTTTCTTCGATCGATGGCAACGGCGACATCGGCCTTGCCGAATTTCCCTCGAACGCGGCGTCGATCAAAGGCCAACCGCTGGAGTTGCTGCGGCGCTCGACGCAACACAAAGCATTGATCGTCGCCACGCGCGTCACCGGCGATTCATTGGCGCCGATTAACGCGCAGTTTTACAACACGCCGCTCGGCCCACCTGTGCTACTGGTGCCCGGCATGCAGTATGCGGTGCTCGCCGAACTGGCCGCGAAAAACGCGGCTGTCGCTTTCGTTAGCCGTTATCGCCGTGAGCCTGTCGAGTCATTCAACGTCGAGGCGCGCGCGGTCAGTGGGTCAGCAGCGGCACCGATCGCCATCGTCACCCCGCGCACCGGCTGGTGGGAATCCACCGCCGAGCGCGCCGGCGGCATGGTGGCGTGGCTCGCCGCCGTGCATGCCGCGGGCCAACTGCAACAAGCCGCCCTACTCAAACGTGACGTCATCGCCTGGGCCACCTGCGGCCACGAGCTCGGCCATCTCGGTTTGCAAGCGTTGGTTGAAACACACAAGCCCACGATCACCCGTGCGAAATACTGGCTCCACCTAGGCGCCAACCTCGGCGGCGCCGGCAATCTGACGATGATGGTGCGCGCCGCCGACACCGCTGATGCGCAAACCATGCGCGATCTGCTGGTCCAAGAAAGTTATCCCGCGCAACACATCAATGTCGAGCCCGCGGCCAAATTCCCCGGCGAAGGCCACGATCTCGCCCACCTCGGCGCGAAAATGCTCTCACTCGCCGGGAGCAATTTGCACTTTCACGCGGCAAGCGACCGTTGGCCGGGTAATGTCAATGTCGCGGGCATCGCATCGATCTCACGCGCGGTGGCGCACTGGGTCGCGTTGCAGGCGCGCTGAGCTAACCGTTAGGCCATCGGCAAATCGCTATTCGCGCGGCACAGCTCATCGTGCAGCGCCTGCACGCCGCGCGTGGCCATGGTACCCGCCTGCGGGCCAAGCAATTCGACATAGCGGCACGCCGCGAATCCTTGCGCGGCTTTTTCATACGCCTCGATCCACTGCCGGCGCACCGCCAGGCGTTCGGGTTTCACCGGCCAGGTGCCGGGCCGCGGGCGCATGTGTTGCCCGACGCCGATACGCCAAGGCTTGGCGCTCACGCGCGCACGAAAGCAGTTTTGGTTAACACACATGCGTGCGTAGACCGGATCGGCGCCGAGGGCCTTGAAACATTCCGCCACCGCCGACTCGCGCGGATCGAAGGTTTTGTGCATCGCCAACACGCGTAAGCCCGCCGGCGTGCGATACAAACGCAGATGCGCCTGCGGATTCGCGGCGAGATAAGCGTTAATCCGCTTGCGCGCAAGCGCTTCAGCGCCGCCGGCGGCACGCACCCGCGCTTTACGCACCAGCGTCGCCACGGCAACCGGAATCAGCAACGCCAACACACTTAACACGAACGTCAGCAAGCCCAACTTCATCACCCAGCCCACCGCCAACGCCGCCACGAGCGACGCCGCCATGGCGATCAGCACGTGCCGCCCATCCGCCGCCGTCGCGTTATCGAAATCGATATCGACAAACAACACGTTGGGCGTGTTCAAACAGCGCGCGCCGTAGCCGTTACGCGTCACCACCGTGTTCTCGTGTTCACTGACGATTTCCTCGCGGATCGGCACCCCCTCGGCGCCGTTGTACGGCACCTTGGGTTCGCGCGACAGCAGATTTTTACCGGCGAGAATTTGCGCCAAGGCCTCGCGCGCACGCGCCTCGGCGTGAGCCTGCGCCTCGGCTTCGCTGACATCTGACCAGCCAAAGCGCTGCACCGTCACTTGCCGTTTTTTCGTGCGTTCGCGCAAACGCGCTTCCGCCCAATAGCGCGGAACGATCATTGAGCCGCCCCTAACGGCACGCCGTTACATCGCTCGCGTTTATCGCGCATTCCAGTTCGTTCAAAAACTACCAACCCAACGGCTCGCTCGCATGCACGCCGGTGCGATTTTGGCGGAACTGATTCACCGTGCGCCACCAGCCTTCCTGGCATGGTACGCCGCCGCGCAGTTCGCCGGCTTCGACGCCGCCGAACACTTCTTTGTACGCCGGCGAAATCGGGCGGCTGCCGGACACGGATAGCCACAAGCGCAGAAGCACGCGCTTGCGATCTTCCTCGGAGTAATCGGTGAATTCGGTGCGGCCGTGATACGTCACATGGTTGTTGACCAACTGGATATCGCCGGGCTCGAACTGCATATAGAGCGCGAGCTCCTCGGCGAGCTCATCGAACAATTGCAGCGCTTCGACTTGTTGCGGCGTGTGGCGCGGCACTTCGGGAAATTCCTGCGCAAAACGGATATACGCGGGCGAAAACAAGCCGGTGAATTGACCGTCACGCCACGAGAAAATCGGCCGCTGCATGGCGCGGCCGCTGCCCGGCGGCTGCTCGCCCTGCCAACTGTGATCCCAGTTGTCGTAAAACAAATGGATCAAATCTGGGCGCCGGCGCAGGATTTCGTTATGCACCGCCGCGGCACTCACAATGCGGCTGGCGCCGCCCTCTTTCGCCTTGCGCACGCACAACAGCCCCACCACGTCGCAGCGATCGCTGTGAAACAGCAACCCATCATTGGTCTGAAAACCGCGCCGCTCGGTAAGGGCACGGCCTTGCTGAAAATCCTTCACCACGCCGAGCAGTTCGCCGCGTTTGCTTTGCGACAACGCGGTGCCGAGGTACGCGCCAAGGCCCCAATACACCGTGCGCAATTCGTCGGGCGTGTAGTTGAGCGGCAAGCCGCGCAGCATGATCATGCCGCGACCGGTTTCGAGTTCGTTGGAAATCTCCGCCAGCGTTTTGGAAAAATGCGGCAGCGGAAAATTGTCCTTGGTGATGTCGAACAAATCGAGCCCGCGTTTTTTGACCGCATGCAGCGCGATATCGATCTCGCCCAGCTCGTCGGCGCGGAAGCAGCGTATCCAATCGCTGCGTTTTTGCATTTGCGCGCCGATCCAGGCGCACGGCAAATCGATGGGCTTAATGGCGTGAGCGTTCATGAGCCGTCTCCCGGTGCGTGGGTGATTGCGCACTCATCATAGGCGCGGCCTGTCGGAGCCGCAAGCCGGGCACGTAGGATGTGAAAAACGCCGGCTTGACAACAACGCCGCAACCGGCGAACGTGAGCGCTAGCTCGATTTGCAATCGTCATCAGAGGGAGAATAGCATGGCCCGCATCCCCTTAGTTACCGAAAAAGATATTCCCGCCAAAGAAAAACCCGCGTTCGATGCGTTTGTGAAGGCGCGCGGCAAGTTCCCGGACACGGGGCCGTATGCCATCATCGGCCACATGGCCGAAGTCGCCTACAAGGTCGACGATCTGCGTTTGTATTTGCGCGACGAACCGAAGCCCGCGGCGTTGCTGCAAGAGCTGATGATGATCACACTCGCGCGCGAAATGAACTGCGGCTACATCTGGTTTGCCCACGCGGCCTCGGCGCGGCAAAACGGCCTGCGCGGCGACATCATCGACAATATTCGCGAGCGACGCCCGCTAACCGGGCTCGATAAAGAACAACAAGCCGTTGTCGATTACACGCTGGAACTTTTGCGCAATCGTAAAGTGAGCAAGCCCACGTTCGATACCGCGACCGCGTGCTTCGGCCAACGCGGCACGCTCGCATTGACCAACCTGATCTCGTGTTACGCGACGCTCGCCTACAACATGAATGCGTATGAGTTGGAGCCGCCCAAGCATGCGACGGAGCCGGCGTTGCCGGTTTAAAAAGACACCCCGATAATCCAAACGTGTCGTTCCCGCGCAGGCGGGAACCCATAACACCGCAGCCCTTGCGACACCCTATGGGTTCCCGCCTGCGCGCGAACGACACGGAGGTTTCGGTGGGCGTGTCACGAGTTACCGTAGGGCACCCCACGGCCGGTCCATCGCCCTGCAGAACATTCATTGGCCAAATACCCCAACCTACTCCACCTGTATCTTCGCCACCTTCACCGTCTGCGCCCACTTGGCGATCTCGGCCTTGAAGTAAGCGGCGAATTCCTCCGGCGAACTGCCGACGATTTGCGCACCGCCATCCAGCAGACGGCTGCGCACGTCCGGCGCCGCCAGGGCGCGCGCCACTTCGGCGTGCAGGCGCGCAACGGTGTCGCGCGGCGTGCCGCCGGTCGCGAACAGCGAGTGCCAGTTGCCAGCCTCGTAGCCGGGCACGGTTTCCGCGACGGTGGGGAGCTTAGGCAATATCGCCAGACGTTGGGCGCCGGTGGTGGCCAGCACGCGCAGCTTGCCGGCGTTCACCAGCGGCAGCGACGTCATCGGGTTGTTGAACGAAAACTGCACGTGCCCCGCGATCAGATCGACGATACCCGGCGCGGTGCCCTTGTACGGCACATGCACCGGCTCGATTTTCGCGAGCCGGCTGAGCAGCACAATCGCCAGATGATTCGACGTGCCCACGCCCGACGAAGGATAGTGCAACTGGCCGGGGCGCGCGCGCACCAGCGCCACCAGATCGGCGGTGGTGCGCACCGGCAACGAGGGGTGCGCGAGCAGCGCGAACGGCGTGGCAATCACTTGCGTCACCGGCACGAGATCGCGCGTCACGTCGTACGGCAGCTTTTTGAAGGTGCTGGGGCTCACCGCGATGGTGCTGGTCACCAGCAGCAGCGTGTGCCCGTCGGCGGGCGCGCGCGCCACGATTTCGGTGCCGATAATCGTGGAGCCGCCCGCGCGATTGTCGATGACAATCTGCTGGCCGAGCGCCTCGCTCATGCGCGGCGCCAGCGTGCGCGCGGTCATGTCGGTCGGTCCGCCGGCGGGATACGGCACCACCACGCGGATCGCCTTGGTTGGAAAGCGCGCGGGAGTCGATGTTTGTGCCTGCGCCGCCGCGCCGGCACACGCCATCACCAGCGCCAGCGCGCTACTCGTCGCCCGCATACACTTTAAGGTAAGTCGAGCGTCCGCCATCCGCGGCGATGGTGGTGCCGGTCAACATGCGCGACTCGTCCGACGCCAGGAACACCACGATATTCGCGATATCGATCGGATCGCCCACCGAAAACGGATACAACTTTTGCGCCACCAGGCGCTCTTTCGCGGCACCCGTGGGCTTTTCGTTGAACATCCAATCCTTGTTTTCGTAGCGCTTGATGTGGCGCTCGGTGCGGATGCTGCCGGGGCCGACGGCATTGGCGCGGATGCTGTGGGACGCGTATTGCGCGGCCAGCGTTTTGGTAAACGACATGATGCCGCCCTTGGCCGCTGCGTACGCCGGGCGATACATACCGACCATGCCCACCATCGAGGAGAAGTTGATGATGGAACCGCCGCCCGCTTGGATGAGGTGCGCAATGCCGTGCTTGCACACCAAAAACGGATGCAGCAGATTCAAGTTGATCGTTTTGTGCCAGATGTCGAGGCTCATCTCGTGCACCGGCACGTCTTCCAGCACCGAGCCGCCGGCGCAGTTGACCAGCACATCAAGCTTGCCGAATTTCGCCACCGCGGTGTCGATGGCTTTTTTAACTTGATCGTCTTGCGTGACATCGGCTTGGATGAAAATCACTTCGCCGCCGGCGGCATTGATTTCTTGCTCGGCTTTTTGCCCAACCTCGGCGTTGATGTCGACGATGGCAACTTTGGCGCCTTCTTTCACAAACTGAAGTGCGCTCACTTTGGCAATGCCGGCGCCGCCGCCGGTGAGGAAGGCTACTTTGTGTTTTAAGCGCTCCATGACGGTCCCAAAAAATAATCAATTAAATCAAATACTTACGTATCGTCGCTCTGGCGCAGGCCAGAGCCCCGGTTGTTACTTGCGCCGCAGGCGCTGAATACAGATGCGTCGCATCGGGTTACGACCTGGATTCCAGCCTTCGCTAGAATGACGAGGTGGTGTGTTACGCGTTGCCGAAAATGATGCCGCATCGCGATTTATTTCTGCACCTGTATCCCCGCCGCCGCCACCACCTTCGCCCACTTTTGCAAATCGCGCGCCATGGTCGCGCCGAATTCTTCCGGCGTGGCGCTGCGCGGTTCGGCGCCTTCGTTGGTCATTTGTTTTTTGGTTTCGGGTACCTGAATGATCGCGTTGATTTCCTTGTTCAGCCGCGCCACCACCGCCGGCGGCAAGCCCGCGGGGCCGACCACGCCGTACCAGCCGCTCACTTCATAACCGGTGAGGCCCGCTTCGGCGATCGACGCGACATCGGGCAAAGCCGTTGCGCGCTGCGCGGTGGTCACGCCGAGCGCGACGAGCCTGCCGCTGCGTATGTGCTGCACCGAGGACGGTATCGACGGGAACAAGAACTGAATATGCCCGCCCATCAAATCGATCAGCGCCAGCGACTGCCCCTTGTATGGCACATGCACGTAGTTCAGTTTCGCCATCACCGCAAACAGTTCCCCCGCCATGTGGCTGGGCGAGCCCACGCTCGACGAGCCGTAACTCAGTTGCCCAGGGCGCGAGCGCGCCAGCGCGATGAACTGCTTGACGTTGCGCACCGGCAGCGACGGATGCACCGTCAGCACATTAGGCACCAGCGCGACGATCGCCAGCGGCTGAAAGTCTTTGATCGGATCAAACGGCAGCTTGGCATAAACCGAGGCATTGATGACAAAGCCTTCGGGAATCATCTGTAGGGTATGGCCATCTTTCGGCGATCGGGCGGTAATCTCACCGCCGATAATGTGGTTGGCGCCGGGGCGGTTTTCGACCACGACTTGTTGCTTGAACACCTCGGCGAGCTTCACGCCCACCGTGCGCGCGAGGATGTCGGTGGCGCCGCTGGGGGCGACACCGACGATCATGCGGATGGGTTTGGTGGGGTAGTCTTGTTGGGCGTAACCGCTATCTGTTGCGCACGCACACACAAACAGTAAAGCGCATTTAGCAAGTAAACCTGATCGCATCGTCATGTCACCAACACGCCTCGAGCGCACGATAAACACCGTACACCATAAATCTGTCGTTCCCGCGCAGGCGGGAACCCATAACACCGCAACCCTTGAGGCACCTTATGGGTTCCCGCCTACGCGGGAACGACACCGCTGAATCTTCCGTTCTTCGTCACGCGTTCTTTGTCACTCTAAGCTGGCCGCAAACTTCTCGATCACCGGATTCAACTTCTCCGGCGCTTCCGTCAGCGGGAAATGCCCCACGCCCGGCAGCCGCAGGTATTCCGACCCCGCCACCGCTTCATGGATTTCTTTTTCGTATTCGGGCGGGTTGCCGTGGTCATTCAGCCCACGCAAGATCAACAACTTCGGTTTCAACGTAGCAATGCGGTCGCGCACATCAAAAGCATCGATGGTTTTTAAATCGTAGTACTGCGACATCGGCCCCACTTGCCGATGGCGTTCAACCAAGCGCTCGCGCAAACCGGGTTCGACGAATTGCATCGCCCTACGTTGAAACGGGATCCACTCTTCTTCATACGACTTGGGGTCTTTGGCCGCGCGCAAGCGCATTTCGTAGGTGTCCGGGGCACGCGTCTTGGGTTTGGCGGCCACCGTCATGATCACCAGACCCTTCACTTCATCCGGATAGTCTAAGCCGTACTGCAAAGCAATCGACGCACCCAGCGTGTAGCCCACCAGCACCAAATCTTTTTTGAGATTCTGTCCCCATAGCCACCCACGCACCCACTCGGTGTAGCCCTTCACATCGGCGCAGCGCGTGCCTTCGAGGTGGCCCGGCAGCGAGGGCGCGACACTGCCTTTGAAATGCTTGAGCTGATGTTCGTAGGCGTCGGCGCAGGCGCCTGCGCCTGGGCCGTGGATAAAAACGAGTTGTGGCATGATATATATAAGTATTTGATTTAATTGAATATTTTTTAATCCTTACATCGGCAGCAACGGCTCTTTGCGCTGCGCCATCAACTCCACATCGAACGAATTCACCAGCAGCGCCAGCGCGGCATAGTTGCCGATGAGCAAACCCAGTTCGATCGCGCCTTGTTTGCCGAACTGCTCCATCACTTCCTGAAACGCGCCGCGGCTCACGTGATGATTGCGAAAATATTCCTGCGCGAAGCGCACCACCGCACGCTCCTCGTTGGTGATCTCCAGCGGCAACGGTTTGCGATCGCGTATCGCATCCACCAATACGGAGGTCACACCCGCCGCGCGCGCCGAAGCCGCGTGCGCATTCCAGATGTAGGCGCAGTCGCGCCCGCGCGCGGTGACCAGCATCGCCAGCTCCTGCACCTTTTTCGGCAGCGATGAATCGTTGCGCAAATATTGATTCAACGCGTTCATGATCTTGTGCACTTTGGGCACGTTGATCATCACCGAGCCGGGGCCGTAGCGCGGCACTTCTTCGTAATCTTTCATCAAATCGTCGAAGTCGCCGCGTTGCTTTTCGGGGACGCTGTCACGCGTTGCTACGGGTAGTCTCGCCATGGTTTTCTCCTGGGTTCAAGTGCGCGAGGTTTTGATTGCGCGGTTTTTGCGCTGCAGGTAACCGCCAAACGCCAGTATGCCTGAATTGGTGAGGAACACCGTCTTGAAGCCAAACGCCGTGCCCACGCTGCCGAAAAAGAGCGGAATCAGCACGTGGGTCACGCTGCGCAATGTTTTATACAAGCCGACAGCCTCGCTGATGCGCCCCGCCGGCGCCATTACATACAGCAGCGACATCAACATCGGCTGCGCGCAGCCCACGCCCAGCCCCAGCAAAAACGCGATCACCGCCAGCGGCACCGCTGTGGTGAAAAATGGCAGCAGCAAGTAGGCGAACGCCGCGACGAATATCGCGGCGAGCAACACCGTGCCTTCGGTCAGCTTTTTCATTAGCAGCGGCACCAGCGCGCGAATCACAAACGCCGCCAGCGCCACCATGCCCAGCACCATGCCGATGGCGGAGGCCGACAAACCCACCGAATGTCCATACACCGGCATGTAAAACTGAAACAAATCTTGCGCCGAGCCGATGATGCCGCCGGCGATAAACGTCGCACGCAGCGTGGGGATACGCCACAGGTCCAGCACACTTTTATTGGCGTGCTCGCCGTCGCCGTGCTTGGCGGTGCGTGGCAACAAATTCGGCCAGCGCCACAAAATCGCAATCGGTAACAGCACCAGTATCGCCAGCACCCAAAACACACGCTGATTACCGATGGTGTCGATCAAGATGCCGGCGGTGAGCGGCCCCAAAAAATTCGCTATCGACCAGCTCATGGTGATAAAGGCGTAATTGCGCGTGCGATGCTGCGGCCCGCCCACCCCGCCCACCGCGGCCTCCTGCGGGATGCTGAACACCAAGTGGCCGAGCCCGTTCAGGAAACCGAGCACACATAAAATCAAAAGGCTCGGCGCGGCCACCGGTAGCAGCAGCGCCACCGCCATCATCACCGAGCCCCAAATCATCAACACCTGCGGCGACATGCGGTCGGACAGGCGGCCAATGTAGATCGACAAAAACATCGGCGCCAATGAATAAAGCGCCGCGATCACGCCCACGGTGACCTGGCTCGCCCCCATTTGCAGCGCGTACAGCGACACCGCGACGCGGCTACCGCCGAAACCCATTTGGCTCAGGATGGAGAGGATTACTACGAGGTAGATCGCCATCTACGCTCGCGTGCGACACACGTGTGTAGTCCCCTCTCCCCGCGCTCGCGGGGAGAGGGTTCGGGAGAGGGAGAGGGGCTGCCGCGAAACATACGGATACAAGGTGCTTCCCCACCCTCTCCCTAGCCCTCTGCTGCGCTTCAAGTGTGCCCTTGTCCCGCCCCAGGGCGGGAGAGGGGATCGTTCTTCTGCTGTGTGGTCGAATTTGCCAAAGGCTATTGCCCAATCAAACCTGCACCAACTCCAACGCCTCACGGCTCGGCCCCTCGATCATCACCGCGCGCGTGTCGCCGAGCTTATAAGGCCCTTCGAGCAACGTCACACCCTCGCCTTGCAACTTGGCAATCCACGCATCGAGGTCAGCCACACCGAAGCCGAGATGATCGTAATGCTGCCCGCGTGGGCTCACCAGCGGCGCATCACCTTGCGGCGCATACCATTGCACGGCGACATCGCCGAACATCACGCCGGCGCGCGGCGTGCGGAACATGCCGTCTTGCGTGAGCGCGGGCCAGGTGCGATCAGCGCCGCGTTGCACTTGGCAAGTCGATTCCGTCATCGGCTCTGTTTTCGCCCAGCCCGGCATCGGCGGCGCGTTAAGATGTGTTTGATACCAGAGCTGCGCGCAAAACGGCTGCTCTTGCCACATGTGCACATGGTTGAAGCGCTCGGCCGGATGGTCGCCGATATATTCCACCAGCGTGTTGTCGGGCGCTTGCATATAAGCGAAGCCGCCGCCGCCCTTGGGCTGGATGTTTTTCGCCTTCGCCTCGGCAATCTGCGCGCGGGTCAACCCCAGCACGTTGCCGACATTGGGCCAAGTGTCGCTGTTGATGTAGACGTATTTTTCCGATTCCTCATCGGTGTATAGCGGCATCAACTTCACCTCAGCGCGCGTTTTGTATTCCGCGAGTTTTTTGCGCACGTCGGTGACATGCCAGCCGAAATGCCAGATCGCGCTTTGCGGCGTGATGCCGCGCGGCTTATCGACCTTGTTGAACAACAGCATGATGTTGTTCGGCGTTTGCAGCGCGGGTTCGCCGCCCCAGGTAATGCGCTGGGTGCTGGCGAATTGGCGTGTGTACCAACTGATGGAGGCTTCGGGTTCGGTGACGTTTAGGTGGACGTGGTGGAAGGTGGGGGTGGGTAGCATGCGAGTTCTCCTAACGCTCCTTCCCCTTCAGGGGGAAGGCTGGGATGGGGGTGGGGTTCGCGAGATCAGTTGACCCCATCCCCACCCTACCCTCCCCTTGAAGGGGAGGGTTCGTTCATTGGCTCCCCTTGAAAGGGAGGGATCCGAAAAATTGTTGCGCGGCGGGAATAGGTATCTACAACGCCAACCGATAAACCCGCGCCGCCGTATCCCGATACAACTGCAACTTCTCGCTCGGCGAAAAATTCGCGGTAATGCGTTTCAACGCATTCCACAGCACGCAGTAACCGGTCGATTCTTTATCCACCGGGAAATTGCTTTCCATCATGCAACGCTGCGGTCCGAACAATTCGATGGTGGTCTCCACGTACGGCCTCCACGCTTGCGCCAACTCTTCTGAGGTCGGCGGCACCTCGCGCAGATGAAAATCCCAGCCGCAGTAGGTCATACCCAGGCCGCCGACTTTCACGGTTAGCTGCGGGAACTGCACCAGCGCTTGCATGTTTTTCTTCCAGACCTTGAACGCCTCGTCTCGGTTTTCGTGGGGTGCTAAGCCCAGCACGCCGCCGGTGTGATTCAAAATCACGTTGGTTTCGGGGAAGGCCTTCAACAAATCCGCGGTATCGTCGAGCTGCGGATGAAACTGCCACGACTCGAAAGACAAACCCAGCGGCTTCAAATGCGCAAAGCCTTTACGAAATGTCGGGTCGAGCACCTGATGCCGCGGCGGCTGGCGGCGGCCGAATTTGGCGGCGTTGCCGGTGTCCCACGTCACGCCGTGGCGGATGCCGCGAAAGCGCCCGTTGCCCGCAGCGATCTGCGCTTCGAGCACGGCGCGCGCGTTGTCACCCAGCGTCAAATCAACATGGCCGATGATGCCGGCGCAGAGCTTTGCCTTGCCATAATGACCGCTCGCGCTCATCGCCGCGGCGCCGTTGACGAACTCCACTTCGCCCACCGGCTTCATCGCCTCCGGCCCATCGGCGCGGTGCATCGCACCGCATTCGATGAACACCGTAGCGACGATGTTGTGGCCGGAGTAGACGTCTTGCGCCAGCTCGTGGATCAAGTAACGGCCGCTGTCCTTGTCCCACAGATGGTGATGCGGATCGACGATGGGCAGTTCGGGTTCGAGCGCCGCTTCCTGACGCCGATTCGCCCACGCGGTGCGTTCGGTGTCGGTGCGAAAGGTACTGCCTTTGAATTCCTTGGATACATCGAATTGGGCCATGGCTTGCTCCGCTTCACGTTTGTGATGGACGGGCATTGTGTCAGAATCCACCTGACCAAGGGAGAGGCTGCATGCAGACGGGTTTCGCATTGCGTATCGCACCGCATTTATTCGCCCACCATTCGCGCGCTGCTTTAGGATGCGCGGAAGGCGCCGATCTCGTTATCTCTCGTTATTGCGCCTTTAAAAAATATTATTTAAAATCAAATACTTACGATATACCATGAACATCGTCCAAACTCCCGAAGTGATCGGCGCGCATGTCAGCGAAGTCGATCTCGCGCGCGTGAGTGACGCCGACTTTGCGCGCATCGAGCAAACGTTTAACCAGCGCGGCGTGATTTGCATCCGCGATCAACGCTTAAGCGAAGCGCAGTTGATTGCGTTCGCGCGGCGCTTCGGCGGCATCGAGCCGCATTTTTTAAAGCACTACACGCATCCCGATCATCCGGAAATTCTTTACATCTCCAACGTCAAGAAAGACGGCAAAGACATCGGCCACGCCGACGCCGGCAGCGTGTGGCACACCGACATGTCGTACGTCGAGCGCCCGCCGCGCGCGACACTGCTGTATGCGCTGGAAGTGCCGATGGATAGTGAGAGTGGCGTGGCGCTGGGCAACACGCAATTTGCCAGCGCCGCCGCCGCCTACGACAGCTTGTCGCCTGAAACCAAACAACGCCTCGCGGGCTTGCGCGCGATCCACCAAGTCGCCGGCCGCCGTGCCAAAACCGGCACCGGCCAGCAAGATCAGGCACTGCGGCGCGACCAGCCCGCGGTAGTGCACCCGGTGGTGCGCACGCATCCGTTCACCAAGCGCAAGTGCCTGTATGTAAGCAAGGGCGAGTGTGAGGGCATCGAAGGCATGGCTAAAGACGAAGCCTTGGCGCTAATCGACCAACTCGCCGAGCGCACGGTCGAAGAACGTTTTCGTTACACGCACCGCTGGCGCGTGGGGGATTTGCTGATGTGGGATAACTGCGCGGTGCAGCATCTGGCGTCGTTCGATTACCAGTGGCCGCAACATCGGCGTTTGATGCATCGGGTGACAGTGGGCGGGAGTGTGCCGTTTTGATTTCAAAGGACGGTAGGGTGCGCACCGCGCACCGATTTGATTTCGTTGAACGGTGCGCAATGCGCACCCTACGCGTTGCATTACTATCGTTAACGTTGACGGCAATTTTTGGCAGCGTAGCGGCCCAACCCTACCCCACCCGCCCCATCCGCGCCGTCGTGCCCTTCCCCGGCGGCGGCGGGCCGATGAATGTCGCCGGGCGCGTGGTGCAACTGATGAACGCGCCGCTGGGGCAACCCATCGTGCTCGACAACCGCCCCGGCGGTGACGGCGTGATCGGCGCCGATGTTGTGATCAAATCCAACCCCGACGGCCACACCCTTTTTGTCGGCAGCAACAGCGCCATCGCGGGCGTGCCGCATTTGCGCCTGAAGCCGCCGTACGACCCGTTGACCGCGTTCGCGCCGGTGGGTTTTATCGGCTACATCACGTTTATGTTGAACGTGCACCCATCGCTGCCGGCAAAAAGCGTGCAAGAGCTGATCGAGCAGGTGCGCGCGGCGCCCGGCAAATGGAACTACGCCACGGGTAACGTCAGCGGCATAGTGATGATGGCGACGTTTGCCAAAACCCACGGGCTTGACATGCTGCACGTGCCGTACAAGGGCGACGTCGCCGCCTTGAGCGATTTCAGCGCGGGGCGCGTGCAACTGATGTTCTCCGCGACCAGCTTTCTGGGGCTGATCCGCGACGGGCGCTTGCGCGCGCTGGCGGTGACGCTGCCCAAAAGGAGCCCGCTGCTGCCCGAGGTGCCGACGATGGAAGAAGCCGGCGTGGCGCCGATCCTGCTGCAAGTGTGGGCCGCGCTGTTCGTCCCGGCGCGAACGCCCGACGCGGTGATCACGCGCTTAAACCGCGAGCTTATCAACGTGGTGCGCGGCGAAGGCCGCGCCATGCTCGAACGCGAAGGCGTGGTGGCGCAGGAGATGACGCCGGCGCAACTGGCGGCGCACGTGAAATCGCAGTTCGATGCGTGGGGGCGCGCGATACGCGCGGCGGGGATACCGCGAGATTGAGGGCGGGGTTGACGCGTCACTCCGGCTTAAGCCCCGCCGCCTGCATCAACTTGGCCGTCTGCTCGATCTCGCGCGCGATCAGCGCACCGAATTGCGCCGGCGTGCCGGTTTGCGGCACCATCGCCAGCAGTTCCATCGCCAGATGATTGGCGCTGCCGATGCCCGGCGAGCCGACCGAGAGCTTGCCCTGCTGCTCGCGCGCGTAAGCGGCGAAATCCTTGATGCTTTTCACCGGCAGCGCAGGGTTGGCGAGCAGCACCAGCGGACCGCTCCCCAGTTGCGTGACCGGGGCCAGATCGCGCATTAAGTCATAGGGCAGGCTTTTGCGAAACGCCGATTGCACGGCGGTTGAAATCGGAATCAACAGCAAGGTGCGGCCATCCGCCGCCGCGCTCACCACCCGTTCGGTCACGATCGCGGTGGCGGCACCCGGACGATTTTCGATCACCACCAGCTGGCCGAATTGTTCGTTTAACTTTTGCCCCATCAAACGCGCGCTGAAATCCACCGCGCCACCGGGCGTGAAGCAGACGATGATGCGCAGCGGTTTGTGAGGGTAGGCCTGGCCTAAGGAAACACTGAACAAGTCCTTCGACGAGCTCAGGACGAACGCTAAGTTGTTGATTCCGTTCGTGGTGAGCCTGTCGAACCATGAATGGAATCAACTTATTCAGTGTTTCCCTAAGCTTGTCGTAGTGGGTTGCGCGTACACATAAGTGCCGGTAAGCGCGCAGCAGACAGCAAACCAATATCGTGTCGCTCCCGCGCAGGCGGGAGCCCATACGTGATCGCCACGAGCGACGGTGTTATGGGTTCCCGCCTGCGCGGGAACGACATGGGTGGTGTGTGACGCGAACGACTAACGCGCACGCTTTTGCATCATATGTAACAAGGCCCCGCAATCCCCGGCCACTTCGCAAACAACGACTCATCCACCTCAAACCCCAACCCCGGCTTTTCATTGGGCTCGATATAACCATCGACAATCTGCGGATACCCCGCGCACAAATCATCGCGAAACGGATTAAACGCCGCGCCATCGGCCTCGTAAATCAACGCATTCGAGGCGGCACACAGTAGATGCACGCACGCGGCGGAATCGATGGCGCTCATGCCCACGTGCGGCGCGAAGGCGCGCCGGTACGCGGCTGCGAGGTCGGCGATTTTTTTGGTTTCGGTGATGCCGCCGGCTTTGCACGGATCGGGCTGGATTACGTCCACCGCTTTCATCTCCAACAACTGCCGCGCCTGGTAGCGCAAAAAGTGATTTTCGCCGCCGGCCAGCGGCACATGGGTGCGCGCGTTGAAATGCGCGTAATCGGCGATGGCATCGGGCGGGAACGGCTCTTCGATCCAATACACTTTGCATTCCTCGAAGCCCGGCAGCGCGCGCTGCAAATCGAGAAAGTTGTATTGTGTGTTGATGTCCACCGCGATATCGATGGCATCCCCCAGCCCCGCGCGCACCGCACGCACGCGCGCAAGATCGTTTTGCACCGTGTCGCCCATGCGCAGCTTTATCGCGGTGAATCCTTTGGCGACAAAACTCTGCGCTTCCTCCAGCAAAGCTTGCGGCGGCTTAAAGCCAAAACACACACCGCCGGCGTAGGCGCGGATTTTTTTGCGCGCGCCGCCGAGCAGCCGATACACAGGCTGCTTTAACGCCTTGCCGCGCGCATCCCACAGCGCGACATCGATGCCCGACATCGCTTTGTAGAGCGCGTTACCCGGCCCATGCGTTTGGCCTTGCTTTAAATACATGCGCTGCCAAATCTCCTCGACCTCCATCGCGTTGCCGCCGACCACGATCGGCGCGAGATTGGTGTTGACGATATCGGCCACCAGCGTGGGGGCGAGCGCGTGATGCGACTCGCCGTAACCGACTATGCCGTCTTCGGTTTTCACGCGCACGATCACCGTGTCCTTTTTGACCGGCTGGCCCACACCGCGCCGCGGCATGTTTTCGAGTTTGAATGAGAGCGCGTGGGCCTTGACGTCGACAATTTTCATATATAATGTAAGTATTTGTTTTTAAACACCTTTTTAGTTAGTATCCGCAGAGGCTTGGAGGGCAACGCAAACATTATCCGGCGAGCACGCACGCGCTTGCAATCGTTCAACGCTAAGATGATTTCCCGCTCGCCAACGTCATCACCGGAGATTGCCCATGGCCGACACCCCCACTTTCGGACGTTACACCGAAATTCCCTACGACCAGATGACGCCGGAACAACGCGCGGGTCATGACTCGCTGCTCGAAACGCGCGGCGGGCGCCTGCCCGGCCCAACCAAGATTTACGTGGAAAACCCCAAGCTCGCAAAAGTGATCGGGCCGATGGGCGCGCACATGCGCAAAGGGTATTCGCTCTCCGAGCGCGAACGCGAAATCATCGTTTGCGTCGTCACCAGCCACTGGCGTTCGGCCTACCCCACCAGCGCGCACGAACGCGCCGCTCGCGCCGCGGGGCTGCCCCACGAAAAAGTAGACGCCATCCTGTCGGGCCTGCCCACGTCGTTTGAAAATGCACGCGAGCAAGCGGTCTACGAAATGGCGGTGTGCCTAACCAACGCGCGCTGGGTGTCGCGCGGCCTTTACGAGCGCGCGGTGAAGGTGCTCGGCCACGTCGGCATCACCGATGCCATTGTGTTGATGGGCAACTACACCAGCACCTCGATGACATTGGCGTTTTACGACGTGCCGGCAGGGGCGACGGGGATGCAACGTTAACAAACGCATTGCGTGACATGAAACATAAAACAGTTGCCATGCTCGGCCTGGCGGCGCTAATGCCCTTGAACGCCGGCGCGCAAGAAAACTTCCCCAGCCGTGCCGTGCACTGGATCGTGCCATTTCCACCCGGCGGCAGCATCGACATCGTCGGACGCGTGGTCGCGGCGCGGCTCGCGCACCATTGGGGCCGCCCTTGCGTGGTTGAAAATCGCGCGGGCAACGGCGGGCGCGACGGCGTGCGCGGCGTGATCAGCGCACCGCCCGACGGCTACACGCAATTGCTGGCGTTGAACACCCACTACACCATTGACCGCAGCCTCTTCAAAAACCTCGGCTACGATCCCGAAAAAGCGCTGCTGCCGGTAACGATAGTCGCTTCCACCTCGCAACTGTTGATCGGCAACCTGTTGTTCCCGCCGAAAAATATCAACGAGCTGATCGCGCTCGCCAAACAGCGGCCCAACGAAATCCACTACGGCTCGTCGGGCGCCGGCGGCTCGCTGCATTTGGCGATGGCGTTGTTCAACGCCCGCACCGGCATCGAGATGAGCCACGTGCCCCATAAAGGCGGCACGCCCGCGGCTGTCGAGTTGATGGCCGGGCAAATTCAAGTGATGTTCATCAACACCCCCGCCGGCGCGCACTACGTCAAAGCAGGCCGCGTGCGTGCGCTCGGGATCAGCACGGCGCAACGCTCACCGCAATTGCCCGAAGTGCCCACCATCGCCGAGGCCGGCGTGCCGGGTTTCAACATCGATGTGTGGTACGGCTTGTCGCTGCCCGCGGGCACGCCCGCCACGCTCATCACGCGCATGCATCGAGACGTGACTCAGGTGCTGGGCGAAGCCGATGTCCGCAAGCAGTTGATCGGTTATGGCGCGGAGCCGGTGAGCATTACGCCAGCGGATATGGTGAGGCGCATACGGGCGGAGACGGCGGCTTGGGCCAAGGTGATACGAGGGTCGTCGATTAAGTTTGAATAGCGATTGGTGCACTGATCGCACCCGCTATTCCAACATTGTCGTTCCCGCGCAGAGCCCGTCCCCGACTCAAACATCCGGGGACAGGCTCTGCGCGGGAACGACACCAGTGGTGTCGATGAATCCCATAGCAAAGGCATCGCCCGCCAAGGTAAGAGGCAAACCCCATTTACCCGCGTTGAATCGTGCTACCATGTTTGATCCACAACAGAAAGCTACCCCATGACCGCATCACACCCCGCCTCCCCGCAAACCACCGACCGCGACATTGAAGTCGGCCCCACTGACTGGAATGCGCAGGAATATTATTACTTGATGACCGCGCTGGTGGTCCCGCGCCCGATCGGCTGGATTTCCACCATCTCGGCGGCGGGCGTGAGCAACGTCGCGCCGTATTCGTTTTTCAATATGATGGGCAGCGATCCCCCGTATGTGGCGTTTGCGTCGACCGGCATCAAGGACAGCCTGCGCAACTTGCGCGAGGTACCGCAGTTCGTCGTCAACGTCGTCACCATGCACGTACTGGAGCAAATGAATTTCACCTCCACCGACTTCCCGCGCGACGAAAGCGAATTCGGCTGGGCAGGGCTCACCGCCGCACCGGCGGCAAAAGTAAAACCGTTTCGTGTGGGTGAAGCGCGCGCGCACATCGAGTGCGAGGTGAAGCAAATCATCACCGATCACAACACCAACATTATTCTTGGACGCATCGTGCACACCCATGTCGACAAAGCGGTGTGGAAAGACGGGCGCGTCGATCCGCGGCTGCTCGATCCGGTGTGCCGCTTGTCGGGTTCAGGTTATGCGAATCTCGGCGAGTTGGTGAACGTGGCGCGGCCGTTTTGGAAAGAGGTGCAAGGCTCGCAGGGGCTTGAGCGCATGCCCAAGGCGGTGAAGCGTTAATAAACCGACATCGTCATTCCAGCGTAAGCTGAAATCTAGTTCGTAGCGCTCCGGCGCAAAGCGCCGCAAACTTGCGCTGCGCGCGAGGTACAGCCTGGGTTCTGGCCTGCGCCAGAACGACGCGGCGGTAAAGCAAAACACCGGCTTTGGGTATTTTCGTAAATATTTGATTTAAAACACTATTTTTGGAAGAGTCTTCATGAACGCGCGACATTGGGTTTCTGGCCTCATCATCGCGGCATTGCCGTTGCATCACGCAGCCGCGCAACCCGCCGCGGAAAAATATCCGTCCAAACCCGGCCGCTTGATTTTGCCTTTTGGCGCGGGCGCTTCCACCGACATCATCGGCCGCATTTTCGCGCAGCGTTTCAGCGAAGCGTGGGGCCACACACTGGTGGTCGACAACCGCCCCGGCGCGGGCGGCATCATGGGCACTGAAATGGCCGCACGCGCGGCGGCCGACGGCTACAACATTTTCACCTTCGGCATCAATCAAACCATCACGCCGCAACTGCACAAAAAGCTGCCGTACGATCCGCTGCGGGATTTCGTGCACCTGTCGCTGTACGCGACCATGCCCAACATTTTGTGCATCAACCCCAAGCTGCCGGTAAAAACCGTCGGCGAATTCATCAAGCTTGCCAAGGCCAACCCCGGCAAGTTCAAGTATGCGTCATCCGGCATCGGCGCCTCACCACATTTGACCATGGAGTTGTTCAAAGCCGTGGCCGGCATCGACTTGATTCACGTGCCGTACAAAGTGGCCTCGGTCGGCTACACCGACACCATGTCCGGCGAGATTCAAGGCTTCTTTTTTAACCTGCCCGGGCCGCTGCCGCATGTGCGCACCGGGCGTTTGCGCGCGCTTGCCGTCACCTCCGCCAAGCGCGCGCCGCAAGTGCCCGATATACCCACCATGGGCGAATCGGGCGTTCCCGATTTCGAAGTCACCGTGTGGCAAGGCTACGCCATGCCCAAGGGCACTTCAAAGGCGCATCTGGCCAGCGTGCACGGGGCGATGATGAAAGCGCTCGCCGACCCTGATCTGCAAAAGCGCTTTTTCGACAACGGCGTCGCCGCCACGCCGCAAACGTCCGCTGAGTTTTCCAAATTCATTCACGCGGAATTTGCCAAGTGGAAACGGGCGGTGGAAATCGCGGGAGTCAAGGTCGAGTAACAAAAGCGCCACGCCTCCCTCAACCATCGGAATCACTCGTCATGCCCGCCCGACAACACCTGCTCGATGCCAGCATCGTCCACTACGAGTGGAACAACGCGATCCCGCCACGCCTTGAAATCGATCCCGGCGACACCGTGGTGTTTGAAACGCGCGACGCCTCCGACGAATTCTATAACCCCAACTCGACGCACGACGATGTGATGCGCCGCGTGTTCAAGGGGCACCCGCTCACCGGCCCGGTGCGCATACGCGGCGCACAGCCGGGCGACGTGCTGGCGGTCGAGATCATCGACATCGCGCCGCGCGCCAGCTTCGGCTGGACCAATGTGCGGCCGGGGCGCGGGTTGTTGCCCGAGAGCGAATTCTCCAAACCGTTTTTGCAGATTTGGGATGTGACCGACGGCCGTTACGCGCGGGGCCTGCGTACCATGCGCAACATCGCGGTGCCGCTGGCGCCCTTCCCCGGCGTGATGGGCGTGGCGCTCGATGACGCCGGCAGCCACAACACCGCGCCGCCGCGCAAAAACGGCGGCAACATGGATATCAAACAACTCACCGCCGGCACCACGGTGTATTTGCCGGTCTGGGTGGAGGGCGCGCTGTTCAGCATCGGCGACGCGCACGGCGCGCAAGGCGACGGCGAGGTGTGCATCACCGCCGTGGAAATGAACGCGCGCATCACGGCGAAGTTCGAACTCTTGCCCGCGCGCAACTTAAGCGAACCGCAACTGCGCATGCGCGGCGCTCCCGCGCGCGGCATCGACGGCCCGCACTACGCCACCACCGGCCACGGCCCCGACCTTTACCAATGCGCGCGGCAAGCGGTGCGCCACATGATCGAACACCTGGTGCGCGAGCGCGGGCTTACGCGCGAGGAAGCCTACATCCTGTGCAGCGTCGCCGTCGATCTCAAAGTGAGCGAAATCGTCGATGCGCCGAATTGGATTGTTTCGGCGTTTTTGCCGGAGATGGTGTTTCAAGGGAAATAGCGGCGCATCAGTAACCCGTCAGGGTGGGCGCGGTTTTTGTGCTCACGCGATCCTCGTCGGTGGTGGGCACAAAGGACGTGCCCACCCTATTTCCGTTTGAGCCGCCACCTGGGGGAGAATTTAGGTTGCCGCCTCAATACGTGCCTCCCACGTGGCAAGCAAATAGACGGCTAACGCGCCTGAGAGATTGACGGCCAGTTCCGCATGTCGGGCCTCTGGACGCACGCCGACCTTGCTCTTTCCGTGCGCGTCGCTGAGCCGGTTACGAAGCGAACCAAGACCTTCCACGACTGCGGTACAACCACCAAGGATTTGCCTGAACACCTGTTCAGTATGCCGTGATGGGGCTAGGTTCAACTGCTCAGTAGTTTGCCGGTACAGCTTGTTGATGTCCGCATTGTCGTCATACTGGACGGACGTCTCATCGAGAATGTGCTTGCAGACGCTTTCCAGAAGCGTTCGAGCCATCGTGATTGCGCCTTCGGGATCGGACGACCGCCGATCAAGCGCCTTGGACCAGGCTGCCTTTACATTAGGGATACGCTGATCAAGTAGGTAAAAGGTGCGCCCGAGGAAAGCGATGATGCCGATTATGCGAAATGAATGCTGATTTCATCAGGCCGAAGGCGCTTTCGATGTTTAATTCGGTGTTTTTCGCCGTTTTAGGCTTCCGCTGCACGCACTTATCCCGTGAGCGGCCTATCCCATTTGTAAATGTTCACCATCGCCAGCATCGCAAAGGCGCGATTGGCGTTCT
>Ga0194132_10004488_pt1 | contig 23692 bp, 28 predicted proteins | sample TA2KigOf80mmetaG_FD_148612 | JGI IMG/M metagenome (GOLD analysis project Ga0194132, IMG submission 148612) | Freshwater microbial communities from Lake Tanganyika, Tanzania - TA2015054 Kigoma Offshore 80m | ecosystem: Environmental > Aquatic > Freshwater > Lake | place: Tanzania: Lake... | reverse complement strand
ACCACGGCGGGCAAACCACTCAACCGCGCCAACAGCTGGGCCATGGCACCCGAAAAGCTGGCAAGCCCCCAGAGCAGTTCCGTGGTGAGCGGTGGCTTCAGAACTCCTCAGCGCCAACGGCGCCATAAATGGGCTCCACCCGGATGCCCTGCACAGCGCTGGGACGCACCACCAGGTACTCGCCGGGCAGGTCGTGCATCGGCACGTTGATGAAGGCGTCGGCGGGCCCGGCATTCAGCACACTGCCGTACCACTGCTGGAACGCGTCGAGGTCTGGGAACTGCACCACCGGCGCATGCCCGCCCCGCAGCAGCAGGTGGATGGCATAGCGGCTGGGGGTACGGGCCATCAGCGGGGCGCGGCGAACCGAAGCACCTCCCCAGGATGCTGCAGGCGCTGGGGTTGTGCAGCGGCGGGGGCATAGAGGGGATGGCGGGGCTGGCCGGCGGCGGTGAGCGCCAGGGCCAGCAGGGAGACACCGGCGGGCAGACCGTGCCGCAACAACGCCAGCACCTGGTGATCGCGCTGCTGCCAACGGCCGCCATTGCCCCACCCCAGCCAGACCGCATCGCCGGGCCGCAGGCAGGCCAGACGCTCGGACAGCCAGGCGTCGTTGCGCCCCCCCACCGGCTCGCGGCTGCGGCGCAGCACCGCAGGGCTGGCGGTGATGCGACTGAACAGATTGAGCACCTCCAGGCTGCCGAATCCCCAGGCCTGGGCGAAACCAATCAACCGCCGCAGGGTGGGGTCATCCCGCCGGTCATCGGCCCGGGAGGGATTGAGGCCGATGAACAGCAGCCGCGGCCGCTGGGGATCCCAGCGACGCTCCAGCCACCAACGGTGGCGGCCGCAGGGGCTGATGGCCGCAGTACGGGCTACGGGCGCAGTCACCAGTCCTGCAGCTCTGGGTCTGAGGATCTATCCAGCATGGTGTGGCTCACGCCAAGCCCCCCTAGCCTGGGCCCATGGCCACCCTCTCTGCGATTCGGAACGAGCGACGCAGCCAGCGGCTGATCACGCTGAACGAGGCGGTAACGGCCGTGCTGCGGGATCACCCTCAGGGGGAGGTGTGGCTGTTCGGATCCCTGGCCCGTGGCGATTGGGATGCCTATTCCGATGTCGATCTGCTGGCCATCGGCCCCTCCACCACCGAAGCCCAACGCCTGGGGGATGCGCTGCAATCGGCGTGTCTTGGGGACGACGTGTTGGCCTTGAGCAGCGAAGACTGGCAGCGCCTGCGCTCCGGTGACGATCCCTATTGGCGTGTGATCGGCGCCGAAGCGATGCAGCTGCCCAGCCCATGACACCGCGCGCCGAAGCCTGGATTCGCCAGGCGGACAGTGACCTCAACGCCGCGCGGTGCATGCAAGCCCAGGGCTTCCATGCCCAGGCCTGTTACTTGGCGGCCCAGGCCGCGGAGAAAGCACTGAAGGCGCTCGTTGTAGCCACGGGCGTGACGCCACCCCACAGCCATTCGCTGGAGCGCCTGTTGGAGCTGCTGGAGACGCAGGGGCTCGCGGTGGAACCGCTCAAGCAACTGCACCTCAAGCCCCTGACCCGCATGAGCAGCCAAACCCGCTATCCCCAGGGCGATGAGGCTCCGGTGGATCTGTTTGATGCCAAGGACAGTGAGCCCGCCGTGGCGACCGCCACCAGCGTGGTGGGACTGGCCACCGCACTTCTGGCAGGCTGAGCCGACTTCGCCAATTCCACGTGGCAGTGGCCAACCCCGCCAGCACCAAACCTCTGCTGCTACTGGTGGATGGCCACTCCCTGGCCTTCCGCAGTTTCTACGCCTTCAGCAAAGGCGGCGAGAGGGGGCTGAGCACCAAGGAGGGGGTGCCCACCTCGGTGACCTACGGCTTCCTCAAGGCCCTGCTCGACAACTGCAAGGGCCTGGCCCCCCAGGGGGTGGTGATCGCCTTCGACACCGCCGAACCCACCTTCCGCCATGAGGCCGATGGGGCCTACAAGGCCCACCGCGACGAAGCGCCGCAGCACTTCTTCGCCGACCTCGCCAACCTGCAGCAGATCCTCGAATCCGCCCTCGACATCCCCCTCTGCATGGCACCGGGGTATGAGGCCGATGACGTGCTCGGCACCCTGGCCAACCGGGCGGCGAACGAGGGCTGGCGGGTGCGGATCCTTTCCGGCGACCGTGACCTGTTCCAGCTGGTGGACGACCAGCGCGACATCGCCGTGCTCTACATGGGCGGCGGGCCCTACGCCAAAAGCAGCGGACCGGTGGAGATGCGCCGGGAGGGGGTGATCGCCAAGCTCGGCGTGACCCCGGAGGAGGTGGTGGACCTCAAAGCCCTCACGGGCGACACCAGCGACAACATCCCCGGCGTGAAAGGGGTGGGGCCCAAAACCGCCATCACCCTGCTGCAGGCCCACCAGACCCTCGATGGGGTGTACGGCGCCCTGGAGCAGCTGCTGGCGGCGGGCCCGAAGGGCAAAGACCCCAAGGGGGCCCTCAAGGGAGCCCTGCTGGAGAAGCTCAGCAGCGATCGGGAGAACGCCTACCGCTCGCGCATGCTCGCCGAGATCCTGGTGGACATCCCCCTGCCCCAGGAGCCGCGGCTGCCGCTGGGGGCCGTGAAGGCCGAGGCCCTGGCGGAGCGCCTGGAGGAGTTGGAACTGTTCAGCCTGCGGCGCCAGGTGAACAGCTTTGCCCAGATCTTCTCCAGCGAGCCCCCCGCGGAGATCGCCGACAGCCCCCGGCGGGAGGAGGCCGCATCCAGCCCTACAGGGGTGGTACCAACGTCCAATGCAAGTGGTACCACCCCTGCAGCGCGCAGCGAACCCGACACCAGCCCCGCCACGGCCCCGCAGCAGCCACCCCAGCTCCAGCCGCAGCTGATCACCAACGCCGCCGAGCTGGAGGCTCTGCTGACGCGGCTGATGGCTGCCACCACTGCGGCCGCACCAATCGCCCTCGACACCGAGACCACCCACCTCAACCCCTTCCTGGCGGAACTGGTGGGCATCGGCCTGGCCTGGGGGGAGGGACCTGCGGATCTGGCCTACATCCCCATCGGCCACCAGCCGCCGATGGCCGCCGATCTGCTCAGTGAACCGCCCACCGCACCAGCGCAGCTGCCGCTGGATCAGGTGCTCACGGCCCTGGCCCCCTGGCTGGCCAGCCCGCAGCACCCCAAAACCCTGCAGAACGCCAAATACGACCGTCTGATCCTGCTGCGCCACGGCCTGCCCCTGGCGGGGGTGGTGATGGACACGCTGCTGGCGGATTACCTGCGGGATGCCAACGCCAAGCACGGCCTGGAGGTGCTGGCGGAGCGCAACCTCGGCTTCAGCCCCACCAGCTACGGCGAGCTGGTGCCCAAGGGGGCCGACTTCTCATCCGTGCCGATCGAGGCCGCCGCCCAGTACTGCGGCATGGACGTGCACGTGACCCGGCTGCTCACACCGCTGCTGCGCCAGCAGCTGGAGGCCCTCGGCCCGCAGCTGCCGCAGCTGCTGGATCAGGTGGAACTGCCCCTGGAGCCGGTGCTGGCCCAGATGGAGGCCACCGGCATCCGCATCGACACCGCCTATTTGGCGGAACTGAGCACGGAGCTGGCGGCCACGCTGGAGCGCCTGGAGGGGGAAGCCAAGGCCGCCGCCGGCACGGATTTCAACCTCGCCTCCCCCAAACAGCTGGGGGAGCTGCTGTTCGACACCCTGGGGTTGGATCGCAAGAAATCCCGCAAAACCAAAACCGGCTGGAGCACCGATGCGGCCGTGCTCGAAAAACTGGAGGACGCCCACCCGGTGGTGCCACTGGTGTTGGAGCACCGCACCCTCAGCAAGCTGAAGAGCACCTATGTGGATGCGCTGCCCGCGCTGATGGAGCCGGAAACCGGTCGCGTGCACACCGATTTCAACCAGGCGGTGACCGCCACCGGCCGTCTCTCCAGCAGCAACCCCAACCTGCAGAACATCCCCGTGCGCACGGAGTTCTCCAGGCGCATCCGCAAAGCGTTCCTGCCGGAGCAGGGTTGGCAGCTGATCAGCGCCGACTACTCCCAGATCGAGCTGCGCATCCTGGCCCACCTCTCCGGGGAGGAGGTGCTGGTGGAGGCCTACCGCAACGGCGATGACGTGCACGCCGTGACGGCACGGCTGCTGTTCGACAAGGCCCCCACCGATGCGGTGAGCGGGGAGGAGCGCCGCCTCGGAAAAACGATCAACTTCGGGGTGATCTACGGGATGGGGGCCCAGCGCTTCGCCCGGGAAACCGGCGTCAGCCAGGGCCAGGCCAAGGAGTTCCTCACCAAGTACAAGCAGCGCTACCCGAAGGTGTTCGCCTTCCTGGAGCTGCAGGAGCGGCTGGCCCTCAGCCGCGGCTACGTGGAAACGATCCTGGGGCGCCGTCGACCCTTCGCCTTTGATCCGTCAGGCCTCGGCCGCCTGCTGGGCAAGGACCCCCTGGAGATCGACCTGGAGGTGGCCCGCCGCGGCGGCATGGAGGCGCAACAACTGCGGGCCGCCGCCAACGCCCCGATCCAGGGCTCCAGCGCCGACATCATCAAGCTGGCCATGGTGCAGCTGCACCATCAGCTGGCGGCAAGCGGCCTACCGGCAAGGCTGCTGTTGCAGGTGCACGATGAACTGGTGCTGGAGGCGGCACCGGAGGGCCTGGAGGCGGTGTTGACCCTCACGCGTGAGACCATGGAGCGCGCGGTGACGCTGGCTGTGCCCCTGGTGGTGGAGACCGGCGTCGGCCCCAACTGGATGGACGCGAAGTAAACGCCGGCCCGATGACCCTCAAGCTCACCAACACCCTCAGCCGGCGCATGGAGACGTTCCGGCCGCTCGAGCCCGGGAAGGTGAGCATCTACTGCTGTGGCGTCACGGTGTACGACCTGTGCCACCTGGGTCACGCCCGCAGCTACATCGCCTGGGACGTGCTGCGCCGCTACCTGATCTGGAGCGGCTACGCGGTGACGTTCGTGCAGAACTACACCGACATCGACGACAAGATCCTCGGCCGGGCCGCCGAGGAGGGCAGCTCCATGGAGGCCGTGAGCGAGCGCAACATCGCCGCCTTCGTGGCCGACATGGCGCGCCTCAACATCCTCCCCGCCGACCGCATGCCCCGGGCCACCGGCAGCCTCGATGCGATCCGAGCCCTGATCAGCGAGCTGGAGGCCAAGGGGGCCGCCTACACCGCCGATGGCGATGTCTACTTCGCGGTGATGAAGCACGCCGGCTACGGCAAGTTGAGCGGCCGCGACCTCGATCAACAGCAGGACAATGCCGCCGGGCGGGTGGCCAGTGATGAGGAGGCCCGCAAACAGCACCCGTTTGATTTCGCCCTCTGGAAAGGGGCCAAGCCCGGCGAGCCCAGCTTCCCCTCCCCCTGGGGCGCTGGTCGCCCGGGCTGGCACATCGAGTGCTCAGCGATGGTGCGTGAGGAACTGGGCGACACCATTGACATCCACCTCGGTGGGGCCGACCTGGTGTTCCCCCACCACGAGAACGAAATCGCCCAATCGGAGGCGGCCACCGGCCAGGAGCTCGCCCGCTACTGGCTGCACAACGGCATGGTCAACGTGGGGGGCCAGAAGATGTCGAAATCGCTCGGCAACTTCACCACCATCCGTGCCCTGCTGGATTCGGGGGTGTCGCCCATGACCCTGCGGCTGTTCACCCTGCAGGCCCACTACCGCAAACCGCTCGACTTCACCGCCGACGCCCTGGAGGCCGCCGCCACCGGCTGGCGGGGGCTGAATGCCGCCCTGGGGCTGATGGCCAACAGCCCTGAGCCCAGCCCCGAGGTCCCCAGCCCGCTCACGCCCGAACTCGCGGCGGCCCGGGAGCGCTTTGCCGCCGCCATGGACGACGACCTCAACACCTCCGCGGCCCTGGCGGTACTGTTCGAGCTGGCCAAACCGTTGCGGGCCCTGGCCAACCGGCTGGAGCGGGGCGATGCCGGCGCCGCGGCCGAGGGGCCGGCGCTGCGGGCCCAGGGGGCGTTGCTGCAGGAGCTCGCCGGGGTGCTGGGGCTGCAGCACGAGCCCAATGCCGAGGTGGCAACGGAGGCCGGTTCAGGCCCCAGCGATGCCGAGATTGCAACTCAGATTGCCGCCCGTCAGGCCGCCAAGGCCGCCAAGGATTTCGCCGGCGCCGATGCCATTCGCGCCACCCTCAAAGCCCAGGGCATCGAGCTGATCGACCAACCCGGCGGCAGCACCACCTGGCTGCGCAGCTGAAGCGGTGGGGTCGCCTCAGCCGGTGGGAGGCCCCTGACGGTCTTGCATCAGCTGTTCGATCTTGCGGATCCGGCTGACGGTGGTGGTCCACACCTCCTTCTGGAAGCCGGGCTCGCACTGCTCCACCAGCTGCTCGATCGGCTCACCGCGCTCGAAGGCATCCCAGAGCTGCCGCTCCAACCTGGCCCGCTCGATGAAGTTCCAGCGCTGCAGCCAAGGGGGCAGTTGCGCCATGGGGGATCCGTTTGCAGCACTGACGCCAGTTAAGCGGGCCCACCACCCAGCGGTGGGAGACTGGCCGCCGCGTTCGCCGAAGCCACCGTGAAAGCCCTCTCCGTGCTCGGCTCCACCGGCTCGATCGGCACCCAGACCCTGGAGATCGTGGAGGACTTCCCCGATCGCTTCCGGGTGGTGGCCCTCACGGCCGGCAACAACCTCGACCTGCTGATCAGCCAGATCCAGCGGCACAACCCGGAGGTGGTCGCCCTGGCCAACGCCGATCGGGTGGCGGAACTGCGCAGCCGCCTGGAGGCCCTGGAGCCGGCGGCGCGGCCGGCACGGATGCCTGAACTGCTGGGGGGATCGGAGGGGCTGTGTGCCGCCGCCGCCTGGCCCAGCGCCGATCTGGTGGTCACCGGCATCGTGGGCTGCGCCGGCCTGCTGCCCACCCTGGCCGCCATCCGCGCCGGCAAGGATCTGGCCCTGGCCAACAAGGAAACCCTGATCGCCGCCGGCCCCGTGGTGCTGCCGGAGCTGGCCAAGACCGGCTCACGGCTGCTGCCGGCCGATTCCGAACACTCCGCCATCTTCCAGTGCCTGCAGGGCACCCCCTGGGCGGACACCGCCCGGCTCTCCACGGGTGTGCCCACCCCGGGGCTACGGCGCATTCAGCTCACCGCCAGCGGCGGCGCCTTCCGCGACTGGGCCGCCGCCGACCTGCACAAGGCCACCGTGGCCGATGCCACCAGCCACCCCAACTGGAGCATGGGGCGCAAGATCACCGTGGATTCCGCCTCCCTCATGAACAAGGGGCTGGAGGTGATCGAGGCCCACTATCTGTTCGGCCTGGATTACGACCACATCGAGATCGTGATCCACCCGCAGTCGATCATCCACTCGATGGTGGAGCTGGCGGATTCCTCCGTGCTGGCCCAGCTGGGCTGGCCCGACATGAAACTGCCGATCCTCTACTGCCTGAGCTGGCCGGAGCGACTCAACACCCCCTGGCGCCGCCTCGACCTCACGGAGGTGGGCAGCCTCAGCTTCCGCCAGCCCGACCCCGCCAAGTACCCCTGCATGCAGCTGGCCTACGCGGCGGGCCGGGCCGGCGGCACCATGCCGGCGGTGATGAACGCCGCCAACGAACAGGCGGTGGCCTTGTTCCTAGACGAGCAGATCCACTTCCTCGACATCCCGTGGCTGATCGAGGCGGTGTGTGATCGCCACCGCAACGACCTGATGGCAAGCCCCAGCCTCGAGGACGTGCTGGCGGTGGACGGCTGGTCGCGCCAGGCGGTGCGCGAAGCCGCGGCCCAACGGCAGGCCAAGACGCCGGCGGCGCTGCCGGCATGATCAGCCACCACCTGCTGCTCTGCGCCACCCCCAGCAAGGCCCTGTGCTGCCCCGATCCGGCCGTGGGGCAGGCCAGCTGGGAGCGGCTGAAGCAGCTGGTGCGGGAGTGGGGTCTGGAGGATCCGGGCCGTGCGGAGGGCCTGGTGCTGCGCACCAAGGCCGATTGCCTGCGCATCTGCGCTGAGGGGCCGGTGCTGCTGATCTGGCCGCAGGGCACCGTCTATGGCGCGGTCACGGCGGAGCGCATCGAGCGGATCCTGCGGGAGCACGTGATCGGCGGCCAACCGATCGACGACTGGATCATCCGGCGGTTGCCGCTGGCCCCTGCTCCAGCAGCCGGCTGAGCCAACGGGCCGTGAGCCGATCGCCCCAACAGCCCTGGCCCGCCGCCGCATCGCAACGGGCATGGAAGCCGTTGTGCCCCCCCTGGGGGGTGATCAACACGTCGATGCCCTTGAGATCCGCCTCCGCAATGCGGCGAACGGGGGCGACAGGCACCCAGGGATCATCCGCCGCATGCACGAGCAGGGTCGGCGGCAGGCGGGCAGCGGCGCCCTCCAGCAGCGGCCGCAGCGGGCTGGCCTTGGCGTAGTAGTCGTCCACGGAGCCATAGCCCCAGCGCGGAGCGGTAATGGCCGCATCAAAGGCCCGCAGGCTGCGCAGGGGCCCCTGCGGTGCGCGGCCCTCCAGCAACTCCCGCTCCTCCGGGCTCACCCCGAAGGGATCCGCCAGGGTCTGGGCCAACAACCGGTGCAGCAGCCAGCGTTGGTAGAGGCGATTGCGGGGCCGCTCGATCTGGCGGGAACAGGCGTCCAGGTCGAGGGGGGAACTGATGCACACCAGCCCATCCAGCACGGGCGAACCATCAGCCGCCAGCAGGACATTGAGCAGCAGGGTCCCCCCTAGGGAGAGGCCCACCCCCAGCAGTGGCCTGCCGCCAGGAGCCACCCGATCCGCCAGTTGCCGGGCCCGCGCCAACACGGGCCGTAGATCTCGGTTGCAGCGGGCGGCATAGGTGCCGCGAGCCAAGGGCCTGCCGGGTCCGGCACCGCGCAGGTTGAGGCGGAGCACGGCAAAGCCGGCATGTTGCAGGGTTTGCCCCAAGCGCCGCAGCCCCTCCCGTTCGCTGCCGCCCCCCAGGCCGTGCAACAGCAGCACCAGGGCCAGCGGTGTTCGGCCCATGGGCAGCGGCGGGTCGTACATCGCCAGCAGCTGATCACCACCCCCCACGGCAACCGTGATCGGTTCGCCCTGATCGGGGCCTAGCCGCACTTTGCGCAGGGTGTCGCGCAGGGTCTGCAGGTCGCCATTGAACCAATGCCTGCGCGGCCGGAACGGCTGCAAACCCAGCTCCAGGGCCAGGGTCTGATCAACCGCTCGGGCCCAAACTCGCGATGGCGGCACGAGGCTCCCTCTGACCAGGACTGTGATCCTGAGGGATCAGGGGGACGCGATCAAGCGGCTACAGCAACTTTGCTGCCCACCCCCTGGCTGCGCAGCTCCGTGCAGAGCTGCTGCAGCACCGCCTTGGCATCCCCGAACACCATGGCGGTTTGCGGCAGTTCAAACAGCGCATTGGCGATGCCCGCATAACCGGCGCCGAGGCTGCGCTTCACCACAAACACCTGCCGGGCCTGATCCACCTCCAGCACGGGCATGCCGTAGAGGGGGCTGCTGGGGTCGGTCTTGGCGTCGGGGTTCACCACGTCGTTGGCCCCCAGCACGATCACCACATCGGTGCGGGGGAATTCGGGGTTGATGGTGTCCATCTCGATCAGCTGCTCGTAGGGCACATCGGCCTCCGCCAGCAGCACGTTCATGTGGCCGGGCATGCGCCCCGCCACCGGGTGGATGGCATAGCTCACCTCGGAGCCATTGGCCTCCAGCAGCTTGGCCAACTCCCGCAGGGCGTGCTGGGCCTGGGCCACCGCCAGGCCGTAGCCCGGCACGAACACCACGCGCTCCGCCGTTTCCAGGGCCATGGCGCACTCCTCGGCGCTGCAGCTCACGATGCGGCTGTAGCCGGCCTCATCGCCGCCACCGCCCACATGGCCGCCGCTGGAGCCGGCCCCGAGGGCCCCGCCGAACAGCACGCTCAGCAGCGAGCGGTTCATGGCGGTGCACATCACCTGGGTGAGGATCAGGCCGGCGGCACCCACCATGGCCCCCGCCACGATCAGCAGCTGGCTGCCCACCACGAAGCCGGCGGCGGCCGCGGCCACACCGGAATAGGAGTTGAGCAGGGAGATCACTACCGGCATGTCGGCCCCACCGATGGAGAGGGTCACACCGATGCCCAGCAGGGTGGAGGCCAGCACCAACAGCCACAGGGGCCCCGCCTCAGACACCGGCGACGCCGCCAGGAACACCCCGCCCACCAGGGAGGCCAGGGCCAGGGTGATGTTCACCGCATGGCGGACGGAGCTCTGGGTCCAGCCCGGGGTGCCGATCCAGCCCTGCAGCTTGCCCATGGCCACGATCGACCCGCTGAAGGTGATCGCCCCCACGAAGACGGAGATCACAATCGAAATGCGCTCCACCAGGCCGGAATCGCCGGGATCAAACAGGGCCACCGCCAGGGCCACCAGCAGCGAAGCCATGCCGCCGCAGCCGTTGAACAGGGCCACGGTTTCAGGCATGGCGGTCATCGGCACCCGCTGGGCGGTGAGCAGCCCCAGGAGGCCGCCACCGGCGGTGCCCAAGGCGATCCACAGCCAGGCGGTGGGGCTGGGCTGCAGCTGGATCAACAGGCCGGCCACCGCCAGGCCCATGGCCAGGGCCGCCAGACCATTGGCGGAGCGGGCTGAGCGCACCTTGGAGAGGCCCTTGAGGCCCAGGGCCAGCAGCAGCACCGCCAGCAGGTCGATGCCGTAACCAAACACGTCGATGGCGCTCATGAGCCGGCTCCGGATTTTTTGCGGCTGAACATGGCCAGCATCCGGTCGGTGACCAGGAAGCCGCCAATCACGTTGAACAGGGCGAACCCCAGGGACACCGCCCCAAGCAGCAGCAGCGGTGGGCTGCCATCGGCTTCAGCGATCAGGGTGATGGAGGCCAGCACGGTGATGCCGCTGATGGCGTTGGCCCCACTCATCAGGGGGGTGTGCAGGGTGGGGGGCACCTTGCCGATGAGCTCCAGCCCCAGCAGGCTGCCCAGCAGCAGCACCCAGAGGGCCTGATCCAGGCTGCTCATGCCGCACCTCCCACCGCCACGGGGGCAGGGCTGGCGTGGTGGCTGAACAGGCAACCGGCCACGATCGGGTCCTCCAGATCCAGGCGCAGGGCCGGGCCCGCCTCGGCATCGGCCGCCGGGGCCTGCAGCAGGTGCTCGAGCAGGGCCGCCAGGTTGCGGGCGTAGAGGGCGCTGGCGTGGTTGGCCACGGTGCAGGGCAGGGCATCGCCGCCGATCAACTGCACGCCATGGCGCCAGACGGTGCTGCCGGCCTCGGTGCCCTCACAGTTGCCCCCCTGGGCCACCGCCAGGTCCACCACCACGCTGCCGGGGCGCATGTGCTGGAGCATGGCGTCATCGATCAGGCGGGGCGCCGGGCGGCCGGGCACCTGGGCGGTGCAGATCACCATGTCGGCCAGGGCCAGCTGTTCGGTGAGCTGGCGCCGCTGCTCCGCCAGGAAGGCCTCGCTGGCCTGCTGGGCATAGCCACCGGTTTCTCCGGGTTTCTGCTCCAGTTCAGGCGGATCGATGAAGCGCCCCCCCAGGGATTCCACCTGCTCCTTGGCGGCGGCGCGCACATCGCTCACGTACACCACAGCCCCCAGGCGCCGGGCGGTGGCCAGGGCCTGCAGACCCGCCACGCCGGCCCCCAGGATCAGGGCACGGGCTGGCTGGATGGTGCCAGCGGCGGTCATCAGCATCGGCACGTAGCGATCGAGGGCGGCCGCCGCCAGCAGCACCGCCTTGTAGCCAGCCACGTTGGCCTGGGAGGAGAGCACATCCATGGCCTGGGCGCGGCTGATGCGCGGCAGCAGCTCCAGGGCCAGGGCCGTGAGCTGACGCTCCTGCAGCTGTTGTTTGAGGTCGTCGTTGCCGTGGGGCTCCAGCAGGCCCAGCAGCACCGCGCCGCTGGGGAGGCTGGCGAGCTCGGGGCGCCCCCGCACCAGGGCCGCAGCCTGCACCGCCAGCACTACATCGGCGCGGCTCCAATGGTCGGCACCGGCGCCCTTCGCCTCCACCAGCTCGGCACCGGCCTCGCCGTAGGCGTCATCGCCGTAACCGCTGGCCTGGCCGGCCCCGCGCTCAACACTGAGGCGACAACCCTTGGCCACCAGTCGCCGCACGGTTTCCGGGGTGGCCGCCACCCGTGTTTCACCGGGGCAACACTCCCGCGGCACCAGCACTCGAACCACCGCTACGAACCCTGCACCTGGATCCATTTAGTGTTTTGCGGTTGCCGCTGGGGGGCAATCCTTTTGGGCGGCATGTGGGCACATCCGCACACGGGCCTCAGGCCAGCCAGGCCGCCAGGCCGCTGTCCGTGGCAGTGGCATCGGCTTCGCTGGGGGATGGCTCGGCCCGGCTGGTGATCTCCAGGATGCGACCCACGCTGGCGGGGGTCTCCAGGGCATCGAGACACACCCGGGCCACCAGGCGGCGCGGAATGCTGCCATCCCGCTGCTGCTCAGGGCCGCTGAACCGCACCCGCTGGGCGGGCAAATCCTCCTCCTGCTCCTTGAGGCCACCGGGGCGAACCACGGTGTAGGCCAGGCCGCTCTGCTCCAACCAGCGCTCCCCCAACCGCTTCCACACCAGGATCAGGCCGAACAGGTTGAGCGGATGCCGCCACAGGCCGGCGCAGAGGGAGCTCACCAGCACCACCCGGGACACCCCGGCGGCGCGGCAGGCCTCGATCTGCTGACGCACCCCGAAGGCATCCACCTGCAGGGGGCCCGTGAGATCCACGCTGGGGCGAGCCCCCGTGGCGATCACCAGAGCCCCGCAGCCATGCAGGGCTTCGGTGAGGGCCCCGCGATCCCCCAGCTGCAGACGCACCACCTCGGCGCCCCGCAGGGGCTCGGGAATGGAGGAGCCGGGCCGCACGATGGCCCGCACCCGATGGCCGCGATCCAGGGCCTCCTGCACCACGCGCCAGCCTGTCTTGCCGGAGGCACCGGTTACCGCCAAAAGCATGGGCTCAGAACAGGGGCAGCAGCTCCTGTTCTAGGCAGCGGGCCTGGGGATTCGAGCCCCGCTGGCGCAGCAGGCGCGCCCGCAGGATCATGGGGTCGAGATCACACTCGAGATCAAAGGCCCGCTCGAAGCGCTGCCGCAGTTCATCGGGGGTGAGGGCAAAGACGGAACGCTGATCCATGGGCTGAAAGGGGATGGCCCTGGAGCGGGGTGATGGCCGGAAGGTAGGGGCTCCAGCGGGAATGCGAATAGGTGATTCTGCTCATCTTTTTTCCGTCCCTGGCAACAAAATGGCGGGATGCCACCCCTGTCGTTCGACCTGCACGTGCCGCGGCAGCCTGCGCGGCCGCTGCCGCTGCTGAAGCCCCGCCACTGGCAAACCCAGCTGATCCAGCTGCTGCAGCGGCGACTGCAGCGCCCCGGCGGCCAGGACGTGCTGATCAACGCCGGCCCCGGCGCCGGCAAGACCCTGGGGGCCCTGTTGAGCTTCGAGCGGCTGCAGCGCCAGGGGCAACTGCGGCGCTTTCTGGTGTTCTGCCACCGCAGCTCCATCGCCAGCCAGTGGCGTCAGGCCGCCGAACGGTTGCACCTGCAGCTGCGGGAGTGGCAGCCGGGGGAACCCGCCCACGACCCCTGGGGGGAGGCCGACGGCCTGCTGCTCACCTACCAGGGCGCAGGCCGCAACCTGCAGGCGTTCTTGCCGCAACTGCAGGGTTGCCCCGGGGGGGCCTGGCTGGCCATCGCCGATGAGGTGCACCACCTAGGGCTCGACCCCGAGGAGCCGGAGGCCACCGCCTGGGGGCATGCCTTCAGCCGCCTCACCGCCGGCGCCCGGCTGCGGCTAGGGCTCACCGGCACCCCCTTCCGGGCCGACAATCTGGCCTTCTGCGCCGCCCGGCGCATCCAGGTGCATGACGGCGACGCCTGGGTGGAGCAGATCGCGCCCGACCTCAGCATTGAGCCACGGGATCTGATCGTTGCCGGCGACGTGCGCCCCCTGGAGTTCCGCTTCCAGGACGGCTGGGTGGACCATGGCCGCCACGACCAACCCGGCGACACCGAACGCTCGCCCCTCTCCGAGGAGCAACGGGAAAGCTGGCGCGCCCGCAACCTGCGGCGGGCCATCCGCCTGGGGGACAGCAGCAGCATCGCCCTGCGGCTGCTGCTCAACGCGCGCCAGCGCCTGGAGGTGGTGCGGCGCCAGCACCCGGAGGCCGGGGGGCTAGTGGTGGCGCGGGACATCGCCCATGCCCGCCGCCTCTGCGGCCTGCTGGAGGAAGAGGGGGACCGGGTGCTGCTGGTGCACTCCCAGGACGGCGCTGCACCCGAGCACATGCAGGCCTTCAAGGCGGGCCAGGCCGACTGGCTGGTGAGCATCGACATGTGCGCCGAAGGCTTCGACGCGCCGCGGCTGCGGGTGGTGGCCTATCTCACCACGGTGGTGACCCGCACCCGCTTCGTGCAGGCGATCACCCGGGCGGTGCGCATGGATGCCCAGCGGGCCGCCCAGGAGGCGGTTCCCCGCCACCCCTCCTACGTGTTTGCCCCGGCCGATCCCCTGCTGCTGCAGTACGCCCGCACCTGGTCGCTGACTGAGCCCTATGTGCTGCGCCCCAAGGCCACGGAAGCGGAAGCCGCCCCAGGGGCCGGCGGGCGAGCCCCCTCCCTGCCCCTTCAGGCCATGGAGGACGGAGCCGGGGCCGTGATCCGGATGCGGGGCCCGGAGCTGCCGAACTTCGTTTTGCAGCGGTAATTACATATGGCCGCAGCAAAAAGTGCGAACTTGTGCGAAACAAGGCCCCAGATCGTCCATCGGGCGATCAACGTGGCCCCACCGACGTCACGGACCCCACGGACGTCGCACCGACACCGCGTCACACCGGCAGAGGACCCATGAACGGCTCCATCCAGCGCAGAGTCACCGTTGCCATCAATTGGGCGGCGGCGCGGATCGCCAGCCTGGATGATCGCGAGCGTTATGAAGACAGCTATGCGCTCACCGAGGAGTTCCGGGAATGGATCCTGTGCATTGATCAGCACCCCGAGCTGATGGCCGAGCAGGTGTTGATGGTGCCGGATTTCAAGCAATTGCCCCGCACCACCGGCAACGAAAACGAAAGCGACGGCCTGCTCGAAATCTAAAGCCAATCTTTAGGGCTTCTGTTCTTTCGTTGCTGCTCCAGGACCAGGGCTTCACGCTCGCGAGGGCCCCGTCGGTAGACACCCCACTCCCCGCAGCCACCCCCGGAGACCGGGGCGGCACCCTAGGCTCTTAAGCGAAGTGACTCCGCTTTAAGCCATGGCCCCGGAGAACCTGGTGATCGTGGGATCCGGCCCCGCCGGCTACACCGCCGCCATCTATGCCGCCCGCGCCAACCTGCGGCCCGTCGTGATCACCGGCTTCCAGGACGGCGGCATCCCCGGTGGCCAGCTGATGACCACCACCCACGTGGAGAACTTCCCCGGCTTCCCGGACGGCATCCTGGGGCCGGAACTGATGGACCGCCTCAAGGCCCAGGCCGTGCGCTGGGGCACGCGGCTGGTGGAGGCCGACGCCGAGCGGATCGACCTCTCCCAACGGCCCTTCCGGATCGAGGCCGATGGCGAAACCCTCGAAGCCCAGGCGGTGATCCTGGCCACGGGCGCCAGCGCCAATCGGCTGGCGCTGCCCAGCGAAGCCCGCTTCTGGAACGCGGGCATCAGCGCCTGTGCCATCTGCGACGGGGCCACACCGCAGTTCAGGAACGTCGACCTCGCGGTGGTGGGGGGCGGCGATTCCGCCTGTGAGGAGGCCGTGTACCTCACCAAATACGGCAGCCGGGTGCACCTGATCGTGCGCTCGGATCAGCTGCGGGCCAGCAAGGCCATGGCGGATCGGGTGCTGGCCAACCCCGCGATCCAGGTGCACTGGAACCGCCAGATCCGCGACTGCAGCGGTGGCGACTGGCTGGAGGCCATCGAACTGGTGGATCCCAGGGGCGGCGCCAGCGAGCCGCTGGCGGTGCGCGGCCTCTTCTACGCCATCGGCCACACGCCGAATACCCGCCTGGTGCGCGATCAACTGCAGGTGGATGCCAAGGGCTACCTGATCACCCAGCCCGGCCGCCCGGAAACCAGCATCGATGGGGTGTATGCCGCCGGCGATGTGGCCGATGCGGAATGGCGCCAGGGCATCACCGCCGCCGGCAGCGGCTGCCAGGCCGCCCTCGCCGCCGAACGCTGGCTGACGGAGCACGGCCTGGCGGTCACCGTGAGCCAGGACCCCGTGGATCCTGCCGCCGTCGGCGAGGTGCAGCGCACCGCCGTGAGCGACGACAGCAACTTCGATCCCCAGGCCCTGTGGCAGAAGGGGAGCTATGCCCTGCGCAAGCTCTACCACGACAGTGACAAGCCGCTGCTGGTGGTCTACACCTCCCCCACCTGCGGCCCCTGCCACGTGCTCAAGCCGCAACTCAAGCGTGTGCTGGAGGAGCTGGGGGGCCGCGCCCAGGGGGTGGAGATCGACATCGATGCCGACCCCGAGATTGCCCAGCAGGCCGGCGTCACCGGCACCCCCACGGTGCAGCTGTTCTTCCGCAAGGAGCTGCAGCAGCAGTTCCGCGGGGTGCAGCAGCGCAGCACCTTCAAAGCCGCCATCGAGGCGCTGCTGGCGAGCCCGGTGGGCTGAGGCTCAGTTCAACGGCGACGGGGGCCACCGGGGCGGTTGCCGCCGGGGCGGGGCCCACCGGCGGCGGCGTTGCGCTCCCGGTAAGTGATACGGCCACGGCTGAGGTCGTAGGGGCTGATCTCCACCAGCACCTTGTCGCCGGCCAGCAGCTTGATGCGGAACTTGGTGAGCTTGCCGGCGGCACGGCAGAGGCATTGGTGGCCCGCCGGCTGCTCGAGGGTGACCAGGTAAAACCCGTTGCCCTGTTCCTTCTCGATCACGCCGGAGGTCTCAATCATGCGCTGGGGCCGTGGAACAAAGACAGAGCTGTTCTCAGCTTAGTTGCCGCCCCCAAACCGCTAGGGTCACGCCTCGTTCCGGTGCCACCACCCTCCACGCCGATGATCCTGCCCCCCGTGTCGATGGATCTCGGACTGCTGCTGATTGCGATCGGCGTGGTGAACCTGTGGCGAGCGCGCCAGGCCTCCTGACCACCCTGCTGTTCCATAAGCCCTACGGGGTGTTGAGCCAGTTCACCCCGGAGCCGGGCTCCGCCTGGGGCTGCCTGGCCGACCACATCGCCATGCCCGGGGTGTACGCGGCCGGCCGGCTCGACGCCGACAGTGAGGGGCTGCTGCTGCTCACCGCCAACGGCCGGCTGCAGCAACGGCTCACCGATCCCCGCTGGGGGCACTGGCGCCGTTACTGGGCGCAGGTGGAGGGGCTGCCCAGCCCAGCGGCCCTGCAGGCCCTGCGGGAGGGGTTGGTGATCCAGGGGCAGCGCACCCTGCCGGCCCGGGCCAAGGCCCTGGCGGATCCGGGGCTGCCGCCGCGGCAACCGCCGATCCGCCAGCGGGCCGCGATTCCCACCAGCTGGCTGGAGCTGGAGCTGCGGGAGGGGCGTAACCGGCAGGTGCGACGCATGACCGCCGCCGTGGGCCTGCCCACCCTGCGGCTGTTACGGGTGGCCATCGACCTGATGGATGGCGGCCCCTGCCTCAGCCTCGAGGGGCTGGAGCCCGGCCAATGGCGGGAGGTGAGCGCCGCCGAACGGGAGCGGCTGCAGCGCCTGCTTCAGGGCCGTGGCGGCCGCGACGGGGGCGGGAAATCGGGCCGGGCCGGGGGCGGCGCGTAGGGGGGCTTGGCCTCAGCCCAGGGCATCCTTGAGCTCCCGCACCACCTGCAGCTGGCCGTAGTAGTAGTTGGCCCTGGCGCGGCGGTCGGCATCCTCCACGCTGTCGAGGGCATCGAAGCCAAGGCTCTGCCAGAGCTCATGGCCGCAGGCACGGCTCACCTCCTCCACCGCCTCCTGCTCCAACACCCCCAGGCGGCGCTGCAGGTTCTTGATCTGGGCGATGGCCATCGCGGGCAACGGTCCGAGGAATTGCCGCAATAGTACAAGCTCACTACTGCGGCGCCAGGGGTGCGGGGTGCTCAGAAGGGCAGTTTCTTCTTGGCGTCCTTGTCCAGGTCGGCCTCCATCTCCCGCAGCCGCTTGAGGATCGTGTCGTAGTACTCCCGCAGATAGGACTCCAGGCCGGTGGTCTGCTCCGGGTCAAGCCCGAAGGCCGCATAGCTGGCCTCCATGGGGGCATTGAGGGCCACACCGCCACCCACCACCTTGTCGAAGGCCAGCCGCTCCGCCACGTTCACGGCCGGCTCAAAGAACGACGCCACCCCCTGCATCACCCGCAGCAGGAACGGCCGCACCCGGAACACCCGGGCGCTCTTGCCGGCGTACTTCTCGCACAGCTGGGTGATTTCGCCGGTGTTCCAGGCCCGCGGGCCCACCACCGGGAAGGCCTGACGCACCGTTTCGGCGCGGCCCAGGGCCGCCACCGCAAAGCGGGCCACATCCTGGGTGTTCATGTAGGCGATCGGCGTGGGCGTGCCGCTCACCCACACCGTCTGGTTCTCCAACACCGGGATCGCCACCTGGCTGATCAAGCCCTGCATGAAGGCCACCGAACGCAGGATCGTGTAATCGAAATCCGATTGGATCAAGGCCTGCTCGGTGCAGTACTTGATGTCCATCAACGGCACGTCGCGGTGCTTGTCGGCATCAAGAAGCGACACGAACACAAACCGCTTCACGCCGGCCCGCTCACAGGCGTTGAGCAGATTGAGCTTGCCGGTCCAGTCGGTGTCGTAGCTGCTGCCGGGGTCGGTGGCGCGGGCGGTGGCGGCATCGATCACCGCCTCCTGGCCCTCCAGGGCGTAATCGAGGCTGCCCGGCTCCAGCAGATCGCCGCGGGTGAGCTCACAGCCCCACTCCTGCAGGAACGCCGCCTTGCGCGGTGAGCGCACCATGCAGCGCACCTGATGACCGGCATCGATGGCCTGCCGGGCGATCTGCCGCCCCAGCGTGCCCGTTGCACCGATCACCAACACCTGCATCGGGATTCCACCAGGAGGGCTGAGCCTAAAGCTGAGGGCTTCTCAGCCGTGCCACGGGCCCCGGATGCCGGATCCCGGGGAGGGCCGGTGGGCTCAGTTGTCGCCCTGGAGCTTCAGCAGCAGGGCGCCGCCCACCAGGCCCAGGGGGATCAGAACCCAGAACAGCGCAGCAATGCCGAAGATTTCCGAGGCCATGGCCGGTGGCGTAACGGCTACCTATTTAGCGCAGCTGCCAGCTCCATCACCCGTGGCCAGGGGGCATTGCAGCGAAAGCTGGCCTCCATCACCCCGGAGCGCAGGGCCGTGAAGCCCTCCGCCCGCAGGGCCATCAACAGGGCTTCGGTGGCGGGCGGCCCTCCCCCCAGACGGCGAGCCAACTCCGCCACGGGCCAGCAGCGCACCGGCAAGCCAGGGTCCGCCAGCAGGCGCCGCAGCAGCCGCAGACTGGCCGGGGCCACGGCGCCCCCGGGAAGCGCCTCCGCCTCCACCTCCGCCTCGGCCACCATGGCCTCCAGGGTGGGGCCGTGCTGGAGCGGGCCCAGCCAGAGCGGTCCGGAAATGGCCAGTGGCGGCGCTTCCGATCCGCAGCCGCAGGCGGGCCAGCGGCGCAGTTGCCACAGGCTCTGGCTGAACTGCTCGCCGCAGCCATGGCAGTGGGCCAGCATCCCCAGCAGCCGTTCCTGCTGGGGATCGGCCCGTCGCTGCAGCTGCAGGGCCACCCGGAAGGTGCGGCCCTCGCTGAAGCTGAACAGGGGCGTCACCCCCCGCCCCAGGGCCCAGGCCGCCCTGGCCACAACACCGATCTGCAGGCGCAGGGCCAGCTCCCAGCTGGCGGGATGGGCCCGGGCGGCGGCCCCGAGGGAGCGCAGGGCGGCGCCGCGGTCGTGGCCGGTGGGGGAGCGGCCATCGGTGCTGGCCAGGTACAGCACCCCGCCGAACTGGAGCGCCTCCAGGGCCGGGGCCACCAACGCTGTGGGGCAGCCGAAGGCATCGAGATCCAGCAGAGCGAAACGGCGCTCCTGCAGGAGGCAATCGGCCAGGAGTTTCTGGCCGGTGAGGACTGTGGTCCGCACGGCGCAGCCGGCGGCGGCCAGGGGCGCCAGGTTGGCCTGCAGCAACGGCAGGCGATCCCCATCGGCATCGTTGGCCCACACGGCGGCGGCCCCCGCCTCTAGCCCATAGCGCAAAGCGCGGATGCCGCTGCCGGCCATCAGATCCAGCACCTCCAGGGGCTGGGGCAACTGGCGGGCCAACAGCACCCCCAGGTCGCGGGAGGGGCGCGATTGCGGCCGGAAGAACCCCTGCCCCAGCCGCAGGCGGGCCTGGCCTTCGCAATAGTGAGGATCAAGCGGACGGTCTGGGCCGGCACCGCCCTGCGTCTGCGTTGCCGTGTCGGCCACCCTCGAGCCCCTGCCGCTGTCCGCCCCCCAGCCTGACGCCGCGGGGGCCCAGTGGGGCGAGCATGGCCGTTGGCACTGGCAGGGGCACCACTGCCACTGGCGGGTGCTGGGGCAGCGCGACCGGCCGGCCCTGGTGCTGCTCCACGGCTTTGGCGCCGCCAGCGGCCACTGGCGCCACAACGCCGCCGAGCTGGCGGCGGCGGGATGGTGCGTGTACGCCATCGACCTGGTGGGCTTCGGCGCCTCCAGCCAGCCCGCCCATCGCCGGCACCGCCCCCTCGATAACCGCCTCTGGGCGCGGCAGGTGCAGGGGTTCCTCGAGCAGGTGGTGGAGGGGCCGGCGGTGCTGGTGGGCAACTCCCTCGGCAGCCTGGTGGCGGTGACCTGCGCCGTGTTCTTCCCCCAGTGGGTGCTGGCGGTGGTGGCGGCACCCCTGCCGGACCCCACCCTGGTGATGCCCATGGCGGCGCGGCGCCGTCCCTGGCGGCGGCGCCTGCAGCGGCGGCTGGTGGTGCTGCTCTGCCAGCTCCTACCCCTGGAACTGCTGGTGCCCTTGATCGCCCGCACGCCACTGCTGGATCTGGGGCTGCGCAGTGCCTACGGCACCCCCGAGCCGGTGGATCGGGAACTGCGGCGGCTTGTGGCACGGCCGGCCCTGCGGCCCCAGGCCCCCCGGGCCCTGCGGGCCATGAGCATCGGCATGGCCCTGCGCCCGCGGGCGGCCACCGCCGCACCATTGCTGCAGCGCATGCGTCAACCGCTGCTGGTGCTGTGGGGCAGCCAGGATCGCCTGGTGCCGCCCGCCATCAGCGCACGGCTCGGCCAGCACAAACCCGACCTCGAGCTGCAGCTGCTGCCCCGGCTGGGCCACTGCCCCCACGACGAACGCCCCGCCCTGTTTAACCGGGCGCTGCTGCAGTGGCTGGAGCGCCAAGCCAGCACGTAACTTGGGGTTTCGCCGGCCACACACGCAACCTGGGCATGAAGCACACCCTCTCGGTGCTGGTGGAGGACGAATCCGGGGTGCTCAGCCGCATCTCCGGGCTGTTTGCACGCCGCGGCTTCAACATCGAAAGTCTGGCGGTGGGCCCCGCCGAGCAGAGCGGCGTCTCACGGCTGACGATGGTGGTGGAGGGGGACGACCGCACCCTCGCCCAGATGAGCAAGCAGCTCAACAAGCTGATCAACGTGCTGGAGGTGAACGACCTCACCCGCACCCCGGCTGTGGAGCGGGAGCTGATGCTGCTGAAGGTGTCGGCCCCCCCGGAGAACCGCGCCGCCATCCTCGATCTGGTGCAGGTGTTCCGCGCCAAGGTGGTGGATGTGGCCGATCAGGCCCTCACCATTGAAGTGGTGGGGGACCCCGGCAAGCTGGTGGCCATCGAAAACGTGCTGGCCAGCTACGGGATTCTGGAAATTGCCCGCACCGGCCGCATCTCCCTGGAGCGGGCCTCCGGGGTCAACACCGCCTATCTGAAGGTCACCAGCCTCGACAAGCGGGTGCCCGCCTGAGCTGGAAGCCGTTTACGGGGCCTCCCTCACCAGGGTGCCCCCCTGCAGCACGGTGGCGCTGATCAGTTTGTCCCCCTGGCTGATGCGGTCCACCACCTCCATGCCCTTGGTGACACGGCCGAAGACGGCATAGCGGCCGTCGAGTTCCGGCAGGGCCTTAAGGGCGATGTAGAACTGCGCGCTGGCGGAATTGGGATCGGCGGAACGGGCCATGGCCACGGCCCCGCGCTGGTGCTGGAGCCGCAGGCGGCTCTGCTGGCCCGGTCCCGCCAGCACCTCCCCATAACGGGGGCTGCTATCACCGCTGAGGAACAGCTCCAGCGGAATCAGCCGCGGCTGACCGTTGCCGGGATCCACATAACTGCCGGTACCCAGGAGATCCACCGGCGTGTTGGGGTTGGCACTCTGGGGATCCCCCCCCTGCACCACAAAGGGGATGGGCTCGCGCACCACCCGATGAAACAGGGTGTTGTTGTAGACGCCCCGGCGCACCAGATCCACGAAATTGCCCGCGGTGAGGGGAGCCGCCGCGCCATCGAGGCTGAGCTCCACGGTGCCCTTGCTGGTTTTGAGCTCCACCACGGCTGTGCCCTGCAGACACGGCACGCCACCACTGCCGCAACCCACAGGAGCCTTGGAGCCGGTGGCCGCACAGGCCAAGGGGCCGATGGGGCTGAGCAGCAGCAACAGGGACAGCAGCAGCGGCCGCCAGGGGCCGGGAACGCGCAGGGCGACCATCACACCCCCTCCAGGGGCACCCCCAGGAAACGGGCCAGCTCGGCACCGCCGCGCTCCAGATCCGCCAGGGGCATGGGCTCGCCCACGCGGGTGAGGGGCAGATCACGCCGCCCCTGGATGCGCAGCGCCAGGCGGCGGCGGGGGTTGAGGCCATCGCGCACATCCACCTTCACCGCCTGGATGTCCTTCAGGGGGGTGGTGACGCTGATCAGCTGGCGGAAGCCGCGGCGGGTCACGGTGAGGGTGCCGTCGCCCTTGTCGAAACGGTTGGCGCCGGCCCCCACATCAATGGCGATCACCGCCCAGAGATAGGTGGCCAGCAGGGCGGCCGCGATGCCGTAGAGGCCCATCACCAGGCCCTGGGGCACGAAGCTGAGGGCGGCGGGGTGGCCGATGGGCAGCAGATCGGTGCCGGTGTAGCTGGAGGCGCTGGTGAGCAGGAAGCCCAGGCCACCGGTGGACACCACCGCCGCCACCAAAACATTCGAGAGCCGACGGGAGCCCAGCACCGGCTGCTCCAGCAGCGCGGCTGAGGGGCTCGAGGGGGCGGAGCTGGCGGTTGGCGCCGAGGCCATGGGGGCGGGTAACCGTGGGTTCGCCATCTTGGCTCGGCCGCAGCCCGCAGGGGCCGGAGCCTGAGTACTCCTACCCAAAAACGCAATGGTGACGGGCCGTGTCAGCCCGTCAAAACCGTCCTCGCGGCGCCGGGCAACGTTGTTACCATCGCCCGGTAACCCACAGCCCGCGGGTTTCCCGCACCGCTCATTTCCCACCCATGACGATCGCTGTAGGGCGCGCGCCGCAGCGGGGATGGTTCGACATCCTCGATGACTGGCTCAAGCGCGACCGCTTCGTTTTTGTCGGGTGGTCGGGTCTGCTCCTGTTCCCCACCGCCTATCTGGCGCTGGGTGGCTGGCTGACCGGCACCACCTTTGTCACCTCCTGGTACACCCACGGCATTGCCAGTTCCTATCTGGAGGGCTGCAACTTCCTCACCGCTGCGGTGAGCAGCCCGGCCGATGCCATGGGCCACTCCCTGCTGCTGCTCTGGGGCCCTGAGGCC
>Ga0194132_10004485_pt1 | contig 23699 bp, 20 predicted proteins | sample TA2KigOf80mmetaG_FD_148612 | JGI IMG/M metagenome (GOLD analysis project Ga0194132, IMG submission 148612) | Freshwater microbial communities from Lake Tanganyika, Tanzania - TA2015054 Kigoma Offshore 80m | ecosystem: Environmental > Aquatic > Freshwater > Lake | place: Tanzania: Lake... | reverse complement strand
TCACGCCAATGCCTGGATCGACGGATCGACGCGAAGAAAATCATGGAGCAAGAAATGGCCGTCTGGGAGCAGAGCCGCAACGAAGCTTGCACGCGCATCAATTGGCGATTCACCACCGCCAATGCCCCCATCAAGCTCAAGCGGCTCTACCCCTCATTCGAGATGTGACAGAGTACTAGCGATTCAGCAAGACTTTGATGGATCGCTGGTGGAAAAACTGTGTTGGTCGGTCCGCATGCAATTGGCCGTTACGACGTTGTTGGCGGGCACCACATTCACCAACAAGAGGCCAGAACACCCTACGGAACGGCCTATGATGCCGGTGCGGCGATCGCAGTCGCGGAAGGTACAGTTGTGCATCGCGGAGAGGATCCGAGCGTCTCTGCCCGACAGTTGACCTTGAATTCGCGCTTTAGACGTGCGCAGGCGGGAAACGACGCGAGCCGTTGGATTCTCCGTCAATGCGACCGTCTGTGCGGACGGCACGTCGGAAGCGGCTAGAGGCGGAACAGCCGGCGGCGTCAGAGCCGTCACCGGCATGTCCGCTTTCGTCTCCGCGGTCGCCGTGCTTGGCGTCGATCCGACGATGCTCTCCAACAACCCGCCGCCGTCCCTCTGCCGGCTCATTTGCCAAAGCAGCAACCGGGCCGACGAGTTTACGATGATGCTCAAAAGTAACAACACCAAGCCCAATTCCACGAGTGCCGACTCGTAGAGCGTGTAGTCGGCTTCCAGCAATTCGTTGGAATCGTGCCGAGGAGGACAATCGATGTGGCTGCTACATGCCTGATGGACTGGCCGCAGAATAGCCGCAAAATCGGTTGATCGCGTCAGCCAGCAATGCAAAAGGGCTTACGCCTATTTGGCGTAAACCCTATTCTGTCAATGAGTGCCGAAGAGAGGACTCGAACCTCCATTCCCTAGCGGGAACCAGCTCCTGACGCTGGCTACGGAATTTTGAGTATACGCGGACGAAGCGTCGATCTACAATGCAAACAATGAACCCGATGTGAGTTACAACTGATGTAACCCTTCGCCTGCATTGTACGCATGTTGCCTTTGTGCGGGCAGTGCGTCCTCCGCCGGCCGCCGTTTGGGGCAGTATTCGTCGGGTAACAAGAGCGTTGTCAGGCTTCGGTCTGCCTCCAGCGTTGAACAGTCCGGGCTCGAATCGCCGACGCAGCTACTTCATGTCTCGGCGAGCACCATTTCGCAATGAAGCCAGACCGTCCTTGAGCGCTTGCTGGTAGAGCCATAGGTCGCCGCCGTAGGCGAGAATGCGGAATCCTTGCTGGAGGAGAGTCTGTCCCATCGGGATTGATGTTGCCATGAACCCGGCCGATTTGCCATGGCGGCGGGCGGCGTCAAGGACGGACTGGACTGCCTGGACATAGCGCGGATGGTCGAATTGGCCAGGGAGGCCCATCGAATTGGTAAGGTCGTTATGGCCAATCCAAAGCACGTCGATGCCTGGTACAGCCGCTATGGCTTCCAGGTTTTCGATGCCCCGTGCCGTCTCGATTTGGGCGATAAGCAAGATCTCTTCGTTTGCCGAACGCATTTTGGCGATCGCGTCGCCGGGTTGGTAATCATCGTGGGCCACGCCGAAGGCGGCGCCGCGGCGGCCAAGAGGGGGATACCTGGCGGATTGCACGATCAAGTTGGCCTGTTCGGCACTTTCCACCATCGGCACCATCACGCCGCGCGCTCCCATGTCCAGCACGCGTGCCACGAAGTGATACTCCGTGGCCGGAATGCGCACCATGGGGACAGGGTGAGGCTCGCGGCACGTCGCCATCAACATGCGGATGGTCTCCATGGTCCAGCCGGTGTGCTCCATGTCGAAAATAACGAACTCGGCGCCCGCTGCCCCGGCGAGACGCGCGATTCCCGTCGTGGCGAACTCGAACACCATGTGCCCGAGCGCGGTGTGGCCATCGCGCAGCTTTTTCTTGACCGGATTGACAATCATGTTTTGCTTTCCTTACCAACAATGAACCGCAATTTGCTCTGAAACAAGGGGCTATCGAGGACCTCGCGATTGACAACGTTGGCAGGTATGCGGCCAAGAGCAAGATCGCAAATACTCTGACAGGCGCTGACGCCGTTGCCGAGAAAACACTCGTCGGTCCAACACAGCGCATGCGGAGCGACGATGACGTTCTCCAGTTTCAAAATGGGGTCGTCGGGGTCCATGGGTTCCTTCTCGAAGACATCGAGACCGGCCCCCTGGATGCGCCGTTCTTGAAGCATCCGGGTCAGGGCCGCCTGATCGACAATCGGTCCACGCGCGACGTTGATGAGATACGCGGTCGGCTTCATCCGATTCAGCCGCTCGGCGTTGATGAGATTGCGTGTGGAGGGTGTCAACGCGCAGCAAATGCAAACGAAGTCCGCCAAGCCTAGCAAGTCGTCGAGTTCTAGCAGTTCAACACCCTGCGAGGCGGCCTCGGCAGGTTTGGCGTATGGATCGAACGCCACGCGCCGGAGGCCAAATGGCTCCGCAAGCCTCGCCAGTTCGCGACCGATGTTGCCAAAGCCAACGATGCCGAGAGTTCGCCCCGTCAACCCCATCCCGATGTGATGGAGTTTCTCCGCCCACCGTCCGGCACGTGTCAGGCGATCCTTGATGAGCAATTTATGGCTCAACGCAAGGATGAAAGTCAGGGCGGAAGCAGCGACAGGCCGGCGCACGCCGTCGGGGGTGATCGTCAGCATGACGCCATACCGGGTGCAGGCCTCGACATCCACATTGTCGTAGCCCACGCCGAAGCGAGCGATGAGCGTCAAACGATCGGCGCCATCGAGCGTTGCAGCCGTCACCTGTGGTCCCAAGAGCAACAGCGCTTCGTGGTCGCGCACCTGATCCGGACGCAGCTCGGGCGTTCTTTCTGCGAGATATTCCCACGCAATGCCGGCATCGTCGAGCCGTTGAAGGCCGATGTCGCCGAAGCCGGGACTGCCGTCGGGATTGAGAAAATCACGTGTCAAACAGACGCGCATCCGTGGAGCCACCAGATCACCCGCGGCGAGGAGAGAGTAGGTTTTGTTTTCCGATCTCGAGATGCTCCTGCACGCGGCGAACGGCCAGTTCGGCATCTCCGTGAATGACTGCATCCGCGATAGCGCAGTGCTCGGCGTAGCCTGCCTTCAAACGTGCCGGATTGTACTCGTGAACCCGCAAGATCACCCGATGAATTCGTTCACGTGACTGTTCCATGACCTTTAGAATTTCTTGATTGCCGAGAAACCGGCAGAACAGGATATGGAACTCGGTGTCAAGCCGGACCGAGTCTTGAACGTTCATCTGCCGCAGGCATGCCTTCTGGGCCTTCAGGTTTGCTTCGAGACGGGAAATCTGTTCGACGGTCAGGCGTCCTGATACGGCACGTGCCACAAACGTTTCCAGGGCCAGGCGAATCTCGAACTGATCGGCGATTTCGTGGACGGACAGGGCGCGAACGACAATCCCCTGCTGCGGCGACGTCGTAACGAACCCTTCCGCCTCCAACTTCTCCAGCGCGGCACGGATCGGCGTCTTGCTCATCGCCAGCCAGCCTGCGATTTGGCGCTCGGAGAGAAAAGTCCCTGGTTCGAGGTCGCCGCGCAGGATTCTATCTTTCAGTGCCGAGTAGGCTTGATCCTTGAGGAGATTGCGGGACGGGAAACCGTTCGCGCCAGAGTTTTCGGCGACGAGGATCGGACTGCCGCCGTTGCTTTTTCTTGACATAGTGCTCTCTTGTTTTGTTCCTGTTGCAAAGATTGATGGTTGACATCTTACTGAGATCTCAGTACGATGTCAACGATCTCGCAACGAATTGCCTGAATGAGCTTTGTGCCTAAAAAAGAGGCCAGGGCGGAAATCATGAACTTACTTTCAACTCCACGAATCAACATTTCAACCTGGATCGCGCTGGCCGGGTGCTTGATATTTGTTTCGTCGTCGCGCGGCAGTAACGTGCCTGGTCCAGACGGGATCGAGTTTTTCGAAAAACGCGTTCGGCCCGTGCTGGTCGAGCATTGTTACAGTTGCCACAGTTCCAGCGCCAAGAAGATCAAGGGGAAGCTGCGACTGGATTCCCGGCAAGCGAGTCTCCTGGGAGGCGTTTCCGGACCCGCCATTGTTCCGGGCCATCCGGCGGAAAGCTTGTTGATCAAGGCGGTCCGTTACGACAAGGATCTGCGCATGCCGCCCAAGGGGAAGTTGACGGCAACGCAGATCGCCGATCTGGAAACATGGATCAAAATGGGCGCTCCCGATCCGCGCGACGCCAAGCTTGCGACGGAACAGCCCAAGGCGTACATCGACATCGCGGAAGGAAAAAAGTTCTGGGCGTTTCAGTCCGTCAAGTCGCCGTCGCCGCCCCGTGTGAAGGATACGGTCTGGCCGATCCATGACGTCGATCGCTTCATCCTGGCCAAACTCGAAGCGAAAGGCCTCAAGCCGGTTCGTCTGGCGGATCGGCGATCGCTGCTGCGTCGCGCCACCTATGATCTGACCGGCCTGCCTCCAACTCCCGAGGAAATCGCCGCCTTTCTGAAGGACGAGACACCGGAAGCTTTTGCGAAGGTTGTCGATCGTCTCCTGGCTTCCCCGGCCTACGGCGAGCGCTGGGGCCGGCACTGGCTGGACGTCGTCCGCTACGCCGACACCGCCGGCGACAACTCCGATTATCCCATTCCGCAGATGTATCGCTACCGCAATTGGGTCATCGCGGCTTTCAATCTAGACATGCCGTACGATCAATTCATTCACGCACAGATCGCTGGCGACTTGATGCCGGCGCGATCGGATCGTGAGCGTGCCGACCACATCATCGCCACGGGCTACCTGGCGAATTCGCGCCGCCATGGCTCCTACGAGGATGCTCGCTATCCCTGGCACCTTACCATCGAAGACACCATCGACAATCTCGGCAAGACATTTCTTGGTCTCACGATGGGGTGCGCCCGATGTCACGATCACAAATTCGACCCGCTTGGCGCGGAGGACTATTACGCCCTCTACGGATTCTTCTCCAGCACGCGTTATCCCTGGCCAGGCATCGAACTGGATCGGGCGCAGCACGATTTGATTCCGCTTGGTGGCTCGGGTGATCTCGAAAAGGCCATGATTAGTCGCCAGGCGAAACTTGCGGAATTTGACAAAGCGATCAAGAAACTGGAAGCCGACAAATCGCCGAAAGAAAAAATCCAGGCTGCCAAAAAGGATCGCGAGAAATTCGCCAAACAGCCACTACCCTTCGAACTGGCGTACGCAGTCGTGGATGGCAAGAACGAGCCCAAAAAGCGCATAGGTCAGGTAGGCGACGCACGCGTGCAACTCAAGGGGGAACCGGAATATCCGGGTAAACTCGTGCCACGCAGGTTTCCACTGGTGCTTGGCGGTCAGACCCTGGCTAAAGACGCGAAAGGGAGCGGCCGGCTGCAACTGGCGAACTGGCTGACCGACGCCGCCAATCCGTTGACTGCTCGTGTCATGGTCAATCGAATTTGGCAGTATCACTTCGGCCAGGGCATCGTGGCGACGCCGAACAATTTCGGTAAACAAGGCCGACTGCCCACCCATCCGGAGTTGCTTGACCACCTGGCAGCACAGTTTGTCGCGAACGGCTGGTCGATCAAGAACATGCACCGTCTCATCATGTTGTCTCGGGTTTACCAGCTTTCTTGCGACGATGACGACGCCAACCTCAAGAGTGACGCGAACAGCGAATTCCTTTGGCGATTCCCGCGCCGCCGCCTCGACGCGGAATCGATTCGTGATACGCTCCTGATGGTGAGCGGCAACCTTGATCCCAAGCCTGGCGGACCGCATCCTTTTCCGAATCCATCCGCCTGGGATTTCACGCAGCACAAGCCGTTCAAGGCCGTTTACGCCACCAATCGCCGCAGCGTCTACTTGATGACCCAACGAATCCAGCGTCATCCGTTCCTGGCCCTGTTCGACGGCCCTGATACGAACTCCAGCACGGATTCGCGAACGACGAGCACGACCCCATTGCAAGCACTCTTTCTGATGAACGATCCATTCGTCCACGAACAAGCGCGGAAGTTTGCGGCCCGGCTTCTGGCCGAGCAGCCGGACGAATCCAAGCGAATCGATCGTGCGTTTCAACTCACGTTCGGCCGGCCTCCGACCGACTCGGAAGCGAAACAGACGCGCGACTATCTGACTCAGGTGGTGGACAAAATACGCACGTCCGGATTGGCCGCTGACCAACATCGGCTTCGGGCCTGGGAAAGCCTCGCCCGCGTGTTGTTCATGAGCAATGAGTTCGTCTACGTGAACTGATGAGGAAGCACGAATGACCCCATCCACCGGCATTTCGCGGCGTGAAGTCCTTCGTTCGATGGTCGGCGGATCGATGCTTTTGCCCGCCATTCTTGCCGAGCTGATGGCGGAAGAGGATTCCGGTCGGCCGTCGGCCGATCCTCTCGCGCCGAGAGAGCCGCACTTTCCGCCAAAGGCCCGCCGGGTGATCTTTCTTTTCTCCACCGGCGGCGTGTCGCACATGGACACCTTCGATTACAAGCCGACGCTGTTCCGGGCTGATGGCCGAATGACCGGCGCCGGAGGAGGTCTATCGCTTGAACCGCGGCCCCTGCTGAGGCCACGCTGGGCGTTTCGCCGCGGCGGCCAGTGCGGTACGCTCGTTAGCGATATCTTTCCGCATCTCCGCGAACAGATGGACGACATCTGTCTGATCAACTCGATGACGACCGACAACAACGAGCACTTTCAGGCCACTCTGGCGATTCATACCGGCTCGTTCTTCCAGGCACGCCCGAGTTTCGGTTCGTGGCTGAGTTACGGGCTTGGCACCGTGAATCGCAATCTGCCTTCTTTCGTCGTCTTCGCGCCGGCGCTGCCTTATGCCGGCGCGCAGGTGTTCGCCAACGATTTTCTGCCTGCCTATCATCAGGGTACGCGGGTGGTGCCCGGCCCGGAGCCGATTCCCAACTTGCGTCGCCCCGCGGTTGCAGGTGAGCCATCAGGCTTGCAGCAAATGGAATTGGGATTGGCCGGCGTCTTCAACCAGGCCCATCTCCAACGCAACGGTCAGGCCTCGGATCTCGCCGCACGGATTCGCACATTCGAAACCGCCTTCCAGATGCAGACCGAGGCGCCCGAGGCATTCGATATTTCGCGCGAAACCAGCGAAACGCTCCGCCTTTACGGCCTCGATCGCGGCGATACCCAGAGCTTCGCCTGGCAGTGCCTGATGGCACGCCGCCTGGCCGAACGTGGTGTCCGCTTCATCGAGTTGATCGATTCCGGTTCGTCGGGCAACTGGGATTCCCATTCGGACATGGGCCAGCATGAACCGTTGGCCCGCAAGATCGACCGTCCGATCGCCGGCCTGTTGCGCGACTTGAAGCGGCGCGGGATGCTCGAGGATACACTCGTCGTCTGGACAACCGAGTTTGGCCGCACACCTGGGCAGGATGGCGCTCGCGGCCGCGGTCATCACCCGGCCGTTTTCTCGTCCTGGCTGGCTGGCGCCGGCGTCAAGGCGGGCATCGTTCACGGAAGCTCCGACCCCATCGGCGCCACCGTGGCCGAGAACCCCGTACACATCCACGACTTCCACGCCACGCTCTTGCACCTGCTAGGGTTCGACCACGCACGGCTCACCTATCGCCATGCCGGCCGCGATTTTCGCTTGACCGACGTGCGCGGCGAGGTCGTTCACGGAATCCTGCAATGATCCAGCCATGATTCCGGCGAGCATCATTCGCTGCGCCGTGAATGGATGACCGCGATTGTGCGGGAATGGTGGTTTCGTTCCGTTGGCCAACGCCGACGCTGCCATCGACACCATCGAAGAGTATGAGCGACTCCAGCGGCGCGCCCCGCAGGATCGGCAGATAGACCGAGCGATGGAAGTCTCGTTGATCGGGGGGTGAGTCGAGAACCGCGCCGGCCGCATACCCTTCGCCATAGGTCGCGACCATTGAGCCAACCGGCGGCGTCAAATTGAGCTTGCCGGCCGTGAACAGCATCGCATCGCGGATTGCCTCGGCGTCCAACCGCCGCGGCGCCATCCGCCATACCAGCGTGTTGTCCGGGTCGGCTTCGAAATTCTTCGCGTCCGTGGTCGAGGCCAGCTGATACGCCCGACTGAGCACCAGCCGACGGATCAACTTCTTGGTGGACCAGCCGTTTTCGACAAACGATGCCCCAAGGTAATCGAGCAACTCCGGTTGGCTCGGCTTCTCGCCGGACGCGCCGAAGTTGTCCGGCGTTGCCACCAGCCCGCGGCCGAGCAGGTGCGACCAGACGCGGTTGACGTACACCCGGGCTGTCAGCGGATTGTCTTTCGAGGCAATCCACTCGGCCAGTTCGAGCCGGCCGCTCCCCTTCGTCAGGGTTGGCGTCGGGCTACGGTGGACCACCTGGACGAATCCGCGCGAGACCACCGCGCCGGGCTTTTCCACCTCGCCTCGGATGTAAAGCGGCGAATCGGTCGGCGTGGCCTTGTCGCGGACGCCCATGGCCAGCAGCCTTGGCGTGCCATCCGCCTCTTAGACCGGAAGCTTCGCCTCCAGCGTGACGAGCCGAAGCCGGGTTTGCACAAACTCCAGCGTGGCGAACTTGCCGGCCTTCTGTAGCTCACGAAGCTGTTCGGTGGCCCGCTATCTGCTTATCAAGCTTCGCCCGTTCCCCGGACGTCAGGGGCGGGATGCCGGCGAGTAGGCCGCAACCATCTGGCAAAGAAAGCAACTTGCCCGGATTGTTGTTCTGGACCACCGGGATGGCGCCGGCGAAAACTTGGGTGCTGCGGAAGATGCCGGCGAGAGCGTAGTAGTCGGCTTGGGGGATGGGATCGAATTTGTGGTCATGACAGCGAGCACAGGCCACGGTGAGGCCCGAGAAATGCTTGCGTGGTCGCCTCGATCTGCTCATCGGCCACGTCCATCTGGAACTGCAGCTTGTTTTTTTCGATGTAGGATTTCGGCCCGACCACCAGGAACCCGGTGCCAATCTGCAACTCGGCCTGACGGCGGGGGTCGGTCGCGGGCAGCAGATTGCCGGCCAAATGCTCACGAATGAGCTGGTCGAACGGCTTGTCGGCGTTGAAGGCCGCCGACGGCCAGAATGAGTTGCAGCGGTTCATGCGAGCGCCAGATTTTGACACCTACGTTGGGCACGCCGACGCGTCCGAGCGTAATTTCTACGAAGAGTGGGGAGACGCGGAGAAGAAGTAGTTTGGCCGCGGCGAACTAGCCGCTTCAGCAGACGGCGGCCGCGATACCGGTTTATCGTGACACCAACGCTCTTAACGCGGCCGCCGCTGCTGAGCGAGTCGGTTACGGCCTCAAGGCCTTTCCCTTCTCCCACGAGAATGCCAACCGCTCCACACCGCTACCCCTCCCGTCCTCGCCATGGACCGGCGAACAGGGCTTGCTGGGTCACGAACAGCGCCCGCCTGTCACTCAACCACGACGATCGTGTTCGGTCTGGAAAAGCGCGTCTGGCCGGCTTCCTCGACCGTAACGAACAGCGAATGAATGCCGGGCCGCAAGGAGACCTCGAACGTCCACGGCGCCTCGGTGCGCTGGGCCAGGCGTTCATGGGCGTCCCAGAGTTCCACCTTGGCCGGTTTCAGCTTGGCGGCGACGCTGAGCTTGACGAACACGGGCTTGCCGGCGGAGTGGACGCTGAATTTCTGCTTGTCACCCAGGCCGGCTGGCTGTTCGAGCGCCACGTCGTTTGTGCCGGTGACAAAGGCTTGCCAGACCGCGGCGGTGCGCTGCGTCGGAAACCAGCAGGTCTGGTCGCGCGCGCCCTTGAAGTCTTTCCACGGAGCAATCGTCGGTCGGCGGCCATCTTTGCCCCAGGTGGAAGGATCGCCTAGCCAGCCCGCTTCGAGCGGAATCTCGGTCAGCTTGCCGGGTTTGGCAGCGTCGGGTTCTTTCGGAAAGCGCCGGCCGATCACGTCATCGAAGAAGACGAACGAGAGGTTGTTCGCGCGGGCGAACTCGTGACCCTTGCCCCATTGCACCGCGATCGCGTAGCGTGCGTCCTGTTTGCGTTCAACCGGCAGACGCGTGAGTAACTTGTTCATTTGGGAGCCGTCTTTCTCGCCGAAGACGGTCAACACGGGAATGCGGCGCGTGGCCTCCGAACTCGGTCCCACCTCGAGACAAACCGGCACGCTGGCCAGGGTTCGCTCCGGCATGAGTTCCGCGAGCTGCATGCTCATGCCGCCGCCGCGCGACATGCCGGTGAAACACAAGGGCATGTGTTCCAGCTCAGGATGACCGGTCTTTTTTGCCAGCTCAACCAGGCCTTTCGCCAGAAGTGTGAATTCTTCCTTCTTCACCGCGTCGAAATCGGTCTGCACGTAGGCGAATTTCCAGTACTTGCACGCTGCCTGCCAGTGCGCGCTGACGTTGTCTCCCTTGGAGAAGGGGTTGCACAACGCCCCGCGCACGGTCTTGACTCCTGCCGGGATCCAGACGCTGACGAAGACCTTGTCACGCGCGCCGCCGAGCACCGGATCGCGCGATCGTGGTGTCTTCAGCGTGTACTCGACGCGAGCGACCGTCCCGCTCGAACCTTCACCAGCGTTCGCCACGCCGGCAAGCAAGCCCAGGAGCAATGTGATCAGCGTTCGGTCTCTCATGAGGTTCTCCCATGGAAAGGAAACAGTCCGCTGCCATTCCATTTGATGAATTGCCAGCGCGAACATCTCATGTGTTTGGTATACTAAACCACGAAAGTGCATGCATAGACCGTGATTTTCGGAGAACCCATGGTAGTGACCCTGACCTTACAAGCCGAGTCGAGTGAAGGAAAACGCCTTTCCGATTCGGTTTACGAGACGATGCTCAGCGCGATCATTTCTGGTAAGCTCAAGCCCGGCACAATCGTCAGCGAAGTGGCCCTTTCCCGGCAGCTCAACGTCAGCCGAACCCCGGTACACGATGCCTTGCGCCAACTCGCCAAGGATGGATTGGTCCAGCAGCGTGCCAATCATCGCGCTGTGGTCGCGGAGTTCACGGCTGCGGACATCTACGATCTCTACCAGATGCGAAAGCTCCTCGAAGGCGAAGCCGCCCGGCTGGCAGCCAAGGGGATGGACCGCGCCACGCTGGCGCGGCTCCGCGAGACCGCGAACAGCCTGGCTGAAGACCGCGACAATCCGAAATGGGGCGCTCTCTGGGCGGACTTCGACGAGGACTTTCACAACGCTATCGCTGAGTCCAGCGGCAGTCCGCGCCTCTGCCAGGACATCGCTCGCTATCACCTCTTGCATCGCGGCTTCAACAAGCTCGGCACAACGCCCGAAGGCCTCGAACACGCTCTGGAAGAGCACGTTCGTATTCTCGACGCGATCGAAAAGCGCGATCCGAAAGAGGCTCAGCGTGCCATGGTCGATCATCTCCAGGAATGGCAGGCGTATTTCGTCCGCCATTTTCGCAAGAAATCGAGCGAATAAGCTCGGCCAGCCTGCGTTCGATTTTTTCGGAACTCCATGCACTTTTCGGTGTTTGATGGTACAATGGCCCCGCACGCCACCGTGGCCATGGTTCGCCTTTTTGGCCTTTTGTTAAAGGGTTTGGAGCATGTTTCGCCGGCCAGCTGCGCTATTCACGGTAGTCGTTGCCGGGCCTACGGTTGGGGCTGCGGATGACTCCCGCCTCAAGCCGGTTGGAATACGAGGAATACCATGAGAAATCCGCTTCTGATTCTGATGTTTGTTTCATCCTTCGTTCTCCATCCGTCTTCCTTCGCATTGGCCGGCCACACGCGCCCCGCGTATCTCGACGGCTGCCAGTCGATGGACGGCCGCTACGTCGTTACCGCCGAGCCGATCAAGGAGAAAGTCGGCAAGAAGGAAACCATCAAGTGGAAGTACCACTGGAAGGACACCAAGACCAAGGAAACGCATTCCGGATGGCTGACGGGGCCTCGCGGCCTGGGGCATTTCGACGTGACCTACGGTCACCTCTTCATGCCGCCCGGCGGCGAAACCTTCGCCCTCTGGCTTACTGCAAGCTGGGCGGAATGCGATGTGCCGCAGCCCAAGGGCGGCCAGGCAAAGTACAGTGAAGAACTCGCCAGGCATCCCGCCTTCGGTTCCCGGCTCACCATTTACAAGAAGACTGGCGAGATCGTGAAGAAGTACGACATGCGCGACATCCTGAAGCCCAACGAATGGGTCTACGTCAACTGGGTGCAGGGCAACATGTACTGGCTGATGGAGTATCCGGAGGTGATGAAGGGAGGCGAACCGCCACGCTGTGGCTGGCGCTATTACCGTATCAGTCCGGACTATTCGACTTTGGAGTTTGTCGTCGGCCCGAACTCCGACGCCGTGCACAAGATCAAATCGGAGCCCATCGAGGTTCAAAAGTATCGCCGCACGGTCCGCGTCGATTTGACGACAGGGGCATTCCTCGACCCCACGGCGAAAATCACGGATGTGAACAAGATTCCGATTCGGCCTTTCCGCGACGAATTGATCAAGCGCGGCGATGCCAAGGGATTCCAGGCGAGCCTCGATCCGCTGCGTGTGACGGGGAAGTTTATCGCGGCAGAGTTCAAGTAGACGATCCGCGAGCGGTTCCTTTGATAGGATGATGCTTGCGACTTTTCATAGGGGGCACCATGCTTTCGATTTTCGACCGCAGTTTCGAGAACACGCTAAGCCGTCGCGAATTCCTTCGCGTCGGTAGTCTTGCCCTCGGCGGGTTAACATTGCCCGGCCTGTTGGCGTCCCGCAGTGCGGCCAATCCGACAAGTCGCCGTGCTTTCAAAGACAAATCGGTCGTCATGTTGTTCTTGCAAGGCGGGCCGCCGCAGACCGAGACGTTCGATCCGAAGATGAACGCCGAGCAGCGAGTTCGGAGCATCACCGGTGAGGTGCAAACCTCACTGCCCGGCGCCACGTTCGGCGGCACCTTCCCCAAGCTCGCACGGCACGCACATCGCACCGCCGTCGTACGCAACTTCAGCGTGGGCCGCGGCGGACCGTCGCATGAGCGCGGCTACGAATTGGTCCTGGCGGGCGGTGAAACGATCGGCTCAACCATGGGCTCGATCTACGCCCGCGCCGCCGGCAGCACGCATCATCAGACCGGCATGCCGACGAACGCAATCATCCTCCCCGAAGCGATCGATCCGAACATCCAACTCGGCGGCCCCAGCGGCGCCTTCACGCTTCAGCAGACGTTGCGCTATCTCGCCAGCGCCGGCGGTCTGGGTACGCCGTACGCTCCGTTCAATCCGTCCGGCGGCGGGCAGCTTCTCAGCAACCTCCAGCTTCGCCTGTCCCGGCAGGAGTTCGAGGATCGGCGTCGCCTTTTGTCGCAGCTCGATTCGCTGCAGCGGCAGCTCGATGCGACCGGCGAACTAAACGGCGCCGACCAGTTCCAGCAGCAGGCCTACGAAGTCCTGATGCGCGGCGTCGCCCAGGCGTTTGATCTGAGGCGCGAGGATCCGCGCGTGATCGCGGCGTACGACACCAGCGCGATGGTCCCCATCAGTGACATCCGGCGGGGCGGCACTCGTTATCGCAACAACTTCAATCGCTCGACCAACCTCCTCGGTAAGCAAATGCTCATGGCCCGCCGGTTGTGCGAAGCCGGCTGCGGATTCGTCACGGTCGTCGATAGCTGCTGGGACTTCCACAACGATGGCAACAATCCGCCGGTGCAGGAAGGCTTCGATGTCCTCGGCCCGCAAGCGGACCATGCCATCAGTGCGTTTCTTGCAGACATCGAGGCACGCGGCCTGAGCGAGAAGATTCTTTTGATCGTCACCGCCGAATTCGGGCGCACTCGGCCCGACGCGCGCGGCGGCACCGGGCACTGGGGCGAGTTGTGTCCGCTCTTGTTGGCCGGCGGCGGCCTGCGCATGGGGCAGGTCATCGGCGCGTCCGATCGCTCGGGCCTGCGTGCATCTGGCGACCCGTACACGCCGCAACATCTGCTCGCCACGGTCATGCACACGTTGTTCGACATCGGCGAAATCCGTGTCCAGCCGGACCTGCCGCGCAATATCCTCGCGACCATCACGAACGGTCGGCCAATTTCTGAGTTGGTTTAATCATCTCCCTGTTTAGCGTTCGCACTACGCCATGCGAACGCTAAACAAAGAATTCGAGAAGCCACGATGCGTATTGCCTCCGCGATGCTGTTGACGTTGTTTGTCGCGTTTCCCGCCAACGCTCAATCGCCCGTCAGCTTCACCAACGAAGTCGTGCCGATCTTCTCGAAGCTCGGCTGCAACACCGGCGGCTGCCACGGCAAGCTGGAAGGGCAGAACGGCTTCAAAATGTCGCTGTTCGGCTTCGAGCCCGCGGAGGATTACGAATACATCGTGAAGGATGCGTTCGGCCGTCGCGTTTCGCCCGCAAACGCCGAAAGCAGCCTTCTCCTGCTGAAGGCCACCGGCCAAGTCTCGCACGGCGGCGGCGCCCGCATCTCCCTGGGGTCGCCAGAGTACCGTACGGTGGTCCGCTGGATCGAGCAAGGCGCTCAGCCTGCCCGCAAGAGCGATCCCGTCGTGGTGCGCATCGAAGTGTCTCCACGCGAACGCGTTTTCACGGGCAAGATCGAACAACAGCAGCTCGCGGTTTTCGCCCATTTCGGCGACGGCACCAAGAAAGATGTCACCAGCCTCACGCAATTCGAAACCAGTCAACAGCGCATCGCCGAGGTCTCCGCAAGCGGCCTTGTCACCAAGAACAGCGACCTCGGCAGTGCCGCGATCATGGTTCGTTATCAGACCTTCGTCGATGTGTTCCGCGCGACCGTTCCCTTCGGCGGCAAGGTGGCCAGTTTGCCGCCCGCGAAGAATTTCATCGACAAGCTTGTCTTCAAACAGTTGGAAACGCTCGGGCTGCCGCCGTCGGATGTGTGCGACGATGCAACCTTTTTGCGACGCGTGACGATTGACATCGCCGGCCGCTTGCCCACGAAATCGGAGGTAGAAACCTTCCGTGCGGACACGAGCGTCGATCGCCACGACAAGCTCGTCGATCGCTTGCTTGCGAGCAAGGATTACGCCGACTATTTCGCTCTCAAGTGGGGCGCCGTCCTGCGCAATCGCCGCAACGCCGCGACCGATAATCCAGCGCCGACCAAGGCGTTCCATGCCTGGATTCGCGATAGCCTGGCTCAGAACAAGCCTTTCGATCAATTTGTCGCCGAGATTCTGACAGTGACGGGCGCCGAAGGCACGAATCCTCCGGTGGTGTGGTATCGTGAGCTGCGCGAACCGGCCGCCCTGATGGAAGACACTGCCCAACTCTTTCTCGGCCAGCGTTTGCAATGCGCGAAGTGCCATCATCATCCGTTCGAGAAATGGACCCAGGGGGATTACTGGGGCCTGACAGCGTTCTTCAGCCAGACCGACGTGAAACTGCCGACGCCCGCCAAGAAAGGCAAGAAGGGGGAACCGCAGGTTGACGCGACCAAGTTCACCGCGGTCGCGCAGAAAAAAGGTCTGGCGACCGTCGTTCATCCGCGCACGAAAGAGACGCTGCGTCCGACGCCACTGGGCGGGCAGCCCATCGCGAATAGCGCCGACGTCGATCCCCGTAAAGCCCTGGCGAGCTGGCTTGCCGACAAGAGCAATCCGTTCTTCGCCCGCACCCTCGTCAACCGCTACTGGAAGCACTTCTTCCGCCGCGGCCTTGTCGATCCCGAAGACGACATGCGTCTGACCAATCCGGCCACGAACGATGAGTTGCTCAATGCATTGGCACAGCACTTCATCGAACACAATTACGACCTGAAGGACCTCGTTCGCACCCTCTGCACCTCGCAGGTTTATAGGCTGTCCAGCGTGCCGAACAAGCACAACGCTCCGGACACCCAGTACTTCTCACGGTTCTATCCGCGCCGCTTGAACGCCGAGGTTTTGTTGGATGCCATCGACGATGTAACCCTGGCGAAGACGATGTTCAAGGGAATGCCCGACGGCACGCGCGCGGTGCAATTGCCCGACAATCAGGTGGAGTCGTACTTCCTGAGCGTCTTCGGCCGGCCCGACGCCGCCAGCCCATGCGAATGCGAGCGCGGCTCCGATGCGAGTTTGGCGCAGGCGCTGCACCTGTTCAATTCGGAAGAGTTGCAGGAGAAGATCGCCGGGAGAGGCTCACCCCAGGCTGCCCAGAAACAGAAGGAAATGAAGGCAAAGAAGAATGCCCCGGCGCCTCCCGGTATCGCCGTCAAGAATGGCGGCACGCGCGTGGCCCAGCTCGTCAGCGACAAACGCCCGCACGAGCAGAAGCTCCGTGATCTGTACCTGGTCGCTTTCGCCCGCGAGCCCAGTGCGGCGGAGCGTGCCGCTCTGCTCGCGCACATCGACCGGCGTCCCGACGATTTGCAGGGAGCCTACGTTGCGATTATCTGGGCTATCCTGAACACCAAGGAATTTCAGTACAACCACTGAGCACCCAGGAAGCTCTCACGAATCGGCGACATCCATTTGCCAGAGGGAAGGCTTCGAAAGAGGACCACAGGTGGCAGTCAACGCGGGGGGGGCGGACCGGAGCAGGGAGCGCAGGCGGGAATAGGGTGCATCGGTCATCACCACCTGATCGGCGTTCCATTCGTCAGGCGGCTTGATAGTCTGTCCATCCGAGCGGCAAGTTGTCAAGCGATTGATGTGGCCGCAGGCTGATGAAATAGGTTCACTTATTGATAAAGCCGGCCGACTAGATCTCTAGCCCACTCCATACATGTCCTCGCCGCCGCTATCGCGGCACGACCTTCAACATCGCCCCACTTCCTTCGTCCAGCGGCACCTCGATCTGAATTCCTTTGTCAACCTTGGCAACGTCCATCTTGTTCCATCGGCCGGTCGCCCAATCCAGGCGCTCGGCCGTCGACATGCCGGTCATCGTCAGCTTCGCTTTCTTGGCAGCGAACGCATCACGATTCGCCACCAACAGGTACGTTGGCGCCTTCGCGTCGTTGTTCTTCGCCTTGAACACGCCGACGAACGTCTCCGGCCCTTCGATGTTGATCCACGAATCCGTCGTTGGCGCCTTGCATCCCGGTGGCAGCGGGGCGGTATGGTATACGGCGACACAACGGTTGTCGACAAAGATCGGCGCGCTGCCGTTAATGGCCGCGTTGAGTTTCTTGATCTCGTCCCCATACTTGTTCGGCTTGGGCACACCGCGGTCATCGCGGTTTTTCAGGTCGAAAATCGCGCCCCCCATGCGAAAACCTCGCACGCCATAAGCGAGGCTCGTGAACATAGTATGCCGCGTTTTGCGCATGTCTTCGGGCCGCACCTCGATGATCCGGCATACGGGCACATCGCCATTCTTGACCGATTCGTCACGAAGTTGCTCCAAGAACAAATACCGATAGGCCGGCCGGCGTTTGGCGTCCCAGTCATAGTGGTAGTACTCCATCGCCCGGCCTTTGACCGCGTTGCAGAACAGGTCCATGCCACCGAAATCGGAAGCCATCGTGAACATCGCCGGGTGCCGCGGATCGCCCGCGTAAGCCGCGTTCTCGATCGCCTCCCACCTGTTCCATTGCGATGGCTTGATCCGATCCGAACAATAGTAACAGAGCACGGTTTTGTCGTCCTTATACTTCACTGGAATCGTTCCTGCCTCATGGGCCCAAATGAACACGTAAGCCCGAAGCCCCGCTGCCTCGCACTCCTTGATTTGCCCCTCGGATGCCCCCGTCGCCCCGTAGCCCAGTTCCTTCAAGGCGATCGGAAACTTCTCGTCCTTTCCCCAGTTGTGCCCAACGTAGATTGACACCGCCCCCGGCCAATCGATCCCCTTCACCTTCTCCGCCGAGGTCAGGCGTTTTGGCTCCTGATGCAAATCCGCCCGTGGAGACTCCCCTTCGTTGCGCACGGCAATCTTGACCGTCCAAGGCCCACTCGCCCCGCTCGGCCCAAAGTACATCTCAACATGATATTTCCCAGGCGGCAATCCCTTCTCGTAAATGTTCCGCGGCCGCCGAAAGCTCGGGTTCGACGACCCAAACGCGACTTCCTTTACTTTCCCTTCCGCATCGATCGACCGCAGCTTTTTGAACTCCGCCGCCTCCGCGACGAGCGAAAAATCGAACTCCTTCCCGCCGGCGACTTCAAACACGAACGCATCGACGTCGTCGACGTTGTCGATGCCGTGCCCCTTGATGACGTACACGCCTCGCTCCGTCATCCGCACGGCCGGTTTGTCAGTGTACTTCGCTTGACCGAAGTCGCCGTCTTTCTTCTCATCGTAAACGACTTTCTCGGGCGCCGCGTCTTTCTGTTGGGCGAAAAGTATCGAAGACGAAGCAAGGATAGCAGCGACGGCTAACAGGTAAGATTTCATCGGACGACTCAAAGTAGGGGGAAAAAGTGTGTCACGTCGGCGGAAGCGTTCTTTTTGAGTTATAGCTTCGTTTCGCGTGGCGACAAGTGGCTCGTTTGTGGGTCATCTTGAATGGGCCGAGGCGGTCCCAGGGTTTTGAACGCGGTGACGATCACCGACGATCTGCCGTAGCGGAAGTCGCTAAGACTCCCGTTCCTGCCGCAAGGGGCCGCCCGTGAGTGCTAACAGCCCAAGATTTGGACACGGACCAAAAGCTCCCAGATCCATTGAAGCATGTTCGACTCACGATTGATCAAAGCGCTACGCACGAAAAAAGCGAACTGGCTTCTCCGCTTACTTCGTGTGCGGCTCTTCATGCGCGAAACACGTGCTCGTTGACGACCTTGCCCATCACGTCGTGATGCTGCACGGTTACGGCGCCGCGTTTGTCGGCGCGGCGGTAAGCGACCGACAGGAAGCCGCCGCGGACGCGGTGGAAGCGATGAATCTTCTTGTTCTCGCCCGGCGTGCCGCCGGCGTGCCGGTCGCTGGCGCAGCCGGTGCAGAACTCGTGCAGGCCCGTGTCCGGATGCACCGAGTGATATTGCCAGTGGCGGTCGCCGTTGATCCAGAAGAATCGATCGGGCACGTTCTTCTGAAACCAGCGGCGCAGTTCGTTCCCCTCCGTGCGAAACGCGGCGTTCGAATGATTGTCCGCCTTGTTGACGCGGTCCGGCCCGACGATCGGATTGGGGCAGATGACGATCTTGAACTCCGCCTGGCTGGCGCGAAGCGTGTCGAAAAGCCATTGCTTCTGGTCCTTGCCAAGGATCGTCTTGTTGGGCCCGTCTTTCATGTTGTTGGGCGAACGAAAATCGCGCGTCTCGAGAAACCACACCTGCAACCCACGGCCCCAGCGCTGGGTGCGATATGTGCGTTCCCCCATCGGAATCTGCTCGCGGAAGATCGACAACCCCTGGGCAAACGTCAGCGGATCGACGCGATCGTTTTTGCCGGTCGGCCAGCAGTCGTCTTGCAGGCAATCGTGATCGTCCTTTTCGAAGTAACCTGGCACCTGCAAATGGAACGCGACGTGCCTCGGCAAGCTGTGCATGCGATGCCAGTGATAGCGCGCCATCTCGACGCCGGTCGCGTAAAGGATGTCGCTGTCGTAATAGACATTGTCTCCGGTGTGCACGAAGAAGCGCGGCCGGAGCGCTGCCATCGCAGGGTAAATGTGGAAGCCGTCATCGTGATCGAGGCTGCGAAAAGCGGAGCAACTGATGACGGTGAACGTGACGTCCTCATACCGATCGGGCGCCGGCGCCGTTTGAAAGCTGCCGCGCAGCGCCGCATGCGCGGGCTTGCCGTTCGGCCCAGTCGTCTCGGCGGCGTAGTGATACGTCGTATTGGCTTGCAATTCGGTGAGGCGGAACTGATGCGAAAAGTCGGTGCGGGCCGTGACGTCGACCCAGTCGGTCATCTTCGCGCCTTTGAGGTCAGCGTTCGTGCTGAAGCGGACACGCACGCGCCCGGCGGCGCCGGGGCAGGCACCGCGCAGGTCCTCGATGCGGACGTCCTTGGGCCGCACGATCGGCTTGCCGCGCGGGAAGTCCTTGCCCTTGACGTTCGGCCCTGCGCTAGCCGTGAGGCGCATCCAGACGATCGCGGAAGTGTCGGTAACCTCGCCGACCTTGACACCGGTCGCCTGGCGCGACGCGGGATCGGGCTGTGCGGCGAACAAGTGCGGCGCGGCTAATGCACCCGTCGCGGCGAGCGAGCCGGCCAGAAACTTGCGGCGTGAGAGTGGTTTCGCCATCGGAGTACTCCATGGTGTCGATGAAAAGGCTACCGCGTGCCGGCGCCGAAGGCCAGACTGATTTTGAAAGAGCCGCGCACGAAGTAAGCGGCCGGGCGACAGCGTGCCGCGAATGCGATTCATCCACTCTGCAAGCACTCCCGCTCCGCCGCTAACTTCGTGCGCGGCTCTTTGGAAGCTAACTTCGTGCGCGGCTCTTTGCAATGATTATGGTTTTCAAATCGCAGTGTCGCCGACTACATGAAAGCCATGTTTGACACGCGGTGTATCATCGGGATCGGCGCTGTCCTTCTCGCCGCCACCTCTGGTCAGGCCGGCGAGCGAATCGATTTTGGCCGCGACATCGCGCCGATCTTCGCCAAGCATTGTGTGCGCAGTCACGATGGCCGGGAGAACGAACAGCAGCAAGGTTAACAGTCGCATGAGTGTGTTTCTTGGAACGCCCTTGAAGGAGACGATGCATGCACTCGCCGGACTTTAACCTTTGAGTCGGCCGCGCAGCGTCATGTGCAGGTGATTCTTACCAGCCGTTTGCCAATCGCACACGATCGCATCGCTGCCGATGCGCCAGTTACCTTTTCCTCCATCCAGGTGAGATTTGGTAAGCTCGCCCCAGATGGCGAGACGAAGGTTCTCGACGCCGCCATCGCGTTTAACGATTTCATCCACGACCTTGCGCCGATCCGCGGAGAAGACATCAAGCCGTTTCGCGAACAAGCTCGCAGCAAGCTTGCGCGATTTCTCGTTGAGGTCAGCGATACGCACGCCGGCCTTGCCCATCGCGCTGCCGGAGCCTGCCGACGCTCCTTTGGCGCTGTCCTGGATTTTCTTGAGTTCTTCGGGCGTCAGGGATGCGTACAGCTCGATCGCGATTTTCTCTTCCGCTTCCCAAAGCGTTTTGGCGGGATTGCCGCCCAGCAAGATCGGCCCAAACTCGTTCGCCTTGGCGTCGCCAAACTCGGCGAACAAGAGCGTGAGATGGTGCATGCCGATGCGCCAGGCAAAGGGATTTTTCTCGGAGGGTACGCCAAAGAACGTGAGGTAGCGGCTTCCTTCCGGCGTTTCCTTGGTGACCTCCAGGCAGCGCTGGGCGCCATACTCAGAGGTCATCGCCTTGACCACATCGACGATCAACGCTTTCTGGTCTGCAGTCAATTTGGTGTAGGGAATGCCGGGCCGTTTCGAGGCGGGGAAGACTTCCTTGTAACGTTCCTTGTCGCCGAGGTCGAGGACGGCGAGTTTCTTTTGCTCATCCGTCAAGCTCTGAAACAGCTTGATGGCACTGGCCCGCACCGCTTCGTCGGCCGCATCCACCGGCGTGGGCCTCGACAGGAACACGGCGGCGCCCAACAGGATAACGCTCAAGCCCAAGACAAGAACCTTCTTCATGGCAGGACTCCGAAATGGGCAACCACTCTGGATTCAATGCACTGCAACTTGCATGCAATTCTTTTGTTCCATACTATGACAAACACCGCTGCCCGCCATGTGTTTCGCCTCGATTTTGGTAAACCTCCCTGGAAGCCACACCATGTCAAACCGCGTTTGTAAGGTTATGTCGCTTGCACTCGCCCTGCACGCCGTCGTCGCCAATACGTCTTCGGCTCAAGAAGTCCCACCCACTGAGAAAGAGGCGGGCTTCGTCTCCATGTTCAACGGGAAGGACCTCAGCGGCTGGATGTACCTTGGAAAAGGTACTGGCACCTTCTCGGTCAAGGATGGGGCGATTCACTACAAGGGCGGGGGCGGCTGGCTGTGTTACACCGCCAAGGAGTACACCGACTTTGAGTTGCGCTGTGAATTCCAGCTCATCAAGAAGGGAGGTGACGGCGGCATCTTCTTTCGCGCTTCCAAAGATTCTCCAGGCGGCGGCTGGCCCAGCAAACGCTATGAACTTCAAGTCAAGGACTACGCCGAGCAAGGCCGACTCTGGGGGTTACCTTACAAGCTCGACAAGGACAAAGTCGCCACTGCCCGCAAGAAGCTGGGTGAATGGGAAGCGTATCGCCTCATCGTGATTGGCGATAACGTTCAGGTCTACCTCAACGATGTCCTGGTCAACTCATCCGACGGCGCCAAGCGGAGAGAGCCCGGCTATCTTGGCCTGCAAGCTGAGGGAGGCGAACAGGCGTTTCGCAACCTTCGCGTCCGGATCGAGTCATCATCGGGACGGCAAACGCTCACCGTTCGCGCCTTGACCAAACCGGGCGTCGCCGTGATGGACCTGCGGCGCATCGTTCTGAAGTCGGCGTCGTGAGGTCAGAGGCCAGAGCGAACCGCGAATCTGACCTCTGGCCTCAGCCTGCTTCAACCGCCGCCGCAGCTGCCGCAATCGCAAGAGTTGTCGTTCCTCTTTGGCCTCCAAGAGCAGCGTGATGAGCTCGGTGACACGGAAGAAACGGACTTTGCGGCCCTGGGCACAGGCAGCCATCGCAGGGTAAATGTGGAAGCCGTCGTCGTGATCGAGGCTGCGAAAAGCGGAGCAACTGATGACGGTGAACGTAACGTCCTCATACCGATCGGGCGCCGGCGCCGTCTGAAAGCTGCCGCGCAGCGCCGCATGCGCGGGCTTGCCGTTCCGCCCAGTCGTCTCGGCGGCGTAGTGATACGTCGTATTGGCTTGCAATTCGGTGAGGCGGAACTGCTTCTCGATCTGGGCCTTCTGGGGCACGCGTTCACGATCGGCCTTGTCATGGAGCATGACGATATGATCGGCCTCGAAGCCGGTCTTGAGCAGGGCCTTCTTGAAGTCCTCCATCTCCTCGATGGTGTAGGGAAGGTCCTTGAGCCGCGTGTTGTTATACTTGGAGCAGACGATGAGGAAGGCGTACTTCTCGCCGCGGCCGGTCTGGCAATAGACAAACGACGCTGCCAGGCTGCCGATCAGAAAAATGCCGAAGATGCTGCGGGACATGATCAGTCTCCAAGATGGAGCGCATGATTTCATGGGCGAAGCCAGGGGTTCTTGCTGCTGGTGACCGAGGAGGTTTCCTGAGTTTGCGTCAGGCTCACGTCGCTGACCGTGCCGCCGATTTCAATTTTCAGCTGTCCCGACAGCTTCATCGACATCCTGACCGATTCGAAGCGGCCAAGGGCGCGGTCAAAAATGGCGAGTCCGCCGGTCGCTTCCCCGGTGAGGTTGCCTTCCCGGATGACAAATGACAGGTCGGCTTTGTTCCCCGCAGCAGGTGACTGATAGGTCATCTTGGTTTCGATGCCGATCTTATCTTTCGAATCGCTCGTGCCCTGGTGGGTAAATGTCTGCACCGTTTTACAAATACCAATCGGGCCCAAGTTTTTCCGCGATTCCCGGGTCCAGGGTTTCTTGGGTATCACGCCCGCAGGGGGGAGGACCGCTATGATCGTTTCCGTCATGGCTTTGCAGGCGTCCTCGCTCAGTATCGAATTGAGCAACGAGGCGGTTTCTGGCTCAACGACGCCGAGCTTGCGAATAAGCTCATCCCGACCCTCGACGGATTTGACAGTTAGTTCGACAGCGCACCTTTGATTCTATGGTGGGATACAGGAAGACATGCGGCTCGTGAAGAGTCCCAGATCGTGGAGTTGGCGGCGGCGGGTCTTGA
>Ga0194132_10004484_pt1 | contig 23700 bp, 24 predicted proteins | sample TA2KigOf80mmetaG_FD_148612 | JGI IMG/M metagenome (GOLD analysis project Ga0194132, IMG submission 148612) | Freshwater microbial communities from Lake Tanganyika, Tanzania - TA2015054 Kigoma Offshore 80m | ecosystem: Environmental > Aquatic > Freshwater > Lake | place: Tanzania: Lake... | reverse complement strand
AGAACTTCCTCTGCACCTACCACGGCTGGACCTTCGGCAGCGATGGCCGCCTCGAATACGTCCCCGGCGAGCAGGAGGCCTACTACGGCGCCTTGAACAAGGAGGAGCTCGGCCTCGTCGAGGCGCGCGTCGACACCTACGCCGGCCTCATCTTCGCCTGCTGGGACAAGGAGGCGCCGACGCTGGAGGCCTACCTCGGCGACGCCCGCTGGTATCTGGACACCGAGTTCAACCGCCTTGACGCCGGCATGATCGCCTATGGCCCCATCAAGTGGATGGAGCCGGTGAACTGGAAGACGCCGGTGGACAACTGCTCCGACAACTATCACGTGCCCATCAGCCACCACTCCAGCGCCCTGGTGCAAGCGCGGGCGCTCGGGAAGCGCACCATCTCGCATGCCCCCATGTTCGCGGTGCCCAACCCGAACCACCACGTCTTCGTCAACGGCCACTCGCTGACCTTCAAGATCGCCGAGAACGACGAGCTGGGCTTCATCCACGGCCTCACGAAATACAACCAGCACATCTTCGAGCAGCACCACAAGGACAAGATGCCCGAGGTCGAGCGTCGCCTGGGGGCCTACCGGGCGCGCAAGGTGGTGCTGCAGAACCACAGCCTGTTCCCGAACACGGTGCTGGGCTTCCGCCTGGCGCTGCCGCGCGGACCCCAAATGACGGAGTTTTGGCACTTCGGCTGGGTGCCGAAGGACGCACCCTACGAGGTGCAGCGGGCCATGCGCTCCGGCAACAGCAAGAACAACGGCCCCGCGGGCCTCTTCGAGCAAGACGACCTCGACAACTGGCGCCAGGTGACGATGTCGAGCCGGAGCCCCATTGCCCGCAAGACGAGCCAGCTGCTGAACATGGGCACCGGCCGCGCCACCACGCATGAGATGTATCCCGGCGAGCACGCGGAGCGCTACATTTCCGAGCACAACCAGCGCAACTTCTATGTGCGTTGGCAGCAATTCATGAATGCCGACTCGTGGCGCGACATACCCCTGGAGCCGATGCGCGCCCGCTACGAGGGCACCGCGACGCTCCACGGCTAGCGCCGCCGCCCCGCCGGCACGCCGCTAGTGACGGTCGGCCACGATCGCGAGCGCCTCGGCGATGCCGCGCTCCGGATCGCCAACCGTCCGGATGGTGCCGAGGTCGAATGAATGCTCGACCATCGACGCCGCCATGCGCACGGAGAGGCCCGTGATGAGTATTCGCGCCCCGAGCAGGTGCGCTGCCCGCGCCGTGCCCACCAGGCGGTCGACGAAAACGTCGGTCACGCCGCTCACGCCGGTCACGTCGATGACGACCACCTTTGCCCGGTAGCCCCGAATGGCGGCAAGCAGGCGGTCGGCCAGGTCGGCGGTGCGGCTGGCGTCGGTCGGGCCAATCAGCGGTACGAGCAGCACCTTGTCGCGAATCGCCAGCACGGGTATCGACATCTTCTCGATGATCTCCAGCAGGCGCCGCTCCTTCGTGATCTCGTGCGAGATGGCGACGATGCCGATGGTTTTGCCCGCCTTGTCGAAGAAAGGCGATTTCGTGGTGATGAACGTCCGGCTCTCGTCCTGCACGTTCGTGGTGATCTCGCAGGTGCGCGGCTCCTTCGTCTCCAACACTTCGCGGTCGAGCTGCTGCAACAAGGCGGACAGGCGTTCCGGAAACACCTCCGGCGCCGTCTTGCCGATCAACTCTCCCTGGCTCTTGCCAAACCACCGGGCATTCTTGGGGTTCACCCACAGGTACCGCAGGTCGAGGTCCATGGCGACCAAGGCGTCGGTGGTACCACGCGCGATCGCACGGAAGATGGCCTCCTCTACCTCGCTCGGCTGCCGCCCCGGCGCCGCGGCGTCTCGGTTCTCGTGCTCCGACATGTGACGCCTCCCATCGGTCTAGCGCCATGCTACGGACGCTTCGCGCGGGAGGGCGTGGTGTGCGGAGCCTATGCACGGGACGAGGAAGCGTTAACCGCGTGGTTGACTCGTGGGGCGGCCGGGGTCCTTCCAGCCGTCAAGTCGGCGAGCCGGCCGACGCGGTCAAGCACCGCGCCGGCGACCTCGTGCGCATCGTGCATCGCTCGGCAATGCCTTGCATGAAGCGGCGAAAGAGTGCAAATTACCGCGTGCCGCATTTTCCGCAATGGAGACTCATGACATGCTCGCCACTGCTCTGTCGGTGCTCAACGGGACTGGGTTCGAACTGGCCGACGCCATCATCGGCGTCCTGCTGCTCGCCATGATCGCCGGAGCCCTGGCCGGCAGCCTCGTCGCGGGCAAGGGCTCCTAGCGCCCTCACGCCCGACGCGTCCCCATGTCTCCACCACGCCACGCCCCTTCACGGTGGCTTTTCGCGCGCTCGCGGCGCTCTATGCCCATGTTCGGTGGCTCGGGCGCCCGCCAGCGCGTTGGGGCGGCGGGCGGCGAACGATGGCCCCGTGCCCACTAGATTGCTGGTATCCGACGGGCTGGTCGCTTGCCACCCACCGGCAAACCTGAGAATATCCCTCCACCGTCGCGTGGCCGGACTTGAGGCCCTGCCTTCTCCTTCCCACCCGCACTGTCACTAGGAGGAGGCAGCCTTGCCGGTCACGGTCATTGTCGAGAGAACGGCGTTGCCTGGGCACGAAGGCCGCCTCATCGACCTCGCCCGCCGGCTCAACGCCGAGACGCTCGCCCAGCCGGGGTGCTTGTCCAGCGCCATGTCGACGACAAGCTTGCCCTCATCAAGCTCTCCGTGTGGGAAACCTACCGCCATCGGACGACTTGGCGCATATCGCCCGCGCGCGCCAGGTTGAACGAGCAGATGCCCACCCATCAGACGGGCCCGGACATCGTGAAGGTGTTCGAAACGCTGCGGCTCTAGGAGCCGGTCAACGCCAGCTCCAGCGGCCGCGGCAGCCACTTCACCGCCGTCGCCACCATTGCCCACCCCGGCCCCGGCCTCACTCCGAACTCATCCGCGACCCGCTGCATGCTGCTATACGCCGTGATGTCCAGCGCATCTTCGCGGGAGGCCGTCGCCGGCTTTCCGCTCGCGACGATGCGGAGGCCTCGGCGCCAGCCCCGCGCGATCTGGCTGAACGTCATCTCGCCGCCACCCGCATGGCGCAACACGCCGCGCGCCAGTTCCGACGTAGCGGCCATCAGCAACGCCACGTCCAGCGCGTCCAACCCCAGGTTCGTCGCCAGCATGCGGCAAACGCTTCGCGCCACGAGGCAATCCTCGGCGGCGGCGATCGCTACCGCGCGCGCCGGGCCCGCGCCATGCGGCCCTTCCGCGGGCGATGGCGAAGGGCGCCCGCCCAGGAAGTCGTCCTCCAGCATTCGTATCGTCGGATGCTAGAATGTCGCGCGGAAGGCCCGGCTACCCCCGTTCGCATGACCCGCCATCGGCGCGACTGGCAGGGCTCCGCCGCGCCGCGATAGTCCATTCCGCGAAGGCAAGGCACCCGGCACGCCCCCCGCGCCATGCGGTATCCTGCTCCCACCGCCGAACGCCACCACCGGAGCGAGTCGGTGACGACAAAAGCCTCCACGGCCCCCATCGCCAAGAAGCTGCTCATCCAGCCAGGCCACGCCGTGCTGGTGCTGAACGCTCCAGAGGGCTTCGGCGCCAAGCTCCACCCCCTGCCCGACGGCGTCACCCTCTCGACCTCGGCCAATGGCCTGTTCGACTGCGTCATCGCCTTCGTTTACAACAAGGCCGACGTGGACGCCGTGGCGGTGTCGGTCGCGCGGGCCTGCAAGCCCAACGGCGTGCTGTGGCTTGCCTACCCCAAGGTGAGCTCCAAACTCAACGGCGACCTCAGCCGCGACAAGGGCTGGGAGGCCATCCATGCCGAGGGCTTCCACGGCGTCACGCTCGTCTCGATCGACAACTTCTGGTCGGCGATGCGCTTCCGCAGCGAGGTGGCGTCGGCGCCGTGAGCCGGAGCACGGTCATCCCTCCAGCAGAAACGGCAGGACGTGTCGCACGTAATCGGCCGGCCGCTCATATGGCGCCCAGTGGCCCGCGCGGTTGAGCACGACCAAGTCGGCTTGCGGCAGGTAGCCCATCACCATCAGCGCCTGCTCCACCGTCACCATGCGGTCGAAGCGGCCGTGCACGATGCGGACGGGCACGTCGATCTGGTGCAGCAGTCCCAGGTTGCTGTGCGGCACGCTCACTGAATCGCGCCGCGCCTCGCGGTGCGCCGGCGCGCCCATCCAGTGATCGTGGACGTAGTCCAGCAGGCGCGGGTCGGACGCCATCTCCGCGTCATGGATGTGCGCGCGCAGGTAACGCTTGAAGTTGTCGCGCGTGGGGTCGGCATAGGTGTCACGGGCCGCGACGCTGCCCTCCGATGGGAAGTTGGCGATGATGTAGGGGTCGCCGCCGGTGGAGGCGTGCGAGCCGCCGAGCACGATGCGCGTCACGCTGCAGGGCGCCTCGATCGCCTGCACCAGCGCCGTCGTGCCGCCCATCGAGTGGCCGACGAACATCGCCTTGTCGATGCCCAGGTGCTCCATCAACGACCGGACCACCTTGGTCTGCGCCGAGTGCGCCGGCTCGTTGTAGCGCAGCGGGCCCGTCTTGCCGAAGTTCAAGAAGTCGAGCAGCAGGCAGCGGAAGTGCTTGGCGAAATCGTCGACCACCTTGTGCCAGGTGAGCCACGCGGTGCTCCCCGGCCCCCACACGTGCAAGAACACCACCGGCGGCCCCCGGCCGATGTCGTGGTAGTGAACGGACATGCCGCTCTTGTCCTTGAAGTGCTTGCTCGTGCCCTGCTCGGTCAGCCCGCCCGGCGTGGCGAACGTCATTCGCCGCTCCTCGCGATAGTGTCGATGGCGGCAACTCTACGTCGCGGGGAAGGAAAGTCAACCGGCGGCGAGCGAGGCGGAGGCGCGGCCGCTACACTCCTCCGCACCCCGCCGATGGAGTGCTGGAATGACCTCCAACGAGGCTCCCGCGTTCGCCGAGTTCGTCGCGCAGCTCATGGAGCGGTCGCACCGCCGCATGCTCCAAGCCGTGGATGGCCTAAGCAACGCGCAGCTGCACCACCGCCCGACGCGCGGCGTCAACAGCATCGCGTGGCTCGTCTGGCACCTCAGCCGGTGGAAGGACACCTCGACCGCCACGGTCACCGGCCGGCAGTCGACGTGGCTCCACGACGGCTGGCCCGCCCGCTTCGGCCTGCCGGACGACGCGACCGGCTACGGCGACATGCCGGAACAGGTGGCGGCATTCCGCGCGAGCCGAGAAACGCTGCTGGGCTATGCGACGGCGGCGCACGAGGCGGCCATGGAGCGCGTCGCCGCGATGACGCCCGAGGTGCTGGCCCGGCCCTTCCAGTATCGCCCCAGCGACCCGGTGCGTCCGGCGTGGCGCGCCATGCTCACGAACGTCGTCGACTTCACCGAGCACACCGGCCAAATCCTGTACCTGCGCGGCATGCTCACCGGCCCGGACTGGATGAAGTAGCGGGCCCGGGCCACGCGCGGGCCGCGCCTCACACGAACTTGGCGCAGAGCGTGTCGTCGAGCGTGGGCACGCGGTCGAGGCTCCACGCGATGTCGAGGAAACGGTCCTGGGCCGCCGGTGCCAGCGCGCCGGCCGCCGAGCGGAACTTGCGCTCCAGGTCATCGTCCGACAGCGGGTTCCGCGTGTGCCCCTTGGGGAACCGCGCCTCCACGCGCTCCACGCGGCCGCGCGCGTCGGTCGCCTCGATGCGCGTGGCGATGACGCTCGGGTAGTCGCGCGTGAGCTCAGGGTCCTCGCGGACCGCGATTCTGCCCATCAAAGCCTGCGTGCTCGGCCTCCGTATGCGCTCTTCGTCGAACTGCGCGGGGCCGACGGTGCCATCCTCCAGCGCGGCCGCGACGATGTAGGGCAGGCTGTGGTCCGCCGTGTCGCGGTCGCGCGCGCGCCACTTCTCGTCGCCGCTGCCGATCTCGTGGAAGGCGAACTCATAGGTGTATACGGTGAGCTGGGCGATGGCGTCGGGGCGCATGCGCTCGCGCAGGTCGAGCGCGGCCCATATCGGCGCCTGCGCGTGATATTCGGCCGGGAAATACTTCATGTTGGTGCGTCCCGCGTGGAAGTCTTGCCCGCGACCGCCCAGCGGCCCAAACGCCGGCTCGGCCCCCAGCAGGCGCCGCAAGCCGCTCGGCGCCATGAACGGCTCCGGCGGTGCCGTCATGCCCATCGCGGCGAGCCGCGCGGCGAACAGGCCGTTGCGGCACGCGTTAGCGGCGGCGCCCGCCTTCCACATCGACAGCCGCCCCTCGCGCGTGGCCCGCAGCGTGACGTTCGGCACGAGCGCGAGCGATAGCGCGTTCGCCATGCCCTCCGCGTCGAGGCCAAGCACCTTGCCCGCGCCCAGGGCCGCGGCGACGGCCGTGTGCGTTGGATGGTCGATTCCGGCGGGGCCCAACGCCTCCGCCTCGGCCAGTGCGGCGAAAATCTCGTAGGCCACGGTCATGCCGAGCAGGAAGCGCCGGCCGTCGGCGTGGGCCATGTTGGCGGCCGCCAGCACCGCCCCAATGACATCGCTGGGGTGGCCGCCCTCCTTCCGGCGATAGGTGTCGTTGAAGTCGAGGTAGCGCACCATCATTCCATTCACGAACGCGGCCATGTCGGGGGCTGTGCGTTCGCCGGTGAACAGCACGGTGCCGCTCGGCTCGCCCGATAGCGTCGCCGCCATGCGCCGCGCGATACGCACCGGCTCGCCGTCGAGGCCGCCCGCCGCGCAGGCGAAGCCATCGACCAGGCAGCGCTTCATCGCGTGCGTCGCCGGCTCCGGTATCTCGTCCCACGACAACGACGCCGCATACTCGCTCAACAGCCGGGTTGGCGCGTCCAGACGGGTGCCTCCCACGATGACGATGCGGGCGCCGGGAGAAGCCGGCGCGGAACGAGCGCCCCACCCCAACAGTGGGGCGCTCGCGAGGAGGCGATGCGCGTGCCGCCGAGCACGCGCGGGAATGTCGCGGTGGGCAAGATGCCCTTCAGTGGTCCCGCGCGGTGCGGGAGATCCACCGCCTGCCGAGCATGACGACCACCAGGTTGAATGCGATCAGCACGACCATCATCGCGGCGGCGGAGGGATACCGTCCGCCGGTGAAGGCGCCGTAGAACACGTTGCCGATGAGCAGCGTGCCCGACGTCGCCAGCAGCAGCGCGACCGAGAAATCCTTGGCCGCGTGCACCAGCACCCAAAGGAAGCCGTTGAGGAAGGCGGGGAGCAGCAGTCGCAGGTTGATCCACAAGAACGTGGGCGCGAGGCCAATGCCGCTGACGAGCGAGGCCTCCTCCAGTTCCTTGTGGATCTGCACTTGCGCGGAGTGCATCAGGCGCGTGCCGAAGGCCAGGAACCGCGCCGTGAACGCGAGCATGAGCAACAGCAACGTGCCGTAGATGGGCGTGCCGATGAACATGAGGAAAAACGCCAGCGTCGAGATGACGCCCGGTATCGCCAGCGGCATGAACGCCACGACGTTGACGAACCGGCTGAGCGTCGATGGGAACCGCACCACTAGCCACGAGATGACAGTGACGAGGAGCATGGTGATGAAGGCCGCGCCCGCCGAGACGATGATGCTGTTGATGAAGAAGCGCCCGAAGAAGCGGTAGTCGATCAGCCGGGCGTAGTTGTCGAGCGTCCACACCATGGTGCCGAACGACTTGGGCACGGCGGGCACGTAGAACTTCAGGAAGCTCGCCAGGAGTAGCATGGAGAACGGCAGCACGACCTTGAAGAAGATGAACAGGCCCACCAGACCCAACGCCACGTAGCGCCACTTGCCCAGGCGGATGGTCTTTGGCCGGTATGCCTTGCCGCTGACCACGGCGTACTTCGACGAGCGCCGCATGAGCCAAAGGTAGGTGCCCATGCCGGCCACGCCGAATACCAGGCCCAGCATGCCGAACGCGGCAGGCAGGCCGTAGTTCACGCCCTGCTCCGACGTGGGCAGCAGGGTGAAGAATATCTTCGTGCTCAACGTCTCGATGCCGGCCGTTGGCCCGAGCGCCAGCGGGTGCTCCAGCGACTCGATGCCGGAGATGAAGAAATAGATGACGATGGCGAGCAGCCCCGGCGCCATGAGCGGCGCGGTGACGCGTCGCAGCGTCGTCCAACGGCTCGCGCCGGACGCCGACGCCGCCTCCTCCAGCGAGGGGTCCATGTTGCGGAGGACGCTGGTGAGGAACAGCCACATCGACGGGACGACGCCGAGCACGTGAACGAAGATGAGCCCCTGCATGCTGAAGATGTTGAACGGCCCCTCGTTCGTGTCGATGCCGAACAGCAGGCGTATCCACTGGTTCACGGTTCCCGCGCGGGGGCCGGCCAGCAGCACCCAGCCCAGCGCCGTGGCGAACACCGGCGTGCTCATAGGGATGAACATGAGCGTATACATCCAATCGCGCAGCGGCATGTCGGTGCGCTCGGTCAGGTAGGCCATGCCGAACGCGATGGGAATGGCGAACACCACGCCGCCGGCCGCGTAGATGAACGTGTTGAGCAAAATCGTGCCGAGGTCGCTGTCGGTGAACGCCTCGGCATAGTTGCCCAACGTGTAGGCGCCGGCGTCCAGCGGCAGCACGCCGGCCGGCCTGAAGCTCGCCAGCACCATGAGGCCCAGCGGCACGACCACGAGCACGCCGAGCAGCACGAGCACGATGGTCGCGACGATGGCGCGCGGCTGTAGCGCCACGTTCCCGAAACGCCTCCACCCGGAAGGCGCGCCAACGGTGATCGCACGTGCCATTCGCATTCCTCCGCCGCTCCGCGCGCGGTGGCGCGGAGCGGCGTGACACTCTCATTCGACGGTCCATGCCCCGGCGGTGGACCGCGTCGCCCCGCCAGGACCCGGCGCTATTGCGTTATGAACTGCCCCGACGCGATGCCTGCCTTCAGCGCATCGACCGCCTTCTTGCGCGTGTCGGTCGTTGCCTTCAGGTCCGCCTCCGTCACCGGAGCCACCAGCGACGGGCCGGTGATGCCGGCCGCGCGGGCCTTGTCTACCAGCGGGAACTTGCCTTCCTCGCCGTCGACCACGCGGAACCCGCCGCCGCCGGTCAACTTGGCTTCGAGGTAAAGGCCGTCGAAGTTGTTCCACATCCACCACAGGCCCGCCAGGTTCGGGTCGCTCGCCACCGGCTTCGGCATGCAGGCCACGCGATAGGTGCCCAGCACGAACTCCGGGTAGGCGATGGCGATTGGCGCGCCGGCCGCGATCGACTCCGACGCGGTGCTGCCGGAGGCCATCACGATGTCCACCTCGCCTTGGGTCACGGCTTGCACCAGGCCGGTGCTGCCGCCGGAGATGAGCTTCACGCCGTTGGCGCCAAGGTTGTTCGCGAACACCTCCATGCGGCGCACGTCCCACCCAGGCGCGAAGGGCAGCACGTATAGGCCCAGCGCGTTATTGTCCCAGCCCACGCGGTTCTTCCACTTGGGCTTGGTCAGGTCCTCCAGCTTGACACCTTGCACGTCGCTCGCGCGCACGTTGGTCGTGTTGTAGATGAGCACCCACGACGAGATGCCCTCGTACATGCAGTAGTCCCGCATCGTGGTGCCGTTTGGCCCGCCGATAATGGGCGGCGCCAGCTCTTGCAGCTTCTTCGCCAGGGGATAGCCGGCATAGGCAGCCTCCCACGGCGGCAGCGTGAGGTAGCCCTTCTGCAGCAGCGGGATGATGAGGTTGGAGCCGCCCGTGTAACCGTCGATGACGCCCTTGCCGGAAGCGGCGGCGTTCTCGATCTTCAACGGTATCTCGCGCGAGGAGTGGCCCGGCTCCGACTCGAGGCGTATCTCGATGCCGAACTTGTCCTTGAACGCCTTTTCCTTGGCCTTGATCATCTCCGGGTCGGTGCCCTCGAGGCCGAGACGTATGGTGTGATTGGTCGCCGCGCGCGCCTTCTCCACCAGCTCGTCGAACGCGGTCTTTCGCGGCGTCGGCGTGGCGGTGGCCGGTGCGGCCGTGGGCGTGGTCGAACTGCTCGCGGTGGGGGTCGCCGTGGCGGCCGGCGGCGAAGTCGGCGTGGGCGTCGGGTCGGCGCCGCACGCGGCCAACAGGGTCACCACCGCAAGCAACAGCACGATCACCGGCAAGACCTGTTTATGTATCACGATTGCACTCCTCATACGTCGATGTCTTTTGCTCGAACCGGAAGCAGCCCGCTGCGAGCGGCGGCTAGCTCAGCGAGAGGGACTCGAAACCAACGGGCACCGACTTGAACCGGAACATGCGGAGCGCGTTGGACGCCATCATCTTGCGCGTTGGGCCGGCGCCCAGCCGGTCGGCCCAGCGGATCACCGTCGACGCCGTGTCGGGATAGATGCTCTCGGGGTGCGGATAGTCGGATTGGTAGAGCAACACGTCCTCGCCCAGGAGGTCGATCACCGCCTTGGTCATCCCGACACCCTCGGAGAAGTCGATGCCGCAGAACACCTGCCCGCGCTCGACGAACTCGACCGGCATGTGCCGCAGCTCCGGCGGCGTCATGCCGCGCACATAGTCGACCTGATGGCCCAGCCGGTACAGCCATTGCGGCAGCCAACCGTGGCCGGATTCCAGCAGGCCCACCCGCAGCGACGGGTACTGGTCGAGGATGCCGGAGATGAGCATGAACGACAGGAAGCGCTGGGCGCCCCACGTTTGCCCGGCGGCCCGGCCCACCACGGCGTTGTCCCAAATGTCGCGATAGCCGGGGAAGTAGGGCGGCATGACGTGGAAGCCGTGGTAGGCGATCGGCAAGTCCATGTCGGAGGCCGCCTCCCACACCGGCGCCATGTCCGGGTCGTCGATCGACATGCCCTCGGGCAGCACCGGCCACACCGCCGCGGCCCACGGCTTCGCGCCATGCTCGCGAATGGCGTCGGCCGCCCACCGGGGGTCGCCTCCAGGTGCCAGCAGCAGGTTCTTGAGGCGCTTGTCATCGGCCGAGCAATAGTCCTCCGCATAGCGGTGGTAGGCCGCGTAGAGCAGCCGGGTCAGTCCGATGTCGAGCGACGACGCGCCATACGCCCAGGTGCCGGGGATGATGAAGGCGATGCCCACGCCCTCGGTGTCCATGTCGTGCAAGCGGCCCGTGGCGTTGTCGTCGGACACGCCGGGCGAATAGGGCACGGCGTTGCGCTGGTGGGTGCGGCCATCCAGGCTGTGCTGCCCACCGTCGCGTCCGCCGTGCGCGTCCTCGCCGGCCTTGCGTCCGGCGACACGGCTGTAGCGCACCGGCCGAATCGACAGAATGCTCGTGTCGGCGCCGCCGGGGTTCGCGGTCACCCGTCGGTACTGCTGCAGCTCGCCCGAGCGGGCGCGCAGCGCTCTGTCCGCGTAGCGCATCAGCACTTCGTAGGTCGGGTTCACATGGGTATCGACGTCAATGACGTGGTATCCGTCCTTCATGCGTTCCCTCTTGGTCGTCGGCCTGTCGCTCGACGCGGTCTCAGGAGCCGTTCGCGCGGTGGCCGGTTTGCGCCGCGCGGAGCACCTCGTCGGCCTCGCGGGCGGCGCGCTCCGCCGAGGTCTCCTCCAGCACGTCGACCGTCCGCCGGATGCCGCGCGCGTGCTCGGTCACCAGCTTCCGCAGGCCGATCACCGGGTTGTCGGTCGACGACAGATACTCCGGCAGCTCGTACCGGCACGAGCGCATCGCGTCGTAGTCCTGGTCCGAGAAGTTGAAGTGGATCATCCAGTTCAGGCCGATGTTGAACGTGAGACGGTCGTAGAGGCGGCCGAACACGTTCCGCGGCCGGGAGGTGAAGAAGTAGACGACGCGCGTCAGGTCCTTGTCCACGGGCACGCCCCACCGGGTATACATGTGCGTGTGGTGGTTGTTCCGCACCATGCCGGGCAGGCGCTGGCCTTCCCAGTCGGACGGGTTCTTGAAGCGTGACCGCCGCTTCTTCGTGCCGTCCATCCAGTCGAAGAACCAAGCCCACAGCAGGCGGACGCGGTGCTTCGGCCATTTGCCGTTCACGCGCGGGTGGTAGAGCTGGTAGGGCAGCTTCCCGTCGGGGCCGGCGTAGAATGCCTCGTTCGCGCCGCCGGAGCCCTCGCGCAGCCGCTTCACCGACTTGTTGTTGACGATCTCGACGCGGTAGCCGATCGGGGTGCGCGGCCGGCCGCCGAGGCGGTTACGCAGCATGCGGAACGAGTTGCGGTGCACGTAGAACATGTTGTGGGCGTCGCCGGTGTTCTCCAGCGCGATCATCCAGTTCAGGTCCCAATAGCGCCACGCCGTCTGCACCATCGACTCGCGGTCGAAAAACTCCGGCGGCACGTCCTCTTCGATGGGAGCCGGCGCGTTCTCGCCCATCCACACGAACACCACGCCCTTCAGGGTGCGCGTCGGAAACACCCGCGCGCGCATGCCCTTCGCGCCCACCATCTTCGATTGCGGGCCCTCGGTGATGAACTCGACGCACTCGCCGTTCTCGTCGAAGGTGGCGCCGTGATAGGGGCAGCTCACATAGCCGTGCCAAAAGCAATTGCCCCACGACAGATAGGCGCCGCGGTGCGGGCAAGAGTCGTCCAGCGCGGCCACCTTGCCATCCTTGCCGCGGAAGAACACCAGGCGCTTGTTCAACAGCTTCAGCGCCACGGGCTTGGCCTTGCCCACCGCCTTGTCCGGCAGGGCGGGATACCAATACTCGGGCAAGCCGTGCGCCGGAATGAGGCTGCGCCGGTCGTCGGGGTTCTCGGGCTGCACGAACGGCGGCGAATTCTCCCCGTCGATGCCGGTCGCATACTTCTCCCAGCCGCCGGGAAAGCCGGCGCGCACGCTCCGCAACGTCTTCCAAATACGCATCGCTACCTCCGTTGTCTCGTCACTGACGCCACGCCGGCCGCGGCCGCCTAATCGTTCGGCGGGAATGCGGCGACGCACTTCGACGAGTTCATCAGATAGCTCTCGATGAACTCGCAAAACACCGGCTTCTGCTCCAGCTCGTGCATCGCACCCACCATCGGTATCCAATTCAGGATTTCGTGCTCCCCGGCCTGCTCCAGCTCGCCGAGCGACAGGTTCCTCCAGGCCAGGTAGTTGCCCGTCCGCAGCTCCTCGAACCGCTGGCGGTCCGACGGCACGTCGGGATACATCCAACGGTTCTTCTCGGTGAGGAACGCGTGCGACCATGACGACGAGCCCACCAGCGCCACGCGATAGGGGCTGTCCTTCACGATGCGCGCGATGGCTTGGCCCAGCGCGAACAGCCGCCGAGGCGATGGCGCCGGCGGGTCGGGCTCCATCTCGCCGAGGGCCTTGTCGAACAGGTTGGCCGAGCCGCCGCGGTTCCGCACGAGGCTGCTGCCATACGCGTTGACGTGGAACGGGACGATGGGGTAAGTCCACCCCTTGCGGTCATAGTCTAGGTACAGCAGGGTGTTGATGAACGCGTGGCCGAGGCCGTGCATGTGGTGGAACTTGTAGGAGTACGGCATGTCGAACCCGTCCTCCAGCAGCCGCCGGGTGAGGTGCTTGGCGAGCTGCGCGTGGCCGGGTGTCGTGAACGTCGCCTCGCGGTCCTCGCCCCACACGTTGGGCTGCGGCGTGCCGCCGCCGCGGCCGCGCACGAACGGCTGCGTTTGGAACTGGTTGCCGATGTAGACGGAGAAGGGCGGTATGAGGTCTTCTTGGAAGTTCTCGTACTGATCGTCGCCGAAGATGACGACCGCATCCGGGTTGAAGCCGTCGAGCAGCTGGCGCAGCCGCCGCACGCCGTCGACGAACGCGGCGCGGTGCTTGGCCGCGAAGGTGGTGCCCTCGTCGGTGCCCCACTCCTGCTGCATGGGCGCGGGCCAGTTGCGCGGGTCCTTCAGCGCCACGGGCACCCGGTCGCTCTTCATGGTCTGCTTAACCCGCATCGCCATATCGTGATCGGGGTAGATGAACCCCGGGTAGTGGCTGAGGCCCAAACCGAGCATCTCGCCCATGCCGTTCTCCTTACGGGCGCCGGAGGCGCCGCCACGCTTGGCCGGCCGACAGACCTAGTACGGGAAGGTGGCTCCACCGCCGACGGCGATCACTTCGCCGGTGATGAACGAGGCGTCCTCCGAGGCGACGAAGGCAATGGCGGCGGCTTGCTCCTCGGCCAGGGCGCGCCGGGCCATCGGGATCTCGCGAGCGCGGCGCTCGTTCACCTCCGCCTCGCGGCGCGCGCGCTCCTCGGGCGACAGGCGCTCCGCGTTCGGGTTGCGCGGCGTCACGCGGTCCGAGGCCTCGGTGGAGTGCGGCGCGATGCAGTTGACGCGGATGCCGTGCTGCGCGACCTCCTTGGCGAGCGACGAGGTGAGCGCGATGGCGCCGCCCTTCGAGGCGGCATAGGGCACCCGGTGCGTGCTGACCACCGCGTGCGAGCCGAGGTTCACGATCGCGCCCGATTTCTGCTCGATCATGTAGGGCAGCACCGCATGACAAAGCCAAATGGGCGGCCAGAATGACTTCTTGACCTCCGCCTCGATCTGCTCCGGGGTGTAGCGGTGGAAATATTGGTTCCAGATGGTGCCGCCGACGACGTTCACCAGCACGTCGATCCGGCCGAACTCCTTGGCCGCGTAGGCCATGAGCGCAACGGCGCTCTCGCGCTCCGACAGGTCGGCCGCGAATGGGCGGGCCGGCGCTCCGAAGTCGGTCAGCTCCTTCACCACCCGCTCCGCCGACGCGCCATTGAGGTCCGCGACGACCACCGACGCTCCTTCCTGCGCGAGGCGCCGCGCCGTCGCGCTGCCGATGCCCTGCCCTCCGCCCGCCACGACCGCTATCTTGCCGGCGAACCGGCGCGCGCCGGCCGCGCGCGGGTCCAGCTCCGTCTTCGTTGCCACGTTAGTTTGCCTCCCCGGCCCATATCCGCCTGGCGCGCTCGCGGCCTCGCCCTCAGCGTGGGCCCTGCCGGATCCGTCCACCGCCGCCACGCGCCCGCGACGCATTGGCCAGCCGTCGCCGCTCGAGCGCGACCGTTTCGCCCACGCTGGGCCATCGCCCAGACGGATCACTCCTGTCTATACCACCTGCATGTGGACAGAGTCCCAAATCTGGTTACAATTCCGGCGGGAATAGTTGTAATGGCGCGCTTGATGCGCTGTTATCGGAGGCCATCATGGCTGTCGATGCGAAATTGACCAGGATTCTGAAGGCGCACGCCCACTCCCGGTCCGCCCTTGCCGCGCAGGTCGGTGTGTCGGTGCAGACGATCGACAACTGGTGCAGCGGGCGCGTGTGCGTGCCGCTTGCCCAGCTCCAACGCCTGCGGGCATCGCTGGCCGAGATGGGCGTGCCGGCCGACGTCGTCGACGCCTACGCCATCGCCGAAATGCAGCGTCAGGGGTTCGATGTCCTCTCGCTGCTGCACTCACGCCGCGATGGACGCGCGGTGGGCGGCGCGGGAGGCCGTCGCCGGGGGCGCGTGGCGATCATCGTGTGGAACCTCGCCAGGACGGAGCTCTACGGCCCGATGAGCCGCATCGCCCGGGAGGCGTTCGAGCGCCGCGGTTATGACTGCGAGATATTCGACTGTTGCGCCCGGCACCACCTGAAGCGGCTCTACGTTCAAGACGCATGCAGCCTCGGTTGCCAAGCCGTCATCTTCATGGGCGTGCCGGGCGAGCTGCCGGACCCGGAGCAGAACCTGAGCGGCCTGGCTTCGACGCTTGCCGAGCAGGGCGTGTGGTCGGTGTTCCTCAAGGCGTGGGACCGCGAGCCCAGCCTGTCGCCGCGCAGCCTCGCATTCGGCTGGCTGGAGGGGCGCCTCGCCATGCGCGCCGTGCGGCTGCTGGCCGACCTCGGCCACCGGCGCATCGGCCGCGTGCTGCCGGGCAATGGGTTCGAGTTCAGCGATTACCACCGCAGCTTCATCGACGCGCTGCTGCGCCAAGGGCTGGAGCCGAACGCCGCCACGGTGACCTGGCAGGACACGAGCGACGCGCTGCCCGCCGTCGTGCCCGAGCTGCTGGACGCCAACACTGCCGTCTACGTGCCGCTCAGCGGCGTCACCGCCGTCGCCGGCGCTTGCCACGAGCGCGGGTTCCGCTGGCCGGACGATGTCTCCATCGTCACCGTGGGCGCGCATGGACAAGTGCCCCGCCTGGGACACACACCGTTCACTCACTTCGACATACCCAGCACGCGCATCGCGCTCGACGTGGTCGACACGGTCAGCCGCGCCATCGAGGAGGAGGCCTGGCCCGAGCATGCGACGCAGTTCGTCGACCCGGCGCAGTTCGCCGTCAGCGCGTTGACGGGCGGCTCGGTCGGCGCGCCCTCGTCGTCGCGCGTCCTTGGCGTCGCGGCGAAGGTATGAGGCTGGCCGGCGGCGTGGCGCACCGTCGATCCGGTATTTGGGCTACAACAAGCGCCCTTGTTTTTGTATCGCCGCTACAGCATGAACGGAGGGAGATGTATTAGGGTGCGCGCGAGCGGAACGGTGCACGTTTCGCAACCCACGCACAGGGGGCGACGCATGACGCAGCAGGCCAGCGGCAAGGAGCTCATTTACGTCAAGGAAGGGCATAAACACACCAGCCCCATACCGCAGGGCGTGAAGGCCGGCGGCTTCATTTTCCTGTCCGCGGTGCGCGGCGTCGAAACCGGGTCCACCAGGCCCGTTGCCGACACCGAGCAACAGGCGCGGCTGCTGTTCGAGAACATCCGCCGCGCGCTGGAGGCGGCCGGCTCGTCGCTCGACCGCGTGGTGAAGATCGGCGTCTACATGATCAACCTGCAACGCGACCGGCCCATCTTCAACGCGGTGTGGAAGGAATATTTCGGCGATGCTCCGCCCGCGCGGTTCGCCGTGCAGGTGCTGGACATGGGCGGCGCCGGCGACGACAGCAAATTCCTGGCGGACGTCACTGCCCTCGCGTAACCGACGCACACGATCGTGGGCCCACCGAAAACGGGCAGGCGTCGCGCCTGCCCGTTCCTTGCCCTGGCTTCGCACGCCGCCATCAACGCGATGGACGGGCCCTCAATCACCAGCCGTTACGGCCGGCCGAGCCCCACGAAAGGGGCTTCCATAGCTTGGGCCACACCGACGGCGCCGGTTGTCGCGCCGGCACCTGCCGCGGAATCCGGTCGAACTCGACTTTGCGAATGTCCACCATCTACCTCTCCTCGATCGGAGGTCGCGTGCGTGACACGCACGCGACCATCATGCCAGGCGCGCCGTCGCGCTGGGTTATGGCGCCGGTAAGATTCGGTTGTCATGGCGTTAACGCTGGGCCTTCACGGCCGGCGACCGCCGCCCTTGCCGGCGCCGCTCCACGTCGAGCGCGCCACTCGGTACAACGCCGATGCGTCGTGCCTGTCAGGGGAACGGCGCCTGCCGCGCCGGATGTCACACGCGGGGAGAAGCGCTCGTCTCGCGTCACCGCATGTCGCCGAGGGCGGCGTTCGAGGAGCCGTGGTCGGCCAACGGCTGCAGCGGCGACGTCTTCATGCGCCGGTGAATGAGCGTCAGCCGGTCGTGGCAGCCCCACAGATCGTCGGCGATGTGCTGGCAGGGTTCCACCGCCAGCTGCTTGTCCATCAGGTTGCGGCGGAAAAGGCTCGTGAGGCGGTTGATCTCCGCCACGCGGTTCCGAATCCGCAGCTCCAGCGCGCGACACGATGCGGCATTGGCGATGGCCGCCCGCAGCGGTTCGTCCTCTACCGGCTTCAAGACGTAGGAGAAGGGCGCCGACGCCTTCGCCCGACGGATCGCCGCGGGATCGTCGGCGGCGGTCAGGTACACCACGGCCGCATCGGTCGTGTCCTCGATCGCCTCGCCGGCCTGGAAACCGTGGAGCCGTCCCGGCATGCGGATGTCCATGAGCACGACGTTGGGGCGCAGACGCGCCGCTTCCAGCACCGCCTCCTCGCCGTCGTAAGCCATGCCGACAGGCTGGAGGCCGAGCCTCGCCAAGCGCCGCAGCATGTCCATGACCAGCGGGCGCTCGTCGTCGACGACCAGTACCGTCGTGGGCTCCTCGGTCGGTCCAAACATGCGGTCTCACCTCGTTCGGGCGGCAGGCGCGCCATGCCGGTAGGTGCCCGCCGGGCAACCGGCCACGCGTCATGGCGACAATGGGAACGCTCGCTGCCACCCTTAAGGAATGGTGTCCCCAGTGTAGGGCCGGGCTGACGGGACGAGGTTGTCCGCCCGGATGAATTTTCGTCCGCATCGCCTAGTCCGGCGTGCCTGCCCGACGCGCCGTGTTCCCGCCGGCCTGGTGTACGCGACGTGGGACGCGCACGGGCCGTCGCTCGACGAGTACCTGGGCGACGCGCGCTGGTATCCCGGCACACAGTTCAACCGTTTCGACGCCGGCACCGTGGCTCTCGGCCCGCAGAAGTGGATAGAGCCGGTGAACTGGAAGGCCCCGGTGGACAACTGCTCCGACAACTACCACGTGCCGGTGAGCCATGCGTCGTCCGCGCGGGTGCAGGTCAAGTTCCGCGGGCGCGCCGTCGGCACGCCGTCCACGCACGCCGCGGCCTTCGCGGCGCCCCATCGCCATGTATTCGTCAATGGGCACAAGATCATGGCACGCATCCGTCAGGACGGCGACCCGCTGTGGTACGTGGGCATGGACGCGGACGCGTTCAAGGTCTACAAGGAGTGGTACCTGGAGACGCTGCCGGAGAAAGAGCGGCGGCTCGGCTCGTTCCGCGCCCGCCACGTGCAGATCGCCAACCACAGCATTTTCCCGAACACGGCGCTAGGGTTCCGCCTGGCGCTGCCGCGCGGCCCCCGCATGACCGAATTTTGGTCGTTCGTCACCTACGACAAGAACATGCCGGCCGAGGTCGTGAACGCCATCCGCCGCGGCCACGCGCAGAACATCGGCGTCTCCGGCCTCAACGAGCAAGACGACATCGACAACTGGCGGCAAGTCTCGCAGTCGGGCGGCTACACGGCGGCGCGTGACATCCCACAGGACCTCTCGATGGGCGTCGGCCACGCGGGCCCGCACGACCGGCTGCCCGGCGAGGTCGCCGAAATCCTCATTTCGGAAAACAACCAACGGCACTTTTACCGGCGCTGGCAAGAGTTCATGAACGCCCGCTCGTGGGACGACATCGCGATCCGGCCGAAGACGGCCGTTTACGAAGGCACGGCCGGCATGCGTGGCTAGCCGCCGCCGAACGGCCCCGACCGCAAGGAGGCCCCGGTGTCCGCCGGGGCCTCTTTACGGTCGCTCGCAGTCGATGGTGCCGGCGCTAGTTGTCGCGCGCCTGCGCGAACGCGAACGGGAGCGCCTGATAGCCGTCCGCCGTCGGGTGAATGTCGCTCTGGGTCAGCATGTGCGTCCACACGGCCGCGTTGCCGCTCATCAGCGGATACGCGTCCGCCACCTTCGCCCCGACGCGCGCCGCCTCGGCCTTGAGCGTCGCGTTCATGCCGCCAATGATCTCGTTCGAGTCCGCCTCGAAGGGGATGCCGATGCCGAAGTCGAACGGGTTGTAGATCGTCATGACGTAGAACTCGGTCCCCGGCTCGATCCGCGGCTTGAGCTGATCGAGGATGCTGGCGATATTGACCTCGAAGGTGTCGATCGCCGCATCGATGCGCGCCGCGCACTCGGCGCCGCGAATGTTGGCCCGGCACGTCGGCGAGCCGAGGTGGCCCAGCAGGTCGTTCGCGCCCAGGTCGATGGTCAGCACGGCAATGCGCGTCGCGCGCATTGCCGTCGTTGCGGAGGCGGTCAAGCTCGGCCAGTGCCTTGGGCAGCTGGTCGCGCTGGATGGAGATGGTGCTCTCGCCGGAGACGCCGAAGTTCGTCAGGCCCAGCGTCTTGCCGGTCTTCCCCTCGACGTAGGCGTGGAACCGCGACACGTAGCCTTGCGTGGGCGACGAGACGCCGACGTTCGCGGCCAGCGAGTCGCCCAGCGCCAGGAACAGCTCGTTGCCCGAAGCGCCGCCGACACGCCCCACCGTGATGACGCCGGCGCCGGGCACCACCGGCGCGGGCTTGGGCGTGTAGGCCGCGGCCAACGCCTGGCCCGTTTCCGCCGGCACCAGATCCTTGCCCGACCGTATGCCGGCGATGGTGAGCAGCCCTTCCGCAAGCTGCACCCGCTGGATCTGCACCGCGCCGCCGGCGGCCAGCAGCTCGTTAACGTCGAGCACTTGGTCGATCAACGGCTGTATCTCCTCCTTGACGGCGCCCGGCAGGGGGGCGAAGCCCATGGAGACGTTCTCGACGGTGATTTGCACGAGGCCCTTGTCCAGCGTCACGCCCACGTCGGCGCCGAACGGCACGCCCACCCGCCCGTTCAGCTCGCCCGTGATGCTCGCCTTGCCAGCCTTGACGCTTGCCTTCAGGTCGCGCACGGGCGCCGAGCCGCCCGCCTTCGTCCGCAGCAACGCGGTGAGGTCGGCGTCGGTCATCCGCAGCAGGAAAGCCGAGTTGTCGACCTCTTGCTCGATGCGCGATTCGACCACGGTCGCCTGGGCAACTTCTTCCTCCGTCGGCGCGGCGGCGGGCGCGCGCAGCGAGGTGAAACCGGGGATATCGACGCCGGCGACGGCGGCCACGTAGAGGCCGAAGGCACCGCCGGCCAGGATGACGGGCACCAAGAGCAGCCCAATGAGCTTGATCACGGCGTGTCCTTGTCCGTACGTATACGGCCCGGAGCCGGCGAGGGTATAGCAAGGCCCGGCGCCCGGCCGCCCAGCCTCCGCATGCACGGGAGGCCCAAGTCGGGCCTTACGGTGGTAGGAGTTGGCATCCGAGGCTGCTACCCCGCGCTGCTACGATGTGTTAACACATAGCGTGGGCGTATTCCGCCACCGCCACGCGGCGCGCGCGCAACTCCGTCGGCAGGCAATCGACATTGACAGCGTCCAAGACACCCGTTCCCGAGGAAATCAAAGAGGCCGTTCCCGAGATCCGGCTGCTGGAAGGCCCGGGCGACCGCCGCGGCGGCATCGCGCAGACGTTGCGCGTGGCCTGGGAAATGATCACGGGCTTACGCACGCTGCACTTCGTTGGCCCCTGCGTCACGGTCTTCGGCTCGGCGCGCTTCAAGGAGGACCACGAATATTACAGGCTCGCGGTGCGGGTCGGCGAGGAGCTCGCCAAGACCGGCTTCACAGTGATGACGGGCGCCGGCCCCGGCATCATGGAGGCGGCGGCGCGCGGCGCCAAGAGCGTCGGCGGCCCCACCGTCGGCGCGGGCATTCAGCTGCCGATGGAGCAAACGCGCAACGCCTACATCGACACCTTCAAGGAGTTCAGCTTCTTCTTCGTCCGCAAGCTCATGCTGGTCAAATATTCCTACGGCTTCGTGGTGATGCCGGGAGGCTTCGGCACGCTCGACGAGGTGTTCGAGGCGGCCACGCTGATCCAGACGCGGAAGATCGAGAACTTCCCCATCGTCCTCATGGGCACGGAGTTCTGGGAGCCGATGATAACCTTCATGCGCGACACGCTGGTGAGCAACGGCACGATCGCCGAGTCGGACTTAAAGAGCTTCGTCATCACCGACGACCCGCGGGAGGCGGCGGCGCACATTCTCACCGCCGCGCTACAGCGGTTCGGCGTCCGCTACAAGCAGCGCCCGCGCCGCAGCAAGCTGTTGCTGGAGTTCCCCCGCCGCAACGGCACCTGACCATCGCCGGCCCACGGAGCACCACCATCCGCCACCCCGACGACGCTCCCAATGGACCCACCGCCCGCCCACCGCGCCGGCCGGCGGCGCACCGGCGGCCCAACGGCGCGCGAGCGCGGCGCCCATGCTGAACCGCAAGCGCCTGACCATCGTCTACGCGGTCGTGGCGATCGGCTTGGGCATCGCCATGCTCGTCTTCGTCTTCAGGGAGGTTTCGCCGCGCGAGGTGGCGCGGCTGCTCCGCGTCGCCAATCCGTGGCTCATCGCCCTCGGCCTGCTGCTCATGCCCGTCAACGGGCTGCTCCACGCCTATCGCTGGCGGCTGCTGCTGTTCGCGCGCGTCGGGCTGCGGCGGCTCTTCTTCGTCGAGCAGACCGGCATCGCCATCAACGCCCTCAGCTTCCTGCGCGTCCTCGACGAGTTCGTCCGCCTGGGCATCCTGTCGGTGCGCGACCGCGTGCCCGCCGGCCAAGTGCTGGCGAGCGAGGCGATGCAACGCACGCTGGAGTTCGCGGCGGCCACCGTCATATTCGCGTTCGGCGTCACCTTCTTCGAGCCGCTCAGCCGCTTCCGCCTTCCCGCCGCCGTGGCGCTGGGGTTGGCCGCGCTCGCGCTCACGGCGCTGTTCACCGTGGGCCCGGCGCTCAGCCGCGTGGGGCTGCTGCGCCGCGCCGGCTTCGTGCAAGTGTTCGCCGAATCCGCCCGCATCATGCGGCGCCAGTGGCGCGGCGCCATCGCCGCGTTCGCCCTCTCGCTCGGCGCGTCCGTCGTGGCGGGCATGGCGGGCTGGCTCACGGCGCGGGCCGTCGGCGTCGAGATCGACTCGCTGGAGGCGATCGTCATCACCGAGGCGGTACGCATGTTCGTCGGCTTCGTGCCCGGCTTGCCCTTCGCCTTCGGCACGTTCGAGCTCGTCGCCATCGGCCTGCTTGGCCTCTGGGGCTTCGGCGCCGATTGCGCGGTGACCTTCGCGTTCGCGCTGCGGGGCGTGTTGTTCGTGCCGACGCTGGCCCTTGGCTTCGGCTTCATGATGTCGGAGGGGTTGCTGTCGCTCAACGCCTTCCGCGCGCTGGGGCCGAAAGGACGGACATCCGACGCGGGGGAGTGAACCGCTCCGCCCGTCAACGGCGGCCGGCGACCACCAGGATCGGCACGCGGTGCAGCTGCGCCGCGAATGCCACGAACCACGACGCGCCCGCGCCGATCATCACCGTCTCGAACAGGCCCACGTAGGCCGGCCAGGCGTCGAACACGAACCCCAGCCCGCCCAGCACCACCAGCGCCAGCGCCACGAACGACCACCGGTAGAGGCGCCGCCAGCCGGGCCAATTCCGCATCGCGTAGATCTCGCAGGCCATGGACACGATGATGCCCGCCGCCGCGCCGCGCGCCGCCGCGCTGTGAATGCCGGCCAGCGTGATGCCGGCCCCCACCTCGCGCGATTCGACGTGCGGGAAGATGCCCGCGACGATGAGGCTGACCCCGGTGACGACCAGCAGCACTCAGGCAACGTCCACCGGCCACGCGCGCTCTTGCAGATGATGGGCGGCGTAGGCCAGGGGGAACACACTGGCGCCCAACAGCAACAGCGCCAGGCGAACCAGCAGCGCGGCGTAGGCGCTGCCCGCCGCCAGCTCGCTAATCGTGTTCGCGACGATGCTGTGGCCGGGCGTGTTCGCCGTCGTGACCGCGGTCGCCGTGCCCAGCAGCACGATTCCCGGCACGATGCTCAACGCAAACCAGGGTGCCATTCGCTTCATCGCCCGTCGCCCCACCCACGCAATAGCGGACCCGCCACGCATCAATCGTTACCGGCGACGCTTGGAAAATGCTGAGGATGCGGCGGCGGCGCCGACAACACCGCCCTTCTCTCCGAGCCATGTCGCGCGTCGGCACGCCCTCGCGGCGGAACGCATGCCGAGGGACGCGTCGGTCGCCGCCCTGCTAACATGTCACGCGCTCCCAAGGAGTCGCGCCACATGCCAACCTTCACCAAGCCCATGTCCGTCCTTGTCGAGAACGACGTGCCCACGCCCATGCGCGACGGCACGGTGCTCACCGCCGACATCTACCGGCCCGCCGCGCCCGGCCGCTACCCCGTCGTCCTCCAGCGCACGCCCTACA
>Ga0194132_10004482_pt1 | contig 23711 bp, 34 predicted proteins | sample TA2KigOf80mmetaG_FD_148612 | JGI IMG/M metagenome (GOLD analysis project Ga0194132, IMG submission 148612) | Freshwater microbial communities from Lake Tanganyika, Tanzania - TA2015054 Kigoma Offshore 80m | ecosystem: Environmental > Aquatic > Freshwater > Lake | place: Tanzania: Lake... | reverse complement strand
CAGCCCGAACCGACAGCGCCTCTCAGCGCTTGATGCCGGATTTCTGGCCGTCGCAGCCGAGCGGGCGGAGTTGAGCCTCGTAGCTGGCAATCAGACGCCCCGCTGAGGCTAGCAACTAAGCGCCAAGCTCGCATCATCTGTGATTGGTAGTAGAACTGCGAGCAGCTCAGAGCCACACGGCGCCCAAAAGCACAATGGCGGGCTGATTGCCGACCTCTCCTGAACTGCCGCACAGTTATTCGCCTGTTAGCTGGGACGCCAACCCAACGACGACCGCGGAAACGGGCATTTTTTTGACAGGATCTTCGGACCGCGCTTTTGGGCGCTCAAAGGAAGCGCGCTGTACTTAAGGCGCCATCACACTTAGCGCATCAAAAGTCTTTTACGCCGTATGAATCTCGATTGTGAGCGCCGCTGTTTAAAGACGAAAATCTTGAGACCGGAAGTAGTCATGGCAAAGAACGAAACCGAGAGAACCGCTAGCAACCATTTGACCAAGCATCACCCTTAAGTGGCCTTTTGGGCAGGACCAAGCCATCAAGCGCAAGCTTGAGGGTTATTATGCTTAGAGATAATGCGGCCGGTTAAAAGAGCTGGCTTATGTCGTCGAGATAGCCGGCAAAACGGCCGGCGCACTCATCTGTCAGGCACACGAATACACGGCGGCGATCAGTCGGGTCGTCCTTTCGGTCGATCAACCCGGCACCGATCAGATCCTCGATCCGCCGCAGGGCGGTTGTTTGCGGGACGCCGGACGCTATACACAGGCTTGATACAGACACCTTCTTGTCTTGAAGTCGTGCTTCCATGAGATCCAGCAGCATGTCCCAGCAAGGATCGGAAAATAAATCTCCCTTGAAATGAACCGTCCGTATCTGCCGCAGCTTGATCAACGCCTTCAGCCGTCTCTTGACGTGTTCGACCTGCGGCGTCGCTGCCGGCGACGGATTGCTTTCGACATCGACGCGCCGTGCTGGCGCCTCTGCCGGTGCCGGCAACGACATCGGCACGGCCCCGCGCGGAACAAACAAAGGCGAGCGCGGCCGGGCCGTGCCCGTGACAAGGGATGCGAAGTCGTTGGCCAGTTTCAGGGCGTGGCTGGCAACAGCCTCAGCCTGTCTGAGGACGGCAAAATTCTGCGAAGCCGTGCCCCTTCGGGTCAGATAGGCGGCACTCGCCTTGCGCAGAGCGTCGAAGATACCAGCGCGTGACAATGGCTTTATCAGGAAATCGACGGCCTCCAGGCGCAGCGCCGACACCGCATCCGAGAGACCAGCATTACCTGACACAAATACGATCTGGGCTCCGTTTGGACCCGTATACTGTTTACGGTAGGCAGCCACGAAGGACAACCCGTCCATCTTGGGCATACGCAGATCGGTGATGATGATTGCTGCTTCCGGATTTTCACGCAAAAAGTGCAGCGCCTCGGACCCATCTCTAGTCAGCCGCGAGCGATAGCCTGCAGCTGTTACGATGCCCTCTAGTTCGATCGCGGCGTCGGGGTCGTCCTCGACGATCAGCACAAGCAGCGAAGTGGCCTCGCTGGCGGCCGGTAATGTCCAGTGCCCGCCGTAGCCTCGCCATTATGGAGTGAAGCCGTGACACTGCCAAGCCCACTCCTCATTGGATGATAAGATCTTGAAATAGGACCGCTTTGGCTTCAATCCGCGGATCAATCCGATTGAGCCGCCCAAGAAGGTCTCGGCGGACCTGCATGAGAGAGGCGACAGAATTGAACGATTCGAGTGATTGGGAGCGGAGGTACATTTGAAAGGCATCGATGATCTTGGGAACATTTTCTTTCACCGCTGTTTCGCCCTCTACCGACGAAACCTCGACGCTCACCGAAAGTCTGATAAACCGACGCCCGCCACCATCGGTAAGATTCACAACAATAGGCGGCACCGCAACAAAGGTCGGCTTGGCGGCGGCAGGCTTGGGCGGCTGAGCTTTCTCTGGCGCAGGCGCCGGCGCGGGCGCTGCTGCTCCCGCTTCACCTTCGGCCGGCTGCGCGGGCGGGTTCATGAACGGCAGTTTCAGCCCAAGAAACATAACCCCGGCCGCAACCCCGGCGCCTGCCAGGACCATTACCAGGATCGTCAAAATCAGTATAGTCTTCAGGCGGCTCTTTTTGGGTGGAGCTTCTTCGCCTTCGCCTCCGTCCGCGGGCGGTGCCGCAGGCTTGGCTCCTTTGTTTCCAGCCTCTGCCATTCTCCGTACACCCAGGCGGACGCGGCCCGGCTCCTGTCAGTTACTTGCCGAGAATAGCTTCGATATCGTAGAAAGACGGCCGCTCGTCAGCATCGATGGTCTTGCGCGCCATCTCGATTGCAATCGACGGCGCGTACCCTTGCATATATGCAAGAATGCCGCTCTTGATGACGTCATACATCCGGGAGTCGGCCTCAAATGCGTTCTTGGCTGCAGCGGCAAAGGGGCCGAAAACACCATAGGCAAATAGCACTCCGGCGAAAGTTCCTACCAGCGCGGCGCCAATCAGCCCTCCGAGCACCTCGGGCGGCTGGTCCATTGCTTTCATGGTTTTGATAACGCCCAGAACTGCGGCCACGATGCCAAGCGCCGGCAGAGCATCGGCAAATGTCTGCATCGCACCGACGGCGCGATGATCGTTTTTGTGATGCGCATCGATCTCAGCGTCGAGAACCGTCTCCATCTCGTGCGCCTTGTCGGTGCCGAGTGTCAGCATGCGGAGATAGTCACGGATAAAATCCGATAGATGGTGATCCTTCATCACATTTGGATACTTCGATAAGATATCGCTTGTATCCGGGTTCTCGACATGTGGCTCGAGAGCCATCATGCCTTTCTGCTTGGCAAGTTTGAACAGATCGAACAGCATCGAGAGGACTTCGACGTAGTGCGCTTTCTTGAACTGAGGCCCCTTGAGAGCTGCCACATAGCCGCGCACGGCCCCCTTGATCACATTCAACGGATTGCTGGCAATAAATCCGCCAATTCCAGCGCCCAGAATGATTACATACTCAAACGGCTGGTTTAAGACGCCAAGCTTGCCACCCATCGCCATGTATCCGCCAATGACACTTGCCATTACAATCACGAGGCCGATGATATAGAACATGCCCTTCGCTCTTTTCAGCGCCTATGCAGCTGTTGCCGCGGGACTAACCGCGGCGTAAAGCTGGCCTGATACATAATCAGCTCCAGACGCGATAAGTCGCTCGCGGTCTGCCTCTTGGTCGACATGAGAAAGATAGATCGGAATCCCGGCCTGTCGTGCGCCTTCGTATAAACCATCCAGAGGCTCGCCGGCCGACTCATCGCCTCTCACCGCAAACAGACCCAACTCGCTCAGCGGACGGAACTCGCGGAAATCAGGAGCAAGCCCAAGAATTGCCGCATTACTGAACGGTCGCACCACGGACGCCAGTTCGGATAGGCGCGATTGCGCAACTCCGGCCGGCACTCCCAACACCTCAATGATCAACTGACGCCGTGCCGCCTGAGGTATCTTCTGCGCAACCTTTATAAAGAGGTTACGCGTATAGGCATTGGCAATCGTCTCAAAATAGACCGGGGCGACGATGCGAAGCCCGCTTTTTTCGGCGGCCACGCGCCGCAGCTCCTGCCGTGCAGCCTTCAAGCTGCGAAGATCGATTTTGGCTCGGACCTTGGCGTCGGCGAAATTCTCATAGATCGTCCGCTCGTCGCTATCTTCGCCCAGGACCGGCGAATAAGGACCAATACGCTGTGCAACCGTCACTCGATCTACGGCGCGAACCACGTTGTCTATTCGAAACTTCAGAGCTTCGATGACTGCATCGATGCTTGGGAACCCGCCGTCGCCTTCCTCGTCATCAAAAAGCTCGCTCTCCAAATCAATGACGGCCTCATCCTGGGGCGCCTGAGCATTCTTGAGGTCAGCTTGGGTCAGCAAACGAAACTTGATAGCGCCGGCCTCGTCTACGATCACCTCTTTGGCCGTGGCTCCCAGCATTCCCAGGTCCTCCCCGGTTATAGCAGCAGTCATCCCCTGGTCGATGCGCAGGGCGCGAGCGGGGGCTTCGCGTCGAGGTCCGTGAAGCAAAACCAAGATGAAATCGACCTCGCCGACAGGCACCAGGATGTCGTCTTTTGCAATCTCTCCGCTAATGAAGCTGCGCGCCGAGCGGGAGGCCTTCTCGGAAAGATAGCGCCACGAATTACCGTAGCGACCCCTGACGAAGTCCAGACTGACAACGAACAGCCGTCCTGCGAGTTTAGCGGCATCAACTGCCAACACTGTTTTGATCGCAGCTTCCAGTTTCTCCAGCTCATCAAGACGCGCCAGCTGAGGCGTAACGGTCGGAGCCAAGGGGTTGGCTCCCGGGTTAAGACGGGCACCCCGCCCGAAAAGTAGATTTCGCAAGCGTGAGAACATTATAATTTAAGGTTCTAACCAGATCCCTCCAGACGCCAATTGTTTTTCCAGCCATTACGGACTAATCGCCCCTCAAGCTCGAGCACATGTGGCACGAATGTAACCGCCGTGCCGTCTGCAGATCTCCTGGCTGTTTTGGACACTGTGTTTGCTGCCCTGGCCGTCCTTTGCCTGCTGGCGGCCCGCTTGCGAGCGATCCCTACTTTTAACCGTCTTATCAAAGGCATCGATGATCTGATGGTAGCCCGTTCGGAACTCAGCAGGGACGGCGCCTCGCTCCGTCAGTTGGCCAATGTGGCGCGCCGCATGGAGGTCGTTGCCCGCGCAGCCGCGGCTGTCGAAGAAGGCGATACACCGTCTGTAACCGCCATCCTGCGGGGCCGGCGGGGACGCTTCGACTTGTTAAGTAACTTTTTCGTCCGGTCGGCTTCCATTCAGAGAAGTATTGACTGCTATCTCGCAGACCTAAGGGCTGCCTGCGTCGACCGGCGTCGAGCGGCGGCCAGCGGTTATGCGTCTCCGTTCAATCCGTTTAATCTGCCTTCAACAATTGCTCAGTACCTGGGCCTTGGTCTTAACAGCGCACAGACGAAGCGACTTGACGGAATAGCATGGCTCGCCACCGCCATGCTGGCGTCGGCTGTAGCCCTTCGTGCTTAGCGCAGTATGGCTAGCTGCGGTTGTGATCGGCCTCGCCTTCGAGGGACTAGCAGCACGACGCCGTCTGACGCAGATACGCAAAATGCTGATTGCATACGAGTCGTCCGTACGTGTTTTTGATCCGGTACCACTCAATGCAGCCACGATGGCTGCTGATATCCGACGTCTTATGCGGCGGCACGCACTTGGCGATGCCTTATTTCCCGGCCAGAGTTTTTCCGAGATCGAAGGGGACCTCCGACTATCCGATGGCGCTAATGAAGGCGGTACGGCGGTCCGCGCCAAGATGCGTCTGCTGCTATATCGAATTTACGGGTACGAGGAATACGCAGCCCGCCGAATACTTCACTTCGACGAGATCGCCCGTCGGTTCTGCGAGGGGCCTGTTTATACGGTACGCGTGTTGTCGGGCAGGGAGAGGCTACGCGGAGAGCGGCTGCTTGTCGGCTTGTCATGGGTCGCAGCACTTTATGCTTTAATGCTGCGTTACACGATCTGGTTATGATCAGCGGGACGCTGCATCCGACTTGATCCGCTGCTCCAGCTGATCCTTGAACTCGGAGCGCATCGCTTTCATGTCGCGGTCAGCGCTGTCAAGAATCTGCCTAACCTCTCCAAGCTTAGACGCGAGCTCGACGCGGATCTTGTCGATATCGCCGAGATCGCGGCGCAGGCGCTCCACTTCAGCGGCGATACGAAAGTTAATAAGCAGCAGGATGACCACAAATACACCGAGAATACCTGCTGCCGCCAGCACAACTACGGTCATCGAATGGCTAGCTCCCGAAACATCACCTTGAGATCGCGCCCACCCAGGGACGCTCGTATCTCCTCCGCGACGTGCTCTCGCAATAGAGTAAGATCAAGACCATCCGGCTCAGCGCCGCGAAACCGGAAGTAGGAAGCGGCGCAGGCATCGAAAATTCGAGCGCGAACATCGCCGCCTCGCCATTCAAACCTTTCAATCAAATCCTCAGCGACAAATAGCGTCACGGCGACCGACATCTGTCGGGTGCCCTCCTGAAGACGAGCGCTCTGATTTGGGATACGCAAACTGACCTTTGGCAGATCGACTCGCATCGGCGCAGGCTCGGCAAGACCAGTCTGAGGAAGCGCGAGCATTAGCGCCAGCCCCAATGTTGCGGCAAGCGCCGCTTTCACGGCCGCTGCGGCGCGCGGCCGTTACGTCCTTGACGGGCCGCATCCAGTTCCTCGGCGAAAGGCCCCTTGAGAACGGCACGGACCAGAGCAGGATCCATCTCCGAAAATATCCGCGTGCGTTGATCGTCTGGCAACAGAAACATGATGGCGGCAACATCTGTCGGATCTTTTTCTTGAAGCACGCGTGCGGCCACCTTTGGCTTCATGTTCTGATAAGCGGAGATGATCTTTTCGAACCGCTCTCCCACGTCCCGGCGCAATTCGGATTTGAGGCGATCCAGCGATTCTTGCTGCTGCGCAACAAGCGCCAATTTGGCCTCTGTTGCACGTTCACGCTCCGCGAGTTCATCACGCACCGATTTCCTGTAGCCGTCGCGGGCTGTATTCATTTCCGATTCGAAAATCTTGATCCTTGCCTCAAGCTCTAGTCGTGCAGCGTCCAATGCTCTTTCCCGACCTGTCAGCTCAAGATCGCGAGCCCGCAAAGTCATAACGAGTTGAAACGCCTGCTCAAGGATCCGAATGCGCTCGGGGGTCAAATCGAGTGGATCGAACGGCCGTTCAGAGGGAAACTGCTTTCGCACCTGATCGAGAAACGTCGGAGGCGGTGCCGCCAACGGCATGCTCGCTGATGCTTGTTCGGAAGCTAGCTTCGCCGGCTCCGAGACAGGGGACGGTCTACTCGGCACCGGCAAGGGCGACGCCTCTGCCGCAACAGCCGCTAACATTTTTGGTCCCTCAAGCGACGGCGATGAACCGCTCCACAAAGAGACAAGTCCTCCACCGGCCACGGCACAGAATGCAAAAACCATCGCGCGGGACTTAAAACGGCTCATTTCTTCTGCCTTTTATTTAAGATGCGCCAATTGCGCTTTCCAGTCCTGTCCTGCCTGCTGCGCAGGCCGGTCGCCCGAGGCTAGACCACTGTCCGTCGGTGCGGCACGTTCCGGCGGCTTGTTGGTCGGGTCCGGATCGCCCCGCACCGCCGCCGACCATTCCTTGTCGGCGGCCCGCCGCTCCTCAGCTCGCAAGATTTGACCCAGCCGCAGCTCCGCCGCCGCGAGATCGCTTTCCAGCCGGCCTGCACGCTCTTTGATTTCGCCAAAGCTCTGGCGCAATCGGTTTGTCGTCTGGACGAACTCGGCCAACCAACTTTGTGCCTCTGACCGAGCATCGCGGAGACGTCCGAGTTGGCGGTGGACCCGCAGCAGATAAAAGATCATCAGAAGGACCAGCGCCGACTGCGCAATCGACCAAGCAATATTAAGATACGCAGCCATCAGGTTAGCCGCACAGCTACTTTTGGCCCGATTCGGCCCATAGCTGCCTGCCACACTCCGACACCTGCAATACGCACCTCAACCGGCGACTGGACTGTAGCCGTTAGATCCAATACGGAGCCCTGTCGCCACCCCATAACGTCTTCGAGGGTCAACGAGACGACATCGAGCACTACCTTTACAGAAACCTCGGCCGCCAGCGTTTGTCCGCTCAGAAGAGTCGTCCAGGAGCTATCGTGATCGGCTGCCTCGCCAATGAATGATTGCGTTAGAGTTTCGCGCACCGGATGAAGCAAAGCCGACGGCAAAGCGAGAGTAAACATCCCGCCTCGATCCTCCATATAGAATCGGAAGGAGGCCACGGCCGTCGGATTGTCGGGCTTAGCCATCATGGCGAATTTGGGGTTTGTTTCGAGACGTTCAAAGACGAACTGGGGATCGGTGACGGCGGCGAACGCGGAATTTAGATCGGCAATGACTCCCTTGGTCAGACGCTGGACCATCTTGCCCTCGATCGTCGTGAATGATCGCCCCTCCAGGTTGCGCATGTCACCGCCTCGGCGCCCACCGAGAAGAACATCGACGACGGCGTAGATCAAAGATGCGTCAAAGGACAGGACGGCATAGTGGCGCCAAGACTGCGAGCGCAGAATCGCGACGATCGTCGGCAGCGTCAGACCGTTGATGTGGTCGCCGAACCGCACGTACGTAACGTTGTCGAGAGACAGATCGACATTTTCTGATGTCAAGTTGCGCATGGTCGTGCTCAGACTGCGGACGAATCGGTCGAGAACGATTTCGAGCATCGGCAGACGCAACGAGCCGCTCGCGCTCTGAGTAGACTTTTGGAAATAGGCGCGCAGGCCGTCGCCGGCCGGCACAGTGGGACTATGCTGGAGCAAGGCCGACACTTCGGCCGATGACAGATCGGCCGCGCCGCCCCATCTGTCTGCCAAGGGAGACGGGCCCGGGAGATCAGCTTCTTCCTGCGACATGACGATAGTCTAGGATCAAATCATGAACTCTGTTAGTGAGGCCAAACAAGCCGCTCATTAGGAGCGGCCCGAATAGCACTAGCACAACGAAAAGCACGGCGGCCTTTGGGACAAAGGTGAGGGTCATCTCCTGGATTTGCGTCACGGCCTGGGCAAGTGCGACAGCAAGGCCGACCAACAGAGCCGCGGCCAAGGGAGCGCCAGCGAGCCTCACGGCCGCAGCCAATGCCTCTCTAACGACGGTCAAAAAAAGAAGATCGTCCACGGGCTTGTGTGACAGGTCAGATCGGCGTGCGCACCAGCTCGTTGTAGGCCGCCACCAGTTTGTCGCGGATTGCCACTAGCGACTCCACCATCGTTTCGGCATCCGTGAGAGCGGCCGCAACCTCGTGGGCGTCAACTGAGGACAAAGCGGCATCCCGTCCAGCCATTTCAGCCTTGCCTACGGCTGCCGAGGCTTGCTGCAGGGTTTCGCGGAATACAGCCTCAAAGCCCTTTCCGCCGCCGCCGGATACTGGCGATACGCCAGACAGGGGTCCGCTCAGCGCTCCGATCTTGACTGTCATCGATGCTCCTTCTGTTGGCACGCTAAGCGCGCATGATATCGAGGGCGTTACGGAAGAGACGTTTTGCCGTCTCGATCACCTGCACGTTCGCCCGGTAGCTACGCTCCGCGTCACGCAAATCGGCCATCTCAACCAGCGGCTGAACGTTTGGATACTGGACATAGCCGGCTGCGTCCGCACGCGGGTGAGACGGCTCGTAGCGGCGCACTGGATCGGACGGGTCTCTATTGATCTGACGCACACGGACCTGCTCGATGGCCGCCTTGCGATCGAACACGGCCTCGAAAGTAGTCACCTTACGGCGATACGGCGTCTTCCCGTCGCTATAAACAGAATCGCTGTTGGCGATGTTCTCGGAAATGACACGGATACGCGTCGACTGGGCGCCTAGAGCGGATGATGCCAGCTTAAGTATGCCTCCCAGGATCATCAGCGGCCCCTCACCATCAAGCGCAGCAGACCTGCGTTCTTGCGGTATATGTTAGCCACCATCTGATGTTGGGCCCCGATATCGGCAAGCTTCATCATCTCGTCCTCAATCGAGATCTGATTTCGGCTGATGTTGATGACGTTCTTCTCGTCATGGACACGGCCGGCTCCGGCCGGTCTGGGGAGGATATGCCGTGCGTCAGTAACCGAACTCGGCAGGCGTCCTGGTTTTGGATCACGGATCGCTTCGGCAAAGCTCTGCTCGAAATCGCGCGCCTGGGCGCCTGGGATATCCGCGCGCGCCACGTTTGAGGCCACCAGGCCGCCGCGCTGGCCGAGCCATCGCATGGCCTTGGTCAGAAGCAGAGAGGTATTATTCACGGAATTCTCCCGATACGCCCAGCCAGCATGTCGTTTACGTTTTGCCCAATATTTTGGGGCTAACCTGAAGCTTCCGAGCGCGGGATTGCGTCCAGTTCGGGGTAATTCTGCACCCATATTTTGGCGGTATTCGATATCCTGTCTTTGTAAACACCATAAATGAAGAAATTTTCGAGCATTTTCCGTAAGCCGGGGGACCAGCAAGCCGCGAGCGACGCTGCCGCCCCCCGACGGGCACCTTACCGCTGGACCCGGCGCCAAGGGCCTGACGTGGTCACGCTCGACACCGCTTTGCAGATGCTCGACGAACAGGAACCGCCAGATGCGCTTCTCCAGAAACGTCAGGCTAGCGAGCAACGTGCCCGCAACCTCGAGCAGACAGTATCCGACCTCAGGCGCCATATCGCTCATCTGACATCGACCCTCGACGTCGTAACTGCCCGCGCCCGACATCTGGAGCATGCTCAGCGGGTGGTACCGCACCAGGTCCCGCCGCGGGCAGTTGCAGAAAGCCGCCGGGTAACCGACGACCGTGGTGGACTTGAACCGCTCTACGCGCGGGTGGGACTGGCGCCAGAATGCCCGACTTATGTTCTGGAAGCTGCACGGAAGGCCTATGCCGTCAAGTTCCACCCCGACCAGTACCACTCTGCGGCGGATAAGGAACGCGCAACCGCGGACTTTCAGTATTATATGAGGATTTTCGACATACTTCTAAACCGGCGCCGTTAACGGTTTTCATGGATATCCATCGCCCAAGCCCGCCATTGCGCGACCGCCTGCTCGGCCCCACACATGCGGATAACCAGGACGAAACGAAAGTCTTTGTAAAGCCACGCGACCGCCGCGCCGGGCCGCCCATGGAAGGCACCCATGCCCTGGCAATGCCACCGGAACGCCCGCCGACGCGATCCGCAAGCACGCAGTCACCGCCGCTGGTGCTCTATACCGGTGACGGGCGGGTCCAGGTTTCGGCCCGAGACAAGGGTCGCCGGCAAGATGTGCGCCTCTAGGCTATAACCCGACTTCTCATTGTCTTCCGCGTCATCTGGCCAATCCAGGCGCAAGGTAAGCAAAGCAGCAGCAGCGGCACGCCATTCAAGCGCTGACATTCCCGGGTTGCCTGCCATAGCAGTCACGGCGGCGATGGCCGGCGGCGCGGTTTCCTGAACGGCAATCGTTTCGACAGGCGCTAACTTCGGCTCGGCGGCCGTGTTCGGCAACCTTGAGGCAAAAGTTTCATAGATCGCCCGCAGGCTCCGCGGCGTCCCGTCTCCCGAGAAAAAAACTCCGCGATTAGCAGCCGCCGGAGCTGGAAATAGCCGGCTGGCCTCGGCATTCGGCTCGCGATCAAGTTCTGTGAAAAAACGGCGAGCGTCGGAGGGACCAAGAAAATGCGCCATATAGATATCCACAGGGCGTGGCGACCGCGCGAGCAGCTTGCCAAGCATGGCGCCGTTCTCCTTGACATACTCGGCCGCCAAGGCCGCCGAGGCGGTCGGCTCGAAGCGCAGATCAAGAGCCGCCTGACGATGTGTAGGTGAGGCAAAGTGGAATCTGGAGACCCCGCTCTTTCCGGTATCGACTGCGGTCGGAACCTCGGCCGCGAAGCCGTGCTTGGCGCCATGCCGATGCAGCAGATCCAGCCACGTCGCCTCGATGAACTGGAACAGGCCGGCGGCGGTGCTCGTGCGCGCCCGCAGGTCGGGGCGCAAACCACTTTCCACTCGGGCCAGCGCCTCGAGAAAGCCCGCATCGACACCTGCGGCGTCGGCACGCGCGCGAATAACGCCCACAGTCGCAGCCGACACTGCCGCAGCCCTACTACTTGGAGGAACGATCATTTATCCGTCCTGCGAAGACCGAGGGTGTCGCCACCTACTGAGGCAAGTTACGCGATCAAACCATAGATCACCCTACCCCTTCCGTTGCTCGCCACCGGAAAATTAAGTCCGTAATCGGAGTAATCCTCATGACAGCCAGCCTGCGTCGGAAACGAGATCACCCGGCGAATGGGTCGCATGCAACCAGCTCTACACTGACGCTCCATCGTTGTGGGTAAGCTGGTCGCCGCAAGGGGCTCGCGTGTTTTGCCGCAAAGCGACAATCGAGCAAATTCTGGACATGATCAGCAGCGCACAGTTAGCGAGTTCTGCCGGGCGAGGAGTTTTGGAGTATCCAGAATGATAATCTGTCAGCCGAAGGATTGAGCCCGTCGACCGGGACCCAACGTAAGCTTCAATAACTATTAGGCATCTCAGAACGGTCGGATGATGTCGAGGATCTGGCTGCCGATGGGCGGCTGTTGGACATCGCTGATCACCCCGCGTCCGCCGTAAGAGATCCGACCCTCGGCAATCTTATCGCCGGAAATTTGGTTGCTCGTATCGATGTCCTGCGGGCGGATGATCCCCGCCACTTGAATGTCTCGAAGCTCCTGGTTGACGCGCAGCTCCTGACGGCCACGTATTAGCATGTTGCCATTGGGCAGAACTTCTACAATCACCGCCGCTATTTTGATGACCACTGTTTCGCTACGGGTGTTTGACCCTTTGCCTTCGTGCGATAGGGTGCCGGACATGCCAAGCTCGGCGGCACCCCCGAGCCCCGATGGGCCCTTTCCGGGCAGCCGGTCGAGCAGAGAGCTCTTGTAGCCGAAGAGGTTCCCGAGGCTCAGGGCGTCCGAATTGGCTCTAGTCCTTTTGGTCTCGTTTGACAGGCTGGCACTGTCGGCGGTGCTGATCGCGACCGTCACGATGTCGCCCACCCGGCTGGCGCGCTGATCCTTAAAGAAGCTTTTCGACCCCGGCCGCCACAGGGAATTCGCCGTAACCGCGAGGGTCGGCTCGACGGGAGTAGGATAGCGAAGCGCAGCTGTTTCATCCGGCCGGCTCACATCGCCGATGGTGGTCATTTTGGGAGGCGAGCCGACTTCCGCCAGTCGGTCGGCAATACCACAACCGGCAAGACTTGCCGCAAGAAAAGCTGCCACAATACAAGAACCGCTCGAGCGGTGGTCAGTCGATGGTGACGCGCGCGACATCGCTGACCCTCCCCTGGATTGTTTTGTTGGACGAAGGGTTGCGCACGCGAATAACTTGTCCGCGCGCACCGCTTTCGTCGGCGATGACCTTGGTCGTCAGTTCGATATTGTTGGCCCGATACTCCGCAGTGACGATATCGCCACGCTCTATCATGGCTGGTGCCTTGAGCTGAGCACGCGTCATAACGGCGTTCGGTGCGACCGGCCAGCGGGGTTCGAGGCCTTCCAGCTCGCGAGCCACGGTTATGGCGTTAGGAGGAACCTGGCGTATATCTAAATGGACCATGCGGATATCGCCGGCTGAGACCCGCTCTCCCGGCATGATGCGCCGTGCTGAAACCGGCACGAGTTGCATCTGAGATATCCGGCCACGTACGACGCGCGCGACTCGGCTGGCGCCACCCGCTGCCCGCTCGACGACTGCCGCTGCGAACGTCGTCCCATCGGCGCTCACCGACAGGTTTGAGAACGAATGCCGGCTTGCATCTATCTCGGCAAGCCAGATTGCATCGAGCGGCATAACGTCGACCGAGACACAGCCAGGTACGCGCGCAGCCATAGTCCGACGCAACTCGCGAAGCAAACCATCGCCTGAGGTTGAGGATGGACAGTCCTCTGACGCCGCGGCGGGCAGCGGTCCAATGATCAGGAGCATTGGAAGCAACATCTTCAGGAAACACTTCATCTCTCACTCATCTGATCTGGTTGGTCGCTTTCAGCATCTCGTCTGATGCCTGGACCACCTTGGAGTTCATCTCGTAGGCGCGTTGCGCTGTAATCAGCGTGGTCAGCTCCGCGACAATGTCGACATTGGAGGCCTCCAGGAATCCCTGCTGTATCGTACCGAAGCCCGGTTCACCGGGATTGCCCTGCACAGCTGCACCGGACGCGGTCGTCTGACGGAACATGTTGTTGCCCAGCGCCTGCAGGCCGGCATCGTTGGGAAATGTCACCATCTGAAACCTCCCTAGATCGATCGGCGCGACCTGGCCGTCAACGAAGACCTGCAACAGGCCCTGCGCATTTACGCTGATCTGGCGCGCGTTGTTCGGCACAGCGAAGCCGGGCTGCACGCGAAATCCCCCGGCTGTCACGACTTCGCCGGTCGGGCTGAGCTGCATCGACCCGGCGCGGGTATAGCCGACCTCACCGTTCGGCATGAGAACGACGAAATAGCCCTTTCCCTGGATCGCAAGATCCAGCGGGTTCTCCGTGCCTATGAGCGAGCCTTGGGCATGAATGCGGTAGACACCGGCTGGGCGCACGCCGGCTCCTAGGTGAATTCCGGACGGGATGATTGTCCCTTCCTGGGAGCTCTGGACTCCAACGGACGTGCCCCGCACCTGGTATAGGAGATCCTGGAAGTCGGCTCGCTGGCGCTTGAAGCCGGTAGTGTTAATGTTCGCGATATTGTTGGCGATGACCTCAACATTGACCTGCTGGGCGGCCATGCCGGTTGCAGCGATTGATAAGGAGCGCGACATCGGGTGGCTACCTTCAGATTACCGGCAGCTTGTCGATCAGATCGTTGAGCCGGGTGTGCTCTTCGGTCAGAAGCTGCTGCAACATCTCGTATTGGCGCGTTATCTCCATGAGGCTGGTCATCTCAGTCACAACTTGGACGTTTGATCCCTCGACAAGTCCCTGGCGGATAGAATACGAACCGGGCGGCCGGGTCGCGTTCGGTTGGAAAAGCGATCGCCCGCGAGATTCGAGGCTGGATCCTGGCGGAACCTCAAGGATCTTGATCTGACCGACTGTTACATCTCCTTCCAGGATCTCCCCCGACTGGCTTACGGTGATCTTGGTATCGATGCCCGGAAGCACGATGGGCTGATCGTTGGTTCCAAGCAAGGTATCTCCGGAGGGCGTAACAATGCGGCCGCTCTCGTCGAGGCGGAATATACCGCTGCGTGTCAGCAAGGGACGGCCCTCGGCACGGGCCTGCACCACAAAAAAGGCTCGCTCGTTGGCGTCGATCGCCAGGTCGAGCTGATTATCAGTCACCGTAAAGGCGCCCGCCTCAAGATTGACGCGGCTCGGGTGCTCTATTGAGTAGATAATCGGCGATGTCGTCGTCTGCCGACTCACCCACGCCGCAAAATTCATTTCATTCTTGCGATATCCGGGTGTGCTGGCATTCGCTATGTTGTTAGCTATGTTCATTGTCCGTAAGTGAATGGCCTGCTGCTTTGCAAGAGCGACGAATGACGTTGTTTCCATGGTGCAACCCGATAAAATTTAGGCGCTGCGTGACAGCGTCGAAGCTCTAAAGGCAAACCGCGTGCCAGAGCATCCCGCCAAAAATTCACTTCATAACGGAGAGACTGCATCGTCGCGCCTCTTGGCACAGCTTGCCGCGGATGAGACTTTGCAAATTCTCGGTACTGTCGAAGGCGTTACCGAACACGCTCTGGTGATTCGCGGCCTCGCCAAAGCCGGCGTAATCGGGGACCTCGTCGAGATCAAGGCGCGCGATGGCCGCATGTTCGCTGGCGAAGTCGTGGCGTTCACCGACGGAAGCGCCATCGTGCTGCCTTACGCTGAGATGGCGCAGGTTGGTCCAGGGTGCCGAGCCCGCTTGCGTGCCGGCAGCTCAAGCATCGCTCCACACCCGTCGTGGATTGGCACTGTTTTGGATGGACTGGGCCGGCGATTGGGGACGTCCGAGCCACCGACCGTCGGCGACCGCAGTTACGATTTGCGCCGTGCCCCCCCGTCCGCGCTCGACCGCGGAGGGCGGCCGGAGCCCGTCGATGTTGGCGTTACCGCGATCAACACCTTTCTCACCTGCGGATACGGACAGCGCCTCGGCATCTTCGCCGGCTCGGGTGTGGGCAAGACCACGCTACTCGGTATGCTCGCCTCGGCCACGGGCTTCGACGCCATCGTCGTGGCGCTTATTGGCGAGCGCGGCAAAGAGCTGCAGGATTTCCTTGACCGGTTTCTCACGCCCGAGGCCCGCCGCCGCACAATTGTCGTAGTGTCGACATCGGACGAGCCGGCTGTCGTAAGGCGGCGGGCGGCACACCTCGCCGTTACCGTGGCCGAGTTTTTACGCGACGAGGGCGCACGCGTTCTCTACCTGATGGACAGTATAACTCGCTACGCTGGTGCATTGCGTGAAATCGGGCTGGCAGCGCGAGAGCCAGTGAGCGCAAACGGCTACCCCGCGAGCGTGTTTGCACAGCTGCCGAAACTTCTCGAACGGCTTGGACCGGCGGGCGATGGACGTAGCATCACGGCGTTCCTCACGGTTCTGGTCGAAGGCGACGATATGAACGAACCGGTGAGCGACGCTACTCGTGGCTTTCTTGACGGCCACATCGTCCTGGACCGGCGGATCGCGGATGGCGGCCGTTATCCCCCTATTGATATCCTGCGCAGCGTCTCCCGGGCGATTGGGCAGTTGCAGAACGAGTCGCAACGGAGCGCCATCCGGCGGAGCATCGAACTAGAGAGCGCTTACCGCGATATTGAGGATCTGTACCGGTTGTCGCTGTACAAACTTGGCACCGATCCAGAAACCGACCGATCGATCCGCTTCCATGGGACGCTAGAGACGCTGCTGCGCCAGGACGCAGGCATCATTTCCAAAATGGAGGAGGATTTTCGCCGCTTGGCCGCGGCAATACAGACCATGGAAGCTGATGTTGGAGCGTCGGCAGGCGGACGACGCGTGTAGACGCCGGGCCCTCCGCTTGCAGTCTTGGATACAAGCCGACGATTATGAAGATATTCGATCTGACCGGCACTTGCCGACGCTACGACGAAAATTGGCGCGAGTCCGCTCGGCCTGTCTCCGAGAGCGTGCATCATCTGCAGGGCCGTACCTCTCGCATTCGGAAAGAGGTAATCGAGCACATTACTCACTGGCTCGGCCTGCGGGTCCGGGGTTTCAGAACTGAGATGCCCTCCCGCCAGTTTTAGAGCGCTAGACCCATGTCACAGGCCAGATCTTTGCCGACGATCCGCCGAGTGCTGGCTTTGAGACGCCGTGAGATGCGCAGACTGCATGCGGAACTGGGACAAAACGGACGGCACCTGGGGGAGCTTGATGCGCGCCGCGTAGAACTGGAAAAGGAGCGTTCCGCTTTCTTCACCTGCTCTGGTGGATCTCTGGGCCTGGATCTGCTGCGCCTTGGGGACGCCGAACGGGAGTGGAGAAAATGGCAGAGGCAGCGATACAAGGCAGAGCAGACCCGCGGCCGTATCGAGTCCTCGCTAGTTCGTATGCGGGCAGAAATTAGGGCTCTCGAACTTCATGCGGAGCGCCTAGCCGCCGACATTCTTTAGAGCAGGGCGACGAAGGGACCAACGGATGGCCGCAAAACACGAAGATTTTCGCTCGCTGAAAGGACCGGCAAAAGCTGCAATAATGATGCTAGCGCTTGGCGACGACTACGCCGCCAAGATATTCGCCATGCTCGATGACGACGAGATCCGCGAGTTGTCTCAGGCGATGTCCGCTCTCGGAAGTGTGGACTCCAAGGTTGTCGAACGGCTTTTCGTCGAATTCGCCAACCAGATGTCGGCTGGCGGGTCCGTCGTCGGGACTGTCGAAGCCACGCAGCGACTGCTCGGCAAGATTATGGACCCTGAAAGGGTCCAGGCCATCATGGAGGACATCACTGGGCCCGCCGGCCGGACGATGTGGGAGAAACTCGGCAACGTCAACGATTCGGTCCTCGCCAATTATCTGCGCAACGAATATCCACAGACGGTGGCCGTTGTCCTATCACGAATCAAACCTGATCAAGCGGCTCGCGTGATTGGTCTACTGCCGGAAGCCGTATCGCGCGATATCGTGGTTCGCATGCTCAAGATGGATCATGTGCAGCGCGAAGTTCTGGAGGACGTTGAGAAGACATTGCGCACGGAGTTCATGGCGAACCTCTCGCGGACGACAAAGCGCAATCCAGCCGAGAATATGGCAGAGATCTTTAACAATCTCGATCGGTCCAATTTGAACCGGCTTATGACGGTCGTTGAGGAGTCGGTACCTCCCGAGGCGGAGAAGATCAAGAGCCTGATGTTTACATTCGACGATCTTCGAAAGCTGACCGGTCCCGACATTCAGGCGATCTTGAGGGAAATCGATAAGGACGCCCTGGCAGTCGCGCTCAAGGGCGCCAACGACGAACAGCGGCAGCTCTTTTTCTCGAACTCTTCGGAGCGGGCCGCCAAGCTGCTTCGGGATGAGATGGAGGCTATGGGGCCAGTAAGAGTCAAGGATGTCGATGAGGCTCAGCAGCGCGTTGTCGTAACCGCTAAGGATCTCATAGCCCGCGGCGTGATCGAGTTGCCGGAAGAAGGCGAAGGCAGCCAGATGATCGAGTAAGCCTTGCATGCGCAGGCAAGGCTTCAAATTGAAGCAATAGGGCGCATTTAGGTGCGTCTTGTGCCTCTAGGGTGCCCTTGCGCAAATGTCCCGCCATTACAGCCTGCAAGAACTGAACTAGAGGGTCGAACTTATGGCCGCAGCCCTTCCGGCAAACGCCCCCGGCGCCCCCGGCTTTCCGGACGCGTCAGAGGACCCGTCGGCCAGCCCTGTAACCAAGCTTACAGCACTCCTGCAAAGCTTGGGGCTATTTCGTCTTTTAGGACTGGTTGCCGCTTTGGGTGCGGTCCTAGTATCGCTCATTTTTCTGATCATTCGCCTCGCCACGCCCGACTACGAGATTCTTTTCTCAAAACTGAGCCCAGAAGACAGCGCGGCCATCGTCCGCCAACTCGAGGCGTCGCGCGAGCCGTACCGTCTTGGCGACGGCGGCGGAACAATTCTAGTCGACCGAGCGAACATCGCGCGCCTGCGGATCGCCGCGGCCGAGCAGAAGCTGCCATCGCGCGGATCGGTCGGCTATGAGTTGTTTGACAAGGTCGATTCCCTTTCTGCTACGAGCAGCCTCTTTCAGGTCACCCAAGTTCGGGCGCTCGAAGGCGAATTGGCCCGCACCATCACTCAGATCGCCGGCGTAGAAGCGGCTCGCGTACACTTGGTCATTCCGTTCCGTGAGCTGTTTTCACAACAAACACCGGAAACACGTGCCTCCGTCGTGTTGCAGCTCAAGCCAAATAGCGATATCGGCAAACGTCGTGTCGAGGCCGTGCGCCAACTCGTCGCCTCCGCCGTGAAGAATCTCAGCCCCGCCCGAGTTTCCATCGTCGACACCCAGGGCAATCTTCTCGCACGCGGGGACGGAGAGGCATCTCTCGGCGCATCCTCCACGCTGGTGGAGCAAAAACTAGACCAGGAACGGCGGCTACGGATAGGGGTTGAACGTTTGGTCGAGCAGTATGTCGGTATCGGCAAGGTGCGCGCAGACGTCACGGTCGACCTCACACTTGCCGCAGTCGTGAGGACAAGCGAAATGTTCGATCCTAAATCCCGGGTCGAGCGCTCCGTGCAGACCGTCGAGGAAGCTGCCAACAAAAACGAAACGCGCTCCGATCAGGACGTTTCGGTACAGCAAAACCTGCCCGAATCGCGGACTAGCCAGGGGGCGACACGTAACCAGGAAAACACCCGGCGCGCAGAAGAGACGACGAACTTCGAGGTATCCAAGACTTCTGTTCGCGAAACAATCGAGCCTGGCACTGTTCGCCGCATCTCCGTCGCCGTGCTCGTCGACGGAACCCGCGAGCCAAAACCGGATGGCACCTCCCTGTATAAGCCCCGCTCCGCTGAAGAGATGCAGGCATTGGAGAAGATCGTACGTTCGGCCGTCGGATTCTCGACAGAGCGTAACGACGTCGTCGAAGTCGTCAATCTACCCTTCGCACCGCCAGAAGTACCCGACATTCGTGAGCCTGGGCCGTTCGATTTTACCAAGAGCGACATTCTTACAGCGCTCGAAACACTCGCGCTGTTGACCGGCGTTCTCCTGCTAGTGCTGTTGGTCCTGCGTCCGGTGCTGAGGTCGATGCTCGAACCGCCTAAACCGGCTGAGGAAGTTGGACTGATCGTCGACGATAGCGCCAGCAAACCTCTAGCGCTGGCAGGCGCCGTTGATGATGTAGCGGCGATGAAGGCAGAGATCGAACGCGAAATGCAAGAGCTACAGGCGAAGCGGGCGGAGTCACTGGCCGAGATGATCGATATCGATAAGATCGAAGGACAGGTTCAGGCCTCCGCCGTCAAACGCATCACCGAAATCGTCGATAAGCACCCGGAAGAGGCTGCTCAAGTGATTCGCAGCTGGCTGTCGCAGGCGAAGTGATGTCGGTCGGATCCGAAGACGTCGCGGCCTTTCTGGACGCAATTCTTGCGGAACTGCGCTCGCCTGAGGCCGCGGCCGTCCGCATCCTTCGCGTGACCGCACTCCTCGACGCTGCTGAAGCGAAACTGGATAAGCGCTCCCTATTCGGCGTCAAGCATGTCACGAAGCCGGGCCGGCGGTGGCGATGAGCGCGGAAGCTGGCCGCCTTTTCTGGCGCTGCGCATCCGAATTGCGCCGCATCCTAAAGAGAAATCTCACCGACGAGGGCAAGTGCTTCGCGATAGAGACGCTCGTCAGCGAGGTGCGCGAGGAACTCCGCCTTGGACTGCCGGACGCACCTCCTGATAGTTTGGAAGGGTGATGAAAACCGGGGCGGGTATTTTAGATTCCTGGCCGATGCGCAGCGCGATGAGGCTCGCCAGCCGGTCGGGCGAAGAATCGATCCCATTCCGGGCGAGATAGGCCACGTATCCGTAGGCCGTGCGTATGACGATATCCCGGTAGGCTGGGACAGATAAGCTGGCCATTTCCCACTCAGCCTGAGGAACCGAGATGAGAACCTTGAAGGAGAACTGGGCTCGGATCTCCGCAGGATATTCCGAAGATATCTGAGCGATGATAAATCGGCCGAGATCCATCGGCGGCGCGCCGACCTGGGCAAGCGAAGAGGTGGGGCCGCCTAGCTGGGCAGCCAGGAAGAGCCCGATTGCGGTCGAACTATAAAATATGGAGCAAAGACTCATGAATCCTCTTCTTGACCAGCAGTTGCGCGAAACCCGGGGCGTGTGCTCGCGCGATGATGTTGTCTGCGTGATCGCAGAGGACCGACTCCGCGAAGTTATCCGGCTGATGGCCGAGCGGAAAATTGGAGCGGTCATCGTCATAGACAAATCAGGCCGGACAACAGGCATTTTCACCGAACGCGATCTGCTCTTGAAAGCGGCCGATATTGAGACTTTGGGGCCTGACATACCGGTGGGTCAGGTGATGACCAGCGGGGTCGTCAGCGTCCAATCCGATGCAACGGTGGTCGAGGTGGCAGATCTTATGCTCGACTGCGGTTTTCGCCATGTGATCATCAACGATCAGCACGGCCGCCCAGACGGAATCGTCTCCATTCGGGACTTATTTCGAGTCTTTCGACGTGCGGCCGAAGGTCAAATCAGGTCATGAGTATCTTCGGACTTTTCTCCAAGTCAGGCAAGCCCTCTGCTGTACCGCGCCCGGCGGCAGCCTCGCGTGTCGCCTACAGCGAGTTCTGCATTCGGGTCACTTTCCGAAGTATATCGCAGACCCGTATCGAGCCGTGGGTCATTGCGCCGAACATCGATGAGGCGATCGCCCTCTCACGGCGCCGCTATCCAACGGCAGCCTCAGTAGAGTTCACAGGCGAAGTGCGTGATATTCCCGAAGCGGAGGCCGAGGCACAACGAGCTGCTCAGACCGTAAGGCCTAAATGACCCGCTGGCGGTGGACCGTCAATGCAAAGGCAAAGGTCGTATTCGGCCTAGCGTTGGCTGCCGCACTCACGCCGGCAAACATGGCGCAGGCCGTTGATCTTTCCGCCGAGGTAGCGCTCTGCGGTTATGCGGTGTCTTTCCCCTCAGCGCCGCGCCACTTCAGCGTTGATCACGTCGACGCGTTTGGCCGACCGGGCGTACTGCGCGGCGCTGAAATCGAAGTTACCGATATAGCCCTCGTTCGCTTCGACTGTTTTCGACCCGCCGGGGGCGGCGGCGCCCCTCCGGGCCGTGACGAGGCCATTACGCGGCTTTTTGAGCACACCCGCGCGCTCGGTATATTCAAGCAGCGTTACCAATACCGGACTTCCGGCAGCCGGACTTCCGCCGTGGTTATCGGCGAGCGCAAGATTGCCGGGCAAGTTTACGCTGTGCGGATGGAGTTTCATTTTCAGCGCGGCGTGACCCTCGGCCTAATCACGAGTTATCGTGCCGGCAATCCTCGCGGCGAAGCGGCCGTCGAGCAGTTCGTCGAGAGCTTCCGCTTCAACCGCCTTGGACCTGAAAGCTAGAAGGACTGGCGTGCATCCCTGCCCTGAATGCAAGGCCATTATTGATTTGACCGGAATCGACCTGCCTGTGACAGGTCGCCTGGTATCGTGCGGCGTATGTGGTGGAATCTGGCGCGCCTTTCCGTTACCCGCGTCTGAAACCCTAGGGATACCTAATGGTGAAGTGCAGACAATACCTCCGCCGATCGAAGCGGTCCCGCCATCGGACGAGGCGGAAAGACGCCCGAGCAATGCTGCGGCTATGCTCGCAGTGGCCCGGCGCCTTGCGATCGGGTTTGCGGTGCTCACGGTAATCGTAGGCGCACTCTTGGCAGCGCGCGATTATCTTGCGGTATGGCTACCATCGTCACGCGGACTATTCGCAGCCTTGGGGAAGCCGGCCGGGCCGCCAGAGGTCACGGTGGAGCTTGTTAGCATCACGCCAGTGGATGGCGGTCAAGCCACTCACGTCACTTATGAAATCATCAACGACACCGCATTAAGCCGTCCGCTTCCCACAGTCTGTGCCACAGGACGGGACGCCAGTGCCGAACGACTATTCCTGCGCTGCTTCCCGGGCGACCCCCAAGGGATCCCGAGCCGTGGTACCCGACGTTTCACTTTCATTGCCGCAGACCTAGCTTACCCGCTAGCCGATCTCGACCTCGACCTATCTTTTAAATAAAGCCCCCTCGCCAAGCGCCGGTGGTGTGCCTTTACACGCCATTCTGATCGGCTTCATAGCCGGGCCGACCGGAGATCGAGTTACGGCTATCTATATGGTTTCGCGGGTACTCCAAGCATTTGGCCATGACAAGCACGGCCATGACGGATGGATGTTCTCTGGAATCGTCTCAATCCCTAATGAAACCAAATTATATTCACTGGAGCGGCATCCGCTTTGCATAACCTAAGTGCCCGCATGCACATTTGATCATCTCGACGCTATGGCCATTTCACAAATACCGGCGCCGGCAAGACTTTTTGGCGAGGCCACGCCACAGATGTCGCCGGCGCGCCCCAGCAAGCAAACGTCGGGTCTGCTGGCCTCTCTAAACCCCCTGCACCATATACCGGTCGTTTCCGCGGTTTACGACAACCTGACGGGGACGCGCGCGGTGCCGGCCATTAGTATTATGCTCGGGGCTGCGCTCGCAGGCCCGGTGGGGTTCATCGCCGCCCTTGCAAACGCGCTCTTGGAGGAGAGTACCGGAAACACACTCGCTGGACACGCCGTTGCGGCCGTAATGGGTGAGCCGACAACAGCTGTCGCCGACGGCAGCGGCCTCGGCTCGCCCGTGAGCCACACGGGGGCCATCGTCGAAGATAGCGGTGTGACGTCAGCGATCTTCGATCAACGAGGAAAGCTGCAATTCAATCGTAACGAATCTGATATTCAAACGGCACGCGAAGTCGCACGCGCCTATCTTCTGGAGCTGGCGCTGCGGCACCCACTCAGGCCGGCACAAAGCGAGGCTGACAGCGCCGCCGGCTGACCAAGGCACGATGCCGTAAAAACGTAAAAGAACCAGAGGAGCATTTATTCCGGACGCGGATTCAACT
>Ga0194132_10004478_pt1 | contig 23720 bp, 22 predicted proteins | sample TA2KigOf80mmetaG_FD_148612 | JGI IMG/M metagenome (GOLD analysis project Ga0194132, IMG submission 148612) | Freshwater microbial communities from Lake Tanganyika, Tanzania - TA2015054 Kigoma Offshore 80m | ecosystem: Environmental > Aquatic > Freshwater > Lake | place: Tanzania: Lake... | reverse complement strand
AATCCGGTTGCGGCGGCGCGCGCAACCGGGGTGAGTGTTTATGGATCTGTTGCGCCATCGGCATGCACGCTTGCCTGGCCACGCGCGTCCACTTCACGAAGCCGGCCTTGATGAATTTGTCGGTTCGCGGGCGAATCGGGCGGCGGCGCAGTGCGTTTGGGGCCGCCGGCGAAGGCCATCGTGCATAGACCGCCAATGGTTTCCCCAGCTGCTGCGAAAGATGATGGCCCATCAAGCGCGCGAGCGTTTCGTTGCTGCCGCAGGTAGCTTGCGCCGCTGCCGAGATGGTCAAAAATATTCAATAAAAACAAATACTTACAGTTTTATTCATGATGGCGATGAGGCGTGTGTGGCCAAGCGTGCGCGCATGATAATCCTTCACGGCCGCGCGCAACACCTTTTGTTTGACCCTACCCATGTGCGGGCGTAGCATGAACTTGCCGTTGTAATGCTGTGCCATTCAAGGAGAGTTTGCATGGAACGCACGATACGCGATGTCGTCCGCAATCGGCAACCGGTTACCGCACCCATCGACATGTCGGTGCGCGACGCCGCCAAGATCATGAAGGTGCGGCAGATCGGCGCGATGATGGTGGTGGACGGCGGCATTCTGGTCGGCATATTCACCGAACGCGATGCGTTAAACCGCGCGGTGGCCGAAGGGCGTGACCCGCAAACGACGCGACTCTCCGACGTGATGACGCAACATCCGAAATCGGTCAATCCCGACGCGTCCTTCAGCGCCGCGTTGGAGTTAATGCACGAAGGGCGCTTTCGCCACGTGCCGGTGGCGGAAAACGGTATTCCCGTGGGCATGATATCCGTGCGCGACGCGATGGGCGCCGAACTCGAACAATTCGTCTACGAAATGCTGCGCCAGGAGCAGATGTCGCAGGTGCTGGCGTAGTCCGCGCGCCAAGCAATAATTCGCGCGCGTCGCGCGGGGCGTTGCATGCACTATCACGTCGGCAAACTCGATGAACCCCTGTTCGCCGTGCCGCACGGCTACGCGGGCCGCTCGCGCGGCTACCAGCGCGCTACGCTGATCGACCGCGGCATCGACTCGGTGCACATGGGCGTGGGGGTGGCGCGGCTCGCACCCGGCGGCAGCGTAGACACTTGCGTGCACGCCAACGAAAAAGGCATCTATGTGTTCGAGGGCGCGATCGAGCTTAAGCGCGGCAAGGATGTGTTTCGCCTGGGCGCGGATGATTACGCGCTGATCGCCACCGGCACGCCTCACGCGTACCGCAATCTCGGTGATCAACCCGCGCGCTGGTTCGATATGCAGGCGCCGCAGCCCAAGCCGCCCGGGAAATGGCAAGACACGTTTTTTGTGGCGGACGAAGTGCCGTGGCCCGAGCGCGCGGGTGATCTGCAAGGCATCGCGCAAGCCGGTCACTACCTGCCGCGCACGCCGATCATCAACCCCAATGCCGGCGTGTCGGGCTTGCGCGTGTTTCGCTTCATGGAAAAGGAATTCGGCGCGCAGTGTTTTTACATGATGCGCGGCGAGTTGGCGCCGGGCGGCGTGCGCGGTTATCACGATCACCCGGTGGAGGAAAGTTATCTCGCGTTAAACGGCGAGGCGATCATGTCGATCGAGGGCCAGGATTATCACCTGCGCGCCGGCGATTACGTGTGGACAGGGGTTGGCGCGTGCCACGCATTCAAAAACGTCGGCACGGAAGTGTTTCGCTGGATCGAAACCCAAGCCCCGCAGTTCCCGGCGCATCAGGGTACGCGCAATTATAATCAGTGGGAAAGGCTCAAGGCGGCGCAAATACCGCCGCGCTTAGACGCTTAGCGAATCCCGTTAATCGACACGCGCGCCAGCCTGCTTTACCGCCGCGGCCCATTTTGCCAATTCGTTGCGCATGAACTTAGTAAATTCTTCGGGTGTGCTGCCGATGGGCGGCGCGCCTTCCGAGGCAAGCCGCGCGTTCATCGCCGGTTGCTTGAGCACGTCGAGAATCTCGCGCTGGAGTTTCGCAATGATGACTTTGGGCGTGCCGTTGGGCGCGACCACGCCGGCCCATGAACTGACGTCATAGCCTGGCAAGCCCGCTTCGGCGATCGTCGGCACATCGGCCATCGCGGGCGAGCGCGCCGCGGTGGTGACCGCGAGCGCGCGCAGGCGGTTTGCCTTGGCGTGCGGCATCATGCCCGGCAGCGTGCCGAAGTTGATTTGGGTTTCGCCGGCGATCACCGCCGCCACCGCCGGCGAGCCGCCCTTGTACGGCACGTGCAGCATGTCGGTTTTTGATGCCCCGCGGAAAATTTCCGCGGCAAGATGGCCGGGTGAGCCGCTGCCCGACGACGAGTAGCGTATCGCTCCCGGCTTGGCGCGCGCCAAGTCGATTAACTCGCGTACCGACTTGGCGGCGACGTTGGGATGGCTCGCCAGCAGCAGCGGATACTGCGCGATCAGCGACACCGCGGCGAAGTCCTTGATCGGGTCGAACGGCAGTTTGCTGAAAATCGCCGGATTGATGGCATGCGTGGCCACCGTCGCCATCATCAGCGTGTAGCCGTCGGGATTGGCGCGCGCGGTGATTTCAGAGGCGACGTTGCCGGTGGCGCCCGAGCGGTTGTCGATGATCACCTGCTGCTGCAGCGATAGACCGAGCCCTTGCGCGATTTGGCGTGACAGGATGTCGGTGCTGCCGCCGGCGGTAAAACCCACCAGCATGCGTATGGGTTTACTGGGATAGTCCGCGGCGACGCCGCTGGCGGCGGCGGCGAACGTAACGGCGCCAGCGATCCCGCGGATAAAGGGATGATGGGGCATGATGTGGTTCTCCAAGGGATTATCGTTGAGGTTACGACTTGTTTGTGACACACATATTACGGGAGCGCGGCGCGTCAGTTGTCATGGCGCTTGATCGTAGAGTGTCGTGTTGACAAGCCATTCAGGGTGATGCGCGCCTTCGGCGATATTCCAATCGCGGCTGCTGAATTCGCCCGCCGGCAGATCCAATAGCAGCCACGAAAAAAACTTCCCTACCGCGGCGGCGGCGATAAGTTTGCCTTCCTCACGATAACGACGATACAGCAGGGCGTCCGGATAGAGTGCGGGGTCGGCGGCCATTTGCTGGTCAACCATGGGCGTGCGAGCGGGGCTGGGGATCGCGGATGTGACGGCGACGCCGCGAGCCGCCAGTTCCATCGTGAGGCAACGCGCGAGCATGGTTGACGCGGCTTGCGACACGCAATAGGCGGTTGCGCTCACCCGCGCACGGCTCGCGGAGTTGGAGCCCACGAACAACACGCGCGCGCCGCTGTCATATACCGGCAACAATTCCAGTGTAAGAAAGAGCCTGGCTTCGACGTTGGTGTGCATCAGCGTGCGCCAGTTGTCGCGCGTGATGGCGAGCAGTGGCTCAAGGCGGTGCAGACCGGCGGCGTGCACCACATAGCGCACGCCGCCGGCGTCTTGTGCAAGGCGCGCGAGTGTGGTGCGGCCGGCGGGGTCGGCAACATCACAGGCGATGGGAAGCACGTTCGCGCCCGCCGCCGCCGCGGTTTCGTGCAGCGGTGCCGCGCGCCGCCCCACCGCGAGCACCGTGACGCGGCGTTGCGCGAGCGCTAGTGCAACCGCGCGTCCGATGCCCGATCCGGCGCCGGTTACGATGGCTACGACAGGTGAGGCGGCAGCATTCATACGGGCTCATTGTATATCGTAGATTGTTGACAATCTACAAAAAACCGGATGAAATGCTGCGCCATGACGGGCGCCAGCAATACGACCAGAGATGCGACAAGGCCTGCCATTGCCCTGCGCAACAAGGCGGCCCCGGCTCCACCCCCGGCGACGCCGGGCGACGCGCTGCGCCTGTTGCGCGAACAGTCGCTCACCGCGCTGGTGCAGCGCGAAATCGAGCGCCAAATCGTGTCGGGCGATCTTGCCGCGGGCGCGAAACTCAACGAAATCGATTTTTGCAACGAACTGGGCGTCTCGCGCGGGCCGGTGCGCGAGGCGTTTCGCATGCTCGAGCAGGCGGGGCTGGTGCGCACCGAAAAAAATCGCGGCGTGTTCGTGCGCCAGGTGTCGATCGAGGAAGCCAACGAGATTTATGAAGTGCGCGCTGCGCTCGACGGGCTGATTGGCCGGCTCGCCGCGAGCCGCATCACGCCCGCGCAGCTCGCGCGCTTGAAGGCCGTCGTCAAACGCATGCGCGCGGCCGAGCGCACGCTCGATGCGGACGAATATTTCCCGCTTAACCTCGAATTCCACGAGGTGCTGGCCGAAGCCACTGGCAACGCCGCGCTGATCGCGAATTACCGCCGTGTGGTGAATGAATTGAACCTCTATCGTCGCGAAATGTTGTTGCGCGACGCCGATAACATCACGCGCTCGACGCGTGAGCACGAGGCGATTATCGAGGCGGTGGCCACGGGCCAGGCCGAAACCGCCGAACGCCTGTTGTTCGACCACGTCATCCGCAGCCGCGAGCGTTTGCACCGCGCGCTCGCCATGCCCGCGCCGCGCGCGCGCAAAGCGCCGCGCAAGGCGGCGTAACCGTTTTGTCTCAACACACAAAGGAAACCACAATGGCAGCAGCAAGCAACCTTCCGCCGGTGAACGTCAACGGTATCGACTACCGCAGGCCGACGCGTCCGGTAGCGGTAGTGTGCATCGACGGCGGCGATCCCGCGTATTTGCGGCGTTATCTCGAGGAGGGCGCGGTGCCGAATATCGCGCGTTTCATGACGCGCGGCTTCGGCGCGGTGGCTGAAGGCACCATGCCGAGTTTCACCTGCCCCAATAACATGTCGATCATTACCGGCACGCCCGCTTCGCGCCACGGCATTTCCGGCAACTATTATCTGGATACCGCAACCGGCCAGCCGGTGGTGATGACCGGGCCGGAGCTGCTGCGCGGCGACTCCATCGTCACCAAATTCGCGCAAGCCGGCGCCAAGGTGGTGTCGATCACCGCCAAGGACAAGCTGCGCAGACAGCTCGGCAAGGGGCTCGATGTGTCGCAAGGCCACGTCAGCTTGTCCACCGAGTTCGCCAGCAAGTGCACGCTGCAGGAAAACGGCATCGCCAACGTGCTCGATTTCGTCGGCGCGCCGCAGCCCGATATGTATTCGATGGAGTTGTCGCTGTTCGTGCTCGATGCCGGCATCAAGCTGCTGGAAAAATCGCACCGCGATATTTTGTATTTGTCGCTGACCGACTGGGTGCAGCACAAATACGCGCCGGAGGAATCCGAAGCCAAGCGTTTTTATCAGGAAATCGACAAACGTTTCGGCCGGTTGGCGGACCTCGGCGCGATCGTCGCGTTGACCGCCGATCACGGCATGAACGATAAATCGGATGCCGCCGGCAACCCGAACGTGATCTGGCTGCAAGACATACTCGACAAAAAATTCGGCAAGGGCGACACCAAGGTGATTTGCCCGATCACCGACGCGTTTGTCGCGCATCACGGCGCGCTGGGCGGCTTTGTGCGCGTGTGGTGCCGCGGTAAAGCCACCGCACGTCAAATCATCGCCGAAATCCACGGCATCCCAGGCATCGAAGCCGCGCTCGATCGCGAAACGGTGTGCCGCATGTACGATTTGCCGCCGGATCGCGAAGGCGACGTGGCGGTGATTTCCACTGCTAATGTGTGCATCGGCGCTTCCGAAGCCGATCACGATCTGGCGGGCTTGAAGGGCCACCGCTTGCGCACGCACGGCGGCGTGTCGGAAGCGTCGGTTCCGTTTATCGTGTCCGAGCCGTTAAACGACCGCTACAAGTTAAAGGCCGGCGCGGCGACGTTAAAGAGCTACCAGATTTTCGATTTTGCGTTAAACGGCACGGTGCAGTAATGAGCGCACCGGTCAGTCTGCCGCGCAGCGGCAAGCTCGCGGTATACGCGGCGCCCAATCAGCCGTTCGAGCTTCAAACCTTTCCGCTGCGCGAGCCGCGCGCGGGCGAAGTGCTAGTGCGCATCCGCATGTCGACGATTTGCCGCTCGGATATCCATTCGTACTTGGGGCATCGTCCGAACCCGTGCCCCGGCGTGCTGGGCCACGAAATCATCGGTGACATCGTTGCGCTGGGTGCTGGCGTCAAGTCCGATATGCGCGGCGCGCCGCTCGCGGCGGGCGACCGCATTACCTGGAGTGAGTATTTCATTCCGGGGCCTAACTACTACACCGAAGTGCTCGACCTGCCGCAAAAATCGCACGGCGTCGACAAGTACGGCCACATGGCGGTGAGCACCGAGCCGCATCATCACGGCGGTTTCGGCGAATATTGTTACGTGTTGCCGCAATCTTGGATACTCAAGTTGCCGGCGGAATTGACCGACGAGGAAGCCACGCCGATCAACTGCGGCGTCGCCACCATGATCTGCGTCACCGAGCGCGCCGAAATCGGCATGGGTGACGCGGTGGTGATCCAAGGCCTGGGGTTGCTGGGGCTGTACGGCGCGGCGATCGCCAAGGCGCGCGGCGCGCGGCTGGTGATCGGCCTTGACACCGTCGCGGCGCGGCGCGATTTGTCGGCGCGTTTTGGTGTCGATCACGCGTTCGATCCCGCCGCGACGTCCGAAAAAGACTTGATCAAGGCGGTGCAAAAGTTATGCGCGCCCGAAGGCGCCGACGTGGTGATCGAAGTGTGCGGTTACCCGCAGGTGATTCCCTCGGGCATCGAGTATTTGCGCACCGGCGGGCGCTACGTGATGGGCGGCGTGGTCAACCCCGACGCCAACGTTACCATCGACGTCAATCGCATCTTGCGCAAGCTACTCACGCTACGCGGCGTGCACAACTATCACCCGCGCAACCTGATCGAGGCGCTGGATTTCGTGCACGCCAATCGCAAGCGTTTTCCGTTTCATGAGCTGGTGGACGGCAAATACCGGCTCGATCAAGTGGGCAAAGCCATGCAGGACGCGGCCGAGCGGCGCGTGCTGCGCGCGGCTATTGTTCCGTGATGCCTTGATACCTTGAACCGTTAACGAGAGAATCAACATGTCAGCAAATTCGGCCGCGGAACCGGATCTGGGCTACACCCCCAAGGGCTTATATATCGGCGGCCAATGGCAGGCGGCGGCCGATGGCCGCAGCTTCGCCACGCTGAGTCCTTCGACTGGGCGCAAGTTGGGAGAGGCGCCGTATGCCGCTGCCGCCGATGTCGATCGCGCGGTGCAAGCGGCGAAAAAAGCCTTTGTCGATTGGCGGCGCATGCCGATGCGCGAGCGCGCCAAGTGTCTAGAAGCGTTGGCGCGGCGCATCCGCGAGCAACGCGACGCGTTGGGCATGATGGACGCGGTGGACGCTGGCAACGCGGTCATCGGCATGCGCGGCGACATGGATTGGACGGCGGACAGTCTCGATTATTTCGCCGGCCTGGTGACCGAGATCAAGGGCGAAACCAGTTCGCAGGGGCCGCGCCATTTGAATTTCACGCGGCGCCAGCCGTATGGCGTGGTGGGCAAGATCAATCCGTTTAATCATCCGTTTCGCTTTTGCGCGGAAAAGGCCGCGGCGCCGCTCGCCGCGGGCAACTGCGTGGTGATCAAAGGTTCCGAGCAGGCGCCGCTGTCGAGCTTGAAACTTGGCGAATTGTGCGAAGGCATTTTCCCGCCCGGCGTGGTCAACATCGTCACCGGCGACGCGGCAACCGGCGAGGCTCTGGTGCGCCATCCCGACGTGCCGCGCATCGGCCTGGTGGGCTCGGTCGAAGCGGGGCGCAAAGTGGCGATGGCCGCGGCCGAGGGCTTAAAGCGGGTGAGCCTCGAACTGGGCGGGAAAAACCCCATCATTATTTTTCCGGATGCCGACCCCAAGGCCGCCGCGGCCGCGGCGATCAAGGGCATGAACATGAATCGCCAGGGGCAGTCGTGCAGCTCCACCTCGCGCGTGTTCGTGCACGAGTCGCTGCACAAACCGGTGCTAGCAGAAATCGTGCGGCTGGCCGAGGCGCTGCCGGTCGGTTTTCCGTGGATCGAAAAAAACGAGCTGGGACCGATCGTCTCGGAAAAACAATACACGCGGGTGACCGGTTACATCGACGCCGGCAAGCGTGAAGGCGCCAAACTGATGACCGGCGGCGGTAGACCCAGCGCGCCGGAACTGCAAAACGGTTTTTTTGTGATGCCCACGGTGTTCGATGGCGTGACACAAAGCATGCGCATCGCCAGTGAGGAAATCTTTGGGCCGGTGATGTCGGTGATGACCTGGCGTGACAGCGAGGACGTGTTGGCTCAGGCGAACGGATTGAGTTATGGGTTGACCGCCGCCATCGTCACGCAGAATCTTGCGCAGGCGATGGAAACTGCCGAGCGCGTGGAAGCGGGCTATGTCTGGATCAACGGCAACGGCCGTTATCTGGGCGCGCCGTACGGCGGTTGGAAGTCAAGCGGTTTGGGGGTGGAAGAAACATTCGAAGAAATGCTCAGTTACACGCAAATCAAAAACATACACATGCGGTGGTAGCCGCGGCGATGTAACACAGGCGTCATCTTGCCCGATTAGATTGCTGACTGGATTGAGTGAAACAAGCAATCCAAACGAGTTAACCGATAACTATCGAGGAGGCAATATGTCTGATGTGTTTTTCAAGTGGATGCGCAACACGATGCTGATCGTGTGCGCGATGGTGGCATCGAGTGCCCATGCACAGGTGCGCGAACTGCGTGTGGGAGTCGCCTCTCATGTGCGCTCGCTCGACGTGCAGGAAATAACCAGTAATTCCGGCGCATCGTTTCTGTACCAAATTTTCGATACCCTGATCGAGCGCGATAACCACGCCGCGCCGCTTAAATTCCAGCCGGGGCTCGCGACCAGTTGGAAAATGGTGTCGCCGACCACCATGGAGTTAAAGCTGCGCGAGGGCGTCATCATGCACGACGGCACCACGCTCGACGCGGAAGACGTCAAGTTTTCGCTCGAGCGCGTGCTCGACACCAAAGACCCGCGCTACACCAGCGCGCGCGGGCGCTTTTTTTATAACCTTAAAAGCGTGGAGGTGGTCGACCGCTTGACGGTGCGCGTGCATACCCACCGGCCTGATCCGTTGCTGGAGACGATACTCTCGGCGCGTAACGCCGGTATTACCTCCAAGGAGCATGTCGAGAAGGTCGGCAAGGACAAAGCGGGGCTAATGCCAGTCGGTTCCGGCCCCTACCGCGTCGATGCGTTTAAGCCTACCGAATTGCTGAACTTAACGCGCCACGAGCGCTTCTGGGGCGAGCGTCCGCCGTTCGATCGGATTACGTTCACGCGCATTCCCGAAGTCGCGGCGCGCATTACTGCGCTGGTGAATCGCGAAGTTGATTTCATCACCAACGTGCCGCCCGATCAAGAGGGCGCGATACGCCGCGTCAAAGGGCTCAAGCTGGTGGGTGCGCCGCTGCCGGTGTTTCACATCTGGGTGCTCAATATGAGCCACCCCGCAACCGCCAATCCCGATGTGCGAAAGGCGTTGAATCTCGCGATCGATCGTGAGGCCTTGGTGAAGGGCTTGTGGGCGGGGCGCGGTTACGCGCCCAAGGCGCACCAGTTCAAGGAGTACGGCGAGCCTATGTTCATGCCCGATCTCGCGTTCTACCGTTACGACCCGAAACAGGCGCGCGAGCTGCTGAAAAAAGCCGGCTACAAGGGCGAACAAATCACCATCACCTTTTTCCCCGAGTACTACCTATACGGCAACCATGCCGCGGTGGCGGTGGCGGACATGTGGAAAAAAGTCGGCATCAACGTCAAGCTGCAAATGAGCGAGCCTGCGTTCAGCAACGCCGATCACACCAAAGTGATGGTGCAGCCTTGGTCCAATCCGCTGTATTACCCGGACCCGATGGGCGTATTTGACACGCATTGGTCGGCAAACAGTTGGGTGGTTAAAAAAGGTTTGTGGAAGCCGGATCATCCCGAATGGGCGCCCACGTATGAAAAGGCGCGCTTTTCCACCAACATCAAGGAACGGCGCGAGGCCTATCGCAAGCTGCTCACCATGGCCGACGCGATGAGCGGCTGGATCGTGCTGTATCAGCCCTACGAATCTTACGCCATGAACGAGAACATCGATTGGCGCATCCCCAGCGCGCAGCGGCCGTATAAGCTGACGTTCCGCGCTGGCCAGGTGAGCTTCGCGAGCCGTTAGTCGGATCCAGCGTACGCAACGCGGCGAATCCCGAAATGCTCCGCTTTATAGCTTGGCGACTGGGGCGGGCGGCGCTGACAGTGCTGCTGGTGCTCGTGGGGTGTTTTGTTGCGATACGCTCTGCGGGTTCGCCGGTGGATATTCTGTATCCGGAGGATGCAACGCCGGAACAGACCGCGCTACTTGAAAAGCAATGGGGGCTCGACCGCAGCCTGCCCGAGCAATTCGGCCTGTACGTGGCGAATCTCGCGCGCGGTGATTTTGGCGTAAGCATTATCGAGCGCCGGCCGGTGACGCACATCTACGCCGAGAAGCTGCAGCCGACGCTGCAACTCGCGGGATTGGCGCTGCTGATCGGTGTATGCGTCGGCATTCCACTGGGGGCGATCGCCGCGCTGCGGCGCGGGCGCGCGGCGGCGCGCGCGGCGATGGCGCTGGCGTTTACTGGCTACGCCGTGCCGCATTTCATTATTGCCATCGTGCTGATACTGATTTTTAGTTATCACCTGAACTGGCTGCCGAGTACGGGTGCGGCAAGCGCCTGGCATTACGTTTTGCCCGCGGTGACGCTGGCGCTGCCGTTAATCGCCGCCATCGCGCGCTATATGCGTAGCACCATGCTTGACGTGATGAACCAGGATTACGTGCGCACCGCGCGCGCCAAGGGCGTGGCGGAGCCGCGCGTGGTGACGCTGCACGTGATGCGTAACGCGCTGTTGCCGCTGATCACCGTGCTGGGGCTGGAGGTCGCCGGGTTGATCAATGGCTCGCTGATCGTCGAGACGGTGTTTTCGTGGCCCGGACTGGGCAAGGTGTTGACCGGATCGGTATCGCGCCGCGATTTTCCGGTGCTGCAGTTTGGCGTCATCGCCTACGCCATCGCGGTGGTGTCGATCAACTGTTTGGTGGACGTGCTCTATGCGGTGGCCGATCCGCGCGTGCGGGTGGAATCGTGAACACAGCCCTCGCCGGTGCTGCCGCGCCCGCCGATAGTGCATCCGAATTTTCGTTGCGGCGGCGGCTGTCGTTTCGCCGTATGCCGGTCAGCATCAAGGCGTGTGCCATGCTCGCGGTGTTAATGGCGGTGGTCGCGGTGTTCGCGCCGTGGTTGACGCCGCACGATCCGGACGCGACGCAAATGCTCGCTCGTTTAAAGCCGCCCGCCTTCATGGAGGGCGGCGAGTTGAACCACGTCTTCGGCACCGACCAGGCGGGCCGCGATTTGTTGTCGCGTTGCATCTACGGCGTGCGGGTGAGCGTGGGCATCGCGCTGTTCGGTTTGGTGATCGGCTGTCTGATCGGCACCACGCTGGGGGTGATCAGCGGGCTCTTCGGCGGCATCGTCGATCGCGCGATCATGATGCTGGTGGATGTGTTTATCTCCGTGCCCAATTTGCTGATCGTGCTGGTGGGCGTGGCGGCCTTCGGCACCGATATTATTGTGTTGGTGTTTTTGATCGGCCTTGCGCGCTGGGAGACCTACGCGCGCATGGTGCGTGGCCAAGTGCTGCAGGTGCGCGAGATGCCCTACATCGAGGCGAGCCGCGCGCTGGGCGCGAGCCGAGCCTGGATCGCGATTCGCCACGTGCTGCCCAATATCGCCTCCCCGCTGATCGTGCTGTTGACGCTGAACTTTCCGTCGATCCTGCTGCTGGAGTCGTCGCTGTCGTTTCTGGGTATCGGCGTGCAGCCACCGACGGCCTCGCTCGGCAGCATGGTGGGCGACGGGCGCGACCACTTGATCGCGGCGTGGTGGGTGGCGGTGGCGCCGGCGCTGGTGATCGTGGCGATCACCTTCGTGGTACAGATGCTCGGCGATTGGCTGCGCGACGTGATGGATGTGCGCATCGATGACTGAGCGCATGCCAAATCGCGATGCCGCGGTACTTAATCTACCCAATGTACTTGAGGTGCGCGGCTTAAACGTGCACATCGCCACCGACGACGGCGAACTGTGTGCGGTAGCAGACGCGGCGTTTAGCGTGCGCGACGGCGAAACGCTGGCGCTGGTGGGCGAATCCGGCGCCGGCAAATCGATGACCGCGCTCGCCGTGATGCGCTTGGCGCAGTCGGCGGCGATACGCGTTAGCGGCGAGATTCTGTTGCGCACGGGCGAGGGCGAGCCGCTTAATCTGCTTGCGCTTAACGCGCCAGCGATACGCGCGGTGCGCGGGCGCCTCGCGTCGATGGTGTTTCAAGAGCCGATGACCTCGCTCAACCCGGTGCTGCGCGTGGGCGATCAGATCGCCGAAGCGATCGTGGCGCACGAGGCGATAGGCTGGCCCGCGGCGCGCGCACGCGCGTTGGATCTGCTGCGGCTGGTGGGCATCGCGGACGCGCCGGCGCGCAGCCGCACGTTCCCGCATGAGTTGTCCGGCGGCATGCGCCAGCGCGTGATGATCGCGATCGCGTTGGCTTGTCGGCCGCGGCTATTGATCGCCGATGAGCCGACTACCGCGCTCGATGTTACGGTGCAGGCTCAAGTGCTGGCTTTGATTCGCTCGCTGCAGAAAGAGTTGGGCATGGCGGTGTTGTTCATTACGCACGACTTGGGCGTGGTGGCACAGATCGCCGACCGCGTGGCGGTGATGTACGCGGGGCGCATCGTGGAAGAAGCGCCGGTGCGTGACCTGTTCGCCGCGCCGCGTCACCCCTATACCCAGGGCCTGCTGCGTTCGATGCCCAATGCCGGGCGCGCGGCGCGCAGCCACCGTATCGCGCCGATTCCAGGATCGATGCCGAGCCTCGCGCGCCTGCCGTTGGGCTGCGCGTTTCATCCGCGCTGCGAGCGTGCCGAGCCGGGCCGCTGTGATGCCGGCGTGCCTGCGCTGGAGGCCATCGGCGACTTGCGCGCGGTACGCTGTTGGCGCTGGCGAGAGCCGGCGTTAGCCGCCGCGGAGAACGGCTGATGCCCGCGCGCGAACTGATCAAAGCGCAGCAGGTCAGCGTCAGCTTCGAGGTGCGTCGCGCGGGCTGGCGCCGGCACGCGTTTCAAGCGGTGCGTGCGGTCGATCTCACCATTGGCGAGGGCGAAGTGCTGGCGCTGGTGGGCGAATCCGGCTCCGGCAAAACCACGCTGGGGCGCGCGCTACTGCGTTTGATCGAGGTGAGCGCTGGCACGATTGAATTTCGCGGCCAACTGATCACCGGGCTCGCCCCTGCGGCGCTACGGCCGTTGCGCCGCGAAATGCAAATTATTTTTCAAGACCCGTTCGCTTCGCTTGACCCGCGCATGCGCGTAGGCGACATCATCGCCGAGGGCTTGCGCATCCATGGCGTGGCGGATGCCGCGGCACGCGCGGCGCGCGTCGCGCAGTTGCTCGCGCAAGTCGGCTTGGAGCCCGAGCACGCGTGGCGTTTTCCGCACGCGCTCTCCGGTGGCCAGCGCCAGCGCGTGGGCATTGCGCGCGCGCTGGCGTTGAACCCGCGTTTTATCGTGGCCGACGAACCGGTGTCTTCGCTTGACGTGTCGGTGCAGGCGCAGATCATCAATCTGTTGTACGAGTTGAAGGAACAACTGTCGCTCACGCTGTTGTTCATCACCCATAACCTCGGCGTGGTGCGCTTGATCGCCGACCGCGTGGCGGTGATGTATTTGGGGCGCATCGTCGAAATAGCGGATACTGAATCGTTGTTCGAGCGCCCAGCGCATCCGTATACGCAAACGCTGCTCGCCAGTATTCCGCTGCCCGATCCGAACGCGAAGTTCGAACCGGTGGCGCTCGCCGGCGAAATGCCCAGCGCGCTCGATCCGCCCTCCGGCTGCGCGTTTCGCACGCGTTGCACGCGCGCCTCGGCGCAATGCGCCGCGTTGCCGCCGCCGCTCGACAAGGTACGCGGGGGCGACGCACACAGCGCCGCGTGCTGGCATCCGATACAATTTTAAGTATTTGATTTTTAAAGGTCTTTTTAAATGCAATCAAAACCCTGGAATGTGCTGCTGATCATCGTCGATCAATGGCGCGCCGATGCGCTCGGTTGCGTGGGGCACCCTTGTTTGCGCACGCCGCACATCGATCGTCTGGCGCGCGAGGGGGTGTTGTTCACGCGCCATTACGCGCAAAGTTCGCCGTGCGGGCCGAGCCGCGCTTCGCTGCACGCCGGGCAATATCTGATGAATCATCGCGTCACCACCAACAACACGCCCACCGCGGCGCATATCAAAATGCTGCCGTGGTTCATGCGCGAGGCGGGCTACGATCCGGCGTTGATCGGCTACACCACCACGGTGCCCGATCCGCGCGAAGCGGATGCCAACGATCCGCGCTTTCGTACCAACACCATCGCCGACGGTTGGAGCATCGTGCGCGACTTCGAAGGCGAGCGCGAACACTATCTGGCTTACCTGTCAGGCCTGGGTTACCACATGCCCGACGAATACGTCGAAATTTTCCGTCCCGCGCCCGGTGCCGACGAAAGCAAGCGCTTCGCGGCTTCACCCATACGCGCCGAACATTCCGAAACCGCCTGGTCGATCGACGGCGCGCTCGACTACATGCGCATTCGCAAGGATGAGCCGTGGTTCATGCATTTGGGCACTTACAGGCCGCATCCGCCGTTCATGGCGCCCGCGCCGTATCACGAGATGTACGATCCGGCGGCGGTGCCCAAGCCGGTGCAAGCGGCGACGCTCGATGACGAAAAAAACGTGCACCCGTTGACGCGTTTGTTGCTCGACACCGTCAAGGCCAAAAGCGGCGTGCAATACATGGATGGCCTTGCCGCGGAAGTCAGCGTCGAAGACTGGTGCAAAATGCGCGCCGCTTACTATGGCCTGTGCAGCGAGGTCGACGATCATCTGGGGCGCGTGTTCCAGTTGCTGCGCGACACCGGGCAGGACGAGCGCACGCTGATTATTCTCACCTCGGACCACGGCGAACAACTCGGCGATCATCACCTGGTCAACAAGCGCGGTTACTTTCCGCAGTCCTATCATATTCCGTGCATCGTGCGCGATCCGCGCCCCGCGGCGAACGCCGCGCGCGGTAAACAATACGACGTGTTTACCGAAAACGTCGACGTGCTGCCGACGATACTGGAATGGCTCGGTCGGCCGTTGCCGCACCAATGCGACGGCCGTTCGCTGCTGCCGTTTGCGCACGGCGTAGCACCCGCCGATTGGCGCAAGGCGGCGCACTGGGAATACGACTTTCGCGACATGGCAGGGCGTAAAGCCGCCGAGCGCTTGGGCATCGACTCCGATGCCACCAGTCTCGCGGTGCTGCGCGACGACGCGTTTGCCTATGTGCATTTTGCGCAGTTGCCGCCGCTCCTTTTCGACTTGAAGCGCGATCCGCACTGGATGCGCAGTGTAGCGGACGAGCCTGCCTATGCCGGCGTGGCGCTGCAGTATGCGCGGCGCATGCTCGATTGGCGGCTGCGGCATGCCGATCGCACACTGACCGGGTTGGCAATCAGCGAGCGCGGGTTGGTGGGGAAGTTTTAGCCGCATGGCGTGATATGCCGTGCATCGAGCGTAGTGGTTTACTTCACTAAGGAGAAACAAATGGCTTTGCTGAAATTAAGGTGGGCAGGTTGGGTGCGCGCCGCGGTGATGGGCATGGCGTTGCTGATCGCCGGCGGCGCTGCCGCACAAGAGTGTGAAAACCCACGTGTGCTGCGCTTTTCGATGGTACCGACGCAAGATAGTTTGCGCGAGCTTTCGTACTACAGGCCGGTGCTTGATCTGCTGACTAAAAATACTGGCAAGAAAATAGAGTTCTTCATGCCGACGTCCTACGCATCGGTGGTGGAGGCATTGCTCGGCAAGTGGGTGGACTTCGGCATTCTGGGGCCGGAGACCTACGTCATCGCCAAGCGCAAATCGCCCGCGGTGGAGGTCTTCGGCACTTACCATCGCGCAAAAGACGGCATTCAGGAAGAAGGCCCCGGCTACAAGGCAGTGCTGATTACCAAGAAGGGTTCAAGTTACACCACCATCGAGTCGTTGAAGGGTTCGGTGGTCGCGCTGGTGGATGCGGCAAGCACCTCGGGCGGCTTGATTCCCGAGCATGTTTTTCCGCGGCAGGCGAAGATTGCGCCGCTCAAGCAGTATTTTTCGCGCGTGGTGTACGCCGGCGGGCACGATCTTTCCGCGATTGCCGTGGCCACGGGCAAGGTCGACGCGGGTTTTGTCGCCTCGCACCGCTTTATGGAAACCGTGAACGCGGGCAAGGTCAAGCTCGATGACTTCAACTTCCTGTGGTATTCGCCGTTGATCCCGCAGGACCCATTCGTCATCCGCAACACGCTGTGCGAAGACCTGCGCAAGAAAATCGTCGATACCTTTTTGACCGTGGACAAGACGCCCGAAGGCCAAAAGTATTTGCAGAACGTCAGGTCGTTGCGCATCGTCAACATGAGCGATAAGGACTACGACATCGTGCGCGAAGTGACCAAATAAATGGCCGGCGTAATGCAAGTGAAGGATCTGCGGGTGAGCTACACCGCGGGGCGGGAGATCCTGAAAGGGGTGAGCTTCGATGTCGCGGCCGATGATTTTCTCGCCATCATCGGCCCCAGCGGCGCGGGCAAATCGACGCTCATCCGTTGCGTGAATCGGTTGGTGGAGCCCACCGGCGGTGCCATCGTGTTCGGCGGGCGCGATTTGTTGAAACTCTCCGAAGCCGAGATGCGCCACGAGAGGCGCAACATCGGCATGATTTTTCAGGAGTTCAATCTGATCGAGCGTCTCTCGGTGATCGACAACGTGCTGACCGGCCGCTTGGGCTACACCGGCACCTGGCGCAGCCTGTTTCGCATGTACACCAAGGAAGACATTCGCAACGCGGTGCGCCTGCTTGATCGCGTAGGGCTGATCGAGCACTTGGACAAACGCGCCGACAAGCTCTCCGGCGGGCAGCGCCAGCGCGTGGGTATCGCGCGTGCATTGATCCAGAACCCGAAAATGCTGCTGATCGACGAGCCGACGTCGAGTCTCGACCCGAAAATCGCGCGGGAAGTGATGGGCTTGATCCGCGAAATCGCGTGTGAATTTCGCGTGCCTGTGTTGTGCAACATCCACGACGTCGATCTGGCGCTGGAATTTTGCACGCGCGTGATCGGCTTGCAAGACGGGGTGAAGCGCTTCGACGGCCCACCTGCCGAAATCGACAAGCACGTGCTCGCTGATATTTACGCCATGGAGGTGTTGTAGCCGATGGCCGCGAATGCCGATTTGTCCCGCTACGACGCCGAAGTCGAAAAGCTCGCGGCGTGGCGCGCGCGCTCGCGGCGCGTGCGCTACACCATTTATTTTTTGATCGCGGCGCTGATCGCTTGGAGCGTCGAGGCGATTGTGGTGGGTGACACCGACTGGAGCCGCATCACGTGGGCCAGCATGCTGGACACTGCGAAACGGTTTATGGCGGTCGATTTCACTATCTTCACCAATTTGCTGCTTCCGGCGCTGGAAACGGTGCTGATGGCAACCCTGGGGACGCTGGTGGGTTTGGTGCTGGCGGTGCCGGTGGCGTGGCTCGGCGCGATGAATATTTCACCGCTGGGCAAGGCCACCTACGGCATTGGCCGCTTGCTGATGACGCTGTCACGCTCGGTGCATGAAATCGTGTGGGGGTTGATTTTTGTCGCTGCGGTGGGGCTGGGCGCGCTGGCAGGTGTTTTGGCGATGGGCGTGCGTTCGATCGGCTTTATCTCCAAGACGGTGGCGGAGGCGATCGAGGACGTGAACCCCGGTCCGGTGGAGGCGATGCGCGCGGTGGGCGCGAACCGTTTTCAGATTTTGTTGTTTGGCATTTTGCCGCAAGTGATACCGGTCTTCGTCGGCAACGTCATATTCGAGTGGGACGTGAATATCCGGCGTTCCACCATCATGGGGCTGGTGGGCGCGGGCGGCTTGGGCCTAGCGCTGCACCGCCAGATGGCGGCGTATAACTACGGCGGTATCGCGACGGTGATTATTGTGATTCTCCTGTTGATTATCGCGGGCGAGATCATCTCGTATTACGCGCGCAAGGCGGTGATCTGATGTCAGTCGCCACCACCAGCCAAACACGCGCGTTGCCGGAATGGCGGCGTTTTCGTTTTCCGCAAAGCCTGTACAAATATGGCGCGGTGATCGGCGCGCTGGCGTTTATTTACTGGTCGCTCGAGATGCTGCGCATCGATGTCGAGCGTCTGCCGGGCATGTTAGGCCGCATGGGCGAAGTGCTGTCGGAGCGTTACTGGCCGCCGGCAGTGTCGCATGTGCTCGAAGCCGGTTATTTGCAGGCGGTGATCGACACCTTTCAGATGTCGTATGTCGCAACGGTGGTGGGCATGTTGATTGCCATTCCGCTGGCGTGGTTCGGCGCCTACAACATGACGCCGAGCCGCCGCTTTTTGTACCCGGTGGCGCGCGTGATCGTGATGACCTGCCGCTCTGTGCATGAAATGATCTGGACCATCGTGATCGTGGCGATCGTGGGCTTCGGCATGCTGCCGGGCACGCTGGCGATGACGCTGTTTTGCATCGGCTTCGCCGGCAAATTGCTGTCCGAGGCGGTGGAAGCGATCCGCGTCGGGCCGGTGGAGGCGATCCGCGCGTCCGGCGCGAACGAGTTTCAAGTGTTCGTGTTCGCGGTGCTGCCGCAGGTGCGCGTGGCGTGGACCGGGATTGCGATTTACACCTGGGACGTGGTGTTCCGCGCCGCGACCGTGGTGGGCTTTTTCGGCGCCGGCGGCATGGGGCATTTTTTGCGCGAAAGCGTGCAGCGCGTTGAATCCAACCAAGTCGCGGCGATTTTGCTTTCGATCGTGGTGATTGTGATGATCGCCGAGCTGGTCTCGGCTTGGATACGCAGCCGCATTGCGGGCGCAATTGCGTAAGGGGGGGCAGCATGGGAGCATGGATTCGACGTTTGATTTTCGTTTTGGCGTGTTTACCCACGCTTGCCCACGCGCAACTGCTCGCCAGCGGCGATGTGAGCGACAGCGGCGCGGTGTTGTGGATGCAGGCGCCCGCGGCCGGCGACTACACCTTCGAGGTGGCGCAGGAGGCGTCGTTTAAACGCGTCCTTGTGCGGCTTGCCGTGCGTGCGCAACAGGCGAACGGGCTTAACGCGCAAGCGCTGGTCGAAGGGCTGAAACCGGCGACGCGTTATCACTATCGCGTGAGCGGCGCGCAAGGGCCGCTTGCGCGCAGCGGCACATTTGTCACCGCGCCGGCGGCGGCCGCGCGCGCTGGATTAAAGCTCTTGTTCGGCGCCGATCTTGGCGGCCAAGGTTACGGGCGCTTACGCGATGTGCCGGGTGTGGCCGTTGACGGCTGGCCGATTTTTAAGGCGATGAGCGAGGAAAAAGCCGACCTCTTTGTCGCGTTGGGCGACATGGTGTATTCCGACCGCCCGATTACCGCGCAGGCACCCGATTACCCCAAGGGCAATGACCTTCAGATTCCCAAGCCGGGGCCGGGGTATGTAAGCAACGTCGCGGATTTTCGGCGCGATTGGTACTATCACCGCAGCGACCATCGCTATGCGCGGTTTCTCGAATTAACGCCGCTGCTCGCGACTTGGGATGACCATGAAATCGTCAATGACGCTGGCGGGCCGGAATTGGTGATCGGCCCCACGGCGGGAGAATTCGCGCGCGATGCGCGCCTAAAGCAGGGCGACCCGTCGCGCCCGCGCGGCGAATATATGCCGTGGAGTTCAACCAAGGATCCGGCGGGGCGCCGCCGCTCGGTGTTTTTCAATCCGGAGTTGTATCACGCGGGCCGCCAGGTGATGTTCGAGTTCAACCCGATACGCGTATTGCCCGACGCGGCGGCGGCCAACGAGCGGCGTTTGTATCGCAATGTGCGTTGGGGCAAACACGCCGAGATCATCATGCTCGACACGCGCTCGTACCGCGATCCGCGCTATCGTTTTGACACCGAAGCGCAGCCCAAAACCATGTTGGGCGCCGAGCAAAAACGATGGTTCAAAGCGCTGCTCGAAAGCTCCGACGCGACTTGGAAAATTATCGTGAGTTCGACGCCGCTCGCCACCGGTGGCGGTAACGAACGTGATCCGCAAGGGCGTTACTACCGCGATAGCTGGGCCAACGGCGGCGATGACAACCCTTACGGCTATGAGCGCGAACTGAAGGAAATCATCGACTTTATGCGCGCGCGCAATCTGCGTAATGTGTTGTTTCTCACCGGTGACCATCACTTCAGCAACCTGTATGCTTATGACCCCGACGGAGATGGCACGCCGGACTTTTACGAGGCGAATATCGGCCCGCTACGCGCGGGCCCCTCCAAGGGCAGGCCAGTGGATCGCACATTCAACCCAACGGTGCTGTTTAGCGACGCCGGCAAGGCGACATTCGCATATGGTGCGCTCTCGATCGATGGTGCGAGCGGGCGCCTTAGCGTCGAGGTGCGTGGCGTGCACGGCGTCCCGGTGCCGGGGGCGCGGCTGGAGCTCCATCCCCGGGAGATGGTGCAGCCGTGACCGCGCTGCTCAATCTGCTGGCGGCGGTGGCGTTGCTGGTGTGGGGCACGCACATTGTGCGCGGCGGTGTGTTGCGCTTGCTGGGCGCGGACTTGCGACGCGTGCTGGGCGCCAGCGTCAGTAACCGGTTCAAGGCCTTCGCAGCGGGGTTGGGCGTGACTGGCTTGCTGCAAAGTAGCACGGCAACCGCGCTGATTGCCACCTCGTTTGTCGGATCGGGCCTGATCGCCACCGCGCCGGCGCTGGCCATCATGCTCGGCGCCGATGTCGGCACCAGTTTGCTGGCGGTGCTGTTTTCATTCGATTTGTCGTGGTTGTCGCCGCTATTGATCGTGGCCGGCGTCATCCTGTTTTTGTCGCGCTATGGGCAGCGCACGGGGCGCGTGGGGCGCATCCTGATCGGCCTGGGGGTGATTATTCTGGCGCTGCGGCTGATCGTTGAAGCGACACAGCCCATGCGCCACGCCGAAAGCGTCAAGGTGTTGTTCGCCTCGGTGACCGGTGACGTTTTTCTCGATTTGCTGCTGGCGGCAATGCTCACCATCCTGTGTTATTCGAGCCTCGCGGTGGTGTTGCTAGTGGCGGCGTTGACCACTTCGCTGATGATCGCGCCGGATGTGGCGCTGGCTTTCGTGCTGGGCGCCAACGTCGGCGGCGGTGCGCTGGCGGTGATCGCCACGCTGGGTTCAACACCCGAGGCGCGGCGCGTGGCCATGGGGAACTTTTTGTTCAAACTCGCGGGCTGCGTGTTGATGCTGCCGCTGCTCGCGCCCGTTGGCGCGTTTATCGCGGGGCTTGACGCGGTGCCGGCGCGCCAGGTGATTTACTTTCATGTGTTGTTTAATCTGGCGATCGCGGCGGTGTTTATCTTCTTTGTCGAACACATTGCCAGAATCGCCGAGCGCTTGTTGCCCTCTCGCCCGGCGCAGGCCAACGGCGGCACGCCACGCTACCTCGATCCGGTGGCGCTGGATTCGCCGGGGCTGGCGATTTCGTGTGCATCGCGCGAGGCGCTGCGGCTGGGCGATCTGGTGGAAACCATGCTGACCGGCGTGCTCGAAGTGCTGCGCAGCAACGACCTTGCGCGCGCGACGGCGATACGCAAAATGGATGACGACATCGACAAGCTTTACACTGCGATCAAGCTGTATCTTACGCAAATCAGCCGCGAAGCGCTGGATGAGCGCGAGGGCCGGCGCTGGACGGAAATTATCTCGCTCACCATCAATCTTGAGCATGTGGGCGACATCATCGAAAAAAACCTGATGGAGCTTGCCGAGAAAAAAGCGCGCCACAACTGGAGTTTTTCGCAAGCCGGCATGGCGGAAATCGCCGATTTGCACGCGCGCGTGGTGGCCAATTTGCAGCTGGGGCTTAACATTTTCGTCAATCCCGAAGTGAAAAGTGCGCAAAAGTTGTTGTCCGAAAAAGACCAGTTTCGCGAGCTCGAACGCGCGTACGCCGACAATCATTTGCGGCGCTTGCAGGATCACACGCTGCAAAGCGTTGAAACCAGCGCGCTGCATCTGGATATCATCCGTGACATGAAGCGCGTCAATTCGCATATCTGCGCGGTGGCGTATCCCATACTCGAGCAGGCCGGCGTGCTGCGTTCGAGCCGCTTGCGCGTGGCGGAATAGCGCGGTGTAATAATCGTCGTTAGCCTTGCTGTAGCAGCGTTTGCAGCACGATGCGAGCAGTTAAAAAAATATTCAATTAAATCAAATACTTACGTAAATTCATTGTTTTTGCCTTGGATGCGCACGAGTGGGCCGATGCGAGTATCCAGCGCCATGCCGAAAGAAAGGAACGCGCATGTTCGAATATTTCCCCAACAACTACACTTGGAGCCTCGCTGTGATGTCCGCGCTCAATCGCGGTGGGCAAATGTCGGAAATCGATGAAGCGTGCCGGCCGTTGAAAGACATTTCGGGTATCAAGGCGCTCGCCGGCGATCCGACGCAGCAGCGCGCGTGGTTCGAGAGCTGGATGAAAGTCGCCGAGCGCTTGCAGCGCTTGGGCGAGGCGGATGAAGCCGCGGGCCATCCGCTGTCGGCCGGGCGCAAGTATCAGCGCGCGGGTTTGTATTACCTGCTCGCTGAGCGCATGCCCAGCCACAAAGACCCGCGTAGGCTCGATGCTTATAAACGTGGCATCGATCTGTATAAGCGCGGGTTGATTTGCCGCAAGGAGCCGGTGGAGTTTGTCGACGTGCCGTACCAAGATCATCGCGGCACGCACAAGCTGCCGGCGATTTTTATGAAAGCGCCGGGTTCCGCCAGTGGTGGAAAATCGCCTTGCGTGGTGCATTTCGATGGCCTCGATGTCACCAAGGAAATCATTTACGCCGCGGTAGGCGATGAGTTTCGCCGGCGCGGCGTGTCGCTATTGATCGTCGATCATCCCGGTGTGGGCGAGGCCTTGCGTTTGCTCAATTTGCCGAGCGGCCCCGATACGGAAAAGCCCGCGGGCGCGGCGGTCGATTATCTGGAAACGTGCTCTGACATCGACCCCAAGCGCATCGGCATCATGGCGCTTTCTCTCGGCGGATACTACGCACCGCGCGCCGCGGCGTTCGAAAAACGTTTCGCGTGTGCGGTGGCGTGGGGTGCGATTTACGATTACCACGCGTGTGTGTCGGACCGTATCGGCGGGCGCGGCGAGCCGTCGGTGCCGGGTTACGCCGAGCACGTCAACTGGGTTTTCGGCTGCGACAATATCGAAGACACGCTGAAAATTATCAAGCAAATGACGCTGGAAGGCGTGGCCGACAAAATCACCTGCCCGCTGCTGGTGATCCACGGCGAAAACGACCGCCAGGTGCCGTTGTGGCACGCCCAAAAAACGTTTGATGCCGCGGTCAACAGCCCCGGGCGTGAACTCAAAATCTGTTACCGCGCCGATGGCGGCGCCGAGCACTGCGGCGCGGACAACGGGCCGCTGGTGGTGGACTACATGACGGATTGGGTTGCGGAGAAACTCGGTGGAAATGTAAAAGGGGTTTAACTTTAAAAGCTTTTTGACGCAGATTTTCGCAGACGGTTTTGAAGTTTATCTGCGTTCATCTGCGTAAATCTGCGTCTAAGGTTTTTAGGGATACGCTGATCAAGTAGGTAAAAGGTGCGCCCGAGGAAAGCGATGATGCCGATTAGGCGAAATGAATGCTGATTTCATCA
>Ga0194132_10004476_pt1 | contig 23724 bp, 19 predicted proteins | sample TA2KigOf80mmetaG_FD_148612 | JGI IMG/M metagenome (GOLD analysis project Ga0194132, IMG submission 148612) | Freshwater microbial communities from Lake Tanganyika, Tanzania - TA2015054 Kigoma Offshore 80m | ecosystem: Environmental > Aquatic > Freshwater > Lake | place: Tanzania: Lake... | reverse complement strand
ATCCCCATGAAGAGGACGATCCCGGCGCTCACCACAAACACCGTCGAGGCCGAGAAGCCAAGCAGCGCGAGGCCAAACAGCGCCACGCTCACGATCACCATCTTGCCCCGGTTCCGGCTCGGCAGGGATGCCACGACCAGCGAGCCGCCAAGCGCGCCAAGGCCGGTGATGGTGAGCAGAATGCCCATACGGATGGCCGTCTCGTCCGGATTGTCCGCCAGGACATCCGAGACGAATCCCGGCAGCAACCGCTGATACGGGAAGGTGAGCATCCCGAGGAACATGTCGACGATCAGGAGCATCCTCAGCACCGGTATCCGCCAGAGATATACGAGCGCGTCGCGGATGTCACCGATCGCGTTGCGCCTCGACGGGGTGACTCGGGATACATCCTCCGGTGTCCGCCCGGAATCGACTTCAAGCAGTTCGGACTGAGAGATGAGGGTCACCTTGAACATCGCGAGCGTGGCGACGACATACAGGATGGCCATGAGTGTGAACACCCAGGACGCGCCGGTGACGGCGATCAGAAACCCCGCGAGCGCTGGAGCACCCAGCCGGAGCGTGCTCATCATGGAGACGTTCAGGGCGAGGGCATTCGTCAGACGTTTCATCCCGACGATCTGGGGGATCATCGCCTGACGCGCCTGGAGCGCGAACGAGTTCGCGATCGCCTGGAGCACCGCCGCGATGACCAGGTGGCCGAAGGCCAGCATGTCGAGGAACAGCAAGGCGGCGATCCCCGCTGCGATCACGGCGTTGACCATCTGCCCAACCTGGGCGATCGTCCGCCGGTTACTCCGGTCGGCGACCACGCCACCCGTGAGGGCGAAGATGAGGCGAGACCCGGTGTTCGCCAGCTCGACAGTGCCGAGGGCCGCATAGGAGCCGGTGATCTGATAGGTCAGGAACCCGCGAGCGATCATATGCATCTGCATCGCCGACCAGTTCCCGGTCATCGACGCGAGATACCAGCGGAACGCTGACACCTCGAAGATGCTTTCGAACGTCCTGACCCGGCGGAGGAATCCGGGTTCTCGTGGCGGATGATGAGCCAGCGGGTGCTCCACTGGCTCGCCGGTATCGTCCACGTCGGCTGTCGAGCCGGCGTTACTCATTGAGGGGAACATCCTGACGTTGAGAGCGGTTCAGAACCGCTCACGCGCTATCACATCCATCATGCGACTCGCGGACTACACCCAAGCAGGCACGCTCCGGCTAGGTACGCACGCCGCGTCCACCGCGCGGGCTGTCGAGGACGCTAGAGTGCTGGATCAGCTGCGGAGTCACCCGAGCGGCTGCCAGGAGGACGTACCGATGACGAATTACACCACCGACTTCTTGTCCGTACGAGGGCAGGTGAGCCCGGAGGAATGGCAGGCACGTGTCGACCTCGCCGCCTGCTACCGGCTCGTGGACCGCTACGGGATGACGGACCTGATCTACAACCACATCACGGCCAAGGTGCCGGGCACTGAGCACTTCCTGGTCAATCTCTACGGCCTCATCTACAAGGAGATCACCGCCTCCAGCCTCGTGAAGATCGACCTGGACGGGAACATCATCTGGAAGCCCGAGACTGACTACACGTACAACCGCTCGGGCTACGTCATCCATGGGGCGATCCACGGCGCGCGGCCGGACGTCGGCGCGATCATCCACACGCACACGCGCGCCGGGATGGCGATCAGCGCACAGAAGCGCGGGCTGCTGCCGCTCACACAAACGTCGATGCGCTTCATGGGTCACATCGGCTACCACGACTACGAAGGGCCAGCGATCGACAAGGCTGAGCAGGAGCGGCTGGTCAACGACCTTGGTCCGCACAATGCGCTGATCCTCAAGAACCACGGCCTGCTGACCTGCGGGCCAAGCGTCCCCGAGGCGTTCAACCTCATGTACCAGCTGGAGATGTCCTGTCGGGCGCAGGTGGACGCGCTCTCCTCCGAAGTCATCCAGCCGGACGACGACGTGGTGGCGCATACGGCGAACCAGTACCAGCCCGGCACGCGGCGGCCGTACGGCATCCTGGAGTGGCCCGCGATGCTCCGGCGCCTGAAGTACGAACCGGATGGCTTCCCGCCGTACGACTCCTAGCCCGGGAGGCGCTACACCGGCGGGCGGTCCACGATGATGCCACGCCTGGCCAGGCCGGCGATCTCGGCATTGGTGTACCCCGCCAGGCGGAGCGTCTCGACGTTGTCCTCGCCGAGGCCGGGCGCGCCCGTCCAGGCCGTGTAGCCCCGGCCGCCGTCGATCAGCATGGGGAAGCCGTCCGTCCGATAGCGGCCCGCGTCCGGGGTCTCGAGCGAGGTGAAGTAGCCGCGTGCTTCCAGGTGCGGGTCGTTGAGCCATTCAGGCGCGGTCTGCACCGGCGCGGCGGCGACCCCCACGGCCTGCAGACGCCGCGCGAGTGCGCGTTTCTCCTCGCCGGCCGTCCAAGCCTCGATCGCCTCGTCGAGCGTGGCTCGACGAGCCAGCCGGCCCTCGGCGTTGGCGTACCGGCTGTCTGCGTCCCAGCCACGCCCCGCCAACCGCGCGAGGGAAATCCACTGCACGTCCGTGGTGCAACCGATCGAGATCCACTCGTCGTCGCCCAGGCAGCGATAGACCCCGTGTGGGGCGACGTTCCATGCGCCGTTCCCCAGCCGCTCCGGCTCCCGCCCCGAGAGTTGCGAGGCCACGAATTCTTCGGCAAGCAAGGCTGCCATCGCCTCCGACTGAGAAAGGTCGAGGAGTGCCCCCTTGCCGGTGCGCTCCCGCTGCCAGAGCGCGGTCATCACCGCGGACAGGCCACACACACCGGCGGCGGCATCGGTGATCGCCATGGCGGTTACCCTCGGCTCGTCCCTGCCGTAGCCCATCAGCGCGGTCAGCCCGGAGAGAGGTTCGATGCTCGGCCCCAGGCCGACGTAGTCGCGGTAGGGGCCACGCGACCCGAACGAGGGCATCGTCAGGAAGATCAGACGTGGGTTGCGCGCGCTGAGCGCTTCGTAGTCGAGGCCAAGCGATGGCATCGCTCGGGCGCTGAAATTCTCCACGACGACGTCACTCACCGCGACGAGGCGGAGGACCGCCTGCTTGCCTTCCGACGACTTGAGGTCGATCGCCAGGCTGCGCTTGTTCCGCATCAGCTTGTTGTTGAGCCCCTGACGGTTGTACGGCCGCTCCCTCGGGTCCCCTCCCGGGTAGTAGCCGGCGGTGCCGCGCGGCACGACGGCCGGCCCGCGCCCGTCCGGCGCCTCAATGCGGATCACCTCTGCACCCAGGTCGCCCAGGAACCGCGTCGCCAGCGGCCCCGACCAGATGCGCGTGAAATCCAGCACGCGGATCCCTTCCAGCGGGCGCTGCGGCGGCGCCGTCCCCCGAAGCAGAGACGGCTCATCGCTTTGCCACGTCACGCCCGCACCTTCGAGGACGGGACGCGGGGGCCGTTCCGGCGCACGACGCTCGCCCGCGAACTGGAAGGCCGAGCCCGGCACCACCACGCCCGCCGTATCCGGCGCATCGACGCCCGGCTCGATCTCGATGCCCCGCCAGAAACGACGTGAGAGCATCTGTGGGTCCTCGCGCATGCCGGCAAGCGTCTGGACATAGCCGATCGGCACGCGCCACTTTTCCTGGCCCTCGCGAAACAGGTCGCGCGCGGTGTACTTCTGAAAGAACGCCTCGCACAGCGCCTCTACCTCGTCGCGGCGCTCCATCCGGTCGGCGTTCAACGCCAGGCTCGCGTCGCCATCGAGTTCAACGCCGCCGACCCAGAGCGCGAATGGCGACCAGAACTGTTGGAGGATGTTCACCGCGACCCAGCCGTCCCGCGCGCGCAGCATGGTCGTGGGACAGAGGTTCTCCCAGCGATTCCCGTGCCGCGACCGGACGACGCCGTCCACCTGCCACATGAGGTCTGTGAACTGGTGCAGCGTGGCGATCGTCTCGAGCATCGACAGGTCGATGGTGGCGCAACTGCTCGCCCCCAGCACCGAAGCGAGCGCGACGCTGTACGCCAGGCTCCCTGCCTGCGCGAAGGGGTACGGCCCGGGCATTGTCAGCGGCGCACGGCCCGGATCGCCGGAAAGGTGCGTGTACCCGCCGGCGGCAAGTAGCGTCGCGGCCGTCGCCTGATAGTCGCGGTAGGGGCCCGTCCGCCCGAACGGCGTGACCGCCACGCGCGCCCGCGTGCACTCACCCCCCAGTGTGTCGAAACCAACGGCGTCCAGTTCGCGCGGGTGAAGGTCGGAAACGATGACGTCGGCGTCGGCCGCCAGCCGCGTCACAGCCTCCAGCCCTGCCGGAAGGGCGCGGTCGATCCAGAGCCGGGTCTTTCCCCCGTGCAGGGCGATCTCGGCAGCGCGCGTGATGGGCGCACGCGACGGCGAGGTCACCCGGATGACCTCCGCACCCCACCGCGCAAACCACTTCCCCGCCCAGGCTGCCGCCTGGTCGGCATCACTGATCTCGAGGACGCGCACGCGGTCCCTCCTCCGGCGCGACGACAGTAGACGCTGCCCTCGCGACTATAGACAGGCCCTGACCAATGTTGCGCCCTGACACGACTTCGGATCTGACAGTCGCCGCAATCGGTCCGCCGCATCGGGCGGGCACGCTGGTATCGTCGCCGCAGTCGGTCAAGATCGAGGAGCTGTCATGAGTGTGCTGTTTACCCCCGTGCGCCTGCGAGACCTGGAGATGCGGAACCGCATCTGGGTGTCGCCGATGTGCGAATACTCCTGCGAACAGCAGGACGGGCTGGCCAATGATTGGCACCTCGTCCACCTCGGGTCGCGCGCCGTCGGCGGCGCCGGCCTCGTGATGACAGAGGCGACGGCGGTCACGCCGGAGGGCCGCATCAGCCAGTACGACCTCGGCATCTGGTCGGACGCGCACGCCGAGGCGCTGCGCCCCACGACCCGGTTCATCGAGGCGCACGGAGCCGCCCCCGCGATCCAGATCGCACACGCCGGCCGGAAGGCCTCGACGGAACGCCCGTGGGCCGGAGGAAAGCCGGTCGACGCCTCGGGCGGCGGGTGGACACCGGCCGGGCCAAGCGCGCTCCCCTACGCGCCGGGATATCCGGAGCCGCACGCCTACACCACGGCCGAGGTCCGCGGCGTCATCGACGCGTTCGCGGCTGCGGCGGCCCGGGCCGCGCGCGTGGGGTTCCGCGCCGTTGAGGTCCATGCAGCGCACGGCTACCTCGTCCACGAATTCCTCTCGCCCCTGACCAACCAGCGCACGGACGAGTACGGCGGCGACTTCGACGGCCGCACGCGCCTCGCCATCGACGTTACGCGCGCCGTCCGCGAATCGTTCCCGCGCGAGTTGCCGGTGATCGTGCGCATCTCCGCGAGCGAGTACGTGGAGGGCGGCTGGGACCTCGACGACTCGGTGGAACTTGCATGCCGGCTGAAGGCGCTGGGTGTCGACCTGATCGACTGCTCCTCAGGCGGGAACCTGCCGCAGCAGCAGGTACGCGCGTATCCCGGTTACCAGGTGCCGTTCGCACGAGCGATCCGGGAGCGTGCCGGCGTCGCCACCGGCGCGGTCGGCCTCATCACCGCGCCCGAACAGGCCGAAGCGATCGTCGCGAGCGGCGAGGCGGACGTGGTGCTGATGGGCCGCGAACTGCTGCGCGACCCGTACTGGCCGCTGCACGCCGCCCGCACCCTCCGCGCCGAGGTCGAGTGGCCGAAGCAGTACCTGCGGGCGAAGCCGTAGCAACCGTGGAGACAGAGACGCCCTGCTCGGCAGGGCGTCTCTGCCGAACCCGTGGCGGCAGGTGTCAGGCGAGCAGCTCCGCCGCCGCGATGTTGTTCTCCCGCAGCACGTCCGCCGCGTAGGTGATCTTCCCTGTGTTCTTCGAGGCGTCCCCATGCACGAGGAACAGACAGGCTTCCGCCATGTGTTCGATCGGCGTCTCGCGGTCCTTCGTCGTCTCCGAAACGAGCTTGTGGTAGACGGTGCCCGGCGTGGCGACGAGGCCCGGCGAGATCACGTTCACGGCGATGCCGTCGCGGTAGACCTCGGATGCGAGGCCGGTCGTGAACCGCTCGAGCGCCGCCTTGCACATGCCATAGACCGTGCCGCCGCCGCCCTCGCCGCGACCGGAGTCCGCCTTCGGGTGAAGCGCGGCGTGCGACGAGATGTTGAGGATCCGGCCGGAGCGGCGCTCCTTCATCCCCGGCAGCACCAGTTGCGACAGGTGTAGCGGCGCGTAGACCTGCACCTCCTGCATCAGCTTGAAGCGCCGCTCCGGGAAGTCCACGATCGGGATGAAGAACGTGACCGCGGCGTTGTTCACGAGGATGTCGACCGGGCCGAATGCCTTCGTCGCCTCTTCAATGAGGCGGACGCGGTCCGCCGCGACCGCCAGGTCGCTGCGCACGGCGAGCGCCTCGCCGCCGGCGTCCTTGATGCGCTTGACGACGCCGTTGATGCTGCCCTCCAGCATGTGGTCGCCCTCGTTCTCCGTGCGCGCGGAGACGACGACCTTCGCGCCCTCCTGGGCGTAGCGGTAGGCGATCGCCGCGCCGATGCCGCGCGACGACCCTGTGATGACGGCGACCTTGCCCGCGAGCACGCCATTCTTGTTCACCGTTGCTGCCATCTGTCAGTCCCCCTTCGCCCGGATGTCCCGGCCCTGCGAGGGTGTACCACTCCGCCCGGCCGTACGCGAGGGCTCCACGGGCGTTATCGGAACCGCAGGAGCGAGAACAGATTATTGCTGTCGTCCGTCCACAGGATCGACTTCCGCCCGTCCCATTGTCCCGTGGCAGCGGCAACCGGTCCGCGATCAAGGAAAGCGCGAGGCGCGAGGATTACCCAGTCGCTCTGGAGATAACCCTGATAGGTGTCGGGGAAGCCCTGCACCCAGGCGAACTCCAGACCGTGCGCCGCGCCCGCGCCCAGCAGCACGGGCCGGAGGTCGACGTGCCGGTTGGAGATATTCGTGGCGATCACGCCCTCCGGAGCCAGGTGCTGGCGATAGATGTCGAACGCCTGATCGGTCAGCAGATGGACGGGGATCGCGTCGCTGGAGAACGCATCGAGGAGCAACACGTCGAACTGCCTCGAACCCGCCTCGAGTTGTCGTTCGAGGACGAGCCGCGCGTCGCCGAGATGCACCTCGACCTGCGCCCCACGGGCTCGGGCGTCAGCGAGGAAGGTAAAGGGCGACTCCGCAAGGTCGAGGACCATCGAGTTGATCTCGTAGATCTCCATCGTGTCGCCGGGCTGCGCATACGCGGCGAGCATCCCCGCCCCGAGGCCGACGACGCCGATCCGCATCGGGCGGTTGAGGTCGGCACGACGCTCCGTGAGCGCGACCCCCGCTCCGCTGGACGGACCGTAGTAGCCGGTCTTCGCCGCACGCCGATCCGGCGCGGTGAACTGGTAGCCATGCAGGATGCGGCCGTGCTCCATCACCAGCAGTTCCTGCTGCGGGTCACCCGGGTTCCCCTTGTAGATGCGCACCGAGCCATAGAAGCTGCGCCCCATCGACTCGATCCCCTGGTAGCGCCGCTCCACCTGTCGCCAGAGCGCGAGCGACAGCACGACGACCCCTGCCAGTGCGGCGACACCAAGCGCCGCACGCAACCCTAGCACCGGGGGGACGAGATAGAGCGCCGAGCCCCGCCCGACGCGGCGACGGCGCCACTCGTCGAGGAAACGTGCGCACAGCACGAGCACCGCCGTGCCGGCGAGCGCCAGGTGGTACTCCCAGTACCCGTCGAAGACACGCGGGGCGATGAGCGCGACGAACACGCCACCCAGTGCGCCGCCGGTGGAGATCAGCAGGTAGTAGGCCGTGAGGTGTCGCGCGGCCGGGCGCACTCGCGTGAGTTCTCCGTGCAGCGCCATACAGCCGAAGAACAGCAGGAAGCAGTAGATCGCCAGCTGCACGAGAATCTCGATGACCGTCCGGTCGAGCACCCACCACCCCATCCCGAGCGCCACCGCCAGCCCGAGGCCATACGTCTGTGGCTCGTACCAGCGGTCGCCGCTGAAGCAGAGGATGAAGGTCACGAGGTAAATCGAGAGCGGCAGCACCCAGAGCAGCGGGATCGCGGCCACGTCCTGCGTGATCTGCGTGGTCACCGCCAGCAGCAACACCACCGCACACGCCGGCAGCGCCGCCCACAGCACGACATTCACGACGCCGACCGGAACCGCCCCGGCGTCGGGTTCGTCGCTGTCCTCCACCGCCGGGACGGCAGGCATGCTGCGGGACCGCCAGGCGAGGATGCCGCACAGCGCGGCGAAAACGGTAAAGCCGACAGACCAGACCCACGCCTGGCCCTGGAGTCCGAGGACGCGCTCAATGAGGATCGGATAGGCGAGCAGTCCGAGCAGCGAGCCCGCGTTGGAAAGCGCGTAGAGGACGTACGGGTTCCGGCCGGGGTGCGCGCGGGCAAACCACTGCTGCACCAGGGGGCCGGTCGTCGAGAGCAGCAGGTACGGCGCGCCGACGGTCGCCGCCAGCAGCATGACGATCCTCAGCGTGGGGTCGGCATCGGCGTCCGGCTGCCACCCCTTGTCCGGGATGATCGGGAGGACGGCAAGCGCCGCGATGAGCAGGATGAGGTGGATGCCGCCTTGCCGCTTCGGCCCGAGCCGAGAGGCGAGCAGGTGGGCGTATGCGTACCCACCGAGCAGACCCACCTGGAAGAAGAGCTGCGTCGCGGTCCATACGGCGGAGCCGCCCCCGAACCACGGCAGGATGAATTTCGCGATGATCGGCTGGACCTGGAAGACGAGGAACGCACTCAGGAAGATCGTGGCCGCATACGGAGCGGCCACGGCGCGACCGCCAGTAAGCCTGAGACCCGCCATGATGCCCTCGCTCCCACTCCCCTGACGGGAGCCTAGCAGGGAGCGCGGGCGACGCGGGCGACGCCGCTACCCGTGGTGCTTCGAGCGTTCGTTCTGGCTGAGGATCACCTTGCGCAGCCGCACCGCCTTCGGCGTGACCTCGAGACACTCATCGTCGCGGATGAATTCCAGCGACTGCTCCAGCGACAACTGCGTGTGCGGGATCAGCTTCTCCGTGAAGTCGGAGTTCGACGACCGCATGTTGGTCAGCTTCTTCTCACGCGTGACGTTCACGTCCATGTCGTCAGCGCGCGAGTTCTCGCCCACAATCATGCCTTCGTATACGTCCGTCCCGGCCGGGATGAACATCGCGCCGCGTTCCTGCAACGAGAGCAGGGCATACGCGGTCGAGGGGCCCTGGCGGTCGGCGATCATGCTGCCCGACGGCCGCGTGCGCACCTCGCCGTGCCATGGCTCATAGCCATGGAAGAGGTGGTTGAGGAGTCCAGAGCCGCGCGTCTCCGTCAGGAACTCCGTGTGGAAGCCGATCAGCCCGCGCGCAGGCACGATCGATGTCACCCGCACGCGCCCCGAGCCATGGTTCACCAGCTGCTCGATGCGGCCCTTGCGGAGCGCCATCAACTGCGTGACGACGCCGAGGTACTCCTCGGGGACATCCACGGTCAGGCGTTCCATCGGCTCGTGCAGCTTGCCATCGATCGTCTTCGTCACGACCTGGGGCTTCCCCACGGTCAGTTCGAAGCCCTCGCGCCGCATCGTCTCGATCAGGACCGCGAGTTGCAGTTCACCACGGCCCTGGACGATCCATGAGTCCGGGCGGTCGGCGGGGAGGACGCGGATCGAGACGTTGCCGAGGATCTCGGCGTCCAGTCGCGCCTTGATCATGCGCGCGGTCATCTTCGTGCCATCGCGGCCGGCGAGCGGCGAGGTGTTCGCGCCGATGATCATCGACAGCGTGGGCTCGTCCACGCGGAAGACGGGCAGCGGGCGCGGGTCGTTCGGGTCAGTCAGCGTCTCGCCGATCGTGACGTCCGCGAGGCCGGCGACGGCGATCACCTCGCCCGGGCCGGCCTCTTCGGTTGTCACCCGCTCGAGGCCTTCCGTCACGGTGAGCTCGGCGATGCGGACGTTCTCTCGCGAGCCGTCCACCTTGCACCACGCCACCATCTGGCCGCGCTTGATCGTGCCCTGCCGCACACGGCACAGCGCGAGGCGGCCGAGGTATGGCGAAGCATCGAGGTTCGTTACCAGCGCCTGGAGCGGATGGCCTTCCTCATAGGAGGGTGCCGGGATGTGCGAGCGCAGGACGGCAAACAGTGGCTCAAGGTCCGTGCCGGGTTGTGCCAGGTCGAGCGTGGCCGTGCCCGCGCGCGCGGAGCAGTAGACGATGGGAAAGTCGATCTGGTCCTCGGTCGCATCAAGGTCGAGGAAGAGCTCGTAGACCTCGTCGACGACCTCTTTGATACGGGCGTCCGCGCGGTCGATCTTGTTAATGACGAGGACGATCGGTAGCCGGCGTGCCAGCGCCTTGGCGAGGACGAACCGCGTCTGCGGCAGCGGGCCCTCGGAGGCATCGACCAGGAGGAGGGCGCCGTCCACCATCTGGAGGCCGCGCTCAACCTCACCGCCGAAGTCGGCGTGGCCGGGGGTGTCGATGATGTTGATCTTGATGCTGCCGTGCCGGACGGCGGTGTTCTTCGCGAGGATGGTGATCCCCTTCTCGCGCTCCAGGTCGGTCGAGTCCATCACCCGGTCGACGAGTTCCTGGTGCGCGCTGAAGGTGCCCGACTGGCGCAACATGGCGTCCACGAGCGTGGTCTTGCCGTGGTCGACGTGGGCGATGATCGCCACGTTCCGCAAATCGTCACGCTGAGGCATCGCACGCACCGCCATCGAGGGTTGTCCGCAGGGGAAGACAATTCACGCTACGGGCGGGACGGCTGGGGAGCAATGCAGGCCCGCTGAGAACGGGTGTACCGGATACGCTCCGCGTCCCAGCCAGAGGAGCCCCACATGCCCGTCCCCGCCCACGCCCCCCTCGACGTCATGGAGGCGCTGCACTCCACGCCGTCCCGCCGCTACCTGAAGGCCGACCCGATTCCGGACGACGTCCTGCGGGCGATCCTCGACGCCGCCATTCGAGGGCCCACGCCGGGGAACGCACAGAATTGGGGCTGGGTGGTGGTCACCGACCCGGGCGTGAAACACCAGATCGCGGAGTGGTACCGCGAGGGCTGGCAGCGCGCCTACGGCTCCCGACGGGACGCGGTCATGGCCGCCGGCCCGGACGCGGGCGGGCTGGGGCGGCGGAACTTCCTCTCCGCCGAACATCTCGCGATGCACCTCGAAGAAGCGCCGGTGTGGGTGATCCCCGTGCTGGGCGGCGCGGCGAAGTCGCAGAATCCGCGCGCCGGCTCCGCGGTCTACGGCGCCGTGCAGCAGTTGATCCTCGCCGCGCGCGCCTTCGGCATCGGCGCGACGCTGACGTCGCTCTACGCCGGACATGAGGACGACGTGAAACGTCTGCTGGGAATCCCCGCTGACGCGTTGACGATGGCGCTCATCCCGCTCGGATACCCGGCGCAGGGCCGCTGGGCGGAGCCGAAGCGACGCGGCATCGGGGAGGTCGTCCACTGGGGGCGCTGGGGCGAGCACAGGGCGTAGGATCGGACAATGCCGAAGCGCTTCACCCTGTTCGCTGCCCTCGCCGTTGTCGCGGTGGCGCTCGTGGCGTGTGACTCAGAGCCGGAAGAGGCGCCGCCGGCCTCTCCCAGTGTGGCAGCGACGAGTGAGACATCTCCGACGGCCTCACCTACGGCCCAGCCGCCGGCGATTCCACCCACCGAGGTGATCCGCTACGTCACTGCGAAACCGGACCCGAGTACGGCGCAGGACGGTTCCTGCTTCGCCCGCTCCGCCGCTCTGTCGTGGCGCGAGGACACCTACCGCTGCACCGTGGGGAATTCGATCCATGACCCGTGTTTCGCGCTGCCGGACGGCGCGCTCGTCTGCGGCGCCAACCCGACGAGGGCGGAGGCGAAGCCGTTCCTCTTGCGCGTCAGCGCGCCGCTGCCGGCGCAGCCACTGAACGCTGCCCAGATCGAAGCCGGGAAGAAGAACGGCTGGCTCGTGAAACTGCCGGACGGCACCGTCTGCGGCTTCCTCACCGGCGCGACCGCCGGATTCGACGGCAAGCGCATCAACTACGGCTGCACCGATGGCACCTCCATCCTCGGCGACCTGAATCCGGGGACAACCTGGACGGCGCGGTTCGTCACCGGGTCGGTCGGGCCGAGCGGTTTCACACCGAAGACCGACGAGATGAAGCCGCTCGCGACCGTCTATCAGTAGCCCGTCGGAGTCCAGAACCCGCCCGCACGCCTATCATCGAGGTACCACCATCGACGAAAGGGCCTGGATCTGCGGCTGACGCTCGCCCTAACCACGGTCGCTGGCGCCGCGCTCGCCCTCGGTTGCACACGGGCCGATTGGCCTCCCGGCGGCGCGCCCACGCCGGCCTCGACGTCCACGCCCACGCTCGCGCCCGCATCACCGACACTCGCCGCCAGCCCGAGTCCGCCCACAACCGTCTCGCCGGTGGCATCCCCCACGGTCGCCGTGCGTGCGCCTGCCTCGGCTGCGGCGTCGCCGAGCGGGGCGGTCGAGATCGAGCGCGGGACCTCATCGCGGCCCGAGGTAGCCCTCACCTTCGACTGCGGCTGGCGGGCGGAGGCGACCGCCGACATTCTGCGGATCCTCGAAGAGGAGGATGTGCCGACCACCTGGTTCATGATGGGGATCTGGGCGGAAGCCCACCCCGACCTGACCAAGCGGATCGCAGCGAAGCACGAACTCGCGACGCACTCCTGGGATCACCCGGACTACCGCGACCTGACCGACGCGCAGATCGCCGCTGACCTGAAACGCACCGATGACTATTTCCGCACCTTCAGCGGGCGCAGCTCAGCGCCGATCTGGCGTGCGCCATCGGCCGCCCGCGACCAGCGCGTCCTCGACGCGGCCGCGCGCGCCGGGTTCCCGCTCCACGTCTTCTGGACAATCGGCCCGACCGCAGCCGGGTTCGCCAGCGGGGACTCCCTCGATTGGATGGAACTGCCTGCGGCCACGGTGCGGACGAACCTCCTGCGCGCGATCGGCCTCGGGCCGGGCGCGATCCTCGTCGTCCACTGCGACGCCGAGGCAACACGAGACGTGCTGCGCGAGATGGTCCGGGAGTACCGGAAGGCCGGACTCCAGTTCGTGACGGTCTCCCAGCTCCTGCGCCCCTAGCCTCGGAGGCGGACGGTCATCGACCGGTGTCCAGGCCCAGCAAGGCCGGACGCCCTTCGTTACCAATCCTTCACTCGCCAGCACTCCGCATTCACCCGAACGACCTCCGGATCCGTCGAGTGCCACCCGTAACTTCTGTCCATCGAGGCATGGAGGCACGCGATGACGATGCAACTGGTCGAGCGGTTCGCGGGTGTGGCGGCAACGGTCCAGGTGACCGCCGGGCCATTCCAGTCGTTCACGCAGATCGCCGAGTTCCAGAAGTCAGTCCTGCGGCTGCACGGCGTCGCCGGCGCCAGCATCCGGAACGCCCGGCGAGGCGTCCTCGTGCTGGAGGTCGACTACGACGGCATCGTCCCGCTGCACATCCGGCTCCACGACCTGCGCGACGTCCGCTGGACGCCCGTCCAGGTCTCCGAAGATGCCGTGGAGATCGCGGTCGCGTAGGCGGCGTGCCCGATCCCCGGTACGGGAGCCCTCGCAGGCGGAGCGGGGGCTTCCTCTGTTTCTGAGGCCCTACGCTCCATGCATGAACGACGACCTCCCCCCACGCGCCATCGAGTGGGTACGCGCCACCGTGCCGGGTGCGCGCAGCGTGCGCGGCCTCGGACGGTTCGTGGGAGCGACGACGTCAACGCCTCATGCGATCGAGGTCGAGCGGGACGGCGCTCCGTCGCTCGCGCTCGTGCTGCGGCGGTACACGGACGCACAGGTGCGCGCGGAGGAGCCGCAGTACCCGCATACTGAGGCCGCCGCGCTCCGGACACTCGATGGTGCGCCGGGCGTCGTCGCTCCGCGCCTTGTTGCGGTCGATGAGACCGGTGTCGCGTGCGACGTGCCGGCGGTGCTGATGACACGCCTGGACGGGAGCCCCACCCTCACACCACCGGACGTCGGCGTGTGGGTGCGTGGGCTGGCGCAGGCGCTGGTGGCTGTCCACCGCCTCGATGGAGCGGTGATCGAGGGCGTGTACGAACGCTGGCACGACCCGCAGGCGTTGCAGCCGCCCCGCTGGTCGCGGCAAAGAGCCGCGTGGGCACGGCTGATCGAGGCGTCACGCCACAGTGAACCGACAGGGGAGGTAGTGCTGCTGCACCGCGACTACCACCCGGGCAACGTCCTGTGGAAGGGTGGTGTGGTCAGCGGGATCGTGGACTGGCCCAACGCCTGCCGGGGAGTAGCGGGACTCGACGCGGGCCACTGCCGTCGCGACATCGCCACCACGCACGGGGCCGAGGCGGCAGAATCGTTTCTCGCGGCGTACGGGGAGGCCTCGGGGCGCGCGCCGGACGCATTGTGCGATGCGCTCACCCTGCTCGACAGCAACGCCGGAGAGGACGGCACCAGCATCCTCGGCGCATACCACGCCTACGGGTGCACCGACCTCACACTCGACGTCATGCGCGCGCGCCTGGACGAGTACGCGACCCTGATCGCGGGCCGTCTCTAGCGGCGCGATCCCTGCGACTGTCCCATCGCGGCAGCATCCTCAATCAGCATCCGCAGGCGGGCCTCGCTCACGGGGCCCTCGATGCGTCCCACGAAGGAGCCGTCCGCGGCGAAGATCAGCGTGGTGGGGAGCACCGTGACGTTGTGGAGGCGCGCGAACGTGCCGTCGTCCACGGCATGCGGGTAGTCCAACCCGTGCTCCCGTGCGAAGGCGCGCGCCGGCTCGGGCTGATCGAGCCGCACGACGCCATAGAACGCGGCTGCTGAGGGCTCGCGCGCCAGGCGCTGGAACACGGGCGCCTCCTCGCGACACGGCCCGCACCACGACGCCCAGACGTTCACGACGACGACGCGGCCGGTGAACGCTTCCTGCGTGATGCGGTCGCCCTGTAGCCCGGGGAGGTCAAACGGCCGCGCAGCCTCCGCGGTCGCGGGCGACGCCGTGCCACCGCGCGCGACGAGCCCCACCACGACCAGCAGCGGCATCAGCATGAGCAGCGTGCCCCCGAGCGTGAACGCGAAGATCCGGCGCAGCGATCCGGAGGATGGAGCGGCCCCGGCAACCTCATCGAGGGGAGGAGCGGCGGGTGCGGGTTCGTCCACAGGGCCTCCCGCGAGCAGGGTACTGCGGGCTATTCGTTCCCGGCGGGGCCGGGCGGAACGTTACGAGGGAACGTGGAACCTGGCCCGGTGCCGGTAGGCGGCGGAGGCGTCGGCGTGGCGACCGGCGTCGCCGGTACGGGTGCGGGCGTAGGCGTCGAGGGCGTCGCGGGTGGCGTGGCGGACCCGCCCGCAGAGCAGAGCAGGATGACCGGCAGTTCGGGCAGCGGGCCGGTCCCGATCTGCGCATTCCAGGCTTCGTTGACGAACGACGGCGCTCCAGCGATGTAGCCGATGAGCCCGCCACCCCGACTCACCCACACCGAGCGAACGCTGCACCATCGTCCCTGGGCCACGCTCACCAGGACGTCGACAGGTCCGCCGGTCCAGACAACGAGGGAAACACCGCCGGACGAGGAGACCGTGCCGTTGATCGTCCCGGTCGTCGCAACCGGCGGCGCCGTCGGGACGGGCGTGGTGGCTGGCGTAGAGACCGCTGTCCCGGCGACGAGGTAGATGCCGGCCGCCCAGCCAGTCTGTCCACCCGCGCTGATCCGCTCCCAGCGGATCCCGTCCGCGTCCTGCGTCTCACCCAGCGCAAAGACCTGCGACCTGTCGGGAAGGCAGGAGATGAGCGCCCCGGTGAGACCCGGCGTCGTGCGCATCCGGAGGCAGTCGCCGTCCGCACGGACAATGTGCGGACCGGTCGCCGCGTCCGCCGATGCCGGAAGGAGGGCGACCAGCAGGACGGCCAGCGCGGCGAGCGCGGCCCACGTCCGCGTGCGCCACGACCGGGTGTGCGGGCCCGCCTGCGCGTGCGCGCCTTCATGGTTCATCGATCGAGGATACCTGCCGCCCTCCGGCGCGACGAGTGCGTTACGCTCGCGGGGCACACACAGGCGGGCGAGGAGGGCACCATGGCGGGACAGGCTCATGCCGATCTAACGGCCGCGGTGGACGCGGCGTTCTCCGCCGCGCGTGCCGCGCTCGAACGACTCGTGCGGATCCCTTCGATCGGCGCGGAAGGCGCGGACACGCCGCCGATGCGTGCGGCCGCGGAGGCTGTCGCCGCGCTGCTCGCGGACGCGGGCCTCGAAGGCGTTCGGCTCCTCGATGTGCCGGGCGCCGCGCCCGCAGTGTACGCGGAGCACGCCGGGCCAGCCGGCGCGCCCACCGTTCTGCTGTATGCGCACTACGACGTACAGCCAGTGGGCGACCGTTTGCAGTGGAGCACCGAACCCTTTGAACCCGTCGAGCGTGCGGGACGCCTCTACGGACGCGGTGCGTCCGACGACAAGGCCGGGATCGCGACGCACCTGGCGGCGTTGCAGGCGCTCTCCGCCTGCGGGCCACTCCCCGTGACTGTCCGCATCTTCTTCGAGGGCGAGGAGGAGCAGGGATCGCCGCACATGTCCGCCTTCATCGAACGGTACGGTCCGCTCCTGCGCGCGGACGTCATCGTCGTCGCAGACTCGGAGCACTGGCGCGCCGGAGAGCCAGCCCTCACCACCTCGCTGCGCGGGCTCGTCGATTGCGAGGTAGAGGTGCGCACGGCGCGCGCCGCCGTCCACAGCGGCCAGTTCGGTGGCGCGGTCCCGGACGCGCTCTCGGCGCTCGCCCGGCTCCTCGCCACCCTGCACGACCATGACGGGCGTGTCGCCATCGCCGGCCTCGTCAGCGCAGGGGTCGCGCCGGTGGACGAGGACGAGGCGTATCTGCGTGAAGCCGCCGGGATGCTGGGGGACACGCAGTTCATCGGCGAAGGGCCGCTCAGCGCGCGTCTCTGGCTCCAGCCCGCCGTCTCCGTGCTGGCCATCGACGCGCCACGGATCAGCGAGGCGGTGAACGCACTCGTGCCGGTGGCGCGCGCGAAGGTCAGCGTCCGGCTCGCGCCGGGCCAGGACCCAGCGGCCGCGATGGACGCTCTGGTCGCCCACATCGAGTCGCACGCGGCCTGGGGCTCTCAGGTGACGGTCACGCGTGGGTCGATGGCCTCCCCGTTCCGGCTCGACACTTCGGGGGCAGCATTCGAGGCGTTCCGCACCGGACTGACGGAGGCGTGGGGCCTCGCCCCCGTGGAGATCGGCGTCGGCGGCTCGATCCCGCTCGTCGCGGCGCTTGCAGCGGCGCAGCCGGACGCGGCGATCTTGCTCACCGGCGTGGGTGAGCCACAGAGCCGGATCCACGGCCCGGATGAAAGCCAGGACCTCGAAGAGTTGCGACGCGGCGCGCTCGCCGAGGCAATCGCCCTTCGGTTGATCGGCCGGCTCTAGCCCGCGGCGGCCGCCCCGGTGGAGGGCTGTTCCTCAAGGCGACTCTTTGGCTGCCTCGCGAGCGAGACCAGCACCACGGCAACGAGCGCGAGCGCGGCGACCGCGAAGAATGCACCGTCGTAGTTCCCCACCCTGTCGAAGTAGAACGACGTCAGGAACGGCGAACTCGCACCAATGATGAGTGAGAACGGCAGCCCTGCACTCCGGACCGCGCCCAGATAACGCCGGCCGAAGTAGGAGGCCCAGACAACCTCCTGTAGCGGGATCAGCCCACCCCAACCGAGGCCCAGCAGGAAGAACCCGCCGACCACCGCGAGGTCAGCGTGGTTGCGCACGGCGAACACGATGACGACGAGGGCGACCGCGTTGAGCACGAACCCGATGATCGAGAGGCGCTGCGCGTCCGCACGGTCGATCATCCAGCCCCACGCGGGCTTCGAGAGCAGCGACGGCACCGAAGTGAGCAGAATCATGCCCGCCCCGACCTTCCGGCTGTACCCGGCGTCCTCCATAAACGGCACCGTCTGTACCAGCATCACGCCGATCGACAGCGCGCCGAAGCCGAATCCAAACACGATGAGGTAGAACGCGGGAGACCGCAGTGCCTGCTGGCGCGTCATCGAGAGGGCGAAGTCCGCGGCCGCGGCGCGGCCGCCACCAGCAGCGATCTGCTCGGGCGTCTTCCCGTCCGGGTGCAGCCCGTAGTCCTCCGGCGCGCGCCGCATCGCGAAGGAGAGCGGGAAGATCACCGCGAGCACGCCGACGGCCAGCACGTGCCAGGCCGTCCGCCAGCCGACCGCGTCCACCAGCGTCGCGGAAAGCGGCGTCAACGCCACACCGGCGTACGAGACCCCCATCGCCGCGAACGAGGCGACACGACCACGCTTCTCGACGAACCACTTCGAGAGCGTCACGTTGACAACCAGATTGCCGATCATCGCGGCCCCGGTGGTGACCACCAGCCCGTTCAGCATCCACCACTGCCAGAGCTCCTGCACGTATCCGCACAGGAAGGTCGCGCCCGCGAGGACGAAGACGCCCACGCGCATCAACTTCGCGCCGCCGTGACTGTCGACGTATCCACCGATGAAGAACCCGGTGAACGCCATGATGAACTGGCCGATGCTGCGCGCCAGCACGAACTCCGACCGCGACCAGTCCAGTTCCTCCGTCATCGGCCGGGTGAACGAACCGATCATGTAGTTCTGCGAGCCGACCGAGATGAAGTGCGCCAGGAACCCGACTGCGACAAGCCAGTATCCGTAGTAGTTGTTGCGGGCCTTCGCCCTCCACCGGCGGCCGTCCGAGTCAGGTCGGCTCAACCAGAACAGGCCACCTGCGATGCCCGCCAGCGCGAAGCCATAGACACCGACTCGATAGAGCCAATCGACGAACTCGGTCACTGGAGCCTCCAGCCGTGGGGGCGGGGTCCGCGGCCAGTCGCTCGCGGCCTCAAGCGCGGCGCAGCATACGCCGCCTGCCTCCGGGATCGCTCCCGACGTGCCTCCTCGACGGCTCCAGCGAGCGTGAGTAGGATCGCGGTGCGCGCCGGAGGAGGCGATCTATGGCGTTTGTTATCACCGAGACCTGTATCGGCACCCAGGATCAGGCGTGCGTCTCCGTCTGCCCGGTGGACTGCATCCAGTTCGAGCCTGGCACGGACGCCATGCTCTACATCAACCCCGCGGACTGCATCGACTGTGGCGCCTGCCAGCCAGCCTGCCCGGTGAACGCGATCTTCCCGGAGTCGAGCGTCCCCGCCGACCAGCGGAAGTTCATCGAGATCAACGCCCTCTGGTACTCCGATCGCGCCGCCGCCCGCGCGCGCGTCGGCAACGCGCCAGTCACGGCGACCGTCGCGAAGAAGGATCCCGCCGCGGCCGCCGCGAAAGCCGCTGAAGCCGAGGTCTCGACGGGGTACATCCCGCCGGAGTTGCGCCCCCGCACCGATGGCTTCAAGTGGGGTGAGAACGGCGTCGAAGGCAAGTGCGCCATCTGCGGGACATACGTCATCAAGGGCGGTGTGAAGTTCCGCGAGAAGTCGGTGCTCTGCGCTGAGTGCGCTGAGGACGTCGCCCGCCAGGCGAAAGCCGCCAACCCGTACGGAGCAAGCGCCGGCCGCCGGTAGACCGCCCTTCAGTTGATCGCAGGAGAGGCCCGCTGGGGCGGGCCTCTCCTGTTCCGCGCCGCTGACCCATCCGCCTCAACGCCCACAACCTTGACGTGAACGACAGAGTGCGCCAGAGTATGTCACCGAGTGGTTCGAAGGCAGGCCATGGCGGTCGAAGTTTTCGCGCAGACTGCGCTATGGGACTGTCCGTGACCTCGCTCGCCGTAGCGTTCGCTCTCTTCGCGAAGTCCGTCCGAACGCTCTGACCACCCTCGGACCTGCCCCTCCCAACCGCCTGCGCTCCCCTCAAGCGCGGGCGGTCTCGTGTCCGGCTATGGTCCGAGTCCGGCCAACCCTAGGAGGAACCCCCGCGTCGCCTGATCCGCCGACGCATCCAGCAGCCCGTGCTGGCCGCGCGGTACAACCACCAGGCGCGATGTTGCGCCGGCGACGCGGAGCGCCTCATCGAGCACCCGAGCCTGCTCCAGCGGCACGACACGGTCCCCGTCACCGTGAAGCAGAAGGAACGGCGGCGCCCCACGATGCGCGTAGGTCACGGGACTGGCGCCACGACCTCGCTCGCCGCAGAGCAGAAACGAGCATCCCAACGCCTGGAACTCAACAGAGACCTCACAGCCCGCACATTCCCCCGCTAGACGAGGAAGGTCGCTGGGCCCGGCGTACACGACGACTCCACCGACTGCGCTCGACTGGCCAGGGTTGCCCCCCACGTCACCCTCGAGAGACGCGTCACCTGAGGTGAGCGCCGCGAGCGACGCGAGGTGACCGCCCGCGGAGAACCCGACCAGATACAGGCGCGATGGATCCAGGTCGTACTCGGAAGCATGGGCACGCAGCCAGCGCACGGCCCCCTTCACGTCATGTAGATGCGCCGGATACGACTTGAGCCCGGTCAACCGGTAGTTCACGGATGCGATGGCGAAGCCACGGTCGCGCAATCCCAGTAGCACAGCTGGGACCGGCGTCTTATCCCCTGCTACCCACGATCCGCCGTGCAACCAGACGGCCACCGGCGCAAGCGCAGCTCGCGGGGGAAGGTAGAGGTCGAGAGTCCGCGCCCCATCCGCGTACGCCAGATCGCGGTGCGAAGCGATCGCGCCAGGCTGCGGGGTGGGCGTGCGCGCCGCGGGGGGTGGGCTGCCGAGCGGCGGCGGCGTCGGTCCGGCGCATGCACTCGTCAACAGGAGGGAAAGAAGTCCGGTGGATATCGTGAGGACGAGGCGACGGCTCATCTGATCAGCGTACCGCGCCGCCCGATGCGCCCGGCGGACTACGGGTGGAGCAGCCAGTCGAGCGTGCCCATCTGGTACCCCTGCTTCCGCAGGCCATCGATGACCGCCGGAAGCGCGGGGCCATCCTGGGCGGCTGACCCCACATGGAAGATGTAGACCGCTCCCGGAGCAGCGGCACGCAGGCACCGTGCCTCGATCCCCGCTCGGGAGAGCCCGTTCCATCCCTGTGAGTCCACGGTCCACATCGCCACGATGTCGTAGCCCTGGGCCTGCACGTCCTCGATCACCGACGCATCGATGTCACCGTAGGGCGGGCGGAAATAGGGTTTCGTGCTAACGCCAGCGATCCGCTGGATCGCCTGCTCGGTCATGGCCAGTTCCCGGGCGCGCGCCTCCGACGATTTCGGGCCACGGCCGGTCGAGAAGCCGGTGAATGAGTCATGCGAGTAGGTGTGGTTGATGAAGTGATGGCCCTCCGCCACCATCCGCCTCACCAGCTCGGGGTTCGCCTCCGCCCACTGCCCGGTCATCCCGAATGACGCACGCACGCCCGCGTCACGCAGAGTGTCCAGGATCTGTTCAGCGTAGCCGCGGTCGGCGCCCGCATCGAACGTCAGGGCGACACGCGGCTCCGTGGCCGGCCCCCGATCGACCATTCGGGCACGCGCACCGGCCACGCGAACTGCCCGCGGAGTAGCGGCGGCCGCCGCGGCGCTCACGCGTGGCAGCTCCGCCAGATCCATGCTCGCGGTACGCGTCATCTCGTACGCGGCGTCCACCGCATCCGGTGTCACCGAGGGCGCTGATGCGACCGCGAGCGTGCCGATGTACGCAGTGGGCGGAGGCGTGGCCCGCGGCACTCGGGAATCCGGGACGTCACTGCCGCCCTGGCACGCAGTGGCCAGTACCCCGATCGCGAGGGCGCGCATGAGCATGATGCGCCGGGCGCTCATCTCGGCTGCTCCGCAAGGAAGCGCGAGATGCCCAGGACGACACCGCGGGCCAGTGCCTCGCGAGCAGCGTCGTCCGCGAGCAGGCGGGCATCGTCCGGGTTGCTGACGAACAGCAGTTCCGCCAGCGCGCCCGGCATTTGCGTCGCCCGGCTGGCGATTGCATCCTGACCCGCCTCGAACCCCAGTGTCGCCGGATCGCCGCCGCGACGGAGCACTTCGTCGCGCGTCGTGACGCGCGGAGGGCCGAGGACGAACAGCGGGAAGCAGACGCCCTGGAACGCGCGAAGACAGGCGTCGTCCAGCGTGCCGCGGTCGCGCACGCGATAGCCCGAGTGAGTCATTTCTGCGATCACGTTCGACTGAATGCTCTGCGCGAGCAGCCGGCTGTATGTCGAGAACGGGCGCGCGGCGTTGTAGTACGTTTCGACCCCGCTGGCGGACGGATCGTTCAGACCATTCGAGTGCAACGAGACGAACACCGCCGCGCCGGCAGCGTTCGCAAGGTCGATGCGAGCCTGCAGGTCGCGGCGCTGGGCACTGAAACCTTGCGGCTGACCCGCTCCGTCCACGCCACCCACCGCCCGCCCGGCGTCGTGGCGCGTCAACAGCACGCGGTATCCCGCCTGCGTCAGCAGCCGCTCCACGCGGCGCCCCATCTCCAGGTTCGAGTCCTTCTCGACGAGGCCGTACGCGACCGCCCCAATCTCATCGCCGCCGTGGCCGGGATCGATCACCACCAGCGCGCCGTTCCCGGGTGGGACCACCACCCGGGAGAGGTCCAGCGGCGCGGCGAAGGTGGCGACGCCGGTGTTGGGCGTCGTGGGGGGAGCGATGGCAATGACGGCGACGGTCGGAATCGCGGACGGGCTGGCCGCGGGCGACGCTGTCAGCGCGCTGTCAGCCACCAACGCTGGGCTGAGGGAAGAAGCGGACGCGGATGGGCGCGGTGCCTGGTCGCCGGAACCGGCGATCAGCAGCACCCCCACGGCCAGGAGGGGCCACAATGCGCGTCGGGACAATCCGCCTCCACGCCAGGCCGCCGGTTCCATCAACGGCTCGACGTAATACCAGCATAGCGGACTGGGGCGGCGGATTCTGTGGGCGAAGCGGCGGCGGATTGTCTATCCTCGCAGGCGATCCCACACAGCGACCGGCGCCGGGGCGGTGGCGCAGCACATGACGCGACGAAGTACGGACTTCCGCCCACTGGCGGTGTCCTTCACGCTGGTCATTGCGGCGGTGGCAGCGATGGCGTGCGCCACCGACCGCCGTCCGGTGGTGCAGATCATGCCGGCCCCGGAAGCAGGTACCCCGGCGGACCGGCTCGAAGGCGGCTCCGGGCCGCTCGTCGCGGCGGCGCACCCCGGACACCCCCTGCCCAACTTCTGGGCCAGTGGGCCAGCGATGCTGGAGAGCGCGGCTCCCGCGCCGGCCAACTCCGCCCTTTCCGCGATCGTCATGGATGAGGCCTCGGGCGCTGTCCTCTACGAGAAGGACGCGCACCGACAACTGCCGCCGGCCAGCCTGACCAAGATCGCCACGGCGATCCTCGCCGCCGAGCACGGGGACCTCGACCGGACCGTCACCGTCGACGTGGACAGCCGCACCATGCGCGGCAGCACGGTGATGGGGCTCATCCCCGGCGACCGCTTCACGATGCGCGACCTGCTGCACGGGCTGATGATGCCGTCCGGCAACGACGCGGGCCTCGCCATCGGCCGGGCGGTAGCGGGGTCGGATGCCGCCTTCGTGGAGCAGATGAACAACCTCTCGCGCCGGCTGGGCCTGACCGACACGAGTTGGGCGAACCCGCATGGCCTGGGCGGCGAGAATCACTATACCTCGGCGTACGACCTCGCGGTCCTCTCGCGGTACTACATGTTGTTCCCCGAGCTACGTGACGTGGTCGCGAAGGGCGTTCACACAGCGGGCGGGGATCGCGCGATCCAGATGTACACATTGAACCC
>Ga0194132_10004474_pt1 | contig 23728 bp, 22 predicted proteins | sample TA2KigOf80mmetaG_FD_148612 | JGI IMG/M metagenome (GOLD analysis project Ga0194132, IMG submission 148612) | Freshwater microbial communities from Lake Tanganyika, Tanzania - TA2015054 Kigoma Offshore 80m | ecosystem: Environmental > Aquatic > Freshwater > Lake | place: Tanzania: Lake... | reverse complement strand
CCCGCGTAGAGCTTTACCACCGATACCCCGGCGGTCGCGCCGTAGAGGATGAGCAGCACCGACGGCGGAATCAGGATGCCGAGGCATCCGCCCGCAGTGATGGCGCCGGCCGAAACCTTAATATTATAACCCGCGCGCAGCATGGCCGGAAAGGCCAGCAGACCCATCAGCGTCACCACCGCGCCGACGATTCCGGTCGCGGTCGCGAAGACCGCGCAGGTGACGATGGTCGCCACCGCAAGCGAACCCGGAATGCGGTTCAACGCCAACTGCAGGCTCTTGAACAGCCGGTCGATCAGCTCCGCCCGCTCGACCAGATAACCCATGAACACGAATAGCGGAATCCCGATCAGGACTTCGTTCGTCATCACCCCATAGGTGCGCTGCACCATGAGATCGAGCACTTGCCGGTTGGCAAGGTCGGGGTTGACAGTGCGATAGGCGAACCACGCAAAGAAAACGCCCATGCCCATGAGCGTGAACGCGGTGGGAAATCCGAGCATGATCGCGACCACCACGAGGGCCAGCATCAACAGGCCGAGAACGCCCAAGTCATCGCGGCTCAGATGCGCATCCATCAAATTTCCCCACGGCGTCAAAATCAATACCGCGCCGAGGATTATCGCCATCAGCGCAAAACCGAAATGCAGCTCTTTGCGCACGATCATCGCGTCGTTTCCTTCGCGTTCGTTCCGCCAGGTATTTCGAGGTCGTTATCGGTTACGTGCGCGATTACCTTCAGCTTGTCGACGTCCACCTCCTCGACGTCCGCTTCGCGCGAGGGCCAGGCGCCCTGCTTGAGGCAGATGACGCAACGGACGATCTCGACGATGCCCTGCATCAGGAGAATGGCGCCGGCGACCGGGATGACGGTCTTGAACGGAAAGATCGGCGGGCCGTCGGCGGTGACGCTCGATCGTTCGCCGATCGCCCAGGATTCGGCCGCGTAAAAATACCCGGCGTAGGTGAGCGCGACCACGCCGGGAACGAAGAACGCGACGTAGAGCACCAAGTCGATCGTGGCTTGGGTGCGCGGCCGGAAGAAGCTGTAGAGCACGTCGCCGCGGACGTGCCCGTTCTTAGCCAATGTATAGGCCCCGGCCATCATGAAGAACGCCCCATACAGCATGTTCGAAACGTCGAACACCCAGTTGTGGGGATTGTTCAGCGCATAGCGTGAAAACACCTCCCAGGTGATGAGCAGCGCGAGCACGACGATTAGGAACGAAAACGCATGCCCAATCCACGTGCTGATCTTGTCGACGCGCAGGAGAATGTCTTGCATCGGAGAGCGGCCTCCCGCCCCGCCGCCGGCGCGCGCCGGCGGCGGGTCAGTCGGATTCAGGCCGATTTCCCCGGATCAGTCCAGCGGACCCTTGGGAAAGTAGTGGGCATAGGCCGCCCGCTGGTCGACTTGCACCGTGTTGTGCCAGTACATGACGCGCCGGGCCCAGGCTTTCTGCGATCCAATCACCTTGGCGAACAGCGGGTTTTCCGCTGAACGACGCTCGATGACCTTGTCCCAGGCCTTGAGCTGGGCATCGAGAATAACCCGCGGCGTGCGGGACACCTTGACCTTATCCACCGTCTGCACCTCGATCAGGTCCTTCGACATGCGGTGCATCGCTTTCCAATGCATGTCGGCGCTGGCGGCGTGCGCCGCGTGGGGCAGGATGCTCTTGATCTCGGCCGGCAGCGCGTCATAGCGCTTCTTGTTGAACATCACCTCGCAGAAATTGTTCGACATGTGGTAGCTCTGTTGCATGTAGAACTTGGCGACGTCGGGAAAACCCATGACCCGGTCATCGGTCGCGCTGGCGAACTCCGCCCCGTCCAGCACGCCGCGCTCGATCGACGGGACGATGTCGGCCGGCGCGAGCTGCACGGTGCTCATGCCAAGCTCCTTGAACATGTCCACCGCCAGGCCGGCGGTGCGGAACTTCAGGCCCTTGAGATCGTCGACGGTGCGGATTTCCTTCTTGAACCAGCCCATCGGTTCGCACGGCACCGGCCCGAACAGGAAGCTGACGATGTCGAGCTTGGCCGCCGCCTGGATTTCGGCATAAAGCTCCTTGCCGCCGCCGTATTCGCACCAGCCGAGCAGCTGGTTGGGGTCCATACCGAAATCCGGTCCGGCGCCGTACAACCCGAACGCCGTGTTCTTGCCGAACCAAAACCCGGGAATACCGTGAGCGCCGTCGAGCACGCCGCTGTTGGTGGCCTCGATCACCTGAAGGCCCGGCACCACCGCGCCCGCCGCCAGCATGTCGATCTTGAGCCGGCCACCGGTGAGTTCGGAGACCTTCTTGGTCCAATCGAGCGCGAACTCGTGATAGATGAACCGGGGCGGCCAAGTACTCTGGAATCGGAGAGTAATCTGGGCCTGAGCGTTCACGATCGCGGGCGCGGACATCGCGGCCACGGGCACTGCCGCGGCCGCGGCGAGAAATCGTCGGCGCGATGCGCGGGCGGCTCGTGTGTCGGTGAGAAGCTTCTTGGGATTGCGGTTAATGGTCAGGCTCATGGATCGTCTCCCTGTTTCAAGTTATGGCGTCGTTTTTTAACGTTAACGTCGACTCCCCGCGCGACGACCGGAGGCGGCCCGGACCGCGCGCGGCGAACCCGTCGGTAACCCCGCCCGCTCGAGCACGCCGTCGAGCCGCTTTTCGAGTTCCGGCGTCGCCGGCACCATCGGCAGGCGGTGCTCGTTGGCGGGCAGGACACCGAGCCGCTTCATCATGTATTTGACCTGAATCGGACTGGTGTCGTAGGACGTCGCGTCCATCAATTCATGCAGCTCGCGCGTGAGCGCGCCCGCGCCCGCCACGTCGCCGGCGGCGAAGCGGTCGTGAATTTGCGCGATTTGGCGCGGGGCGACGTTGGAGGACGTAATCATCGTCCCGCATCCGCCGATCGCCGACATGGCGAAGGCCGAGCTTTCCATGCCGCCAAAATTCCGGAAATCGGGTCCGAGCGTCGCCAGCAGCCGCGTGACCAGAGCGAGGTTGTCGTCGGTGTTCTTGAGGCCGACGAAATTGGGCGCGCGCGCGGCGATCGCCTCGATGGTCTCGGCCGTCAAGTTGACCGCCGCGCGGCCAGGAATGTGATAGATCAGGAACGGCAGCTTGGTGCGCCCCGCCAAATCGACGAAATACGCGACCAGACCGCGCTGCGGCGGTTTGACGTAGGCCGGGGTCACCGCCACGATCGCGTCCGCCCCCGCCCGCTCCGCGCGCGCCATGAGGGCGACGGTTTCGGCGTGCGATTCAGCGGGCGTGCCGGCGACGACCGGACGGCGACTCGCCGATACCTTCACCGCGATCTCGATCAGGCGCGCTTTTTCCTCGAAGGAGAGGGTCGTCGGTTCGCCGCTGGTGGCGTTCACCAGCAATCCATGGCTGCCTTCGGCGATTTGCCGCTCGATCAGCTTGGCGTAGAGCGAATCGTCAACCGCGCCGTTCCGGAACGGAGTGACCAGTGGAACGAACGCTTCTTGCAGAAAACGAACTTTGCGCGTCATGAATGCTGTCTCCTCGGTTGCCCCTCCCGAGAACGCCGAGCCCCCGCGTGAACCAGTCGCGTAAACTTAGGCGCGGGCCTCAAACCCGCCCAGACGTTTCCGAAATCGATGCTCTCGATATCGGTCCACGCCCATTCAGGTGTCGTAGCCGGCGCGGACGCTCCCCGCCGTGTTGTAGAAGACGTTCGGCTTGCGATAGATCGCAAGAATGACCGCGCCCTCGTCCGAATGGGTCTGATGGAACGAGCCGGGCTTGCGCCAGACGTATTCGCCGGCGCGCGCGATGCCGTCGTGGTCGTAGAACGACCCCTCGAGCACCCACGTCTGTTCGATCTCCGGGTGCTTATGGAACGGCAGGCTCGCGCCCGGTTCCCACTTGAGCAGGCAGGTCAGTTCGCCCTTGGCCTTGTCCTGATAGAGAACCTTGATCCGGATGCCCTTGTAGGGTGTCGGCTGCCATTCCATGTCCTGGGGCTTGACGTACGTCGAGCCTTTGGGCGTCGGCACGAGTTTCAAGGAGTTTTTGGTCTGCGGGACTTTCTTTTTTGGCGCAGCTTGGGCGGTGGTCTTGCGCTGGGCGGCGGTACGCGGCATGACGTGTTTCCCCTCTTGTCACGAGAACGCGGCTTTAGTTGTCTAATTGGTCAACAGTGTATGAGGCACCCAAACGAACCGTCAAGCCGACCAAGCCCTAATCCCCTGTTGATAATAGGGCAAATTTCCGTCCGCGCCCGACGCTCCATATCGCGCGCTTTGACAGCGAGTTTCCTATTTGTCAATCTTGGCGAGCTTGAAAAGTGACCTTGGGAGCAACCTTGGCGACGCGGCCGCTATACTCTGGCCGAAGAATCGCGCGTGAACGATCGCATGACGAAAAAAACCACCTTCGCGATCCTGGTGTACGAAGACGTGGAGCCGATCGACATCGGCGCCACCTTCGGGGTTTTTTCGATGGCCCGACGGGTGGTGCCGGAGCTCCGGATGTTCCTCGTCGCTGAACGGGCCGGCACGGTCCGTTGCGCCAACGGCCTCAAGATCGAGGCGGACTACGGCTACGACGACTGTCCCGATGCCGACGTTCTGATTGTGACCGGGGGGCCGGGTTGGTCACGGCAGGTCGACAACGCGCGAACGCTCGCGTTCGTGCGCGGCTTTGCGCCACGCGGTACGATCGCGTCCGTTTGCACCGGCGGGATGATCCTGGCGGCTACCGGCTTGCTCGACGGCCTGACGGCGACGACCAAGCGCGAGGTGATCGGCGACGAGCGCTCGCCGCTCGGATTGATGAAGTCGCGCCATCCCGGCATTGACGTGGTCGAGGCGCGATTGGTCGACAGCGGCACCATCATCACCGGCGGCGGCGTCAGCCTGGCGATCGACGCGACTTTGCACTTGATCGAACGATTCTATGGTGCAACGGTGTCGGACCAAACGGCGCGGATCATCGAGTACCGGACGGCATGGCGAGCCAACAAGGATGCGTTCAAGTCGATTATCCCGGCCCAGGAACGACGCGCTTCCTGAAATCCGCGTTCAAATCGGGGTCCGCCTGCGCGAGACACGCAAGGCGCATGCCCTGACTTTGGACCAATTCGCGGAGCGCACCGGATTCACCAAGAGCTATCTTTCGAAAATCGAGACCGGCAAGAAAGTGCCGCCGATCGCGTCGCTGGCGCGGATCGCGCAAGCCCTCGACACCGATATCGCCTACTTTTTGCAGTTAACCCACGTCCGTGCGGTCGAAGACGAAAACATCTCGTTCGTCCGCGCCATCGAGCGCCAGCCGATCGTGCGCGGCGGCACCTCGTTCGGCTACGACTACGAAACCTTAGCGCACAAGAAACGCCGCAAGCGTATGGAACCCTTTGTGCTGACGTTCCCGTCCCACATCAGTCGGGAGGTTTTTTTCGAGCACGACGGCGAGGAGTTCATCTTCGTGCTCAGCGGCCGGGTCGAGTTCACGACCGGTCAGCAAAAATTTGTTCTCGAACCTGGCGACAGCCTCTATTTCGACTCTTCCGTCCCCCATCGCGGCCGTAGCCTCGGCGACGAAGCCAAGGCCTTGGTCGTGATCTTCAAGCACGAATCCTGAGCATCGCGCGCGGCGGAATTATGATTGCCGGGCCAGGCTTTGGCCGTGGTATAACCCGTGCCGTTTCGGGCTGGCGCAAAATAACCGAGCGTTCCCTATGGCCATCCGCATCCTGGTTCTCAACGGCCCCAATCTCAATCTGCTCGGCACCCGCGAGCCCGGCATCTACGGGCGCGAGACCCTGAAGGACATCGAGGCCGCCTGCCGGCGCCGCGCCAAGGCGCTCGGCGCGACGCTGGAATTCCGCCAAAGCAACACCGAGGGCGAGCTGGTGGACTGGGTCCAGCAGGCGAAGAAAAAATTCGACGTGCTGATCGTCAACGCCGGCGCCTACACCCACACCTCGGTCGCGCTGCTCGACGCGCTGCTCGCCTGCGACCTGCCGACCATCGAGGTTCATCTCTCCAACATCCACCGGCGCGAGGCGTTCCGCGCCAATTCCTACATCTCCAAGGCCGCCGCCGGCATCGTCATGGGCCTCGGCGGCAAAGGCTACGAACTGGCGGTCGAAGCCGCCGTCCATCTCGCCTCCCCCAAACCCAAGACCCGCAAACCCGGGCGGAGAAAATCCTGATGGCCGACGACAAGAAAAAAGAACCCGCCAAGGGCGTAGCGGGCGGCATCGACGCCGACAAGGTGCGCGAGCTCAACCGCCTGCTCGCCGAAACCGGCCTCGACGAAATCGAGTACGCGGGGCCCGACTGGCGCGTGCGGGTGGTGCGCCGCGCGGCCGCGCCGGCGCCTGTCGCGCCCGCCGCCGCCCCGACCGCCCCGGCGCCGGCCGCCGCATCGGTGCCGCAGGCCGCCGAATCCATCGCCAACCATCCGGGCGTGGTCAAATCGCCCATGGTCGGCGTCGCCTATACCGCGCCCGATCCCGCGACACCGCCTTTCATCCGGGTCGGCGACCAGGTCACTGAGGGCCAGACCCTGCTGCTGATCGAGGCGATGAAGGTCTTCAACCCGATCAAGGCGCCGCGCGCGGGCAAGGTCGCCCGCATCTTCATCACCTCCGGCACGCCGGTCGAATACGGCGAGCCGCTGGTGCTGATCGAGTAGCGGCGTGGCGGTATCGGTTACATTCACGGCGTCATTCCCGCGAAAGCGGGAATCCACCTTTTCGAGAGCGTGGACCCCCGCTTGCGCGGGGGTGACGATTACGGTTGAAAGAATCGTTTTCTAGATGTTCGACAAGGTGCTGATCGCCAACCGGGGTGAAATCGCGGTCCGCATCCTGCGCGCCTGCCGCGAAATGGGCATCCGCACCGTTGCCGTCCATTCGACCGCCGACGCCGACGCGATGCACGTCCGGCTGGCCGACGAATCGATCTGCATCGGCCCGCCGCCCGCGCGCGAAAGCTATCTCAGCAAGTCGGCGATCCTGTCGGCGGCGACCATCAGCGGCGCCGACGCGATCCATCCCGGCTACGGCTTTCTCTCCGAGAACGCCGAATTCGCCGCCATGACCGAGGAACACGGTTTTACTTTCATCGGTCCTTCCCCCGAACACATTCGCCTGATGGGCGACAAGATCGCCGCTAAGCGTTCCGCGCGCGCCATCGGCCTGCCGGTGGTGCCGGGCACCGACGGCCCGGTCGGCGGCGACGACGAGGCGCTGCGCGCCGCCGAGGACATGGGCTATCCGGTTCTGATCAAGGCGGTCGCCGGCGGCGGCGGGCGCGGCATGAAGCCGGCCAAGGACAAGACCGAACTCTTGTCGGCGCTCAAGCTCACCCGCGCCGAGGCCGAGGCCGCCTTCGGCAATGCCGACGTGTACATCGAAAAATACCTGCGCCGCCCGCGCCACATCGAGGTCCAGATCCTCGCCGACCTGCACGGCAACATCGTCCACCTGGGCGAGCGCGACTGCTCGCTCCAGCGCCGCCATCAGAAGCTGATCGAGGAAGCCCTCTCGCCGGCCCTCAACGCCGACCAGCGTTCGGCCATCGGCGGGACCACCGCCGCCGCGCTGCGCGGCCTCGGCTACCGCAGCGTCGGCACGGTCGAATACCTGTTCGAGGACGGGCAATTCTATTTCATCGAGATGAACACCCGGCTTCAGGTCGAGCACCCGGTGACGGAAATGGTCTGCGGTCTCGACCTGGTGCGCGAGATGATCCGCGCCGCCGCCGGACGGCCGCTCGGCTTCACCCAGGACGACGTCCGTTTTTCCGGCCATGCCATCGAGTGCCGCATCAACGCCGAAAACCCTGACACCTTCATGCCCTCGCCCGGCCGCATCGGCGACTATCACGCGCCCGGCGGCCTGGGGGTGCGGGTGGATTCGGCGCTCTACTCGGGTTATACTGTGCCTCCCTATTACGACAGCATGGTCGCCAAACTGATCGTCTACGGCGCCAACCGCAACGAATGCCTGATGCGGTTGCGCCGGGCGCTGGAGGAATACGTGATCGACGGCATCGAGACGACCATACCGCTGCACCGGCGGGTGATCGCCGACCCGGCGTTCGTCAACGGCGCCTACGACATCCGCTGGCTGGAAGAATTCGCCGCGCGCCCTAAGGCGTGAAAGGGCGCGCGATGGTCGAACGAGCGATCCTGGTGACCGAAAAGCTGACCCCCGAGCTGCTGCTCAAGGCCTACGCCGCCGGGGTGTTCCCCATGGCGCAAAGCCGCGACGACCGGCACGTGTTCTGGGTCGACCCCAAGATGCGCGGCGTCTTGCCGCTCGACCGGTTCCACGTCCCGCGCAGCCTTCGGAAGCTTCTCAAAAAAAATCCGTTTGAGATTCGGGTCAACACCGCCTTCGACCAGGTCATCGCCAAGTGCGCGGAGGCGTGGAAGAACCGCCGCGACACCTGGATCAATTCCGAGATCGTCAAGGCCTACACTAAGCTGCACCGGATGGGTTTCGTCCATTCGATCGAGGTGTGGCTCAACGGCAAGTTGGTCGGCGGGCTTTACGGCGTCGCGTTGGGCGGCGCGTTCTTCGGCGAAAGCATGTTTTCGCGCGTGTCGGGCGCAAGCAAGGTGGCGCTGGTGTTCCTGGTCGAGCGGCTGCGGGCGGGCGGTTTCAAACTGCTCGACACGCAATTCGTGACCGATCACCTACGCCGTTTCGGCGCAATCGAAATTCCCGCCCGAAGGTACCTGGAGATTCTCGAAGACGCGCTCGGCGCCAAGGCGCGCTTCTATTTCGATCGCGCGTCGGGCGAGGTCGCGGCCGGGCTGGAAGCCCTGTTCCGGCAATCGAGGACCCAGACGTCGTAGACCGGGTGTTCGAGGGCGGACAAGGCCGGGCTCGAGGCGAACATCCAGCCGCGGAACACGCTCGCCGGCGGCTCGCCTCGGCGCACTTCCCAGATGTCGAGAAAGGCCGTGCTTTCCGGCGTTTCCTCCGGCGGGCGCTTGTCGCACACGCGGGCGATGATCTCAAGGGTGCCGAAGCGCACCACATCGCCGACCGGCGCCTCGATGGTCGAAATGCGCGCGGTCACCTTGTCGAGCCCCTGCAAGACCGCCGTGTCGTAGGTGGCGGCGCCCGCCGGCCCCGCCAAGAAAGCGGCGACAAACGCGCCAACGAACGCGGCGGCCGCGGCGTCCATGCGCGATGGTACTGTCATGCCACCCGCTCGACTTCGTCCTCGACCGCCGGCAGATCGAACCAGAACGTGCTGCCCCGTCCGGGTTCGCTATCGAATCCGATCTCTCCGCCCATGCGCAAAACGAGTTGGCGGGAGAGCGCCAGACCGACTCCGGCGCCTTCGATCTGGCCCGCTTCGCGCCCCAGGCGCTGAAAGGGTTCGAACACCTGGTCTTGTATTTCCTTCGGGATGCCGATGCCGGTGTCGGTGACCGCGATGCGAACCCGGCCATTGGCCCGGCGGGCGCATGTCACCGTCGCCGTTCCTCCGGGCCGATTGTATTTGACCGCGTTGACGAGGAGGTTGAGCAGGATTTGCCGCACCCAGAGGGGATCGCCGACGAATCGGACTTCGGTTTCCTTGGCGTCGGCGTCGTTGACGATGGCGACGCCGCGGGTCTTGGCCTCTTCGCGCACTATGTCCACGCATTGCCGGGACAGATCGACCGAGGACATGGCGATGAATGTCCGGGGCTCCCCCTGGCTTTCGAACGAGGAGAACTCGAGGATGTTGCTGAGAAGATCGAGCAGGTGCTGCCCGCTTTTGAGGACGATGCCGAGGTATTCGCGCATTTGAGCCTCGGGCATCTTGCCCATACCCAATTCGATCATCTGGGCAAAACCGAGAATGGCGTTGAGCGGCGTGCGCAACTCGTGGCTCATGGAGGCGAGGAACTTGGTTTTGGTTTCATTTGCCTGTTCGGCGACGCTGCGGGCATGCTCGATCTCGCCCAGCGCGCGGATCTGATCGGTGACGTCCTTGCGCACCATCAGGGTGCCGCCGTCGCGGGTGCAATGGTGGGTGAACTTGAGCCAGCGTTCGCTGCCGTCCGCGTCCCGGAAGGCGATCTCGATCGGCTCCAGCGCGCGGAAGAAACGGATACGCCGTTCGAGCCAGTCGCGATCCTTATCGGCATATCCGCCGCGCGCAAACAGGGTTTCTACCATTTCGACGAACGGCAGACCGACCTTGAATACATCGCGCATCATTGCCGGGTAACGCGTGAACGACTCGTTTAACAATACCAGCCGCTCGCTCGAATCGAACAAAGAAACGCTGTCGTTCATGCTTTCGAGCGCGGTCTGCAACAATTCCTGACTCGACCGAAGCTCCGTCTCCATCTGCTTGCGCGCAGTGATGTCGCTGAGCGCGAGCAGGGTGCCGCCGTCGGCGGTGCGGAAATGACGAACCAGGCGCCACACCTGTTCGCCGTCATCGGGCGTCACCGCGTATTCGGCTTCCGTCAGCGCCCGGAAGCGCCGCAGGCGCTCGCGCACCCAAGCTTCGTCCCCGACCTTGGCCGGGCCGTAATAACCGGCTTTGGCGAGCGCGCGGACAAAATTTTCGAACGTCAATCCAGGCTTGAAGATGTCCGCAATCGCCACAACTTCGGCGGCATAGCGGCGATTGAACAGCGCCAGCCGTTCGTCCTTGTCGAACAGGACGATGCCGTCGCTGATGCTCTCGATCGCATCGGCGAGCCGCTGCTGGGCGCTGGCCAATTCCGCCTCCGCCCGCTTGCGCGCGGTAATATCCGTGCGTACCAGGAATGTACCGCCGTCGCGGGTGCGATAGGGGCGCAACATCGCCCAACGCTCCTTGCCGTCGGGATTGCGCAGGCGAACCTCGACCGTTTCCAGGGCACGGAACTGGCGCAGGCGCTTGTCGATCCACTTCCGATCGCCGCCGCCGTAGACGCCTTTTTCGGTCAGGCGCGTGACGATGTCCGTGACCGACACTCCCGGCCGCACGAAATCGCGCAGCGCCGGCGAGGTGGCGGTGTACCCTTCGTTGTACATCACCAAACGCTCGTTCTTGTCGAACAGGGCGGCGCCGTCCTTGAGGCTGTCGAGCGCGGTGCGCAGCAGATCGCGGGATTGCTGAAGATCCGCGCTTCTCCGGCGAAGTTCCCAAATTCCGCCGACCACAAAAAGAACGAACATGACAAGCCCCGCGAACAGGGCTTCATCGGCCTCGAACAGCTCATGCTGTTCGAGCCACTTTTCCAGATTCTCCGCCGCGCCGAGAGCCGAAAAACCCCGTACAACACGGCGAAAATCGCGATCGCCGCTAAGGCGATTGCGATCGGCGAACTGTACAAGGAAGAGATTCGCGTTCGGATTTTGGCGCCGATGCCCATATGTGCGCGCTTTTCAACCCGCGCCTGAAACGTCGCGAGGACGGAAACGAACTCGCGTCAATTTTTGCCTTTGTCGCCGCCGGTCGCGAGAAAGATGATTTCGCCCACCTGGTCCTCGAGCGAGCGCCAATCGCGGGTCTTGCGGATCGCGCCGCCGGGCGGAATTTTCTCCGCCGCGCGGCCCGGCTCCAGGCGCACGTACTTGCCGCCGAGAATGCCCTCGCTATCGACCGCCGCGACCGTGTCGGCCGACAGCTTCACCTCCGGCGATATGGTCATCGTCACGATCGCGTCGAAGGTCTGCGGATCGAGGCGCTGGCCGGTCACGGTGCCGACCTTGATCCCGCTGATGCGCACGTCGCTGCCCTTGGCCAGACCGCCGATCTTGGCGAAATGGGCGCTGACGGCATAGCCCTGGGTCGCGCGCACCTGGGCGGTCTGCTGAAAGAAGTAAACGAAGATGCCGGCCACCATCAGCACGACCGCGCCAAGCACGGTTTCGACGAGATTGCGTCCGATCATGGCCGGGTTCCTTCCTTGGGGGTAGCCTTGGCGCGCGCGGCGCGGCCCTCGGCGATGATGAGATCGAGCAGCTCGGAAACGATCAGCGCGTCCTGGGTGTGCGTGATCGCTCCGCCCGGCTTGATGACCGCGTCGTCGCCGCCCACCAGCAGCACCACGAACTTGGAGCCGAACAGGCCGTCGGTGTGGATCGCCGCGGCCGTGTCTTCCGGCAATTTGATCCCGGAATCGAGGCGCATCGTGAGCCGGGCGCGATGATTGGCGTCCAGTTCGGCCTTGGCCACCGCGCCGACCCGGATGCCGCCGAGGCGCACCGGATCGCCTGGAAACAAACCGTCGATCCGGTTGAAGGTGGCGCTGATCTCGTATCCGGTCGCGCGGCCGGCCGCATGCGTGTGCCCGGCCTGAAAAAATCCCAGCACCAGAAGCAGCGACGACAGCGCGACCGCGCCGACCGCGATTTCCTTGGCTTCGCCGCGCATGGAGCTACGTCGGCCTCCATGATTCGTAGTCGGCGGTGGTCGCGGGATGATGTCCGTCCCGGAGTTCGTGCCCGCCGGGACGATAAGCGTCCGCGCTGCCGGTGGGATTGGGTTGATGCGGCTTTTGCCACGGCCGCGCCTCGGCCGCGGTCTGGGTGAGCGGCTGATCGACCGTGTGGTGCAGCCACGCGTGCCATTCGGCGGGAACCTTCGAGGCCTCGTTGGCGCCCTTGTAGATCACCCAACGCCGCTCGCGCCCACGCAGGCGTTGCCCGCGCGCGCGGTAATAGCGATTGCCGAATTCGTCGGCGCCGACCCGGACGCCTTTGAACAGGGTGTAGATCAGCGTGCCCAGTGTCGCCATCGTTCGCTCCTTAACTTTAACTTCCTTTACCGATAATCGTAGCTCCGCCGACCGAGTATTTCACGGCGTCACAGCCTTCGTTATCCCCGCCAAAGAGCCGCACGATCGGGTGCGAACGCGAGCGACTCCGCTTTCCTAAGGCCATTCGCGCCATGGGAATAGTTAGGAAATCCCCTCCCCGGAACGCCCGGGCCCGATTTCCCGCGCTCCCGTCAAGTTCGGATATCTATGTCAGCCCCAATAACAATTCATATGGCTATCGAACGACTCCCCAATCCCTTCGCGGCATTTCAGGCGGGGCTTCAACCCCGCCCGCTTAACCCCTTGTTAGCACTACATGTTGTAAAAATATGTCCCACAAACGCTAGATATGGATTTTCCGATTGCTCCGATAATCGCACTGGGCTAGATTTTGCCCCTCGCCATCGAAACAGCCACCGTATCTAGCACATTGTTGGTGTCGTATCGAGAGGCTGGGCGCTCGAAAGCCGGCGGATCAAAGCGGCGTCGGGAGAGGCAATAAAACGGGGGCTTGAAGTCTTCTGGGGGACTTCCCGCGAGGGATGCGCGTTCTTCCAAGACCGATCACTCCCATCACGCAACGGCGGGCCAGACCCTCGGCCAGGGGGCCCGGACCGACAAAAACATAAAGAGGGGACTATGCGTATCGCGCGTCGTTACACCAAGGAAGGCGAAACCCCCTACGGCGGGATCGAGTTCAAGGTTACCTCCAGCGAAATCCGAAATCCCGACGGCTCGGTGGTCTTCCGGCTTGAGCGCCTCGAAGCGCCGGCGCACTGGTCGGACGTCGCCTGCGACGTGCTGGCCCAGAAATATTTCCGCAAGGCCGGCGTCCCCTCCCGGCTCAAGCGCGTCGAGGAAAACGGCGTGCCGTCCTGGCTCTGGCGCCACGTCGCCGACGAGGACGCGCTGGCCGGACTGCCCAAGGACGAGCGCACGGTCGGCGAGACATCGGCCAAACAGGTGTTCGAGCGCATGGCGGGCACCTGGACCTATTGGGGCTGGAAGGGCGGCTACTTCGACGGCGAGGCGGACGCGCGCGCCTATTACGACGAAATGTGCCACATGCTCGCCGCTCAGATCGGCGCCCCCAATTCGCCGCAGTGGTTCAACACCGGCCTCCATTGGGCCTACGGCATCGACGGTCCGGCGCAGGGACATTATTACGTCGATTTCCGCACCGGCAAACTGGTCCGCTCGGCTTCGGCCTACGAACACCCGCAGCCGCACGCCTGTTTTATCCAGAGCGTCGACGACGATCTGGTGAACGAAGGCGGGATCATGGATTTGTGGGTACGGGAAGCCCGCCTGTTCAAGTACGGCTCCGGCACCGGCTCCAACTTCTCGCGCCTGCGCGGGGAAAACGAAAAGCTTTCCGGCGGCGGGCGTTCGTCCGGCCTGATGAGCTTTCTCAAGATCGGCGACCGGGCCGCCGGCGCCATCAAATCGGGCGGCACCACCCGGCGCGCCGCCAAGATGGTGGTGGTCGACGTCGATCATCCCGACATCGAGCAGTTCGTCGATTGGAAGGTGCGCGAGGAGCAGAAGGTCGCCGCCCTGGTCGCCGGCTCGCGCCTCGCCCACAAGCATCTCAACGAGATCATGGCCGCGTGCAATACCGACCCGCATCGCGCGGGCGAATCCCCGCGCGTTTTGGATGATGCGCCCCTATCGGGGCGCCCCGGCGAGGATCGCTTCGAGCCGACCCGCAACGGCGCCTTGAAGCGCGCCATCCGCGGCGCCCGCCAGGCGATGATCCCGGACAGCTACATCCGCCGCGTCATCCAATTCGCGCGCCAGGGCTACACCGCGATCGATTTCCCGGTTTTCGACACCGACTGGGATTCGGAAGCCTACATGACCGTGAGCGGGCAGAATTCCAACAACAGCGTGCGCGTGTCCAACGCCTTCCTCGATCGCGTCGTCGGCGACGGCGAATGGCCGCTCACCCGCCGGGTCGACGGCAGGGTCGCCAAGACCGTGCGCGCCAAGGAATTGTGGGAGCGGATCGCTTACGCCGCCTGGGCCTCGGCCGATCCCGGTCTGCAATTCGACACCACCATCAACGAATGGCATACGTGCCCGGAATCGGGGCGGATCAACGCCTCCAACCCGTGCTCGGAGTACATGTTCCTCGACGACACGGCGTGCAACCTCGCCTCGCTCAACTTGCTGCCGTTCTTGGGCAAGGACGGCCAGTTCGACGTCGCGCGTTTCGAGCACGCGGTCAGGCTCTGGACGCTGACCCTCGAAATCTCGGTGACCATGGCCCAGTTCCCGTCGCCGCGCATCGCCGAGCTGTCCTACGAATTCCGCACGCTCGGCTTAGGCTTCGCCAACATCGGCGGCTACCTGATGGCCGCCGGCATTCCCTACGATTCGGCCGAGGGGCGCGCGATTTGCGGCGCCGTCTCCGCGCTGATGACCGGGGCGTCCTATGCGGCTTCCGCCGAGATGGCGGGCGAGATGGGCGCGTTCCCGCGCTATGAAGCCAACCGCGACGCGATGCTCCGAATCATCCGCAACCATCGCCGCGCGGCGCACGGCGCCAGCGGCGGCTACGAGGGTCTCTCGGTCCTGCCGGTGCCGCTCAACGGCGCCGACTGCCCGGACGCGGAACTGGCGGCCGCCGCGCGCATGATCTGGGATCGCGCCCTCAAACTCGGCCAGGCGCACGGCTTCCGCAACGCCCAAGTCAGCGTGGTCGCCCCGACCGGAACCATCGGCCTGGTGATGGACTGCGATACCACCGGCATCGAGCCCGATTTCGCCCTGGTCAAGTACAAGAAGCTCGCCGGCGGCGGCTATTTCAAGATCATCAACCGCATCGTTCCGCGCGCGCTGCGGACTCTCGGCTATACCGGGGAAGAAATCGGCGAGATCACGCGTTACGCGGTCGGCCACGGCACCCTCAAGGGCGCGCCGGGGGTGACCCATGACGTGCTGCGAGCGCACGGCTTCACCGACGACGCGCTGGCCAAGGTCGAGGCCGCGCTCGCGAGCACCTACGACATCCGCTTCGTGTTCAATAAATGGACGTTGGGCGAGGGATTCTGCACCGATGTTCTGAAGATCGACCCGAAGCGGCTCGACGAAATGGATTTCGATCTGCTCGCCGCGCTCGGCTTCGCCAAGTCCGATATTGACGCCGCCAATACCTATGTCTGCGGCGCCATGACCCTCGAAGGGGCGCCGTACCTTAAGCCGCAGCATCTGCCGGTGTTCGATTGCGCCAGCCCGTGCGGGCGCAACGGCAGGCGGTTCCTGTCGGTCGAAAGCCACATCCGCATGATGGCGGCGTCGCAGCCGTTCATCTCGGGCGCCATTTCCAAGACCATCAACATGCCGAACGCGGCGACGGTCGCCGATTGCCAGAACGCGTATATGCTGTCCTGGCGGCTCGGCCTCAAGGCCAACGCGCTCTATCGCGACGGCTCCAAGCTGTCACAGCCGCTGAGCGCGGCCCTGCTCGCCGACGACGCGGACGAGGCCGAGGACATGGCCGAGCGCATCGCCGCCGCCGGCCCCGTCCAGCGCGCGGAACTGGTCGCCGAGCGCGTGGTCGAGCGGATCGTCGAGCGCGTGGTCGAACACGTCAAGCGCGACCGCGAGCGTCCACCCAGCCGGCGCAAGGGCTACACCCAGAAAGCGATCGTCGGCGGCCACAAGGTCTACCTGCGCACCGGCGAATATGGCGACGGCCGTTTGGCCGAGATCTTCGTCGACATGCACAAGGAAGGCGCCGCCTTCCGCAGCCTGATGAACAATTTCGCCATCGCCATCTCGATCGGGCTTCAGTACGGCGTCCCGCTCGAAGAGTACGTCGAGGCGTTCACCTTCACCCGCTTCGAGCCCGCCGGATTGGTCCAGGGCAACGACGCGATCAAGTCGGCGACCTCGATCATCGATTACATTTTCCGCGAATTGGCGGTTTCCTATCTCGGGCGCAACGACCTCGCCCATATCCAGCCCGACGACCTGAAGCCCGACAGCCTCGGCGGCGGCAACGACGAAGGCGAATTGCCGGGCACGGCCGAAGGCGCGATCCCGCCGGCCGCAAGTCAGGGCTATGTCCGCTCCAAGCTCATGGTCATCCGGGGCGCCAAGGGCGCGGCCGCGACCGCCGTCATGTCCGCCCCGGTCACGGCCATGTCCCCGGCCGCGCAAGGGGTGTACGCCCTCAGCCTCGACGCTGAGGTCATGCAGGCGGTGGACACCCGGCTCGATCAGATTCGCGAAGCCCGCATGAAGGGCTACGAAGGCGACCCGTGCGGCGAGTGTGGAAATTTTACGCTGGTGCGCAACGGCACCTGTCTCAAATGCAACACGTGTGGCTCCACCACGGGATGCTCCTGATGGCGCGCACGGCATGCAAACGTTCCTCCCTGGGAAACTTGGGGCGCTCTCCGGACCGCTAATGTCCGGAGGGCGCCCGATTTTTTTCCGATCCTTTCCTTTATTTTTTCGCGCCGCGCGCGACCGATTCCCGTTCGTGAAAAAAGGCCACGGCGGCCGAGTTTCGAGCCCCCTGGATCGTTCAATCTTTACGGTTGAAATCGGAGCGATTTCCATGCCCAATAGCACCTAATAGCGCATCGACAAGGCTTGAAAAAAGCTGGGCGCGGGGGGAAGGCAACGACATTGCTTGGACTAGAGGTCTATCTCTTCCGTGGCTGCTTGCCGCAAAAAGCCCTCCCGCCCCCGCCGTAAGTCCGCCGCCGGCGCCGATGCCCCCGGACCATTGTCCACGAGTCGTGGACCGGTCGCGGCGCAGCTCGCCGAGAACGAGCCGTTTCTCGCCAATACCGTCGCCCAACAAGGCGCGAGCCGGCGTCTCAGCTTTCATGTGATCGACGACGATCCGGTCGCGGCCGAAATGATGACGACGCTGATCGCGCAGGCCGGACATGCGGTCAAGTCCTCCACCTCCAGTCTGACGGCGTTGGCCGACATCCTGGTGCAGAAACCGGATGTGGTGGTCGTCGATTTGATGATACCGGACGTGGACGGGATCGAGCTGTGCGCGATGCTGCGCGCGAAGCCGTCGACCGCCGCGACAAAGATAGTCGTGGTCTCGGCCAAGACCTACGAATTCGACCGCAAGCGCGCCATCGGTACCGGCGCCGACGGCTTCATCCAAAAGCCGATCTCGGCCGAGACGTTCATGCCCCGGATTGTGCGCATCGTCGAGGACAAGATCGATCTCACCTTCTGGGGCGTGCGCGGGACGTTGCCGGTCGCCGGCGGAAAAAGCCTGCGTTATGGCGGTAACACGTCGTGCGTGACTTTGGAATTTCCGACCCACCAGTTGTTCGTGTTCGACGCCGGAACCGGCATCAAGAACCTATCCGATCACCTACTCAGGCAAAAGCGAACACGTATCGAGGCCAAGATTTTCCTATCTCATCCGCATTGGGACCACATCAACGCGCTCCCCTTCTTCGTTCCCTTGTATTTGCCGGGCAACGATTTCGAGATTCTCGGCGCGCGCCATGGCGACACCACCATGCGCCAGATCATTTCCGCCCAGATGGACGGCGTCTACTTCCCGATCACCTTCCAGGAATTCGGCGCCCGGGTCTATTTCCATGACCTCGACGAAGAAGAGGTCATTTTTGGCCAGATCAAGGTCAGCACCATGCTGCTCAGCCATCCCGGCCGCTGCCTCGGCTACTGGGTCGACTACAACGGCCGTTCGATCGGCTACGTCACCGATAATGAGCTGTTCCTTGAGGGCAACCCGCATCACAACGCCCATTACGTCGCCAAGCTCGCCAAGTTTGTCGAAGGAACTGACGTGCTCATCACCGACACCACCTATACCGACCAGGAATACGCGAGCAAGGTCGGCTGGGGCCATTCCTGCATCGGCGAGGTGGTCAAACTGGCCCATGCCGCCAAGGTGAAAAACCTTTACCTCTTCCACCACGACCCCGATCAATCCGACACCGCCATCGACGCGAAGCTCGAGAACGCGGAAAGCCAGCTGGCGAAATTGCGCTCCAAAACCCGCGTCGTCGCCCCGAACGAAGGGCTTATGTTGCGGCTTTGACCCCCCTCCCGAGGCCCCTTTCGCGGGTCCGCGCCGGATGTTACGGTGCCCTTCCGGCGGCTCGCTGCCGCGTGCGATCGGGCGATAACGACCCCCGTCGCGATCTGAAATAAATCTTCAACCCGGAGGCTTTCGATGAAGAAATACGTGACCGCGGCGACAGTTGCCTTGGCGCTGTCCGCTGGCCAGAACGTTTACGCCCAGGAAACCGACACCGTTCGCTGGGGTATCCCCATGGCGTTCGGATCCAACCTGGTGGCGCTCGGCGACACCATGCCGTGGGTCGCGCAGCAACTCGATCGCGCCTCGGGCGGCCGCATCAAACTGCAGGTGTTCGAGCCGGGCAAGTTGGTCCCGGCGCTCGCCGTGTTCGATTCCGTGAGCCAAGGCAAGGTCGAGGCCGGCTACACCTGGATGGGCTACGAGATCGGCAAGCTGCCCGCTTCCGCCCTGTTCGGCGCGGTGCCGTTCGGCATGGAAAGCCCGATGTTCTCGGCGTGGATGTATTTCGGCGGCGGCGACCAGCTTTTGAAAGAGCTGTATAAGCCGCACAAGGTCCATCCCATTTTCTGCGGCACCATCAGCCCCGAAGCCGCCGGCTGGTTCCGCAAGGAAATCACCAAGCCCGACGAGCTCAAGGGCCTGAAGTTCCGCGCCGCCGGCCTCGGCGGCCGCGTTTACCAGAAGGTCGGCGCCTCCGTCACCCTGCTGCCCGGCGGCGAACTGTTCCAGGCGCTGGAAAAAGGCGTGCTCGACGGCACCGAGTTCTCTCTGCCGACGGTGGACGACCAACTCGGCTTCCATAAGGTCGCCAAATTCTACTACTTGCCCGGTTGGCACCAGCCCTCGACCAACCAATACCTCTACGTCAATCTCGACCAGTGGACGAAGCTGAAACCCGCCACCCAGGCGCTGATCGAGACCACCTGCACCGCGGGCGTCACCATGTCGCTCGCCAAGGCCGAAGCCCTGCAAGGCCAAACCCTCGCTAAGTTCGAGAGGGAAGGCGTCAAGGCGGTCAAGGTGTCGCCCGAATTGCTCGCCGCCTTCAAAAAAGCCACCGACGAGGTGATGGCCGAGGAAAGCTCCAAGGACCCCATATTCAAGAAGGTCTACGACAGCCAAGTCGCTTTCCAGAAACAGAACAGCAAGTGGCACGATTTCGGCTACTTGCCGCGCGACTTCAAGAACTGATCCTCGAGACATGACGGCGGAAGCCAAACCTCCAATGGACGGCCCCTCCTCGGGGCCGTCCGACTTTTCGCTGCCGGAAACGGCGATCTCCCGGGCATTCGATCGGGTGATCGTCGCCATCGGCGAAGCGTCGTCCTGGCTGTGGACGATCCTGATGCTGCTGATCGTCTATCAGGTCGTGCAGCGCTATGTTTTTTCCGTCGGTTCGATCAAGCTCGAAGAAATCCAATGGCACATCTACGCCATCGGATTCCTGCTCGGACTCGCGTTCACCGAAATCCGCCAGCGCCACGTGCGCATCGACGTGCTGGCGGAACATTTTCCGCGCCGGACCCGCCTATGGATCGAACTCGGCGGTTTGTCGTTCCTGCTGCTGCCGGTCGCGATTTTCATGATTTGGTACGCCGTGCCGTTCGTGGCGAGGTCGTGGGAATTGAAGGAAATCTCCGCCGCGCCCGATGGCCTGCCCTACCGCTGGGCTTTGAAATCATTCATCGTCACCGCTTTCTTCCTGCTGGCGATGGCGGGCGTCTCCCGTCTCACACGGGTGTGGGCGGCGCTGCGGGCGGGAACGAGGTAGTCGGCGATGCCGGTCTACGAAATCATCGTCATCATCTTCATGGCGACCTTCATCGGGTCGCTGTTCAGCGGCTATCCGGTCGCGTGGCTGCTGGGCGGGCTGTCGCTGCTGTTCGCCGCGGGCGGACTCGGTCTCAACGCGCTCGGGGTCGACACCTTCTTGCTGACGAGCTGGCCCAAGCTTGGCGCCATCATCGACCGCGTCGACGCGATCATGTCCAATTGGGTCCTCGTGTCGCTGCCCATGTTCATCTACATGGGATTGATGCTCGACAATTCGGGCGTCGCCGAGAAGATGATGACCAACATGGTGCGCGTCTTCGGCCGGTTGCGCGGCGGCCTCGCCATCACCGTCATCCTGATCGGCATCCTGCTCGCCGCCTCGACCGGGATCGTCGGTGCTTCCGTGGTCCTGCTCGCGACGCTGTCGATCCCGATTATGCTGCAGGCCAATTATTCGAAGACGCTCGCCTCCGGCGTGGTCGCCGCCTCGGGCACCCTCGGCATCCTGATACCGCCGTCGATCATGCTCGTCCTCATGGCCGATCAGATTTCCATATCGGTCGGCGATTTGTTCATGGGTGCGTTGATTCCGGGCATCCTGCTCGGACTGTTATTCATGCTCTACGTGATCCTGGTCGGCTTGTTCAACCCCAAGGCCGCGCCGCCGCCGCCCAAGGGGCCGCCGCTGACCGGGCGCGAAATTTGGGCGGCGGTGCTGGCGACCGTGCCGACGGCCGGCCTGATCCTCGCCGTCCTCGGCGCGATCTTCATGGGGATCGCCACGCCGACCGAGGCGTCCGGCATCGGCGCGTTCGGCGCAACGTTGCTCGCGCTGTTTAACCGCAGGCTCAGCCTCAAGGTCATCCGTCAGGTCGGCATCGAGACGACGCTGACCACCTGCTTCATCTTCGGCATCTTCATCGGCGCGACGATTTTCGCGTTCATCCTGCGCTCGCTCGGCGGCGACGAATTGATCGCGCACGCGCTCAAGGGGCTGCCGTTCGGGCCGTCCGGCATCGTGATCTTTATCCTGTTCGTCGCCTTCATCGCCGGGTTCTTCCTCGATTGGCTGGAGATCGTGCTGATCATCCTTCCCCTGGTGGCGCCAGTGATCAAGGATCTCGGCATCAACATGGTGTGGTTCCTGGTCGTGCTCGCGGTGATTCTGCAAACCTCGTTCCTGACCCCGCCGGTCGGGTTCTCGCTCTTTTATCTCAAAGGCGTGGTGCCGAAGGAAATCACCGCCCGGCACATCTACATCGGCATCATTCCATTCGTGATCGTGCAGCTTCTGGCCGGGGCCGCGTGCTTCGTCTGGCCCGACCTCGTACTGTGGCTGCCGGCCAAGATGTACGGATCAAGCGGATAGCTTGCGTTCCGGCCGCGCGGCGGCCATCCTTTCCCCATGCCGGACGGTCGCGAACCCCTGATCGCGCGCACGCTGACCTCGATCCGCGACCTCGCGGCCGCGGATTGGGATGCGTCGGCGGGATCGGATAATCCCTTCGTCGCGCACGCGTTTCTCGCAGCCCTCGAAGGATCCGGCTCGGCTACCGCCGAGACCGGCTGGGCGCCGATGCATGTCGTGGTCGAGGACGCGAACGACAGCGCGCTCGCCTGCGCGCCGCTCTACGCCAAAAGCCATTCCTACGGCGAGTACGTGTTCGACCACGCCTGGGCGGACGCCTACACACGCGCGGGCGGGCGTTATTATCCGAAATTGTTGTGCGCGGTGCCGTTCACGCCCGCGACCGGGCCGAGGCTGCTGGTGCCACCCGTGCTCGCGCGCGAGCACGCCGATCAGCTGCGCGCGGCGCTCGCGTCGGCGCTGGTTGAAATCGCCGAACGCTCCGGCGTGTCCTCGCTCCACGTCAATTTTCCCGCCGAAGCCGACGCCCGCGCGTTCGAAGCGGCCGGATATCTTACGCGCCTCGGCGTCCAATATCACTGGACCAATCGCGGCTACCGGGATTTCGAGGATTTTCTCGCCACGTTGTCTTCGCGCAAGCGCAAGGCCATCCGCAAGGAACGCGCCGCGGTCCACGATGCCGGGGTCGCCATATCCGTCCTGACCGGATCGGATTTGCGCGAGGCCCATTGGGACGTCTTTTACGCCTTCTATCGCGATACCGCCTCGCGCAAATGGGGCGGCGGGTATTTGACGCGGGCCTTTTTTTCGCTGCTGGGCGAGCGCATGGCCGACCGCGTCGTGCTGGTGCTGGCCGAACACGGCGGACGGCCGGTGGCGGGTGCGCTCAACCTGCGGGGCGGCGACACGCTCTACGGGCGGCATTGGGGCTGCGTCGCGGATTTCCGATTCCTGCATTTCGAGGCCTGCTATTACCAGGCGATCGAATTCGCGATCGCGCACGGCCTCGCCCGGGTCGAGGCGGGCGCGCAAGGCGAGCACAAGGTCCAGCGCGGATACCTGCCCGAGGCGACAAGAAGTTATCATTGGATCGCGAACGGGGCCTTCCGCGATCTGCTCGATCGGCACTTGGCGCGCGAACGCGCCGCGGTCGCGGCCGAAATCGCCGAGCTGGCGGAGTTTTCCCCCTATCGCCGGTCCTGACCCGCGACGTACCCTGCGTGTGTCCCGCAACGGGGAGTGCCGCCATGACCGACATCCAGGATCGCCTGCTCGCCCGCCTGCGCGAGGCCGAAACCGATCTCGACCGCGAGCTGGCGCGCCAACGCGAGCGTCTCGGCGCCGGATTCGACCGCCAGCGGTTGCGCTTCGAACGCGCGGCGCTCGACCAACAGCGCCGGTTCCGGCGCGGCCTCGCGGCCTTTTTCGCGCGCGCGCCGGTTCTCTTCATCGTCACCGCGCCGTTGATCTACGCCATGCTGATCCCGATCGCGCTGCTCGACTTCGCGTTGTTCGTCTATCAGCATGTCTGCTTTCCGGTGTACGGCATCAGGAAAGTGCGCCGTTCCGACTTCATCGCCTGGGACCGGCATCATCTCGGCTACCTCAACCTGATCGAGAAACTGAATTGCGATTATTGCGGCTATGCCACCGGGGTCATCGCCTACGCCCGTGAAATCGGCAGCCGGTGGTCCCCTCCCTGAATCTTAGACCGAATTGAACGAGAGTTTTCCGGCTATGGTTAACCTTGAGGAAGGAGCTATGGCCGATGAAGAAGTCGCGATT
>Ga0194132_10004471_pt1 | contig 23735 bp, 22 predicted proteins | sample TA2KigOf80mmetaG_FD_148612 | JGI IMG/M metagenome (GOLD analysis project Ga0194132, IMG submission 148612) | Freshwater microbial communities from Lake Tanganyika, Tanzania - TA2015054 Kigoma Offshore 80m | ecosystem: Environmental > Aquatic > Freshwater > Lake | place: Tanzania: Lake... | reverse complement strand
GTGGCGCTGGGTCCAGCCGCGGGTCGCCTCGGTGACGAGGCTGTGGCCGGGGGCATCGAGGGCGCCGGTACAGATCACCAGGCGGCCATCGGGGTTGGGGCGGAGCCGGTCGAGAGCCTCGGTGAGCGATCCGGCGACGACCCAGTTGATCGCAGCGAGCTGGTCGAGCAGCGCTGCGGCGTCGTCGCTGGAGATGACCCCGGAGTCGGTTCCGCTGGTCGTGACGAGCCTGATGAGGTCGTCGCTGGCTCGGGCGGCTTCGATCACACTGGCCGCCGTCGACACCGCTCGTTCGAACGACGGCTCGTCGTGGCAGGAGCGGCGCACGTCGAGGAGCAGCGTTGTGCGCCTCGACCACGGAGGGTCGTACTGCCGGACCACGAGTCGACCCTGCCGGGCCGAGGACCGCCAGTGGACACGACGGAGATCGTCGCCCGGCTGGTAGCTGCGCAACGAGGCGAACTCCTCGTCGTGGCGAGCCGGACTCGGCAGTGGCGTCCGTCGATCGAGGGCCTGCCCGCCGGCCGCACCGGGGAGTTGAGGGACGGGCCAGGTTCGCGGGAGGACGATCAACTCGCTGACGCCACCGCACTCGCCGCTCGTACGGACCAGGGCGAACGGGTCCTCGACGGTGATCGATGTGGGGCCGAGGCGGTGGACGCCTCGTCGTTGGGCTGCGTAGCGGTAGGTGAGGTCCCTCGTGGATCCTGCCGGAATGGGAGCGACGTTGAGCGTGACCGTGCCGTGGGAGCCCGCACGCTCCGAGAGTCGCTGGACCGGCACCCGCCGACGGCCCCGGTTGCGGATCCGGAGTTGGACGAGGACCTCCGAACCCACCTGCGTGCGGGCCGGGATCAGCGTGCGGGTCACCTCTGTGCTGTTCGGTGCGGTGAGGACCCATGCCGCTGCAGCGGCCAACGCGATGGCCGAGAGGGCCGCCAGACCGGTGAGTTCCGGCTGGCCGATCAGCCAACCGAGGAGACCTGAGCCCGCTGCGACCCCGAGGACCCCGGCGCCGGGGCGGGTGAGCCGGGTGCGCCGGAACCTCACGGATCGGCGGTGGCGGGGGCGGTGGAGACCGGGACCGGGGTGGACCGGAGGAGATCAGCGATCAGGTCGCTGTTCGGCGATGCCCCGGGCCCGCTCCGGGCCTGGGGCACCACCCGGTGGGCGAGCACCGGGACGGCGAGGGCCTTGACGTCGTCCGCAGTCGCATAGTCCCGACCGGCCGCCGCAGCGCGCACCTGGGCACAGCGGATGAGCGCCATGGCGGCCCGTGGTGAGATCCCCAGGGCGAACCGGCCATCGGACCGGCTCCGAGCGGCGAGGTCGGCCACGTAGGCGGCGAGCGCCTGAGAGACGTGGATCCCTGCGGCGTGGCGGGTCATGGCGATGATGTCCTGTGCATGGGCCACTGCGTTGAGGTCCTCGATGTCGTCGAACTGCCTTCGTCCACGCAGCAGTTCGAGCTCAGCGCTGCGATCGGGGTAGCCCAGAGCGAGCCGCATGGTGAACCGGTCGAGTTGGGACTCGGGAAGTGGGAACGTCCCGTGGTGTTCGAGGGGGTTCTGGGTGGCGATCACCATGAACGGTCGGGCGAGTTGGTAGCTCGTGCCGTCCACGGTGACCTGTTCCTCGGCCATGGCCTCGAGCAGGGCGGACTGCGTCTTGGGGGAGGCCCGGTTGATCTCGTCGCCGAGCAGCAGGTTCACGAAGACCGGTCCGGGACGGAACTCGAACGTGGAGTCCTGCTGGTTCCAGACCGAGGCCCCGAGCACGTCGGAGGGGAGCAGGTCGGGTGTGAACTGCACCCGCCCGAACCGGGCGGTGACCGACCGGGCGAGCGCCTTGGCCAGGGTGGTCTTGCCGACTCCCGGGACGTCCTCGATCAGCAGATGGCCGCCGGCCACGAGGCACGTCACTGCGAGGTCGATGGCCTCGGTCTTGCCCCGCAGCACGAGTTCGATGTTCCTGCGGATCTCGTCGAACACCGATGCGAACGTCCGGGTTGCGCTGGGCTCGGTGATGCTCACCGATTGAGTCTGCCACCGCTCCCCGGTGCTACGCGCCCGGGTACGGTGCGGTCGTGGGCACGGTGTTGGCGCTCGATGTCGGAGGAACCAAACTCGCCGCCGGCGTGGTGCGTGCCGACGGGGTGATCCTCAGCTCGACTCGTCGCCCGACGGCCGGGGTCGACGGAGAGGCACTCTTCGCTGAGGTCGAGTCACTGCTCTCAGAGGTCGTCGACGCAGCCGGCGAGGAGGGCGAGCGGGTCGAAGCGCTCGGTGTCGGGTGTGGCGGCCCCATGGAGCGGGGCGGCGTGACCGTCTCACCGCTCAACATCGTGCAGTGGCGTGGGTTCCCCCTGTTCGCCCGATTGGAGGAGGCCACAGGGTTGCCGGTGAAGATCGACAACGACGCCAAGGCGTTGGCGCTCGGAGAAGGTCGCTGGGGAGCTGCGAGCGGCGTCCCGAACTACCTGGCCATGGTCGTCTCCACGGGTGTCGGCGGTGGCATCGTCCTCGACGGCCGACTGCTCGACGGGCGAGCGGGGAACGCCGGTCACATCGGTCACGTCTGTGTCGATCCGCTGGGGCACCGGTGCGCCTGCGGAGCTCGCGGTTGCCTCGAGGCCGAGGCGTCCGGAACGGCGATCGCTGCGATCACGGGCCGGCCTGCGGCCGAGGCGCCCCTCCCCGTGCGGATTCGCACCGGTCGGCTCGTCGGGAGGGCGGTGGCGTCGGTCTGCCATCTGCTCGACCTGCAACTCGCAGTCGTGGCCGGCTCGGTCGCTCTCGGTTACGGCTCGGACTTCTTCGATGCCGCAGCCGAGGAACTCGACCGCTCCGCCCGGCTCGACTTCGCCCGAGGTGCTCGGATCGTGCCGAGTGGATGCGGGACCGGCGACACCGGACCACTCCTCGGCGCTGCTGCGGTGGCGTTGTCGGGATAGGTTCGCCGACGTGGCGCAGCGCAGATCCGCAGCGGTCCGGCCACCGGGCACGGGCAGGGCCGTCCTCGCCGTCGCCCGTCGCATCGACCTCTGGCCGGTTGCCGTGCGGGTCTGGTTCCGGCTGGTGCCGAGCGGCTGGTGGCGCCGAGCGCCGTTCCTGCCGGTTCCCTCCCGGGCCTACTTGGAGTTCCGACTGCTGACTGCGTACGGCAGCGAACCGCTCCGGACTGATCGAGTGGATCTTGCAGGTGATCTCGTGGCGTACCTCGAGTGGTGTCGCCGATGGTCGACGCAGTGAACCCGGATGGTTCCGACATCGAGTCCCCGGCCAACGTGGCGGTGTTCCGGGTACGGGTTCCACTCCTACGGTCCCAGCACAGCGCCCACCACGACCTCATCGATCGGGAATCGATACTGGTTCGCTGGCAGCGGACCGACGGGCACGTCGGCTGGGGTGAGTGTCCGACCCTTCCGACACCGGGTTACGCCACCGAGACCACCGCCGAGGCCTGGTCGTGGCTGATCGGCCCAGCGCTCGGTTCGTTGTCCGAGACAGGCTCGATACCTGATTCACCGGCTCGGCCCGCTGCCCTCGGAGCGATTCGTGATGCGGCCCTCGACGCCCGTCTCCGGTCCGAGTCGATCTCGGCAGCGGCGTTGTTCGGCGAACGGGAACAGGTGCCGACCACTGCGGTGGTCGCACTCGCCGGCGGCGTCATCGACGAGGTCGTGGACCGAGCGGTGGCGCTCGCTGCGGACGCATCGGCGCTGAAGCTGAAGGTCGTTCCGGACTCGGCGCTCGAGGTGGCCCGGGCGGTCCTCGATGCGGTCGGCCCGATTCCGGTGGCGCTCGACGCCAACGGCTCGTTCGATCCGGATCCGACGGCCGTCGACGCCGAGCGTCTCGCATCACTCCTCGCCCTGCCGTTGGCGTACATCGAGCAGCCGTACCCGCCCCGGGCACCCCTCGAGCGTTGGCGCAGCCTGGCCGTGGCCGGAGACGTGCCGCTCGCCGTCGACGAGTCCGCCACGTCGATCGGTGAGGTCCGAACCGCCCTCCGGTCCGGTGCCTGCAGCATCGTGTCGATCAAGCCTGCTCGCCTCGGGGGAGTGCTCGCAGCGTCCGCAGTGGCCGACGCCGTCGTTGAGGAAGGTGGGACGTGTTTCGTCGGTGGCATGTTCGAACTCGGTGTCGGCCGGTCGACTGCTCTTCGTCTCGCAGCATCGGGGAGCTGTCGCCTGCCGACCGATGTCGGCCCGACCGCTCGCTACCTCGAGGAGGACATCACCGAAGCGGTCGGCTCCACCGGGGACGGAGGCGTCTGGGTTCCTGTCGGCTCCGGGCTCGCTTCAGCGCCTGACCCGGAACGACTGCGCCGCTGGACCGTCGACCACGCCGCCACGGACCGACGTCGCCCGGACTAGGCGTCGTGGGCTCGGTGCGAGGCTCGCCACTGCTCGACGTGATGGTCCTCGGGTGAGATGTCGATCGGTTCGCTCGGCAGCATTCCGCTGGCGAGATCGGCGATGAACTCGAGCATCCGATAGGGGATCGTGCGAAGCCCGTGGTCGAGGACGTCCTCGACCGCCCACCAACGCTGCTCCCCGAACGCCAGCGCCTCGAGGTGCTCGAGGCCGCCCGGCCCGGTCGTCGTCCCGTCGCAGCGGGCCACGTGGATGAACTCGTCCTGGTCGAAGTGGAACCCACCGAAGGTGTACTGCACCTGCTGGATCCACACGCACGGGCCGATCTCGGCCTCTCGGATACCGGCCTCCTCCCAGAGTTCGCGCCGGGCGGTGGAGGCCGAGTCCTCGCCGGGATCCATTCCTCCTCCGGGGACCTCCCACCAGCGACCCGGCACCCGTCCCGCAGGATCACGACCCTCGATGAGCAGGACCCGATCGGATGGATCGAACACGACCACCCGTGCCGCTCGTCGACGCCCAACCATGCGCAGAGACTACGGCTCCGGGCCGATCCGGCCGAACGGGTGAGAGACTGACCCCGTGGCCAGTGGCTGGAGTGTCGAGTTCGCGCGGGGGTCGGCCGAGGACCTCCTGCAGCGCCCCATCGGGCCCGGTCGCACCGTCCGGACGAACGAGGTGCTCGACGACGCAGTGGTTCTCGGATCCCGTCAGCCGGAGTCGGACCTCTGCGGTGATGCCGCTCGCCGCTGCGGATTGTCTGTCGTGCGACGGCGCAGCGGTGGGGGAGCGGTGGTGCTCCAGCGGGAGTCCCACGTCTGGATCGACGTGTTCGTCCCCCGGGGCGACCCGCTCTGGGACGACGATGTGGAGCGGTCGGCCTGGTGGGTCGGTGAGTGGTGGTCGGCCGTGTGCGGCGAGGGGGCGACGGTGCATCGCTCCTCGCTGGTCGACCGGGCGCTGGGCTCGGTGATCTGCTTTGCCTCGACGGGGCCGGGGGAGGTTCTCGACCAACGGTGTCGCAAGGTCGTCGGCATCTCCCAACGTCGAACCCGCTCGGGTGCCCGGTTCCAGACGATCGCCCACCTCCGATGGGACCCGCCGCTTGTGGTCGACCTCGTTGCCGATCCCGACCTCCGGAGAATCCTCGCTCCGGTGCTCGAGCATCGAGTGGGGCCCGTCGGCGGCGGGAACGGTGGCCTCTCCGGGGTCGCTGATGGGCTGATCGAGCAGTTGATCGGGGGGCTACCGCCGTAGGTCAGCGGCGAGGTAGGTCCTCGGAGCAGCGACCAAAGGTGGGAGGAAGTGGTTGTCTGGGGAGCCGAAGTGTCATAGGGTGGGTCGAAGTAGAGGACCGGGGGGCGGCGCGGCCCCCCGGTCCTCCCATCCACACCCATCCCGGTCGTCGGTTGACGACCCAGGCACCGGACCCGTCAGTGGAGCTCTACGACACCCACGAACACACCATCGACGCCAAGGGCCGGCTCGTGCTGCCCTCGTCGTTCCGGGAGGCGTTCGCAGATGGTGGCTTCCTGTGCCATCAGGGTGACGGGGTCGGCCTCCACACCGCAGATGGGTGGCCCCGGTGGCTTCGGCGGGTCGAGCAGAGCGGCGAGCTGAGCCGGGACTCGCTCCGCTACATCATCGGATCGGCATCTCCGGTCACGCCGGACAACCAGCACCGGATCATGGTCAACGCCCGACTGCGGAGTTCGTTGAGCCTCGACCGTGACGTCACGATCGTCGGTCAACGCTCCCACGCCATGATCTACGAGCGATCAGCATGGAACCGCTTCGAGGCCTCCGTGGTGAGTCCGCCCGCCGGTCAGCCGACGTTGGCGCAGGAACTTCGAGAACTGAGCTTCCTGTGACGGCTGCCCCGGAAGCTGCGGAGCATTCACGGTTCTTCGACTGCGCGTCTGACTGCATCGAGGAGCGGTGTGGATGATGAGTCCTTCCACCACGTTCCGGTGCTCCTCGACCGCGTGGTCGAACTCCTCGCAGCCGTCCCCGACGGACGCTTCGTCGACGCCACGCTCGGCGGCGGCGGTCACGCCGCAGCGGTCCTCGCAGCCCACCCCGGACTCGAGCTCCTCGGGATCGACCGTGACGAAGCGGCGCTCGCCGCTGCGGCGGTCCGTCTCGCCCCGTTCAGCGATCGGACCCAACTCGTTCGCGCTTCGGCTGGCGACCTGCTTGAGGTCGTCGGCGACCATCCGCCAGTTCATCGATCAACCAACCGAAAGGGAGTGAGCGCCGTGTTGCTCGACCTCGGAGTCTCCTCACCGCAACTCGACCATGCAGACCGTGGGTTCTCGTACCGCTCTGCGGGTCCGCTCGACATGCGCATGGACCGATCGCAGGGTTTCACCGCCGATGACGTCGTGAACCACTACGACTACGCAGCGCTCGCCCGAATCATCCGCGACAACTCCGATGAGCGCTTCGCCAGTCGGATCGCCCGGGCGATCGTGGCGGCGCGCCCCATCGAGGATTCGGCCCATCTCGCTCGGGTCGTTCGTGATGCGATTCCGGCGGCGGCCCGGCGCACAGGCGGTCACCCCGCCAAGCGCACGTTCCAGGCGATCCGCATGGAGGTCAACGCCGAACTCGACCAACTCGCCGCTGCGCTCGACGATGCCGTGGCGCTCCTGCAGCCCGGTGGCCGGCTCGCCGTCCTGGCGTACCACTCGCTGGAGGACCGCATGGTCAAGGATCGCTTCGCCGACGCCGCCTCGGGTGGGTGCGAGTGCCCTGTCGGTCTGCCGTGTGTGTGCGGAGCCGAACCGACGGTCCGATTGCTTCGTCGCGGTGCCTGGAAGGCGTCGGCTGAGGAGGTCGCCGTCAACCGTCGGGCCGAGAGCGTCCGCCTCCGTGCGGTCGAACGTCTCGGAGAGCCCGCATGAGTGCGGTTCGGGCCGAGGCGCTCGAAGCCCCACGTCGAAGGAGTTCTCGGGCCGTCGCCCCTCCCCCCCGGGCGGCCCGATCGTCGGCCCGGCCGCTCCCCCAGGAGTCGGCCGGGCCGCGAGCCCGCCGTCGGATCCGGATCCGATGGCCATCCGCACTCTCGTTGCTGGTCCTCGGCCTCGTGGCGGTCGGTGCTGCTGGTGTCTCCCTCAATGGGGAACGGATCACCGCCCAACAGAACGCCGACACCCTCGATACCAAGATCGAACACGCCCGTTCGCTCCAGCGCGACCTCGTCATCGAGCTCGTGCGCGCCGAGACGCCGGCGGCGGTGGCCAAGGAGGCTGAGCGGTCCGGACTGGTCGAGCCGTCAGTCGTCGCCGCGGTTCCGGCCGCCCCGCTCGGGCCGCTCGAGGCCACGGTGGATGGCGGACCGGTGTCGCCGGTGAATCCGGTACCGGTGGTCGAGGTGGGATGACCGCAACCCGGTCCCGTTCCCGAGTCGTCGATCTCGACGAGCGCCGTCGTCGGCGGGACGCCCCGGTGCGTGTCCACCCGGCACGGTGGTGGATCATCGCCGTCTGCTTCGCTGTCGTGGCCGCCGGCATCGTGGCCAAGCTGGCGCACGTCCAACTGGCGTCGTCGGCGAACCTCGTCGCTCGTGGGGCTGGTGACCGCACGGTCACTGAACGGGTGCCCGCCCTCCGTGGATCCGTTCTGGATCGGAGCGGTGTGGACCTCGCCGTCACGGTCCCCGAGGCGTCGGTGGCACTGAGTCGACTCGCACTCGCTGACGCCGGCATTGATGATGCCGAACACCACGCCACCATCGCCCGGGCCGTCGCCGGTCCGCTCGGGGTGAGCGAACGGCGGATCACCTCGGCACTCGGTCGTGCCGATGCCAGCGACGACCACGTGGTCGTCGCCACGGACGTACCGGTGAGCGCAGCGGAGGCGGCCCGCACTGCGCTCAGCAAGGAGAACCTCCAGGGGATACTCGGAGCGGAGGTGTCCCATCGCCGGCTCCACCCATCAGGGGATTCGGTTGCAGCGCTCGTCGGTCACCTCGACCCCGACGGGCGACCCACCGAGATGGGCGGGATCGAGAAGATCTTCGACGCCGAACTGTCCGGCACCGACGGCATCCGCGTCGCTGAACAGTCCCGACGTGGCGACACGATCGTCGGTTCGGAGGAGATTCGGGAGGCGCCGGTGTCCGGCGATGACGTCGAGCTCACCATCGATCGTGCGCTCCAGAACGAGACCGAGAAGATCCTCGGTGCCGGCGTCCGTGACTCGGGTGCTGCAGGCGGCATCGCCATCGTCGGGCGACCGTCGACTGGCGAGCTCCTCGCCGTGGCGGGCCTCGAACACGACGAACGCACCGACGAGGTGGGGCCGGCATCGAGTCCGCTGGCCTTCGCCAACTCCTATCAGGCGGGCTCGGTGTTCAAGCTCGTCACCGCTGCGGCGGCATACGAGAACGGCGTCGTCGGGGACGCCACGGAGTTCGAGGTCCCGTGGCGTATCGACGTGGCCGACCGTACCTTCGAGGATCACCGTCAGCATCCGACCCAGATGATGAACGTCGACGCCATCGTGGCGAAGTCGTCGAACGTGGGGACCATCAAGATCGGACAACTCCTCGGAGCGGAACGCCTCGAGCGGGCGCTGCACGACTTCGGATTCGGTTCGAGAACGGAGGTGGGACACCCGGCGGAGAGCAGTGGACTGTTGCCGGCAGCAGAGCGTTGGACCGAACCGGACCTCGCCGCAGCGTCGATCGGCACCTACCAGTCGGCGACCACGCTGCAGCTGTGGGCTGCGTACAACGTGATCGCCAACGGCGGGACCTACGTGGCTCCCCGGCTGGTGGCCGCAACGATCGCCCCGGACGGCACCCGGTCTCCCATCGCACCACCACCGGAGCGACGCGTGGTCTCGGAGGAGTCCGCCGCACGGGTCGACCGGGCCCTCCGGGCCGTCGTGGAGGACGGCACGGCAGAGGGACTGGGCATTCCGGGATTCACCGTCGCCGCCAAGACCGGTACCGGTCGGATGCCGAGCCCAGTGCCCTTCGATGCGACCGACAGCTACATCTGGCCAGATCGGACCTACCACTACGTCACCACCTTCGCCGCCTACTTCCCGGCCGAGCGACCACAGGTCTCGATCACGGTGCTGTTGTTCGACACGCCGCTCGGGAGCACCGGGGCGCTCACGGCCGGGCCGGTGTTCACCGCCCTCGCTCGCCTGAGTATCCGGGAACTCGCCGTCATCCCGACCTCACCGACCGGCGTGATGGGGGGACTCATCCGGGCCGAGCCGGCGGCGACGACGACGGACGCCGATGGTGCGGCAGGATCGACGGGTTGACGACCACCGGTCCTCGATCCTGGATGCATCCCCGTGACCACACCGCAGATGACCGCCGGCGAGTTGCGGGCAGCGCTCGATGGACGTCTCGTCGGTCCCGCCGATGCTGTGGTGTCCTCCATCAGCCAGGACTCCCGTCTGGTCGTCCCGGGGGCGTTGTTCTGCTGCATCAGAGGCGACCTCCACGACGGCCACGATCACGCCGTTGAGGCCGTCGAGCGAGGAGCCAGCGCACTCCTCGTCGAACGTGAGGTCGTCGATCCGCTCATCGCCGGGATTCCGCAGATCGTCGTGCCCGACGTCCGGGCGGTCGTCGGGCGGACCGCAGCAGCCGTGTTCGGCCGACCGGCCGAGGCGCTCATGACCGTCGGGGTGACCGGCACCAATGGCAAGACCACCGTGACCACCATGATCGGTCACATCGCCGATCGGTGCGGCCATCCGGTCGATGTGATCGGCACCCTGAGCGGTGCACGCACGACACCGGAGGCCAGTGAGCTCCACGAACGACTCGCCCGTGACGTGGCCGCCGGCATCGAGTTGGTCGCTCTCGAGGTGTCGTCGCACGCACTCGTTCTCGGTCGGGTCGACGGGCTGTGTCTCGACGTGGCCGTCTTCACCAACCTCGGTGTCGACCACCTCGACTTCCACGGGGACATGGAGTCCTACTTCCGGGCGAAAGCCACGCTGTTCGAGCCGAGCCGCAGTCGACGGGCGGTGATCTGGGTGGGGGACGCGTGGGGCCAGCGTCTGGCCCGTGAGGCCACCGGACCGGTCGAGCGTGTCGACATCGAGGACGCCGTCGACCTCCACTGGGACGGTGCGGCGTGGTCGTGGACATGGCGGGGCGCCCGGGTGCGGCTCGAGCGACCAGGTGAGCACGATGTGGCCAACGCCCTCGTCGCCTGCAGCGCCGCAGCAGCGCTCGGACTCGATGCGGCAGAGATCGCCCGGGCCGTCGAGTCGACTCCCACCGTGCCCGGCCGCTTCGAGCGCGTCGAGGTCGACGGCAACGACCATCCGCTCGTCGTCGTCGATTTCGCCCACACCCCCGATGCCCTCCGCAGCGTCCTGACCGCCGCTCGCCGGGCAGCGGCGGCCGATGGTCGCGTCGTCACGGTCTTCGGCTGTGGCGGTGATCGAGACCGGACCAAACGCCCGGCCATGGGGGAGGTCGCCGCTGCGCTGTCCGATGTCGCCTACCTGAGTGACGACAACCCACGGAGCGAGGACCCGGCGACCATCCGCAGTGAGGTGGCGGCCGGAGTCCCAGCGGCGTTGCGGAGCCGACTCGTCGAGGTCGCCGACCGCCGAGCGGCGATCCGCGAAGCGGTGCGCTCGACAGGCCAAGGTGATGTGGTGGTGATTGCTGGAAAAGGACACGAGACCGGTCAGACCACCGGACATGTGACGGTGCCCTTCGACGACCGGTTGGTGGCCGCCGAGGAACTGCGGGGCCGTGGATCCAGCGGTGCTGCGCCGTGATCCAACTGCTCCTCGCCGCCGGGGTCAGTGCCGTCGTCGCCTGGGTCACGACCCGGATCCTGATCGGTCTCCTGACCCGTCGCGGGGTGGCGCAGCCCATCAACGAGGACATTCCCGTCGGACACACCGGCAAGGCGGGAACACCGACGTTCGGGGGTGTGGCGATCGTGGCCGGGGTCGGCTTCGGTTACTTCGCCGCCAACCTCACTCCCAAGGGCATCTTCACCTGGACCGGGATGATGTGCGTGGCCGCCATCGCCGGTGCCGGGCTCGTCGGGTTCATCGACGATTTCATCAAGGTGCGGGATGCCCGCAACAAGGGGCTCACCAAGAAGACCAAGAGCATCGGTCTGGTGCTGGTCGGCGTGGGATTCGCCACGTCGATGCTGTGGCGGTCGGACGTCTACACGACGATCAGCTTCGCTCGCTTCGACGACCTCGGCTGGGAACTCGGGCGAGGGGTCTGGGTTCTCTGGGCGGTGCTGGTGATCTCGGCTGCTGCCAACGCGGTCAACCTCACCGACGGCCTCGACGGCCTGGCAGCGGGTGCCGGGGCCATCGTGTTCGGAGCCTACGTGTTCGTCGGCTACTGGATCTTCCGTCACTTCGGCGACTACCTGATCAACGTCGGCCTCGACCTGGCGATCGTGGCCGCCGCCATGATGAGTGCGTGCGCTGCGTTCCTCTGGTGGAACGCTCCACCGGCACGGATCTTCATGGGCGACACCGGTTCTCTGGCCATCGGTACCGGACTCGCCGTTCTGGCATTGAGCAGCTCGACGGTGATGCTGCTCCCGATCATCGGTGGCCTGTTCGTGATCGAGACCCTCTCGGTGATCGGGCTGGTGACGTCGTTCCGACTGTTCAAGAAGCGTCCCTTCCACGCGCCGATCCACCACGACCTCGAGGAGCGCGAGTCGCAGCAGCGGGGGATCGACAGCGAACGGGTCGAGCCGACCGTCACGATCCGCCTCTGGATCCTCACTGCGGCGTGCGCAGTGGTCGGTCTCGGTCTGTTCTTCAGGGAGTACGTGCGCAACGGAGGTCTCGGGTGAGTGCCGGTCGGTACCTGCTCTACGGGATCGGCGTCACGAACAGCGCAGTGGCGCGAGCGCTGGCCCGTCGTGGTGCAGAGGCCGTGCTGGTCGACGACACAGCGAGTGATCGTCTGGACGACCTCGCAGCAGAACTCGACGTGGCGGTCCACGTCGCTCCCGACGAGGGTCAGCTCGCAGCGCTGCTCAGCGGCGTCGAGGCCGTCGTTCCCGCACCGGTGCTCGGAGACCTCCACCGGGTCATCGCTGCTGCGACCGCTGCTGGAGTCCCGATCTGTTCGGAATTCGATCTTGCTGGAGCGTGGGACGATCGCCCACTCCTCGCCGTCACGGGGACCAACGGCAAGACCACGGTGGCCCTGCTCGCCGCAGCCATGTTGGCGCACTCGGGGATTGCGAACCGCGCCGTGGGCAACCTCGAGGTCCCGCTCGTGGAGGCCATCGACGACCCCGAGCCGGAGTGGTTCGTCGTCGAGGCCTCCTCGTTCCGCCTGGCGCACACGCGGCGTTTCCGTCCCGAGGTCGCCGTGTGGTTGAACCTGGCGCCGGACCACCTCGACCTGCACGCCGATCTCGAGAGCTACCGGACGGCCAAGGAACGGATCTTCGCCGATCAGGGGACGGGGGACACCGCCGTGATCGTCCTCGATGACCCCGTGGTCGCTTCGGCGACGATTCCCGAGGGGGTCCGCATCGTGGGGATCGACTCGACCCCAGCGTCCATGCGACATGTCGACGCCCTCGCCACGGTGATCGACGGCCGACTCGTGGTGCGGTCAGCGGAAGGACTGCTCACCGACCTGATTGCGGTGGAGGACCTGCCCCGCCGCCTGCCCCACGACATCACCAACTCGCTCGCCGCAGCTGCTGCGGCCCTCGCCGCCGGTGCGAGCCCTGCGGGTGTGACGGCGGCGCTGGGCTCCACCGCACCTCCACCCCACCGGGTCGAGTTCGTGGCCGAGGTCGACGGTGTGGAGTTCATCGACGACTCAAAGTCCACGGCTCCGCACTCGACCCTGGCGGCCCTCGCCGGGTTCGACTCAGTCGTGCTCATCGCCGGTGGACGCAACAAGGGCCTCGACCTGTCGATCCTCGGCGACTCCAGCGAGCGCGTCCGGGCCGTGATCGGGATCGGAGAATCTGCATCCGCAGTGATCGCTGCGTTCCCGGACCGCCCGGGTGAGACGGCCGGATCCATGGACGATGCCGTTCGGCTCGCTGCGGCACACGCACGTCCTGGTGACACCGTCCTGCTCTCGCCGGGCTGCGCATCGTTCGACTGGTACTCCTCCTACGTCGAGCGCGGTGAGGACTTCGCCGCCGCAGTCCGCCAGCACGCAGGAGCGGTGCGTCCGTGACGACCACCGGGGTGCCCCAACAGCGTCGCAGCGAGGTGCGGGGCGCGTTGCCCGATCCACACCGGGTGCTGATCGGTTCAGTGGCGGCCTGTTGCGTCATCGGACTCCTGACGGTGTACTCCGCCTCACAGGTGCTCGCCGTCGAGCAGGGCGAGTCGGTCTGGTACTTCGTGGTCCGTCAGCTCCTCTGGCTCGCCGTTGGCGTTGCGGCGTTGCTGGTCGTCAGCCGAATCCCTCTCGAGGTCTGGCGCAAGCAACTGGTCTGGCTGCTGCTCGGCTTCTCCACCCTGCCGCTCGCCTACATCTCGGTATCGGAGTTGAGTCGTCGGGTCGGAGGGCCGATCCTGCCGCTCGTGTTGTCCCGGAACGGCTCGACCCGCTGGCTCGGCGTCGACGCCGTGCAGTTCCAACCGTCGGAACTCGCCAAGCTCGCACTCGTGGTGTGCCTCGCCCGCCTGCTGTCGGAGCCGGGGCGGGATCTCTCGACCCGACGGGGTCTGCTGGCTCCACTCGGCGTGGCGGGGTTCCTCGGCGTTCTCGTGATGATCGGCGACGATCTCGGGACGACGGTGCTCCTCGGCGTGATCCTGCTCGGCATGTTGTTGGTTGCGGGTGCCCCGGGACGGGTGCTCGTTGCGATCGTCGGGTTGCTCGCCGGGGTGGCGGTAGTCGCCGTGAAGTTCCTCGAGGGGTTCCGCGCCGCCCGACTCGCAGCATTCCTCGACCCTGAGGCCTACGCCGACGGGGCCGGTTACCAGCTCATCCAGTCGCAGATCGGGTTGGCCACGGGCGGTCTGTTCGGTCTGGGTCCCGGCTCGTCACGCAACAAGTGGGGATACCTCCCCGAGGCGCACACCGACTTCGTCGTGTCGGTGATCGGTGAGGAGTACGGGCTGTTCGGAGCGATTGCGGTGGTCGTGCTGATCGGCGTGATCGTCTTGAGCGGCATGGCGATCGCCCGTCGCTCCGCCACCCAGTTCGGAAATCTCCTCGCAGTCGGGATCACCGTGTGGCTCGGCGTGCAGGCATTCATCAACGTCGCAGTGACCGTCGGGCTGGTGCCCACCAAGGGCATCACGTTGCCGTTCATCTCCTACGGCGGAAGTTCGTTGGTCGTGTCGTTCATCGGCCTCGGCCTGCTCCTGCGGGTCGCCAGCGAGCGGCCAACCGGACGGTGAACACCGCCCCCGCCCACACCGCCGTGCTCATCGCCGGCGGCGGTACGTCGGGTCACGTCCTGCCGGCGCTCGCCGTCGCCCGGGCCCTCGTGGACCGTGGGCTCGATCAGCGCGAGGTGGCCTTCATCGGGGCGTCACGGGGCATCGAGGCGGAACTGGTCCCTGCGGCCGGGTTCGAGGTGACCCTGCTGCCCGGTCGGGGAATCCAGCGTCGGCTCACCTGGGACAACGTCGGCGCAGTCGTCGGACTCCTGCGTGCGGTTGGAATCGCCGTGGCGCTGGTCCGTCGGCGCCGCCCCTGCGCCGTGCTCGCCGTCGGTGGGTTCGCCAGCGCTGCGGGATCGATTGCTGCGCTCGTGTGGCGGGTCCCGCTCGTCGTCGCCGATCAGAACGCTCGTGCGGGAGCCGCCAATCGTCTGGCGGCACGTTGGGCGAAGGCGTGCGCCGTTGCGTTCCCCGGGACCGACCTGCCTCGTTCGGTGGTCACCGGCAACCCTGTCCGGCCGGAGATCCTGGCCGTCGCCGCCCATCGCGACCGTGACGGGGCCCGCGCCCGACTCGGCGTCCCAGCGGGACGTCACCTGCTCGTCGTCTTTGCGGGGAGCCTCGGAGCCACGAGCATCAACCGGTCCGTGTGGGACGCCGCACTGCGATGGTCAAACCGCAGCGACCTCGCCGTCTACCACGTCGTCGGCCGTCGCGACTTCGCTGCGCAACCCCCGGCGATCCGCGATCTCGTTCACGACTCCAACACGACCGAGCCCTCGGGACTCTGGTACCGGGCGATCGACTACGAGGAGCACATGGAGGTCGTGCTCGACGCTGCCGATCTGGCCCTGTGTCGTTCAGGTGGCACGACGGTCGCCGAACTCGCCGTCATCGGGGTCCCGGCGATTCTCGTTCCGCTCCCCATCGCCCCCCGTGACCATCAGCGCGCCAACGCAGCGACGTTGGTTGACGCCGGGGCGGCCGTCGTGCTCGACGACGCCGCCGTCGACGCCGACAGCGTCGTCAGGCTGGTCGACGAGTGGTTGGACGACGGTCGTCTCGCCGAACGGGCCGCAGCGGCCCGATCGCTCGGTCGTCCCGATGCAGCAGCGGCCGTCGCCGAACTCGTCGAGGAGGTGGCCGCCGGTGGCCGGGGACGCTGAAGGTGCAGTCGTACCGGTGGACCTGCGCCGACCCCGGCGCATCCACGTCGTCGGCGTCGGCGGTCCGGGGATGAGCGCCTGCGCCGTCCTCCTCGCCGAGGACGGTCACCGTGTGTCCGGCAGCGACTGGCGGGAGACCGATGCGCTCGACGATGTGCGTGCCGCTGGGGTGGCCGTGACGGTCGGGCACGACGCAGCGCTGGTCGCCGACGTCGACTACGTGCTCGCCTCGACCGCTGTGGCCGATGACAACCCCGAGGTGGCCGCCGCTGCACTCGGCGGTGTTCCCGTGCTCCGTCGGATCGACCTGCTCCCGGCGGTGGGGGAGCGGCATCCGTTCATCTCGATCGCCGGTACCCACGGCAAGACGACCACCGCAGCACTGAGTGCCGTCGGCCTCGGCGGCGCCGGTCTCGATCCGTCGTTCCTGATCGGGGCGCCGGTCGCTTCGCTCGGTGCAGCGGCGGGGATCCGATCCGGCAGGAACCTCGTGCTCGAGGCCGACGAGAGCGACGGAACCTTCCTGGTCGGACCGAGGGCGGCGGCGCTGGTCACCAATGTCGAGGCCGATCACCTGGAGTACTGGGGCTCGATGGATGCGCTCGTCGGTGGTTTCGCCCGCTTCCTGGCCGAGACATCGGGACCGACGGTGGTCTGTGTCGACGATCCGATCGCCCGACGTCTCGGCGACGGTGTCGGTGCGCTCACCTACGGTGTCCTCGCCGAGGCCGACGTCCGCATCGTCGACCTCGCCCACGACGCCACGTCCACCCGTTTCGACCTGCGCACTCCAGATGGTTCCTGGCACGAGGTCCGCGTTCCGCTCCCTGGTCTCCACAACGCCCTGAACGCAGCCGGGGCACTGTCCCTGGCGTTCGTGCTCGACGCCGACGTGTCCGCTGCGGCGGCGGCGCTGCAGGGTTTCGCCGGGGTGAGTCGCAGGTTCGAGGTGCTCGGCACCGTCGGCGGCGTGACGGTGGTCGACGACTACGCCCACCTGCCCAGCGAGGTCCGAGCGGTCCTCGCTGCGTGTCGTTCCGGTGGTTGGAATCGGGTGGTGGCGGTCTTCCAGCCGCACCGCTACTCCCGGACCGAGCGTCACTGGTCGGAGTTCGGTGCAGCGTTCGACGACGCCGACGTGCTCGTGCTCTGCGAGCTCTACCCAGCCGGTGAGGCCCCTCGGCCCGGAGTGAGTGGCGAGCTGCTCCTCGAGGCCGTGGCGGCGACGGGCCGGACCTCGCCGCTCGTCTGGCGGCCCACGCTCGACGACGTGGTCGACTTCCTGCTCGACGACCTCCGTGAGGGGGACGTGCTCGTAACCGTCGGAGCCGGAGACGTGACGACGGTCGGGCCCCGGGTACTCGCCGGGCTGAGGGAGCGCACCCCGTGACCGGGCTGGCCGAGTCGCTCGGCTTCCTCGGCGACCGTCTCCGGCGGAATCACCCGGTCGGTTCGCTCACGACCTATCGGGTGGGCGGCCGAGCAGACTGCTTCGTCCAGGTCGCCGATCCCGACGAGCTCGTCTCCATCGCAGTCGCCGTGGCCGAGCGGCGTCGCTCCGGATCGTCAGAACCGGTGGCCGTCATCGGTCAGGGGTCCAACCTGCTCGTCGCTGATGCCGGTGTCGACGGGCTGGTGCTGACCCTCGGCGAGGGCTTCGTCAACATCGATTTCCTCCCCGGAGAACCGGAACCGGGAGCGGTGATCGTCCGGGCGGGCGGGGCCGTCAAGCTGCCCGTGCTCGCTGAACGGACGGTCGCAGCCGGTCTGACCGGCTTCGAGTGGGCCAAGGGTGTCCCCGGGTCGGTCGGCGGCGCCGTGCGCATGAACGCCGGGGGCCACGGGTCCGACACCGCAGCTTCTCTCGCCGAGGTCCGCATCGTGGATCTCGCCACCGGTGAGGATGTCACCATGGCTGCTGGCGAGCTCGGGCTCGGATACCGCACCTCGGCTCTCCGGCCCGAGCAGGTCATCGTGAGCGCCGATCTGCGGCTCAGCTCCGCTGAGGAAGTCGACGGCCCGGCGGTGCTGCGGGAGATCGTGTCGTGGCGGCGGGCAAACCAGCCGGGTGGTCGCAACGCCGGATCGGTGTTCACCAACCCGCCGGGGTCCTCCGCCGGGGCCCTGATCGAGCTGGCCGGCGGCAAGGGGTTGCGTCTCGGCACCGCCGAGATCTCCTCCAAGCACGCCAACTTCATCATCGCCGACGAGGGTGGTTCCGCCGACGACGTGTTCGCCCTGATGGTGCAGGCCGCTGCTTCGGTGTATCGGTCATCCGGAGTCCGACTCCACCCGGAGACGTGCCTCGTGGGGTACCCCGACTTCGACGAGGCGGTGGATGCGGCGCTCGTCCGATCAGAGGACGACCCGTGACGGGGACCCTGACTCCCGGTCGATCGACCGACGATCGCAACGGCGAGCCGGTGCTCCGGGCCCGCCGGGCTCGTCCGTCCCCGGGACCGACACCGGGATCGCCGTGGCCGAGACGCCTGCTGGTCGCAGCGGCGGTTCTCGTCGTGATCGCTGGAGCCGCAACCGCCGTCGTGCTCGCTCCAGCGACCGCCGTGGAGCACGTCGACGTCCGAGTTGCCGGTGTCGCCGAGCCGTCGCTCGAACAGGCCGTGCGGAGCGCCGCCGAGGTGAACCCCGGTGATCCCTGGCTGCTCGTCCGTCCCGACGCCGTTCGGGCCCGGGTCGCAGCGCTGGGAGACGTGGCGTCGGTCCGGGTTCGTCGGGGGTGGCCCGATCGCGTCTCGATCGACGTCGCCCCTGCACGCACCGTGCTGCTCCTCGAGGTCACCGAGGGTGATCCGTCCCGCCGCGCACCGGGTGTCGCCGCAGCGGTGACGCTCGAGATCGGTCCGGGTGGGCGGGTCCGCCGCTCCGCTCCAGCAGATACGGACCCGGCCGGAGCAGTTCCGGATCCGTCCGGACCGGCTGGGGTGCCGACCCTGCGGGTCGATCCGACCCTGCTCCCTGAGGGACCGCCACCTCCGGGGGCGCTGCTCCCGGATCCGGTTCGGGTTGCGGCTGTGCTCTTCGAGCAGATTCCGTCGTCGCTGCGGCCGCTGCTCACGGACGCGCAACTCAACGGTCCGGATCGCAACGGTGCGGTCGATCTCGAATTCCGCCTCCCCGAGATCCTCGGACGCGCCACGGTCCGTTTCGGACCGCTCGAGCAGCTGACATCCAAGATCGCGGCCGCCGAGGCGATGCTCGGAGGCCGCGTCGATCTCGAATGCCTCGAGACGCTCGATGTGAGACGTCCCGACCGGCCGACGCTGGTGCGGTCCTGCCCGTCGACGGGCTGAGGATCGTTGCATCCACCTCTACTGGAGCCGTAGTGTCTCCCAAAACCAGAGGTTGAGTCCGGTGAAGTTCAGGTAGACCCACATATCGGTGCCACACCTGTGGCGCCAATGTCTCTGATCGACCGGAGCGCTCCGAGACCCCGCCCAGCCCGAGGAGGACCTCATGGCCACCAACCCCACCAATTACCTCGCCGTCATCAAGGTCGTCGGAATCGGCGGTGGCGGCTGCAACGCCGTCAACCGCATGATCGATGCCGGCCTCCGTGGGGTCGAGTTCATCGCCATCAACACCGACGCCCAGGCGCTGTTGATGAGTGACGCCGACATCAAGCTCGATATCGGTCGTGACCTGACCAGGGGACTCGGCGCCGGTTCCGATCCAGACGTCGGAGCCCAAGCGGCCGAGGACCACCGGGCTGAGATCGAGGAGGTCCTCCGCGGTGCCGACATGGTCTTCGTGACCGCTGGCGAGGGTGGCGGCACCGGAACCGGCGCCGCTCCGGTGGTGGCTGAGATCTCCAAGTCCCAGGGTGCCCTGACCATCGCCGTGGTGACCCGGCCGTTCAACTTCGAGGGACGGCGCCGAGCGGTCCAGGCCGACAACGGGATCAACCGGCTCAAGGAGAAGGTCGACACGCAGATCGTCATCCCCAACGACCGCCTGTTGTCGGTCGCCAACGAGAAGACTTCTGTCCTCAACGCCTTCGGGATGGCCGACGAGGTCCTCCTGCAGGGCGTTCAGGGCATCACCGACCTGATCACCACGCCGGGTCTCATCAACACCGACTTCGCCGATGTCCGCATGATCATGACCGACGCCGGCAGTGCGCTCATGGGGGTCGGCTACGCCAGCGGGGAGGATCGGGCGCTCAATGCCGCCCGCCACGCCATCTCCTCGCCGCTGCTCGAGGCAGCCATCGACGGAGCCCGAGGCATCCTTCTCAACATCTCGGGAAGTTCGGAGCTGGGCCTGCTCGAGGTCAACGCTGCGGCGCAGGTGATCCACGAGGTGGCGCACGCCGAGGCCAACATCATCTTCGGCACCGTCATCGAGGACGACCTCGGCGACGAGGTCCGGGTCACGGTGATCGCTGCTGGATTCGAGCGCTGGGATGAGGGCCGCTCTCCCCGTCGCAGCACCGCTGGCGGATCGCCGACGGAACCGGCCCCGTCGGGCCCCAAGGTGTTCGATTCCGACGACGACGACCTCTTCGGCGGAGACGACGAGTTCGACGTCCCGTCCTTCCTGAAGTAGCCCGGCGCCGCTTGGCCCCCTGCGAACCCGCGAACGGGACCCACGTGGTGCTGACAGGGCCGGCGTGGGGCGATCTGGCCCGGTCCGTGCCGACCGAGGTCCTCCACCAGCGCCAACAGGCAATCGCCCCGTGTCGGTGGACGGTCCTCGACCAGGTGCACGGCGCCGATGTGGTGGTGGTGGAACAACCCGGCGACCACGTCGGTGCGAGCGCCGACGCCGCAGTCACCGATCGGCCCGATGCGGCGCTCTGTGTGCTCACCGCCGACTGTGCCGGTGTGGCGTTCTACTCCGAGGAGGGCGTGCTCGGAGTGGCGCACGCCGGATGGCGTGGACTCGCTGCGGGCGTGATCCAAGCGTGTGTCGAGGTGATGCGGGACTGCGGCGCTCGACGCATCGGCTGGCAACTCAACGCCTGCATCTCGGCGGGTGCCAACGAGTTCTCTCCTCCAGAACTCGAGTCCCTCGTCGAGCGTCTCGGACCCGGTGTGCGGTCGGTGACACTCGACGGCCGCCCGGCATTCGACCTGCGCGCCGGTGTCGGGGTGGCGCTCGCCGAGGCCGGACTCGAGGTGCCCGCAGGGTCGTTGCGCGTCCCGTGCACGGTCCTCGGTGGCGAGTGGTACTCCTGGCGGGCCCGTCGGGACACCGGTCGGCAGGCGACCGTTGTGTGGCGCCGAAGCGTCGTTGCGCCGTGAACGATCAGCTCACCGTAGAGGCCGTGCGACGGCGGATCGCCGAGGTCCGTGCGGAGATCGCGCAGTTGACCGATCGGTCCGTGCGGATCGTCGGGGTCACCAAGACCCATCTTGACGACGTGGTGGTCGCTGCGCTCCAAGCGGGTCTCGTCGACCTCGGGGAGAACTACGCCCAGGACCTCCGGGCGCGCGCCGGCGCAGCGCCGATCCTCGCCACCGGGGTGGCGCCGCGCTGGCACTTCATCGGCCAACTCCAGTCGAACAAGGTCCGTCTGATCGCCGGCGACGTGTGGTGTTGGCAGACCGTCGACCGCTCCTCGATCATCGCCGAGATCGCCCGCCGTGATCCCGGAGCCCGGATCATGGTCCAGGTCGACCTCGCCGGCATTCCCGGCCGGGGTGGCTGTCGGATCGCTGAGGTGTCGGGACTCGTTGGTGAGGCGGGCAGAGCGGGCCTCGCTGTGATCGGACTGATGGCTGTCGGGGTTCCCGGTCCGCCCGAGCTGTCTCGTACGGGCTTTGCTCAGGTGGTTCGCACCGCCGAGGACCTCGGGCTCGCCGAACGATCGATCGGGATGAGCGGCGACTACCGCGTTGCGGTCGAGGAGGGCTCGACGATGGTTCGGCTCGGCAGCCTGCTGTTCGGTGACCGCCGGGTCGGAGGGGCGTCGTCACAGTGACTCCAACTACACTCTCGCCTCGATCAGGGAGCAGGCCCGCACGATCGCGGAGAGTGACATGTCGAACTGGATGAACAACGCCAAATCGTGGCTCGGACTGGGCAGCGATCCCTACGAGCCGCTCAGCCGCCCGGCCGCCGAGGTCGACGAGCAGTACGACGATGACTACGACGAGTTCGACGGCGATGTCGTGGTGACCACCGGAGCCACGGTCACCCCGATCCAGAGTCGCTCCCGTGGACTCGACGAGACTGACGGCGGCGTTCGCGTGCTCGATGACACCGACGATACCCACGGCTCCTCGGCGCTCGAGTCCTCCGACTCTCGGGGCGTCGTCCGCCCGCTGCCGAGCACTGGTCAGCCCCATCTCGTCGTGCCGGACCACTTCAACGACGTGCAGGAGGTCGGCGATACCTTCCGTCAGTCCCAACCGGTCATCTTGAACCTCCAGGGCCTCGACCGTGAGGTGTCGCGACGCGTCATCGATTTCTCCTCAGGGCTCTGTTACGGGCTCGACGGGTCGATGGAGCGAGTCGGCGATCAGGTCTTCCTGCTCTCACCCGCCGGTACCCACATCTCCGAGGACGAGCGTCAGCGAATGCGTGACGGCGACTACGGCGACAACTGAGATCCCGTTGGTCTCATTGCAGATCGGATCCTCGACGTGAGCATCGGTGGACTTCTGTCACTTGCGATCACCGTGCTGATCGTCCTGATCTTCGTGCGAATCGTGCTCTCCTGGTTCCCGCCGGGGGGCGATCTCCTGAACGCAGCACAACGGTTCACGTTCACTGCCACGGAGTGGCTCCTCGGTCCGATCCGGCGTGTCCTGCCCCCGGTTCGACTCGGCGGAGCGGCGCTCGACCTCTCACCGATGCTGGTGTTGTTCGTCCTGTTCTTCCTGCAGAACCTCGTCCGAGGACTCTGATCACGCCGTCCACGTTCAGGATCGGGACTATTTCGAGGCCCGCGGACTACAGTTTGCCGCCATGGAACTCACTCCAGAACTGTTCGAGACGATCGAGTTCACCGAACGTCGCAAGGGTTATGACACCGAGGAGGTCGAGACCTTCCTCGAGGAGGCCGGCACCGCCCTCGCCCAGTTGCTCGCCCGTCACCGCCAACTCGAGCAGGCGGTGGCGATCGCCGATGGCAAGATCGCCGAGGCTGGCCAACGGGCTGCGGCCGCAGAGCAGCGGGCCACCCAGTCCGTCGCCGCTGCCAATCAGGCCGGGGCAGCTGCCTCGGCGGCTGCTGCGGTCAGTGAGCAGGCCGAGGTCGATCAGGCGGCTCGCACCCTCCTCATGGCGAGGCGCACCGCCGAGGCCATCGAGGCTGACGCCCGCCAGCAGTCCCAGGTCGTCCTCGGTGAGGCCAAGTCCCGGGCGGATCGCCAACTCGGCGAGGCTCAGGCCGAAGCCGACGAACTGATCCGTCGGGCCCGGATCCAGGCCGAACAGGAGTATGCCGAGCGCCGAGTCCGGGCCCAGGACGAGGTCGTGGGGCTCGAGGACCGCCGGGCTCAGCTCGGCGATGTGATCACCCAGCTCGAGGCCCGCCTCGCCGGCTACCGCGAGGATCTGACGAGGACCGCGGAGGAACTCGCACGGATCGCCACCGACCCGGATCGCCTCGGGGCCCGGGCCACCCTGTCGATTCACCCCGATGAGGTGCTCCCGGCCGGAGCGGAAATCGTTGCGGTCGACGAGGTGGTCGTCGTTGATCCCGCACCGGCCGACCCAGCCGTCGACGGCTCCGGTGACTGGGCGCCCGGATCGTGGTCCCAGGTCGCCGAGTCTCTCCCCGACGACCACGCCCCGGCCGAAGGAGAAGCGTCGGCAGGTGACGACGGTGCTGCCGACGCAGCGATGCAGGCGTTCTTCGAAGGTGAGGACGAGGACGA
>Ga0194132_10004470_pt1 | contig 23735 bp, 23 predicted proteins | sample TA2KigOf80mmetaG_FD_148612 | JGI IMG/M metagenome (GOLD analysis project Ga0194132, IMG submission 148612) | Freshwater microbial communities from Lake Tanganyika, Tanzania - TA2015054 Kigoma Offshore 80m | ecosystem: Environmental > Aquatic > Freshwater > Lake | place: Tanzania: Lake... | reverse complement strand
GCGTCGTTCGTCGCGCGGGAGTCGGGGGCGAGCTGCAACATCGCGCTGCGCAACGGCGCGCTCGCGGCGCCGCTGGAGGGCGTGCCGCCGCTGTTCGCGAGCGCGGTGCCACTGCGCGTGCACGCGCCGGACGTGCAGGGCAGGCCGGCGCCGCTCAGGATGCTGCGCGGGGAACTGGAACTGGTGCGGTCGGCGGGGACGCACGGGCGCGACGTGTACGCGCTCATCCCCGCGCTGCGCGGCGCCGCGCGCGCGACGGGGCCGCCGCCGATCGCGCTCTGCATCCACGACGCCGGATGGACGTGCCTCGAGCCTGCGACGGCTGGCCTCTGCGTGTGCATCGAACCTGACGGCACGCTCCTGCGCTGGCGCAACGAGCTTGGGCCGGGCGTCGCGGCGCTGCGCGTGCTGCAGGCGCGGTTCGCGCGGTTCGTGACCTCGCTCGCCGGCGCCGCGCTCGGCGCCGATGCCCCGGCCGTGCCGCCGCTCAGCGCGCGCGTGCTGCGCCCGGCCTGAGGCGGGCTGCGGGCGTCCGCTGCGTCAAGCCTCGACCCAGACCTTGCCCGCGACGTCCAGCGACATGGCGACGTCGCGCTCGCGCACGCGCACCGTCAGCGCGCCAGCGCCGGGGCTCACGTCGATGACCAGGATGTCGCCGCCGAGCGAGAAGCCGTGATCGCCCAGGAAGCGCAGCAGGTCCGGCGCCGCGTGCTCGGCGACCTCTGAGATACGCATCAGGCGCGCGCGCGCGCCCGGGCCCAACGAGGCCAGCGCGCGCTCGGGGCGGCGGCCGCCCGCTGCGCCGGGGATCGGGTTGCCGTGGGGGCACGTGCTCGGCCGGCCGATCAGCTCATGCAGCCGGTCCGCCACCGCATTGGACAGCCCGTGCTCGAGCCGGCTGGCCTCCACGTCAGCGGTCAGCCAGTCGAAGCGCAACACGTCGACGAGCCAGCGCTCGGCGATGCGATGGCGGCGCACGATCGCGGCGGCGAGCGTCCGCCCGTGCGCGGACAGCAGCACCTCCTTGGCGGGGCTAAACTCGACGAGCCCCGCCCTGGCCATGCGCTGCAGCGCGGCGGCCACGCTCGGCTGCGCCACGCCAACCCACTCGGCAAGGTGGGCCGCCCGCACCGCCTGGCCCTCGGCGTCGATGTAGAAGATCGCTTCGAGGTAGCGCTCGACAGTGCCGGAGACGCCTCGGTCTTGATCGTCGTCGAGCTTCGTCGCCGCCGCCACGCGCGCCCGCGCCACCGCATCGCCCTTCACGTCCCGGCCGCCCGCCGGCCGCGTGTCAACGCCGCCACTGTAGCCCACCGCCGCCGCTCGGACTCGCCCGCGCGCTTCGCGGGTCACGCCCGCCGCGCCGTCGCGGAGGCGCGGCCCCGCTCAGCCGTCGAGCGCGCGGAGCATACGCCGGAGCGCCTACAGCCGGTAACTGTCCAGCAGCAGCGCCTCGACGCGGTCCCACTCGACCGGCTCGCCGAGGCGCAGCGTGAGCCAACCGTGGTGACGCATGTACGGCGTCGGCGTGATGCCCGGGTCGGCGAGCAGCTCCTCATGCTCCATCGGCGCGGCGCGAAACGACGCGCCGGCCTCGCCGTCGTGGACCTCGAAGATCGCGAACACGCGCCGCCCGGCCCGGAACCAGGGGTGGCCGAAGTTGACGGTCTCGTTCGCCTCGGGCAGCCAGAGGCAGACCGCGCGCAGCGGACGCAGCACGTGCTGCCAGCGCGCCTCGTCGAGCGGCTCGTGGACCACGAGCGCCATTCTAGGGCGGGCAGCCCGGGCCCCGCGTCACTGTCCCGCGTGCCTGGCCCTAGAATCGCAGCGGGAGTGGATGGTGTCCGGTGGCGCTCGCGGTCTTCAAAACCGTCTGCGGGGCGACGTGCTCGTCTCGGGTGGGTTCGACTCCCACGCACTCCCGCCACGCGACGCGCATACCCGGAGGCGACGCGCCATGAGCACACTCGCGATCGACGGCTGCACGCTGCACTACGAGCTCCACGGGGCCGGGCCCACCGTGGTGCTCACGCCCGGCGGCCGCGTCGGCATGCGGACGCTGCACGCGTTCGCGGCCGAGCTCGCGCGCGACTTCCAGGTGCTCGAGTAGGACCGCCGCAACACCGGCGCCTTGGACCTGTCGTCCGCCGGGGACGCCTCCGCGCAGGAGCTATGAGCGGATGACCTCGCCGCGCTGCTGGACCGGCTCGGGCTCGCGCTGGCCTGCCTCGCCGGCGGCTTGGCGGGCTGCCGGGTCTCGGTGCTCGCGGCGATCCGTCACCCGCAAGTGGTGCGCGGGCTCGCGCTCTGGTCCGTCTCCGGCGGCGCCTACGGGTCACAGGTCCTCGGGTACCAGTATCACGTGCCGTACATCCAGGCCACGTAGCGCAGCGGCATGGCGGCGGTCGCCGAGACGCCCTTCTTCGCCGAGCGCATCGCTGAGAACCCCGCGAACCGGGAGCGGCTGCTCGCGCTCGAGCCGGCGCACTTCATCGCCGTCATGAAGCGCCGGAACGAGATGTTCTACCCGCACCCGGACACGCCGATGGTTGGCGCGACCGCCGCGCGGCTGCGCGCCATCACCGCGCCCGCGCTGATCGTCGAGGGCAATGACGACATTCACCCCGCCCCCGCCGCCGAAGCGCTGCACGAGCTGTTGCCCCGATCGCGGCTCGTCGCGTCGCCGTGGAGCGGCGACGAGTTCATGGCGCGGCTGGTCGGTCGTGTCGAGGGCAGCGTGTTCGACCTCTATCCGCGGCTGCTGCCACTGCTGCGCGGCTGGCTGCTGGAGACCGAGGCGCGGTTGTCGGCGGCGGCAATCGCGTGAGCGGCGTGCGCTAGGCGCGCGCGAACGCGGCGCCGCGCGGCACGCGCACGAGCGCCACGAAGACGAGCGCGAGCACGTTCACCATCGCGAGCGCCACGAACGCGGGCTCGAAGCTGCCGCGCAAGTCGCGGATCGCGGTCACGAAGAGCGGCCCCGACACCACGCTGATGGTGGTGATCGGCGCCATCATCCCGGCGATCGTCGCGAACCACTTCGCGCCAAAGTAGTCGGCTTGGATCGCCGGGATCAACGGCAGCACGCCCGAGTAGGTGGGCGAGTACAGCACCAGGAAGCAGACGATGCCGATCGTACCGCCGAGCGCTGTGAACAGGATCAAGCCGGCGGACTGGAACACGAGGCACAGCGCGATCACCGCTCGCTTGTCCATGCGATCGCCGAGCCATGCGAAGCCAACGCGGCCCGGCATGCCGATGAAGGCCATCAGGCTCAGCACCGTCGCCGCGTCGGTCAGCGACATGCCGCGCTCCTGCAGCAACGGCACGAGGAACAGCGCCACCGACCCCGTCACGAAGTGGCGCGCGGCGAACATCCACGCGATGCTCCAGAACGCGAGCGTGCGCAGCGCCTCCATGGGCGAATACTCGAGCGCCGTGTCCGAGCGCGTCGCGCGCGCGGCGCGTGCAGTGCCGCCGCTGTCGCCGGGGCGGCGAATCACGAACGCTAGCGGCAGGCCCACGACCCACACGATGACGCCGGCGAGCACGAACGCCGTGCGCCAGCCGAACGCGACGACCACCTCGGCGAGCGGCTTCGCCAGGATGCCGCCGAGGCTGATGCCGAGATTCAGCACCCCGAGCGCCGTCGCGCGGCGCGCCGTGAACCAGTGCACGACAGCGGCGGAGGGCGCGTTGCCCATGCCCGCGCTGATGCCGCCCTGCACCAGCACGATGAACACCACATAGAAGTACACGATCGACGTGGTCTGCCCGAGCAGCACGAACCCGCTGCCCGTCATCAGCACGCCGAGCAGGATCAGCCGGCGCGACCCGTAGCGATCGATGGCGAGGCCGACGATGGGCGCAAGCACCCCCCCCTGGATGCGCGCGAGCGCCAGCGCGACGCCGAGCGCGGCCGCGCTCCAGCCGAGGTCGTCGCGGATGGCGTTGAAGAAGATGCCCATGCCGTAATACGAGAACACGCCCACGAGCGTGGACAGCGCCGTGCCGGCGAGCACCACCCACCAGCCGTACGAGATCGCCGGGCGGCGCAGCCGCCACGCGCTGGCCGCGCTGCTGGTCGCGCCCGTGCGCTCGAGTCGAGCGTCCTCCTCAGCGCTCATCGGGTGGTCGCGATGTGCGTCAACGGCGGTCGAGCCAGCGCGAGCGCTGGTGGTAGTCGCGCGCGCGGCTCAGCGCCAGCGCGCCGCGTTCCATGCTCGGAAAGGAGGCGAGTCCCGCATCCACGAAGCGCCGCGTCAGCGCCTGCACGTCGATCCCCTCGATGTACGGCGTGTCGGTGCTCAGCACCGTCACCACCGGCACGTCCGGGTGGCGGTCGCGATACGCGCGCAACACCTCGATGCGCTCGTCCACCGCCCGCGCATCGCGCTGGACCGCTCCCGCTCCGTATTCGAGCACGATGGCGTCGAACGCCGGATCGCGCGCGAGCACGTCCAGCGTGCGCGCGAGGCGCTCCGGGCCGCGCACGCTCGGCCCCTCGATCGGGTTGGCGTAGCTGCCGCCCTCGAGCTCTGCGTACGACGCAATCTCCGCCAGCGAGGCGTCCGCCAGCGGCGGCATCAGGAACCCCGCGCGCGAGAACACGTCTGCGATCTTGCCCGAGTGGCCGCCGGAGACCGCGATCAGCGCGGTGCGTGCGCCGATGCCGGGGGCGTAGCGCAGCGCGCTCGCGGCGTCGAGCATCTCCTCGATGCTGCGCACGTTGATCGCGCCGCACACCGTCAGCACCGCGTCCCAGAGCGTGGCGGGCACGGGCGGACTGCCGGTGTGCGCGACGCCGGCGCGCGCGGACTCTGTGGTGCTGCCTACCTTCCACGCGATCACCGGCTTGCGCGCCGACGCCTCGCGCAGCGCGTCGAAGAACGCGGCGCCGTCGTGCACGCCCTCGAGGTAGATGCCGATCATTTCGGTCGGCTCATCGGCTGCGAGGTAGCGCAGGAAGTCGGTGGCGTTGAGCACGGTGCCGTTGCCGAAGCTGATGCCCTTGGCGACGGCGATGCCGCTCGCGGGCGCCGCCGAGCCGATCGCCATAGTCGTGGTCCCGCTCTGCGACAGGTAGCTGAAGTACCCCCCGCTGCCGAACGGCATGTCGCGGCCGGGCCGCAGCCCCATCGCGGGGTGGTAGATGCCCATGCAGTTGGGGCCGATCAGCGCGAACTCGCCTTCGACGGCGATACGGCGCACCGCCTCCTCCAGCTCGCGGCCTTCGGCGGTCGCCGTCTCGGCGAAGCCGGACGCGAAAATGTGCGCGCCACCCACGCCCTTGGCGGCGCAGTCGCGCAGCACGGCCGGCACGACCTTGTTGGGGACGGAGATCGCGACGTAATCGACCGGCTCGGGGATGTCGAGCAGGCTCGCGACGTTCTTGAAGCCGAGCGCCTCCGCGCCGGGCCATTCGCGCTGGTCGATGTTCACGTGGTAGATGGTGCCGAACGCCGAGAACGGCTCGTGCGCGCGCAGCCACATGTAGTCATTGTCGCGCTTCGCGCCGACGATCGCGATCACCTTCGGGTGGAACACGCGGTCCAGCTGCTGCTTCATGTCCATCTGGCTCTCATCCACCCCTCGGCGCCGGGCCCCCGGCAAGACCACCATCCGCGTTCCGCGTATGTTAACGCCATGTCAACGGGGAGCGCGTGGACAGGCGCCCGGGCGACCGGGAGCTAGCCGGGAGCGAGCCGGGACGCAGCCGAGACGAGCACGCCGATGCCACTCACCATGCCGCTCGCGCGGCGTACGGGTGATCAACCTCACCCGCCACACCGTGGGGCCGTTCTGCACACGGCTGCTAGGCGACTACGGCGCCGACGTGATCAAGATCGAGGCGCCGGGCGGCGATCCGTCGCGCGGGCTGCCGCCCTTCGCCGGGGACGAGCCTGGCCTCGAGCGCAGCGACACCTTCCTCTTCCTGAACACGAACAAGCGCTGCGTCGTGCTGGACCTAAAGTCAGAGGAGAGTCGCGCGCGGCTGCTGGAACTCGTGGCGGGCGCGGAGGTCGTGGTCGAGAACGGGCGACCGGGCGCGCTCGACCGGCTCGGCCTGGGCTACGCGCGACTCAGCGCGGTCAACCCGCGCATCATGCTGACGTCAGATCACCAACTTCGGCCAGGACGGCCCCTCCCGCGACTGGCAAGCCACCGACCTCACGGTCTACGCCATGGGCGGGCCGATGCTCGCGACAGGCCACGCCGAGCACGAGCCCGTCCGCGTAGCCGGGCGCATGGCGGGCTACCAGGCCGGCTACCTCGCTGCGCTCACGACCATGATGGCCTTGCGCGCTGCGGAGCTGCGCGGCTCAGGCGAGCACGTCGACGTGAGCATGCTGGAGGCGCTCACGCACAACATCGACGCGCGGCTCACGCAGCTGCAAGCGTACCAGTACTCGGGGCGCATCGGCACGCGGTCCACACCAGGCGCGCTGCTCGCGATGGGGCTGTTCTCCTGCGCGGACGCCGCGCCGGGCATCGGCGGCGCGCTGGCGTTCATGCTCGACCTGCGCTACCGCGACCGCACCGGGCGCGGGCTGCTCATCGAGCTAGCGACCGTCGAGAACATGGTGCCGATGCTCGGCGAGTTCCTGATGGACTATACGCTCAACGGCCGCCAGTGGGAGCACATGGGCAACGAGCACTGGTGGCTCGCGCCGCACAACATCGACCGCTGCCAGCACGACAACATGTGGGTCACGATCGTCGCCCGCAACGACGAGGAGTTCCGCCGCCTCTGCGCGGTGATGCTGCGTCCCGAGCTGGCGAACGACCCGCGCTTCGTCGATAACGCGAGCCGCTACGCGCACCGCCGCGCGCTCGACGCGATCATCGGCGCGTGGACCGCGAACGCCGACGCGCGCTGGTTAATGCACCGGCTGCAGCGCGAGGGCATCCCGGTGGGTGTCGTGAACAACGAGCCGGGCATCCTCGACGACCCGCAGCACCGCGCCCGCGAGTTCTTCCAGGCGATCGAGCACCCGTCCACCGGGCGGCAGCTGCACCCGCGTCGTGCCTGGTGCGCGAGCAAGACGCCGTGGCGGCCGATGCGCCACCCGCCCCGCCTGGACGAGGACAACGCGTACGTCTATCGCGAGCTGCTCGGCTTTAGCGACAAGGAGTACCGCCGCTTCGAGGAGCTGGGCCACATCGGACTGGACTACGACCCCTCGGTGCCCTAGCAGCGCGCACCTCGAACGAGCGCGCTAGCGCGGCATCACGTGCAGGTCGTCGGCCGGCAGCTCCACGACCCAACGCGTGCGACCGGCGATGCCGAGCACCTCATACGGCCGCGACGCCATTTCGACCTCGACGGCCGGTCCGGGGCCCACCGGCGCGAAGCGCAGGGTGTGCGTGTTGCCGAACGCGAGGTCGGCGACGATGTCCGCGACGTAGCAGTTCTCCGGCAGCACGCCGGCGGGGTCGAAGCGGCGCACGTTACAGCGCTCCGCGCGGATCGCGATGTCCACGTCACCGCGCGGCGCCGCGCCGTCGCTGGTCGCGCGCAGCACGAGCTCCGCCACGACCACCCGCCCCTCGCCGTCGCCGTGGCCGGCGAACACGTTCGACACGCCGGTGAGCTCCGCGACGCGGCGGGAGGCAGGGCGCCGGAACACGTCCTCGCGCCGCGCGAACTGTAGCACCGCTCCCGCGTCCATCACCGCGATGCGATCGGCGAGCAGGTACGCCTCGCGCAGATCGTGCGTGACGAACACGACCGGGATGCGCAGCTCGCGCCGCAGCCGCAGTAGCTCCGTGCGCAGGTCAGCCCGCAGCGCCTCGTCCAGCGCGGAGAACGGCTCGTCGAGCAGCAACGCCTCCACCGGCGCCGCGAGCGCGCGCGCGAGCGCCACCCGCTGCTGCTGCCCGCCCGACAGCTGGTGGGGCACCCGTGCGCCGAGGCCCTGCAGGCTAAGCAACGCTAGCAGCTCATCCACGCGGCGCTGCCGATCCGCGCGGCGCCACCCGCCGAGGCCGTAGCCGATGTTCGCGGACGCGCTGAGGTGCGGGAACAGCGCGAGCTGCTGCACGACGTAGCCGAGCCGTCGCCGCTGCGGCGGCACGTCGATGCGCCGCGCCACGTCGAACAGCACGCGTCCGTTCAGCGCGATCGAGCCGGCGTCTGGCCTAAGCAGGCCGGCGATCGCGGCGAGCGTGAGGCTCTTGCCGGAGCCTGAGTGGCCGAACAGCACGACGGTCTCGCTGTCCGCCTGAAAGCGCACGTCGAGCGTGAACGGCCCGAGCTGCTTGCGGACGTCGATCGCGATCACGCCGGGCCGATCACGCGGCGTCGAGCGGCTGCTGCCGGATCGCGACCCGGACCACCAGCAACAGCGCGAGCGCGACCGCGAGCAGGATCAGCGAGAGCGCGACCGCGCCGGAAAGCCCCGCGCTCGACTCGAACGCGGTGATGATCGCCAGCGGCATGGTCTCGGTGCGGCCTTCGAAGCTGCCGGCGAAGATCAGCGTCGCGCCGAGCTCGCTGAGCGCGCGCGTCCAGCACAGCACGGCGCCGCTGAGCAGCGCGGGCCGCGCGAGCGGCAGCGTGACGCGCCAGAACGTGCGCAGCGGCGACATGCCGAGCGTGGCCGACACACGCTCGTACAGCGAGTCGACCGATTCGAAGCCCGCCTGCAGCGTGCGCACCAGGAACGGCGTTGCCACGAACAGCTGCGCGAGCACGACCGCCGTGGTGGTGAACGGGATCTCGAGGCCGCGATCGGCCAGCCAGCCGCCGATCAACCCGCGCCGCCCGAACGCCACGAGCAGCGCGACGCCGGCGACCGTCGGCGGCAGCACCATCGGCAGCTCGACCAGCAACACGAGCATGCGGCGACCCGGGATGCGCGCGCGCGCGAGCAGGTACGCCGCGGGCACGCCCAGCACGAGCGCGAGCCCCAGCGTGAGCGTGCTGGTGACGAGCGACAGCCGCAGCGCGTGCAGCACGAAGGGTGTGGTGAGGCGGTCCAGCACCTCCCCGTCGTTGACCGACCGCGCCGCAAGCGCCACCAGCGGCACGGCGACGAACAGCGCGAGCAGCAGCGCGGGCGTCGCGAACACGCTCGCGAGTGACGGCGTGAGGCTGCGACCGTAGCGCGCCGCCGGGTTCGTCACCGTGCGCGCAGCGTACGCGCGCGTGACGCGCCGCGCCCTCCGTGCCGCGCCGAGCGCTCAGGGCGCGTCAAAGCCCGCATCCTGCAGCAGCTGCTGGCCCTCGGCACCGCGCACGAATGCGACGAACGCCGCGGCGGCGGCGGCGTTTCGCGTGCCGCTGACGATCGCGATCGGGTAGCTCGCGACGACGTTGGCGCCGTCGGGGAGCGCGATGGTCTTCACCTTCGCGCGCGCGCCGAGCGCGTCGGTCCGGTACACGACGCCGGCGTCTGCCTCGCCCAGCTCGATCTTCGTCAGTACAGCGCGCACGTTCGCCTCGTTCGACACGACATTCTTCAGTGTGGCGTCCTTATACGCAGCGCCGTAGCCCGGCTCGGCGGCGAGCCTGTCGATGATCTGGCGCGCGTAGTGGCCAATCGGCACGTCCGGCGCCGCGAGCACGAGCTTCAGCCCGGGCCTCGCCAGGTCCTTCGGCGTCGTGATCCCCGCCCCGTTGTCAGCGGACACGACGATCACCGGCAGGTTGCGCGCGAAGATCGCCAGCGACTCAGCGAGCAGGCCCTGGTCTGCCAGGCGCTGCATCTGCGGGACGTCGGCGCTGGCGAAGACGTTTGCCGGCGCCGCCTGCTCGATCTGCGCGGCGAGGGCGCTCGACGACGCGAAGTTGAACTCGACCGACGCGCCCGGGTGCGCCTTCGAGAACGCTGAGCCAATGCTCCGGAACACGTCGGTGAGCGAGGCGGCAGCGAACACGCTGACCCGGCCAGCGAGCGGGGACGCCGTGCTCGAGGCGCTCGCCCCGCCCGCGCTCGCGGGCGTGGCACGAGCGTCGTTCGCCCCGCCGCAGGCGGCGAGCAGCGCCGCGAGGAGCGCCGCCGCCGCCATGGCAAGCCCCCAGCGCGCGCGCGCGGTCATCCGCTGACCTCCGGGTCCGGCCTCCCGCGCCACGGTGTCGTCCGCAACTACCCAGCTGTGTACCATTCAGTCACGGACTATACACGGCTGCCGTAGCCGCGCGGGTTACCGCCGCGCCCCGGCGGCGGGCCGGGGGCGCGCGCCAGGCTGCGGCGGGCGAAGCGATCCCAGGGGGCGCTTGTGAGTGCTCGCGTGTCGCAGGCGCAGCGAGTGACCGCCGTAGAATCCGCGCTTACGCCGCTGCACTACGCCATGCTCGGCCTGCTGCGCGACCAGCCTGCGCACGGCTACCAGCTGCAGCACGCGTTCGGCGTGGGCGGCGACCTTAACGCGATCGTCCCGGTCGAGCAGCCCACGCTGTACGCGGCGCTCAAGGAGCTGGCGCGGCGCAGGTTGATCGAGGGGCGGGAGGCGCGCGAGGGGCTGCGCCCGCCGAAGGTGGTGTATGCGCTGACCGCGGACGGGCGGCGCGCGCTCATCGAGTGGTTGAGGGAGCCGGTTGCGCGGATGCGCCAGGTGCGTCTGGACTTCTTGCTCAAGGTGTACTTCAACCGGGCGCGCGGCAAGCAGCGCGTGCGCGCGCTGGTCGAGGCACAGATCGGCGCCTGCAATCGCTACCTCGCCGATCTTCAGGCGGGCGCTGCGGCGCTCGACCGCGAGAGCTTCGCGTACCTCGTGAGCGAGTCCCGCGCGAGCGCCGCGCGCAGCACACTGGCCTGGCTGAACGAGTACCGCGCGAGCCTGTAGCGCACGCACTGCGTCGCGTCAGAGGAAGCTCGCGCTTGCGTGGCTTGCGATGAAGTCGTAGAGCAGCGCGGTCAGCCTTGGCCCCTCGCCGCGGAACGCGTGGTCGGCGCCGTCGACGATGACGAGCTGCTTCGACCCCGGCGCACGTGCGTGGATGTCCTCGGACGTCAACGGGAGCAGCACCTGGTCGGCGGACCCGTGGATCAGCAGCAGCGGCTTGTCCAGCTGCTCAACGCCCTGCGTGCCCACCAGCTGCGGCGCCAGCGCCGCCACCGCGCACACGAACGGCGAGAGCAGCCCGCTGCGGATCGCTACGGCGCCCGCGTACGAGTGCCCCACGACCACCGCGGACACTCCCCCGATGCCCTTCAGGAAGGAGCAGGCGGCCAGCACGTCGATGATGGTGTCGAACAGCTCGCCGCCGACGCGCGGTCGCAGGCGCAGCGAGCTCACGCCGACCTCGACCAGCTGCTCGCTGAGCAGGCGGTACACGCCCTCGGCGCCCTCGTCACCGACGAAGATCGCACAGCCCGTACGGCCCTCGCACGGCACGAGCACCGCCTCCAGGTCGCCGTGGTTGGTGTGCAGCGTGACGATGTACTGGCCGGGCACGTCGTGCGGGACGGCGCTGACCCGCTCGATCGAAACGACGACGTCCGGCTGCGCCTCAGTCATATCGAGCGCGCCGCCCCGCCGTCACTCGGTTTGCGCTTGGCACAATGCCCTCCCGCGTCGAGGATAGGCCCGGCCGTCAAACCGCGCCGAGCGCGGCGGCCCTCGCGGGGCACGCAATCATAGTGCGAGAACGAAGCGCGCGTTGTAGAACGAACCCACTTGCCGGCCGTGCGGCCATCCCGAGGGCGCGCACCTCGCGTCGGGTCCGCAGACCACCCCGTGGTGCCGGATGTGCTACGGGCATCCGCACCTGCATCGCGCGCGGGACCACGCGCTCGCGTGAGCACGCGCGACGCGGGCGGTCGCTGCTCCGGACCGTCCGCGCACCGTGACCTTGGCGGTGCTCTGGGCAGCGCATCAGCACCGCCCGGAGGCTTAGCGACCTACTTGTCGAGCCACATGTGCGTGCTCACCTCAGCGACGTCGAGGTAGTACTGCCCGGAGCCGATCGGCCGCGAATAGCGCACGCCGCGCAGCCAGGGCTGCTGCAACGCGAACGAGTATCCGGTACCTTTCTCGACGCGGTACACCTGGTCCAGCATGCGATCCCAGACCTTGCGCGCGAGCTCGCGGCGCTTCTCCTCGTTGAGCTCCGAGCGGTGTGCTTCGGCCCACTGGTCGATCTGCGGGTCGCTGATGCGCCAGCGGTTGCCGCTCGACTTGGAGTGGTTGAGGCCGTAGATCACGTGCTCGCCCGTCGCGCCGTGCGACAGCCAGCCGTCCGCCGCATCCTCGATCTTGCGCCCGGTCCATTGCGAGTTGAACTGCGTGTACTCGAGGCGCTGCGCGGTCATCTTGATGCCGACCTGGTTCAATTGGTTGACGAGGATCTCGTTCGGGCGCTGGTTGCTGTCGTCGCCGTAGTTGTAGTAGATCATCGTCATCGCGAAGTTCTCGGCGCCGGCAGCCTTAAGCAGCGCCTTGGCCTCGTTCGGGTCGTAGCGCCACCATTTGCCAAAGTCGCCCTTCTCGGTGCTCGGCTCCTGCGTGAAGCCAGCGAAGCGCCAGTCCATCACCGGCAGGAATTTCGCGAGGTCGGCGTAGATCAGCTGGCCCAGCGTCGGCCGGTCGATGGCGAGCGAGATCGCCCGGCGGATGCGCTCGTCCGCGTACTTCGGGTTCTGCATGTTCATCGCGATGGTGAACGTGCCCGCGAAGATCGGGCTGACGTACACCTGCGTGTCGGGGTTGCTCGCGAGGATCGTGCCGAGCTCGACTTGGCTCGCGACGCCGTGGCCGAAGTCCACCTGGCCCGCACGGAACGCCGCGGTGCGCGCGGCCTGGTCGGCGATGTAGGGCAGGTCGAAGCCGTCGACCAGGACCTCCTTCTTCCAGTACGCGGAGTTCTTGTCGAACTCGCCGCCCACGCCCGACTGCCACTTGCGAACGATCATCGGGCCGGTGCCGATCGCCTTCTTGTCAATCTCCCCTGAGTCCACGAGCTCGCGCGGGAACACCGAGATATGCGCGGTGCTCAGGCCGAGGTGGAAGTCCGGCTGCGCGCGCTTGAGCGTGATCACGGCGGTATAGTCGTCCCGCGCTTCAACGCGGTCGACCGCCTCGAACAGCTGCGTGTGCACGCTGTCGGTCTTGTAGTTCTCGTACGCGTAGACCACGTCTTTCGCGACGAACTCGCGACCGTTGAGCGGCGGCAGGTTCTGGAACTTGATGCCACGCCGGAGCTGGAACGTGTAGGTGAGCCCGTCCGGCGAGCGCTCCCAGCTCTGCGCGAGCTCGGGCACGAGCTTATTGACGGCGAACGGATCGGCGTCGGGCGCACCGTAGATGCCGATCAGGCGGTTGTGCGCGGCGTTGATCGCCGTGTGGCTGCCGCCGGCGACGGTCTTGCGCGGGTCGAGCGGGCCCGGGTCGAACGTGTACAGCTGCTTGACGCGCCCGCCGCGTTTCGGCTGCTTATTCGGCTCGTTGAAGTTGAAGCCGAAGAAGCGCCCGTCCTTCAGCGTGATGCCGGGCCACGTCTTCGCGGCCGTGGCGACGCCGGCGGGCTTGGTCGTGTCCGCGACCTGCTCGTCATCGTCGCCGCCGCAGCCGACCAACGCGGCCGCGGCGATGCCTCCCGCCGTCACCGCCGCGCCGCGCGCAAACGCGCGGCGGCCGACGATGCGACGCAGTCCCTCCTGTAGCGTCGCGAGATCAAGGGGCGGTGCGGTGTCGGTCACGGGTGCATCCTTCCTACCCCTGGGCCGCATGACCTCGGTGCCGAAGGGCCCCCTCAGAGTATCACGGGCGTGATGCCGCGACGCTGACCGCTCTCACTCCACGCACAGCGCAACAGGCGGGCCCTCCACGGCCCACCTGCTCGACCGCCACCGCGGGGCACCCGACGCTAGCCCCGGGGCAGCCCCAGGCCGCGCGTCGCGATGATGTTGCGTTGGATCTCGCTCGAGCCGCCGGCGATTGTGCCGACGACGCTCGAAACGTACGTACGCGTATGCGAGGCCCCGAGCGGCGCGTACGGCTCGTTGCCCGCCCACAGCCCACCGTACAGCCCGAACGTCTTGGTACCGGTCCGCGAGATGCGCTGCGTGAGCTCGGACGAGTACGCCTTGCCCATCGATGCCTCGTAGTTCGGGATCAGCCCGCGCGACTGCATGGAGGCGATGCGCAGCGAGAGGTTGCTGTTCATTTCCACCTCGATCGCGCGCTCCGCAATCTCGCCGCGCATCAGGCCGACGCGGCTCGGCGTTGTGCCGCTCTGCGCTTTGCTCACCAGGTCGTGCAGCAGCTGCTGCTGCTGCACCGCCCCGGCGATGCCCGAGCGCTCGAAGTCCAGCAGCGTCATGCCGACGTACCAGCCGCGGTTGACCTCGCCGACGACCTGGCTCGCCGGCACGCGCACGTCCTCGTAGAACGTCTCGTTCGTCGCGTGGTGCCAGCCCATGCTGATGATCGGCCGCACGCTCACGCCCGGCGTGCGCGCGTCCAGCATGAGGAACGTGATCCCGCGGTGCTTCGGCGCGTCCGGGTCGGTGCGGAACAGCCCGAAGATCCAGTTCGACATGTGCCCGGCCGAGGTCCACAGCTTCTGCCCGTTGATCACGTACTCGTCACCGTCACGCACCGCGCGACACTGCAGCGACGCGAGGTCCGAGCCGGCGCCCGGCTCCGAGAACCCCTGTGCCCACAGGATTTCGCCCGCAAGCGTCGGCGGCAGGAAGCGTTGCTTCTGCTCCTCGGTCCCATGCACGAGCAGCGTCGGGCCGATCTGCATGAGGTGCGCGCCGCCCACCTCGGGCGCATCGACCCTCGCGAGCTCCTGCTTGAGGATGAACTGCTCGATCGTGGACAGCCCGGCGCCCCCGAAGCTCGCAGGGAAGCTCGGCGCGCTCCAGCCCCGGGCATTGAGTGCTTCCATCCACTGGTGCGCGGCCGCCTTCGCGCTGTCGCTGCCGTGCATCATGTCGAACTGCCATCCCGCCTCCGGGTTCTCCTGCGTGTGGCGGTTCGCGATCTGATCCTTGTAGTACTGCGGCAGCGCCGACTGGACGTACTGGCGCACCTCCTCGCGGAACGCGGCCTGCTCCGGTGTGTCGTTCCAGTCCATGTCACCCCTCCCCCTGACCTGCACGCGACGGCGTCCGTGGCTGCGCGGGTTCCGCGCCCGCCGTGCTGCCGCTCGCCCCACGCGGTCTAGCCCGCCGCGACCGCCTGTGCCTCGCGCTGCCGCTCAGCGAGCGTCACCGCGTTCACCACGCCGTGCGCCAAGAAGTCGCTCAGCACGGCGTTGAACTCGTCCGGCTGCTCGTGCTGCGGGCTGTGACCCGCGCGGCTGAACACGTGCAGCGTCCCGTTCCCCAGGCGCAGCGCGTCCTGCACGTTGGCCGCGCACAGGCTGTCCGCCGCGCCGGCAATCATCAGCGTCGGCACGTCCAGCTCCGCCAGCCGCTCACCCAGCCGCAGCTCGCTCATCGCCACGCGGAAGCCCTCGACGTGCCCCTCCGACGCCGAGAGCGAGCGCTCGATCGCGGCGCGCGCACTCGCCTCGTCGAAGCGCTCGCTGCGCGCGAACCCCGCACGGCGCTCGCGCAGCATCTGCTCGCGGTCGCCGGAGGCGCGCAGCGCGCGTGCGCGCTCGACAGCCGCCGCGTCTGCCGCGTAGCCGTCGGCGCCGATCGGCGCGACGAGCACGAGCCTGTCGAGCCGCACCGCGTGCTCCAGCCCCAGCCACATGCCGACGCCGCCACCGAGCGAGTGGCCGATAAACGTACAGCGCTCCACACCGAGCGTATCGAGCACGCCCACGACGTCCGCGGCCAGCTGCGGGATTGTGTAGCCGCCGTCGGGGCGCGCGCTGTCGCCGGCGCCGCGCGCGTCCATCGCGATGCAGCGGTAGCGGTCCGCAAACGCCGGCACAACGCCCGCCCACGTCTCGTGCGAGCCGGTGTGCCCGTGGTGGAACAGCAGCACCGGTCCGGCGCCACGCTCCTCATAGTACAGCTCGGTCCCGTTCACCTGCACTCTCGGCATCGGTCCCTCCCGGAGCTCCGCACCAGCCGCCGACCTCGGCGCGCTGCACATTATCGGTCACGGGGGAAGGGGGCCGCGCCGAGGCGGGCGGTGGCTAATGGTCGGCTAGCCGAGTCCGCGAAGCGCAGAGGAGCGCGCGATGGCGGTGCAGCTCATCCCGAACGGCTACGCGCAGCTGATGACGCACATCACGCCGAGCGATGCCGCCGCGGCGATCGAATTCTACACGCGCGCGTTCGACGCGACGGAGCGCATGCGCATGCCGGGAGCGGACGGCACAGTGCGGCCACGCCGAGCTGCAGCTCGGCGTGGCCGCACTGATGCTCGCCGACGAGCCGGAGCCCGGCATGCCGAACGGCTACCGGGCGGCCGGCGAGGCCGGCGACACGACGTTCGCCTTCGTGATGTACGTCGACGATGTCGATGCCGCGTTCGCTCGCGCGCTGGAACATGGCGCCACCGCGCTGAGCGCGCCCGAGACGCAGTTCTATGGCGACCGCGAGGCGCGCCTGCGCGACCCGTTCGGCTATGACTGATCGCTCATGACGCGCGTCGAGGGCGTGGCGCCCGAGGAGATCGAACGCCGCGCGGCGGCGATCGTGGCGGGCGCGCCGTAGCGCGTCCCCCCCCCCCCCCCCCCCCCGCTACTCGAGCTGGCGCATCGTCGGCACGAACAGCGCCACCGCCGCCATGCCGACCAGGAGCGTGGCGGCGAGCCCGCCGATGGCGAGCTGCGGCCCGAACCACTCGGCGAGGAACCCCACGATGAACGTACCGAACTGCACGAGCCCGAACTCCATAAACCATACGGACATCACGCGTCCGCGATACTCCTCCGCAGAATAGGCCTGGATCAGCACCTGGCCGAACGCCATGCGGCCTGCCTGGCCGGCCCCGATCAGCACCATCAACGGGAGCGTCACCCAGTAGTTCGTCGATGCAGAGAACGCAACGATGCCGGCCCCGAGCAGCACGCCGCAGCCGATGAACAACCGCCCGCGCCCGCGTGAGCCCGTCGACGCGACGCCCATCGCGCCGATGAGCGCGCCGATGCCCTGCACGCTCTGCAGCACGCCCTGCTCGAACGCGCCACGCTGCAGCACTTCCTTGACGAACCCGGGCAGCAGCATCGTGTACGGCATGACGACGATGACGATAAGGAAGTTGACGGCGATCACGGTGCGGATCGTGGGGTCGTGCGTGACGTAGCGCATGCCGTCGGCGAGGTCCTTGAGGCCGCCTGCGCCGCGCCCGCGCCGCGCGCCGTGCGCGCCCCCGGCGCCGCCCTGGGGGCGCGCGAAGGCGTACAGTGGGCGCGACGGCAGGCGCATCGTGAACGTGATCGCCAGCGCGTACATCGCGGCCATCGTCGCGAACACGGTGGCCGGGCTCACGGCGGCGATCATCAGGCCGGCGATGCCGGGGCCGACGAGCTGCATCAGCGTCTGGCCGGAGGCGTTGATGCCGATCGCGTTGGTCAGCCGCTCGCGCGGAACGAGGTCCGAGACCATCGACTGTCGCGCGGGCTGCATGATCGAGTTCACGGCGCCCTGCAGGAACGCGCTCAGGAACAGGTGCCAGAATTCAAGCTCGAGGCCCAGCCAGCCGCCCACGAGCACGGCCAGCACCGCCGCGTTCACTGCGTTGTAGCCCTGCCCGAGCTGGATCACCGTCTTCTTCGACGTGCGATCGGCGACCACGCCGCCGATCGGTGAGAGCAGCACCAGCGGGATCGCGGTGGCGAGCGCCATTGCGCCGAGCGCCGCGAACGAGCCCGTGAGGTGGAACACGAGCCACCCGCGCACCACCAGCTGCATCTGCATCGAGCCGAACTGCAGGATGTTGCTGACGTACAGCAGCCGGAAGTTGGGGTCCTGCAGCGCCTGGAAGGTGCGCGTGAGGCGCGACGGCGGGCACTCGCTCGGCGCTGCGTCTTGGGCGGCCGCGGGAGGCGGCTCAGTGGCGCCTGTGGGCGGAGGCTGCATCAGCGGACGTTTTCATCACTGCCATCCGCAGACGGCAGCCCACCGTTCCCCTGCCTCGGGGGAGGCTACTCTAGCACACCCGCAATCGAGGACCGCGCGACGAGTCGCGATGCGGCCTCGCTACTTGTCGAGCCAACCGTACGCGACCTGATTGCCCCAAGTGTAGTACGAGCTGTTGTCACCAGGCGAGGTGCCGGTAAAGCGGATTCCGCGGAACCACGGCTGGTACACCTGGATGCCCATGCCGGCGACTGTCGGCGGGCGGTAGGCCTGGTCCAGGTCCTTGTCCCAGATCTTCTTCCAGAGCTCGCGACGCTTCTCCGGGTTCAGTTCCACCTGCTGGGCGTCCGCCCAGGCGTCGATCTCCGAGTCGTTGGTCTGCCAGCGGTTGCCCGGCGACTTTGAATGCACCTGACCGTGGAACCAGTTGTCGGCGTCAAAGCCCTGCGTAGCCCAGCCCCCAGTGGTGAACTCCGGCAGCTTGGCGCCGGTCCACTGCGAGTTGAACTCGGTGTAGTCCACCTTGCCGCCGGCGACCGTGATCCCAGCCTCGCGCAGCATGGGGATGATCACTTCCGGGATCTTCTCGTAGTTGACGTCGTAGGCGTAGAAGATGTTGTTCAGCACGAGCTTCTCGGCGCCGGCTGCGGCGAGCATCGCCTTCGCCTCAGCGACGTCGCGGCGCACCCATTTCCCGAACACACCGGACTCCGCCGTTGGCTCCTTGTCGAACAGGAAGGTCCACGGGATGGTGTTGCCCTTCTTCCCGTAGCCCTCGTAGATCAGCTGCAGCATCGTCTCGCGATCGATGGCCAACGAGACGGCTCGGCGCACGCGCACGTCCTGGAACTTCGCGAGTTTGTTGTTGAACGCCAGCGCCAGCGAGGCGACCGTCGGCGTCAGGTTGATCTGGATGTCCGGGCTCGTGCGCTTGAGGTTGGCGAGATCGGAGAACGTGGCCACTACCGCGTACGCGTAATCCACCTGGCCCGCGCGGAACGCCGCGAGGCGCGCGAGTGGGGCTGCGGCTCGCGCAGGGCCCGGCGCTTGCGCACACGCTGCGCGAAGACTGGGACGAGGCGCTGCTCTTCCGCGACCTCGCGACGCTGCGCGCGGACATCCCGCTGTTCGAGGACGTCGCGGTGCTGCGCTGGCGCGGGCTCGCCCCGGCATTCGCCGTGTGGTGCGAGGGCGTCGCCGCGCCGGAGCTGCTGGCGCGCGCGCGGGCGCTCGCCGCCGCGCGCTGACGCACGCGGGCGGCCCGCGGTCGGCGCCGCCCGCATGCGTGGGCCTGGTGGCTAGCGGTTGCGGAACACCGCCGGGCGCTTCTCGGCGAACGCCGTGGGGCCTTCGACCGAGTCCTCCATGCCGCGCAGGTTGAACTCGAGCGCCTGCGCAAACGCTTGCGCCTCCGGGACGGTCATGCTGAAACACTGGTTGACCATCTGGTTGAAGTTGCGCACCGTGCGCGGGGCCATGCGGCAGATCGTGCGCGCCCAGTCGACCGCCTCCTCGACGCACTGGCCGGTGGGCACGACCTTGTTCACGAAGCCCATCTCGTACGCGCGCTGCGCCGAGATGCGGCGGTCACCCATGATGCACACCTCGAGCGCGTGCCCCGAGTGCATCAGCCGCGGCAGGTATGCGACGAAGCCCGCCGCCTGGTTCCAGCGCGCCTCCGCGATGTTCATTTCCGCGTGCTCGTCCGCGATGCGGAAGGTGCACATCTGCGCGGTCGCCCAGCCGCCTGCGATCGCGAAGCCGTTGATTGCCGCGATCGTCGGCTTCCAGCAACCCAGCTTCTCGCCGATCGGCGTGACGCTCGGTGCGCGGCGCTGGTACGGCGCGTCGCCGCCCTGCTGCTCCAGCTCGGCGCGGATCTTCAGGTCCTGGCCGGCGGAGAACGCGCGCGTGCCGGCGCCCGTCACGATCGCTACCCACTGCTCGTCGTCCGCGGCGAAGCGCGTCCACGCGTCGTACCAGCGGTTGCCCATCTCCGGGTCGGACGAGTTCATGCGCTCCGGGCGATTCATGGTCATGAGCGCAATGCGGCCGTTGTCGATGGTCTCGTACAGCAACTCCTGGTGCGGCCAGCCGGGCAGCGGCACCTTCTCGATCGGCGCCTGGACGTTCCCGCCGTACCTGTTCGCGGATGGTGACGTCATCTCGTTCCCCTCCTTCGACTCTTGCAGGGCACGTGCCCACCCGGGCGAGATTGCGTCCGTGATGCCCGTGGCGCGCAGAATGTACACGAGCCGCACAACCCTTGGACGGTACGCCTGAAGGGGCGGCCGCGCGGGTCCGGGCGCCACAACGGAGCGCGCATGACCGCGTTCGATCCGGCCACCCGACGTGGCGCGCTAGCCAGCGCGTGCCCCGAAGTTGCTCGCGCGAGCGGGGTGCCCTCGGCGCCTCGCGGATGAGCGGCCCGTTCGGTGTGCGGATAGCGCCCACGCTACGCCTTGTCATAAGCCGGCACAGAACGTCGCGCGCCGCGCGCAACGTCGTGGGCGGCGCTGCCGTACACTGCGCGCTCGGAGCGCAGGAATGGAGTAGCGATGCGCATCGCTCGCGTGCGCGTGGACGGCCGCGTGAGCACCGCCATCGTGCGCGCGCGCCGCGCGCACCTCGTGCGCGGCGGACCCTTCGGGCGCCTCGAGGAGAGCGGCGAGGTGTACCGGCTGTCGCAGGTGCAGCTGCTTGCGCCGGTGCGACCGGGCAAGATCGTCGCGATCGGACTCAACTACCACAGCCACGTCGGCGACCGCCCCGCGCCGGTCCGCCCCGAGCCGTTCCTGAAGGCGTCGACGTCGCTGATCGGGCCGGGCGACGCCATCGTGCTGCCGCAGGACGCGGGGCGCGTGGACGAGGAGGGCGAGGTCGTCGCAGTGATTGGACGCCGCGCGCGCAACCTGCGCGAGACCGACGTCGACGCATGCGTGCTCGGCTACACCTGCGGTAACGACGTCTCCGCGCGCGACTGGCAGCGCAACGACATGCAGTGGTGGCGCGCGAAGTCCGCTGACACGTTCACGGCCGTCGGCCCGTGGATCGAGACCGCCCTCAATCCGGAGCGCATCGACCTGCGCGTGACGCTCAACGGCGCGCTCGTGCAGGAGGCGAGCACCGCGCAGCTGATCCACTCGGTGCGCGCATGCATCGCGTTCATCTCGAGCGCGATGACGCTCGAACCCGGCGACCTCGTGTTCACGGGGACGCCCGGCGCCACGTCGCAGCTCGCCCCGGGCGACCGCGTGTCGGTGTCGATCGCCGGCCTCGGCGAGCTCACGAACCCCGTGGAAGCTGCACGATGACACGCTCGCTGCACGTCGCGCTGCTCCAGCTCCGCGCCTACGACCTCGCAGACCACCGGCAGGCGTGGGCGGCCCTGCTGCGGCGCATCGACGAGGCCGCCGCGCTCCAGCCGCATCCCGACCTGCTGGTGCTGCCCGAGGCGAGCTACCCCGCGTACTTCCTGCACTCGCGCACCGCCTACGAAGCGGCCGGCGTGCTGCAAGACGGCGAGGTGGAGGAGGCGCTCGCCGAGCGCGCGCGCCGCCACGGCCTCGCCATCGCCGCCGGCGTCGTGCAGCACGGCGGCCCGGTCACCGCCACCAACGACCGCTTGGAGAACGTCGCGCTGCTCTTTGGCGAGGACGGCACGCTCCTCGCGCGCAGCGCCAAACGCTTCCTCTGGCACTTCGACACGCGCTGGTTCGCGCCGGGTGATCGCTTCCCTGTCGTCGAAGTGGCTGGCGCGCGCGCCGGCCTGTTCGTGTGCGCCGACGCGCGGCTGCCGGAAGTGCCGCGCACGCTCGCCGTCGGCGGCGCCGAGCTGCTCATCGACTGTACCGCGTGGGTGTCGAGCGGCCGCAGCGCGGCCGCGCTCTCCACGCCGCAGGTCGAGTACCTGCTGCCCGCGCGCGCCATCGAGAACGGCGTGTGGATCGTCGCGGCCGGCAAGGTCGGCGTCGAGGCGGGGTCGATCGTCTACGCGGGCCGCTCGGGCGTCGTCGACCCGGACGGCCAGTGGGTCGCCCAGGCGCCCAGCGACGCGGCAGGGGTCGTGACCTGCACGATCGACCTCGATCGCGCGGCCGGCGCGCCGATCACGCGCCGCCCGGAGCTGTACGCCGACGCGGCGCTGCCGGCCGAGCGCGCACGCGCGACGCAGCTCGCGCGTGCGCCGATCGCAGTGCAGACGTCGGCGGCACGCGTCGCCGCGCTCGCACTCGCCCCGTCGCCCTCGGCGATCGAGCTGATGGAGCGCGTGCGCACGCAGGTGCGCACGCTCGCCGCGCAGGCGGTGTCGCTCGTCGTACTGCCAGACCTAGCAGGCGCCGACGCACGCGCCGTAAGCCAGCGCGAGCTGCTGCCGCTGCTGATCGCGCTCTCCGGCGAGGCGGAAGTGATGCTCACGGTCGTGCTCGCCGAGCGCGAGCTGCAGCGCACGTACAAGACGGCCTACGTCATCAATCGCGGCGAGGTGGTGGCGCTGCACCGCCAGTCGCATCTCAGCGAGCGCGAGCGTGAGGTAGGCTTTGCCGAGGGCAGCGTCGCGCCGCCGGTGCTGGAGACGGCGGTGGGCCACCTCGGTCTGCTGCTCGGCGTCGAAGGCCTCGTGCCGGAGCTCGCGCGCGGCCTCAAGCTGCGCGGCGCCGAGCTCGTCGCGTGGAACGCGGGCGACGTTCGCGCGCCGCTGCGCACACTGGCGCGCGCGCGCGCGAACGAGAACCGCGCGTACTTCGTCGCGGCGGGTGACACCTCTGAGCTGGGCGGCGCGTGCGTCGTCGACCCGACCGGCGCGGTGCTCATGGACACGCTCAGCGGCGTGGCAATGGCTGCATCCGCCGACACGAACCGCGCGCTCGCGCGGTGGCACGAGATGGCCCCGGGCACCGACCCGATCCGCGACCGCCGTCCGGAGATCTTCGGCGCGCTGTTCGCGCACGCGGAGGTCGCCGCCGCGCGCTAGCGCCTGTCCCAGAGCTTGCTCCGCTCGTGGCAGTGCTCGCACACGAGCGCAAGCTCGCGACGAGCCGGCGTCGTCAGCCGATTCAGCACCGTGCGCTCGTGCACATGCGCCGCGCAGAAGAGCAGCCGGCAGCGCGAGCACGCGTGCTGCCGGCGCTCGCCGCAGCCCTCTGCTGCGCACTGGCTCACGTTGTTCGCGACCTGCTGCCGCTGCCGCCACGCGAGGTGCGCCGCGAGATCCGCGACCTTCGCCCGGCACGCGCGGCGGTGGCACGCGGCCGTGAAGTCCGGCGCGAGGCCGCAATCGCCGTGCGCCTCGCAGAACGGATGCCCGCAGTAGACGCACTCAGCGACGGCCTGGCAGCCGCAGCCCGCGCGCCAGAAGCGCCCGCCATAGTCGCAGGGCTCCTCGATGCGCACCACGGCGAGGACCTCTCGGGCGGCGGTCAGTCGCGCTATTGTTGCACAGCGACCTGCGGCACCGCGGGGGTGGCGAGCACCAGCAACGCGCCGCCGCCCGGCACGTCGAGCACCGCGTGCACGCGTGCGTTCGCGACATCGATCACCGCGAGCCCGCCGTGCAAGGCGGACGCGTAGGGCCAGCGCCCGCCGGGAGCGAACGCCAGGCCGTCCAGCACGCCGCCCACCTGCACGCGAGGCATGCCGCGGCGCGCGTCCAGCAGCGCGACCGCACCGCCTTGGCGCGTGCTTCCTGCGCCGGTCATCGCGTTGCGTGCACCAGCACCGATCGGGGAAGGGGCGCATCGCGCGCGCGCCTCGCGCGTACGGGCCGCCGCGTACGGGCGGGCCCAGGCCAGCCCA
>Ga0194132_10004469_pt1 | contig 23739 bp, 19 predicted proteins | sample TA2KigOf80mmetaG_FD_148612 | JGI IMG/M metagenome (GOLD analysis project Ga0194132, IMG submission 148612) | Freshwater microbial communities from Lake Tanganyika, Tanzania - TA2015054 Kigoma Offshore 80m | ecosystem: Environmental > Aquatic > Freshwater > Lake | place: Tanzania: Lake... | reverse complement strand
CGAGATGTTGACCAGTGGTACGCCCTTCTCGCGGGTGGCGAGAGCGGAGGGCATCCAGTCGACGATGACATCGGCGCCACCGCCGGCGATAACCTGGCTCGGATTGATGTCCGGGCCGCCGGCCTTGATGGTCACGTCCAGTCCGGCGTCTTTGTAGAAGCCCTTGTCCTTGGCGACGTAGTAGCCGGCGAACTGGGCCTGGGTGACCCACTTCAATTGCAGCGTCAATTTTTCCTGCGCTTGCGCGCCGGTGGCGAACGTCGCGCATAAGGCCGCGGCGGCGAGGGTTTTGAGAGTCTTGGCGAACATCTGTGTGTCTCCTTTTGGTTGGGTCATACGGCGGTGCTACTTGCGATAAGAAGGATGCCAGAACGTCAGGCCTCGCTCCAATAGGGCAATCATTCCATAGAAACCTGACCCGGCCAATGCGGCCAGGGCGATGGCGGCCCACACTACGTCGACATTCATGCGGGCCACTTCCGCGCTGATGCGAAATCCCAAGCCGACGATGGGTGAACCGAAGAACTCCGCCACGATGGCGGCAATCAGCGCCAGGGTGGAATTGATCTTGAGCGCGTTGAAGATGAAGGGCAGGGCGCCGGGCACTCTGAGCTTCAGCAGGGTGGCGGCGTGACCCGCGGCGTAGGTGTGCATCAGATCGCGATGCATGGCATCCACCGCAGCGAGACCGGCGAGCGCATTGATCAGCATGGGGAAGAAAGTCACCACCGCAGCCACCGCGGCCTTGCTGTGCCACTCGAAGCCAAACCACATCACCATGATCGGCGCGATGCCCACGATCGGTACCGCGCCGGCTAGATTCGCCAAGGGCAGCAGACCACGCTTGAGAAAGTCGAAGCGGTCGGCGGCAAAGGCGGTGAGCAGGCCCGCACCGTTGCCGATCACGTATCCGGCCAGTACCGCCAGGGCCGTCTGCAGGAAGTCCGGCCACAACACGTCCCAGCGCGCGGACAGGGCATCCGCCACGGCGTGGGGCGCGGGCAGCAGCACGCGCGGTACATCCCAGCCGACCACCAGCAGTTCCCATAGGTAGAGAAAGGTCGCGCCCAGCGCCGCCGGTGCCAGCCACTTCAAGCGGTGCCGCGCTGGCAAGGCGGCGAGGCGCCGCAGGGTCCACCACAGCGCGATGAGCCAGACGATCAGCGTGTTCCACACCATGCCGGCGGCCTTGCCACGGGGTGCCTCGGGGGCGTTGACGGTGTTAAGCATCCACGCCGCGACGACGATGAGCGCGACTACTGCGACGGCAGTAAGTGCGTGTCGGCCGGTCTTCATGCGCGCGCGCCCATCAAGCGGTTGGTCGCGTTCTCGGTGGCGCGCACCGCCGCCACCAGCGCCACGCCCAACAGCGCCGCCATCACCAGCGCTGACCAGATCTGGATGGTTTGCCCGAAGTAGGAGCCGGACAGCAGCCGCGCGCCGAGGCCCGCTTGAGCGCCGGTCGGCAACTCACCCACGATCGCGCCCACCAGGCTGGTGGCCATCGCCACCTTGGCACTGGCAAACAGAAACGGCACTGCCGCAGGCAGTCGCAGTTTGAATAGGCGTTGTACCGCACTGGCGTTGTAGGTCCGCATCAAGTCCATCTGCAGCGTGTCGGGCGAGCGCAGCCCTTTCACCATGCCCACCGCGACCGGGAAGAAGCACAGGTACATGGAGATCACCGCCTTGCTCATCAGCGGGGGGTAACCCATGCTGCCCAGCACCACCACCACCATGGGCGCGATGGCAAGAATGGGAATGGTCTGCGAGGCAATGATCCAGGGCATCAGGCCGCGATCGAGCACCGCACTGTGCACCACGCCGATGGCAATCAAAATGCCCAGCGCCATGCCCAGGGCGAACCCCAGCACCGTCGCGCCCAGCGTCACGCCGGCATGAAATATCAGGCTGCGCGGACTGTCCACCGCCGTATCGAAGACGCTGGTCCACCAGTTGTCCGCCACTTGATGCGGCGCGGGCAGCACCGGGCGCTCCATGGACCAGGTGCCGTTCACCAGTTCGCGCCAGCCCCACGGCTCGCCAATGCCTTCCAGCCGCTCGCTTACCTGCGGTGCGTTCAGCCACACCGCGGCGGCGTACCAGATCAACACCACTGCCGTCAGCACCGCGATCACTGGCAGCGTATGGCGACGCAGCGGCGTGCGGGTCTCAGTCATAGCTGTGGCCGGCGCGCAGTGCCAGCCTTACGCGATGCGCCACGGCGGCGAACTCGGGCGTTTCGCGCACGTCGAGGTTGCGCCCGGCTGGCAGGGTGTTGTCGATGATCTCGATGATGCGGCCCGGGCGTGGACTCATCACCACGATCCGGTTCGACAGGAACACCGCTTCGCTGATGGAGTGGGTGACGAAAATCACGGTCTTGCCGGTGCGCTCCCACAGCCGCAGCAGTTGTTCGTTGAGATGATCGCGAGTGATCTCGTCGAGCGCCCCAAAGGGCTCATCCATTAGCAACAGTTCGGGCTGCAAGGCCAGCGCGCGCGCGATCGAAACCCGTTGCTGCATGCCACCCGACAGTTGCCACGGATACTTCTTCTCGAATCCTTCCAGCCCCACCAGCGCCAACTGCTTGAGCGCGCGCTCGCGCCGCTCGGCGGCGGGAATGCCGATGATCTCCAGGGGCAGCAGCACATTGCGCAGCACGTTGCGCCAGGGGTAAAGCGCGGCGGCCTGAAAAACGTAGCCGTAGGCTCGCGCCAGACGAGCCTGCTCCGGCGTCGTGCCATTCACTTCTATGCGTCCAGCGGTGGGCTGCTCCAGATCGGCGATCACGCGCATCAACGTGGTCTTGCCGCAGCCCGAGGGGCCGATGAAAGAGACAAATTCGCCGCGCGCGATGGTGAGGTCGACATTGGACAGCGCCGTCACCGGTGTGTCAGCGGTCTGAAACACCAACGACAGGCCGCTCGCCACCACGGCGGGCGTGGTGGCGTTTGAAGCCTTGGACGACGGTGGCGCGGCCATCACCCCTCTATTACGCGGGCGCGCTCGAGCATGGCGTGCAGCAACACATTGCAGCCGGCGCTGATATGTTCCGGCTGGGCGTCTTCGATCTCGTTGTGGCTGATGCCGTCCTTGCACGGAATGAAGATCATCCCGGCTGGCGCCAGCCGCGCCATGTACACCGCATCGTGACCGGCACCGGAGACCGCTGGCATGTTGGAGTAGCCCAGTTTCTGCGCCGCCCGTCCGACGGCGTTGATCAGGTCAGGATGAAACGGCTGCGCCGTATACATGGACACCTGCGTGATCTCGATCGACAGGCCGGTCTCGGCTGCGATGCGTGCCGCCACGCCGCGGATGTCCGCATCCATGGCCTCGCACAGCGCGTCGGTCGCATTGCGCAGGTCGATGGAAAATTTCACCCGACCCGGAATCACATTGCGGCTGTTGGGGAACACCTGCACCATGCCCACCGTGCCGCGGCCATGGGGCGGATGCCGATGGGCACAGGCCACCACTTCCTGCATGACGCGGGTGGCCACCTGCAATGCATCTTTGCGCAAGGCCATGGGCGTCGGGCCGGCGTGGGCCTCCATACCGGTCACCAGACAGTCGTACCAGCGGATACCCAGGACCCCGGTCACCACGCCAATGATCTTCTGGTTGTCCTCCAGCACCGGGCCTTGCTCGATGTGAGTCTCGAAGTAGGAACCGATAGGATGATCGCCGGGCTCCTGTTCGCCAATGTAGCCGATGCGGGCCAGCTCATCCTTCACGCTCTTGCCTTCCGTGTCCTTGGCGGCGTAGGCGTGCTCCAGGGTGAAGGCCTTGGCGAAGACGCCCGAGCCCATCATCACTGGCACGAAGCGCGAACCTTCTTCGTTGGTCCAGAACGCCACCTCGATCGGCGCTTCGGTCTGAATGTCGTGGTCGTTGAGGGTGCGTACCACTTCCAGCCCCGCCAGCACGCCGTAGTTGCCGTCGAATTTGCCGCCGGTGGGTTGGGTGTCGATGTGGCTGCCGGTCATCACCGGCGGCAGCGAATTGTTGCGGCCAGGACGGCGCATGAAGCCGTTGCCGATCTTGTCGATGGTGATGCTCATGCCGGCGTCGCGCGCCCAACCCAACACGAGGTCACGGCCTTGCTTGTCGAGATCGGTCAAGGTCAGGCGGCAGACGCCGCCCTTGGGGGTGGCGCCGATCTTCGCGAGCTGCATGAGTGAATCCCACAGGCGCGTACCGTTGATGCGCAATTGATCGATGGCGGGGCTGAGCGTTGTGTCCATAGTGTCTCCCTATACTGTTGTAGTCCCTGTCTTCCCTCTCCCGGAGGAAGAGGGGCTCTAACTTCAAGCCATCACATGACTCTCATCGTTTGACCGCACTCGGCGCCAACACCTGACTGCGGCGCGCGGCCGCGTCGAATTGCTGTCCAAACGCCGGGCGCTTGAGATAGCGCCCCGCTCCACGTCGAGCGCGCAGATCGCCTTGCACGTACACCAATTCGCCCTGACTGATGGTGTGACTCGGCAAGCCGCGCACGGTGCGGCCTTCGAAGACATTGAAGTCGCCCTTGGAGTGCTGGGTCTTCACCGATAAGGTCTTGGTGGCCTGTGGATCCCATAGCACCAGATCGGCATCCGCCCCTACCGCTACGACGCCCTTGCGGGGATACAGGTTGAAAATCTTGGCGGCGTTGGCCGAGGTCACGGCGACGAACTCGCTGGGCGTAAATCGCCCCGTGTTGACGCCCGCATCCCAGATCACCGCCAGACGCTCTTCCACACCGCCGCAGCCGTTGGGAATCTTGGCGAAGTTGTCGCGCCCTGCCGCTTTTTGCTCGGCGCAGAAGGTGCAATGATCAGTGGCCGTAGTTTGCAGAATCCCGGCCTGCAGCGCGCGCCACAGGTGATCCTGATGCTCTTTCGACCGGAACGGCGGGCTCATGACGTAGGCCGCCGCGCGGGCGAAATCCGGGTCGCGGTAGACACTGTCGTCAATCAACAGCTGTCCCGCCAGCACTTCACCGTAAACCCGTTGACCGCGTGCGCGCGCGCGCGCGACAGCTTCGGCTGACTCGATACAGGACACATGCACGATATAGATCGGCACGCCGATCACGTCGGCGATCGCAATGGCGCGATTGGCGGCTTCGCCTTCCACCATGGGCGGCCGCGACAGCGGATGGCCCTCCGGTCCAGTGATGCCCATGCGCGCGACCTCCTGCTGCAGCAGGAACACCAGTTCGCCGTTCTCGGCGTGCACCGTGGGCATGGCGCCCAATTCGAGCGCCCGCCGGAAGCTGTTCACCAGGGTCTCGTCGTCCGCCATGATGGCGTTCTTGTAGGCCATGAAGTGTTTGAAGCTGTTGACGCCCTCCTCGCGCACCAGCGTGCCCATGTCGCGATGCACGCTTTCATCCCACCAGGTGACAGCGACGTGAAAGCCATAGTCCGCCGCTGATTTCTCCGCCCAGCCGCGCCAGGTGCGGAAGGCTTCCATAAGCGGCTGCTTGGGATTGGGGATGACGAAGTCGATGATGCTGGTGGTGCCGCCCGCCAGGCCGGCGGCGGTGCCGGTGAAAAAATCGTCCATGGTCACCGTGCCCATGAAGGGCAACTGCATGTGTGTGTGCGGATCGATGCCGCCGGGCATGAGGTACTGGCCACTACCGTCGAGAGTCTGGGTACCGGCGGGCGCCTGACGGCTGGCGCTCTCGCCGACAGCGGCAATGCGGCCATCCACACACAACACATCGGCGGCCTGCTGGGCATCGGCGTTTACCACCGTGGCGCCACGAATCAACAGAGAGGTTGTCATCGGTGTCTCCTTGCTACGAAGTCGTCGTGCTGCAATCTGCTCGCATGGGGTTGTTGGGGTGCGTGGTCCAGTTGGCGTAGGTGCCGCTCACCGGCTTGCCGGTGCGCTTGTCGATCTCTCCCGCCGCTACCCGCCGCATGGTGAGGGTATCGGGTACGGGACAGATGGACACACACAGGTTGCAGCCCACGCATTCCTCTTCCATCACCTCGAAGTGACGCTTGCCCTCCTTGGTGGTGGAGATGGCCTGGTGCGAAGTATCTTCGCACACCACGTGGCAACGGCCGCACTGGATGCAGTTGGCCTGATTGATGACGGCCTTCTCCACGTAGTTTAGGTTTAGCTCATTCCAGTTGCGCACTGTGGGCACGGCGCGGCCGCGAAAGTCTTCGATGTTGGCGAAACCCTTCGAGTCCATGTAGTTGCTCAAGCCATCGCACAGATCCTGGATGATTTTGAAGCCGTATACCATCGCCGCCGTGCACACCTGCACATTGCCGCTGCCCAGGGCGATGAATTCGGCGGCGTCGCGCCACGTGGTGATGCCGCCGATGCCGGAGAGCGGCAAGCCCACGGTCTCCGGATCGCGGGCGATCTCCGCCACCATGTTGAGTGCGATCGGCTTCACCGCTTGTCCGCAGTAGCCGCCGTGCGAGCCCCAGCCGTCAGTCGAAGGACTCATCACGAGTTGGTCGAGATCCACCGCAATGATGGAGTTCACTGTATTGATCAGGCTGACCGCATCGGCGCCGCCGGCCTTGGCGGCGCGCGCCGGGTAGCGTACGTCGGTGACGTTGGGTGTGAGCTTGACGATCACCGGCAGCTTGGTGTGGTGCTTGCACCACTGCGCGATACGCTGAATGTACTCCGGCACCTGTCCAACCGCCGATCCCATGCCGCGTTCGCTCATGCCGTGCGGGCAACCGAAATTCAATTCCACGCCATCGGCGCCGGTGTCTTCCACCTTCACCAGCATGCGGCGCCAGGATTCTTCCACCAGCGGCACCATCAACGACACCACCAGCGCGCGGTCAGGCCAGTCGCGCTTGACGCGGCGGATCTCCTGCAGATTCACTTCGAGCGGACGGTCGGTGATGAGCTCGATGTTGTTGAAGCCGATCACGCGCCGGTCCTGTGACATGAGAGAGATGTAGCGCGGCCCGCTGACATTGACGATGGGCGGATCCTCGCCCAACGTCTTCCACACGACGCCGCCCCAGCCTGCCTCGAAGGCACGCACCACGTTGTATTCCTTGTCGGTGGGCGGCGCCGACGCCAGCCAGAAAGGATTGGGGCTCTTGATGCCGACGAAACTTGTGCTCAGATCAGCCATGGGATTTCTCCGATTGCTTCGTGACGGTGTCACCGCGCAGGGCGAGATCGATGCTCACGGCTGCACGCTTGCCGTGTTCGACCGCTTCCACGGTCAGATCCCTGCCGCCGAAGCGGCAGTCGCCGCCGGCCCAGATTTTCGGGTGAGTGGTGCGACCGTCGTCGTCAGTCACTATGCGGCCGGCCTTGAGTTCGATGGCCTTGCTGAGGGGACTCTCGATGAAGACCTGTCCGATGGCCTTGAGCACCAGGTCCGCTTGCAGCGTGAAGTGCTCGGCAGTTTCCGCCAGCTTGCCATTGGCCATCTCAGTGATGGCGAAGCGCACGCCCAATACCGCCCCCGCTTGCACGATCACTTCCTTGGGGGCCGCCCAGTGCCGCACCGTCACGCCGTGAGTCTGCGCCCACTGTACTTCGTCGCGTGAGGCGGACAGGGATTCGGGGCCGCGCCGGTACACCATGGTCACCACTTCCGCGCCCAGCAAGCGGGACTGCACGGCCGCATCCACCGCCGTCATGCCCCCGCCGATGACCACCACGTGGCGGCCTACCGCCATCCGTTGTGGCGGGGTCTGGCGTAGTTCCGCGATGAACTCCACGGCATCGCGCACGCCCGCCAAGGCAGGTTCGTCGATGCCGAGCGCGTTGACGCTTTGCAGACCCAGGCCCAGGAACACGCCATCGAACTGCCCAGCCAGGTCGGCCAGCGACAGGTCCTTGCCCACCTGCTGCCCGCTGCGGACTTCGATGCCGCCGATGGACAGCAGCCACTCCACCTCACGCTGGGCGAAGTTGCCCGTGGTCTTGTATGTGGCGAGGCCATACTCATTGAGCCCACCCAGTTTGGGTTTGGACTCAAACAAGACAACGGTGTGACCTTGCCTGGCCAGTCCATGGGCACAGGCTAGGCCCGCGGGTCCGGCGCCCACCACCGCGATGCGTTTGCCGCTGGCGTCGGCGCGGGTGAACAGCGGCGCGCCGGGTTGAGCGAACAGTGCATCCGTGGCGTAGCGCTGCAGGGCGCCGATCTCCACCGGCTTGTCCTCGTTGGTGTTGCGTACACAGGCTTGCTCGCACAGCACCTCGGTGGGGCAGACGCGGCCGCACATGCCGCCTAATGGATTGGCCTCGAGAATCGCCCGCGCGGATCCGCGCAGATTGTCCTGGGCGATGCGCTGAATGAAGGTGGGAATATCGATGCCCGTCGGGCAGGCCGTGATGCAGGGCGCATCATGGCAGTAGTAGCAGCGCTCGGCCTCGATCAAGGCCTGTGAGCGCGTCAAGGGCGGATGGGCGTCGGCGAAGTTGCGATCGTACTCCGCCTGACTCAACCGTCCGGCCTGAAGGCCGCAGGCGCGGGATGTCGGGGTCGTCACGGGTCAGTCTCCTCTCGGGTGCCCAAGGCGCCCATTGTCGTCGTAAGTCCCGGTTGCCCGAGGCTTGTCTACTACTTTCGAGAAAAACTACCATGCAGTAAAAGTTCTGTCCAGCTACCTCAAGTTCGACACTTTGAAGATATCCTTTTCCCTCCAGAATGAACCCTCAGGTGAGTTTGACAACCGCGTAAGAATTGCACTACTGTGATGCACGCCGCACCATTTTGGACTCAGTCCGCTAGCTGTCGATATGAGCACTGCTTCTGTACGAGCCCGTTCGTCCCGAACCCGCAACGCCGTCGAATCCGAGGGCGAGCAGACACGCCCGCCGCGCGCTGCTCGGGTGCGCAAACAGGCACAGATCCTTCTGGAAGCGGAGCAACAGTTCGCCCGAAATGGCTTCGAAGGCACTTCGCTGGATAGCATTGCCGCGGCCCTGGGCGTGAGTCGGCAGAACGTGCTGTACTACTACGCCAGCAAGGATGAGCTGTACGTTGCGGTGCTCGACAACGTGCTGGAGAACTGGCTGGAGAGCATGGACGTCATGGCCAAGGGCGACGATCCGGAGTCCGCCATCAGCCGTTACATCGCCGCCAAGCTGCGGTTCTCACAAGAGCGGCCCAGTGGCACCACCGTGTTCACACGCGAAGTGATGGCAGGCGCACCACGGTACGGCGACAAGCTGGCCGAACGCGTCATGCCGAAATTGCGTGCCGACGTCGCGGCCTTCGACCGCTGGGCCCGCAAGGGGCTGATTGAGCGGGTGGACTTCACCCATCTCATGTTCGTACTGTGGTCAGCGACCCAAGCCTATGCCGATCTGGCGCCCCAGTTTGCGCTGTTCATGGGGAAGGAGAAACTGGACGTGGTCGACTATTCCGCGGCGCACGAAGTGCTGACGAATATGATCCTGCGCAGTTTGCGCAAGCCGCAGCGGTGACTGATGACCGTGTATTTACGACGGCTGAGTCGGTGCCGGTGGTGCCGCTCAGTCTGCGTCCAGGAATCTCTGCACCGCCTTGAACAGTAGCAGTCGGTTCTTCTCCATGATGATCGTGTGTGTGCCTTCCGGGAGATTGACCAACTCTTTACTTGAGGCGCTCGTGAGAGCTTCGTGCAGCGCTTGAGCCATATAAGGGGGGGTGTCGCGATCCCATTCCGCCACAAGTAGCAATGTCGCCGCACGGATGGCGGCAGGATCGTAAGTCGCACGTCCGGCAGACCAGTACTCGCGCCCGTCCTGCAAGACGCCGTTGGGTGCGCGCAGCAGGCCAGTCTCCGCGGCAAGCGGATCCGTCGCCCAGGTGGCCTCGGCCCATTGTTCGAACCAGCCTGGGGGGATGAGATCGAGTTGCTTGTCGACAGGCACACCATTGAGCCAGCGCTTCTTGGCATCGGCGCGCGCGACTGTGCGGTAGCTGCCCAGCACGCCCGCGGCGGGGATGGGAGACGGCGTAGTGCGTAGCCACAATGGCGCGAACAACACGAGTTTGTGAACGCGATCCGGATGAGCTGCGGCATAGCCGCCCATGATGGCGGTGCCCCAACTCCAGCCAAGGAGGTTTAGCTTTTTCAGGCCGCGCCGCGCCGACACATGCTCGACCGCACTGGCCACGTCTCGCACGGCAACGTCGCTGCGCACGATGGGTGTGTTGTTCTCGGGAGGCTCGCTCATCTCTGGCGGACGGGTGGATTGCCCATAGCCACGCAGGTCGACTAAGTACACGTCATAGCCCTGACAGGCCAGATAGTCCATCCAGGAAAATCCCCCCAGCGGCAAGTCGAAGGCCGTCTCTGCCGGGTAGGTGGCGCCATGCACGTAAAGCAAGGTGCGCTCGGGCTGGAAGCGGCGCATATCGGCGGGCCGCTTGTTGCGCACATAGAGTTGAATCGACTCGCTGTCCGAATTGATGTGGTAGCTGTCGGAAACCAGTTCCCGGCTACCCAGACCCGCTTCGACACAGGGGCCCGCCGCCGTTGCGGTACTACAAAGCATTGCCAATGGAATAGTCAGTCTGCGCAATGAGACCAGGGCGAGTTCTCTCACCGGAATTTCCTTCCTGTCGATGTAAAGTGCCGCGGGGGATCACTGCGTGATCGTAACGCAGATCGTACCGTGAGTCCGAGCTGACCGCGCCTGCGCGGATGGCAAACCAGTCTGCCCTGTGTCGCGCCAGCGCCCTGGAACTGCGCTGTGTTTCTAAGGTGTCAGAGGCCGCCCTTGCGCTGGGTGCCGGGGTCGAGTGAATTGGCCCAGGTCATGGCGGTGACCTGATGCGCCATGAGATCTTCCGGCTCGACCACGCCGATTCCATCAAGCGCCATCTGCATGTCCATAAATCCAGGTAGCTCCACGGTCTCGACCAGAAACAGCAACGCACCCAACTTGCCCATGCGGTCGATCAGCGCGAGCCGTGTTTCTTCGCACAGCGGCAACTCCGCGATGAGTTCTTCCATGGTAATGCCGAACTGTGCGCTCAACAGGGACAGCATGCCAGCCATGAAGGCCCGGTCCTGTTGGTTACGATCTGCCTTCCATAGATCACGCGCCAGCATCTCCATGAGTTTTCCACGGGTGGCCGCCTGGATCAGCAGCGGGCTGGGGAATTCCACTCCGGGCACACCGCCGGTTGAAAACATCAGGACCTGCAGCCAGCGGCGGAGGTGATTGCGTCCCATCACCATGATGGCTTGCTCGATGGTTGTGGACGGGTTGCGCGCTCCGACCGCCGCGGAGTTGGCCAGCCGCAACAATTGCAGGCTGATGTCCGGATAGTGCTTGAAGGCATCGACGATCTGGTCCAGGTCCGCATCGGACATGACCAGACCCATGAGCTTCATCAAGGCCATCTGGCCATGGTCAAGCTTCTTGCCGGCAATGACTTCAGGGCGCGAAAAGTGGTGCCCTTGAAGATAGTCGAAACCGAGTTCCAGGCATTCGCGTGCCCGTTGCGGCGTCTCGACGCCGGCGGCCAGCAGACGCCTGCCTGAGGGCTTAAGCGTGGTAACGATGTGTCGCGCCTGCTCGAGGTCCATGTCGCTGACGTTGACGTGAAGCAGGTGGGACAGTGACAACAGCTGCGCCCCGCCAGGCGTGCTCAAGGCCTTGGAGTCCAGCGCAAGTGAAAACCCGCGCGCCTTGAGGGTTTGGCAGCGCTCGACCGCTGTTGGCGTCATTCCTTGCGGACTCACCAGGTTCAGTATGACCCTATCCCTAGGCAAGTGGTCGATCGCATCGCTCATCAACAGATCAGGGGTGAGGTTCACCGTACCTTTGTGGCGTCCCAGGACATTGTCGGCACCCAGCTCCGTGAAGGCGTAATGCAGCAGCAAGCTGGCCGCCTTGGCGTCATGGCTCTTGCTCGGGTCGACGGGGCGAAGGTCCAATTCGAAGCCCGCCAAGTTACTGGTCCTGTCCAATATAGGCTGTCTGCCCAGGTAGTGCGTTGTTGTGGTCATGCCGTTTTTCTCCCCGAGAAAAAATGTGCTTTGCCGGGCGCACCATCCGTAAAGCGCCCGCGGCACGACTCGCCTCCAGCGGCGACACGCACCGCTGCTGGTTTCGGCGTGGGCACCCTTCCGGAGGAGCAGGTGATTGCCTATCGGCTTGTAGGGAGGCTGCCGATAGTGGCCAAGGGGCGGCATGGCCGGCATGCGAGAGAGCCAAGCTTAGTGCGCGGATCTCACTCTCATTGCGGGTCGCAATGCAACGCGCCTGGATCTCCGGTGGTAGATTTGAGCGCCAAGGCGAGCTCGGACCACGCCTGATGGTGCGGATCCGGAGGCGCGCAGAGCCAGCGTCGGACTTGCCCCATCTCTTCAAATCTATCCTGTTGAGTCGCCCGACAGAAGCCGGGCTCAGGAGTGTGCAGAGCGTTCCAGACGCGGCACAGGTCAGCGCGTTCGAGGGTGACCGTGCGCTGTACGGCCGGCTGCAAGAGCCTCTGCAAGCCGTTCGCCGCTGACCTGGCACGAGGATCAGATAGCACGTACTTGTCGGCCTGCATCCAATGGGTGCCGACGCCTCCGCGTGAACGGAAGGGCAGCGGCAGCGGCAGATAGTGATACTTGACTGAGGCCGCAGCGCCGGTGGATTTGCGCAGACTTTCCAGCAGGCGTTCGATGTCCGCCATTAAGGCTTGTGTGAGTCCACCGGTAAGCCGCTCCTTGGCGTTGCCAAAGGCGGTGGAGAGTCCGCGGTCTTGTTGATAGTCGATGCCCACCGCCGAAGCCTCGGCCAGGACGAAATGAAGAGGCCGTAGGCCACGCCGCGCCGGGCAGTTAGGGCTTTCGGGGCTGCACTTGCCCAACAGATCCGCGAGCGCGCTGCGCACCGACAGCAATGCCGACACCAGTCCGAGATTCTCCTCGGCACCCCCATCCGTGACGAAGTACGCTCTCGCCGGGCAGGGTGAGCCCGCACGGGCGTCAAGGACGAGTACCTTGGCGTTCTGGAACACGGGGGGAAAGTTGGCGTTGAGAGCTGCCGCGGTGGCCAGCGGAATGGTGGGGTCGCGCAATACCATGTAGGGCAGACGCACATCCGGAATGATGGCGGACGGGTTGAATGCCTCATCGTCCCGAAGATTGGTGAAAACCAGCCGACCGCCGCTCATTAGGGCGTAGGGTTGCTGATGCGATGAGCAATCCGAGGCTTCAGGCGGCGTCAGCACTTTCGCCAGCAGATCCGAGTCTTCCAGCGGATGACCGGTAACTGCCGTGTTCAAGATCAGCCCGACCCTGTCCACCTGGCCCAGTGTCGGGCCGATGCAGTGCTCGGCGTCGTCTGCGCAGAATAGTCGCCGCTGCAGACTCTCGCTCAGCAGGCGAGTCAGGGAGCCGCCCGTGAATATGCGCCACTCGGCGGCCCCTTCGATGACATCCTCTATGAAGGGGCGTGAGACGCCGTCGCGGAACCGGTTCCACCGGTCGAGTTCGCCGGAAGTCAGTTCGTCGAAGTGCGCCGCGAAGTACGACAAGGCCACACCACCGCCGGATACGCCGCTCAACAGCACCACATGGCGATCGGCCCCGAGCCGGTGCAGTCCATGCAGAACGTGGGTGGCATAGAGCGCGGCCCTCGTGCCGCCACCGGAGGCCGCGACGATCACGGCTGGTTGCGGGTCATCAGCGGCGATGAGGTGCGCGGTCAGGTCGTAAGGGGCTTGTGCATCCGTCACCACTGACGTTGAAAGAATCGGATTGGACGACTCGGCATCCGCCCAATAGAGGTAAATTCCGATGAACCCGAAGATGGTTGCAATGAGCAGTACGTTCATCCAGTAAAAATAGGCATTGGCGGCGCGCGACACACCGTTCATGTGTGGCCGGCCGTCTGCAACATCCAGGAGAGAAAACACACCCAGCAGGTTATAGCTGTGAAAGAGCGGACGGCCATCCTGAGTGTTCTCCGGCGTCGGCCGACCCACCACCAGCAAGCGGCCTAGTCCGTGGGACATGAGCTTGCGCCCCTCGAGCGCCACTTTCACCTTTCCGGTGGATTCGCTCTTGAACACGTAGTCGAGTTGGGAATCACCCTGCGTGGCGCCCAGCACCTCCAGCAATTCGGCCGCGGCGATGCGATTGATCCAGTAGTCCACAGTCCAGGCCAGCATGTAGGCGGCAAGTATCCACATGAGGGTCGCGCCAAGGGGCGCGGCATCCAGGATGATGGCGACGTAGTGAACGTTCATCAATCGCAGCAGCGACAATGCGATGACCAGCACGGATACGGGAAACGTCATGCCGCTTAGCAGCCAGCGCTCGATCAATCCTGCCAGTTGCGCCCACCGCCGTGACAGGCTTGCCCAGGTCATGAGCAAGACGGACAGCAGCAACGTCGGCCAGAACACGGTCGTCACTGAGCCAGCGGGGGCCATCAGCGCCAGCAGGCAGGGAAGCAGCAAGCTGCGCAAAGGCCGGTATAGGTTGCCTTGAATGATCGCCTGCACGACGCTGGCGACGCTCACGTCCGGTGTGCCGCGATCGGCGACAAACAGTTCAGTCTGGGACAGTTGTTTCTTGAAGTAGGCAGATGAATCGACGTGTACGCGTTTAAATCGTGAGCGCGCCAGCCTGGGAGCTATGCAGACAACCAGTGCAAGTGCGCTAATCAACAAGGCGCCCAGATGCCGGTAGGGCCGGTCAGTCATCTCGGTCGCGATGCCGGGAGCGACGCCAATCCAGATGGCAGCACACAGCAGAACAAGCGTACCCATCTGCATGTAAAGCAACCGTTGCGATGAGGCGGTCTTGCCCTGTGCCCTGAAAGAAGTCCATACGGCGATCCCACACAGCGCCAGTGCTAGCGCCGTGGGCAGTTCGCTCCCTGGCGGGCTTGCGGCACCGCCGCAGGGCAGCTCCAACGCCAGCCGAATCGCCATGACGATGCCAGCGATGAGGGGGGTCAACACCACGATTCCGCACAATGCCATGGCCACCCCCAAGGCTGGCCGTCTTTGGGCGCGATCCTGCGTACCCGCCGGGTCGCGCTCGTCCATGCGAGCTAGACGCTCCTTGACGCCTTTGAAGTACCAGCGGCCGCCTCGAAGGGTGAGCCATGCCACTACCGCAGCGAGCCCGGCAAGTGAAGCGACGGCGACCGGTGCGGGCACCAGGGTGCACAACGCATCGGGCGTGAAGCCGAGCGCAATGACCAGCACCAGTAGGGTGTGCGCCCAGAAGATGGGCTTGAATGGCGCTGGACGTGGCGTGAGCCCGCCGGTGGTGGTGTCGTACCGGTACTCACGGTGCAAGTCGAAATCAAACCGGCGGGTTGCGCTGTCGATCAGCGCAGGCGCGTCCTGGAAGAAGGCCAAGCCCCACTCGCGCATGCCGCCGAGACTTCGCCACAGTGTGTAGGCACCTGTCACGCCCGCGGCCAACAGCATCAACCATTTGCCGAGGGTTGCGTGGGCTGCCCATGCGGCGAAGTACGACGGCCCGGGGGACTCGGATGTTAGGTTCAGCAGCAGCAGGTTCTCGGCCAAATCTGTCATCACCGCAGCACCGCCAACAACGAGCGTGAATCGGGCCGGTCGCCGGGCACCGGGCTGCCGCCATCCCGTGCTCGCCACGCTGACAAACAACAGAAGCAGCAATGCCATGATGCCAAAGTCCTGATGCAGCCAGTCTCTCAGCGAGTCGATGCCGGGAGACGACGCCTGTTTCAGACGTTCGATCAAGGCCAGGGTGTTGTGCGGGTCGGGGCGCCAGGGCATGCCGGGCAAGGGGAGATCGCCCGCCGCAATTCGCAGCGGCTCGCCCACCTTCTTCAGGAAGTAAAGGCTCAATCCGAGCAGAGACGCTAGGCCAGCTGCGGCGTAATGTCCTGCTTTGAGATGTGACATCGTGCGCCCTTGCGAAGCGTGTCGATGCATCATCGTACATGCAAGTGTCATCAGTCTTTCCCAGCCGCTCATTCCCAGCCGCGCTGTGCCGTGCCAGAATATTGCCCGGGAGGAACCCGCTCACCCAATAGCAATCACATATCGTGAGCTTCACCTTCAACTATTGGGACCCACCGATGAATTCACCTGATCTGCCCAACAGCGCCAAGCGCGCCGCATCCACCCGCAAACCCCGCGTGTCCGCCACGACTAACGAGGGCACCAAGCGCCGTGCGACTGCGGGACTGATAACACAGTCTGCCAACTCCGCCATCTCCGCCGAGGAACGCCGCCGCATGGTGGAAGTGTGTGCGTATTTTCTTGCCGAGCAGCGTGGTTTCGCACCTGGCAACGATCAGCAAGACTGGCTCGAAGCCGAGGCCCGCATCGCGGTGATGCTGGCGCCCGCCGCGCGCAAAGCCTCGTCGCGGCGCACGACGCAGTAGCCGGCGCGGGGCGCGGTTCGCATGCCGAGTCAGGCGCAGAATGCGGCCATCACAACCATCTCGGCGCGCACGCTGGCGCACTATGCCGAGCGCGCTGACGCTTTCTGGGAGGGCACGCGCGACCACGACGTGAGCCAGAACATCGAGGCGCTGCTATCACACATCAAGGCCACGCCGCCGTTCAGCGTGCTCGACTTCGGCTGCGGGCCGGGACGCGATCTGCTCGCGTTGAGGCGACGGGGACATCATGCGATCGGCCTCGAAGGCGCCGAGCCTTTCGTTCAGATGGCACGTGAGTACAGCGGTTGTGAGGTCTGGCAGCAGGATTTTCTGCGCCTGGAGTTGCCAGCGGCGCGCTTCGATGGGGTATTCGCCAATGCATCACTGTTCCACGTGCCGAGCGCGGAGCTGCCCCTTGTGCTGATGGCGCTGCGCGAAACGCTCAAGGCCGGCGGCGTGTTGTTCGCCTCAAATCCGCGTGGCAACAATGAAGAAGGCTGGACCCATGGTCGCTATGGGGTGTTTCACGACCTCGATAGATGGCGTGCCTATCTGGCCAACGCGGGCTTCGACGAACTTACCCACTACTATCGGCCTGAGGGTGTGCCGCACGCGCAGCAGCGCTGGCTCGCGACCGTGTGGCGGCGCCCATGATCGACCGCAACAGGCTGCCGGGCACGACGCGCCGGCCAGCCAACTGATCGATAGCGCATTCGAGGGGCGTGGTGGCATGACCTACGAGTTGTATGTGTTCGACACCGAACAGGTTTCGGGTCTGGAGGGCGCACGCGAAGCTCACGAAGCCATGCCCTATTTCGAGCGCTCGCGACCCGTGAGCGATCAGGGTGCGCGCAAGTGGCGCACCATTCGTGCGTTGCAAGCGAGTAGTCGTGACCTCACGTTGATGGAGCCGGAGAAACCCAAGCGCGGCGAGGAAGAGATGCGATACGCGCAACTGGCCAATCTCGAAACCGCCCACGCGCTCTGCCTCAACATCTTCGACGACGCTGTCGAAATCGTGCTTGAGGTGCCGGACGAACCGGTCGATGCGGAGCAGGCCGTCAAGGCCACCTTTGCCTGTCTGCTGCGCCTGGAGTTGGAAGGCTACGCCTGCGTCTACGACGCCCAGCTCGATCGGCTGCTGAACCTGTCCACTGATGAGGCGCTGCTGTCGCAATCCTATGCTTCAGAGGCCGGGATGATGCAGCAGGGCGGCGAGCGATCGAGACCGTCGCCGAAGTCAACGCCACAAGCACCTTTGTCAGCGCCCCTGGCAGCCGAGCCGGGATCGATCAGCGGAGGCAGCAAGAAACCGTGGTGGAAAATCTGGAAATGAGGCGTGTTCGGCCCATTGGCACCCTGACCGGCAGCCGCTGAAACGCCAAGGGAGTCCGCTGGGTATCAGCAACGCTACCGGTTTGAAACGGTGGCGCTCATGCGCCGCGAACCATCGCCATCACCTTGGCCGCATCCAAGCCACTGGCCGTCTGCTGAATCTGCGGCAGATATTGCTGCTGTAGTGCTTTCGCCGGGGCCAGCATTGTCTGATATGACTCTCGCAGCGTGGCTGTGCTCATCTGCCGTCCACCTGCGTAGTAACGCTTCGCGATCTGCCCAAGCGCGTAGGTGGTGGCAAAGGAGAACGCCATGCTGGTCGCCGTCTTGCCGATGCCCTTCGCAAGGCCGCCCGCGGCTTTGCCCAATAGACCGCCCAATAACTTGCGTCCGAACTGCTCCAGATATTGCGAGGTCAGACCGACGCCAGCGGTAGCGATGAATTCGCGGATATGTCCCTGATCCAGTTCGACGCCATGGGCCTTGCCGATGCGATACACCAGCTTGATCTGCAGCGGGATGATGGCGATGGAGGCCCACGATTGCGGCAGCAGTTCCAGGGCGCCATTCAAGATGGCGGAATTGAGGATCATCTTGTCCAGTTCGGCGTCGGACACCTTGGCGGTCGCGGCAACCGCGGTCGGCGAGGCTGGAGGTGTCGCCGCCGCGGCAGCGGGTATCACCGTCACGCCATAGGCGGCGTCTGCGATTGATTCCGCCGGCGCCTGCAGTGCGCTCGCTTCGTCAGGGTCGAGGCCAAGATGCACGCGCAGTTCGGAAAGAAATCGGCGTTCGCCGTCGCCCATGCGATGATCGGCGTTGCACACGCAGACCGCCATTTCGTAAGCCAGTTGTCGATGGTCGGGATCCGACAGTAGCGCTGCGGCGTCGGCTACGCTCACGCGCTTGAGCAGCACATCCTGATAAATGCCCGCCAGATTCGCCGCGCCGGACTCGCCCGCCAGTGTGTGGGCCAGTTGGCGGATCTGCTCACGCTCACCATCGTCTTTGCTGCCATCGGCAAAGGCGGCGAAGAGCGCGAGGGTGAGAATGGCTTTCTGCGGTTCGGATGTCATGGTGATCCTTTCGAATAGGGAGGCAAGGAAAGGCGCAGGGCGCTGCATGCCGTGTGTGACGCACGCGGTCATTGACCGGGCGGGCGCCGACCAGTTCCGTCGACAGCTCAAGCGCAGCAAAGTGGACCGGCCGGTTCGAAGGGCCAGCAGAGGGGTCTAAATGCGCGGCTTGGTGATCGCCTGGGTAACCGTGGCGCAGGCAATCAAGCCCATGCCATCCTGCACGCCATGGGCTTCGCAGCGCACAAAGGCCAGCGTGGCGCCGCGGCGGATGACTTCGGCACGCAGGCCGATGCTCGACCCCAGCGGCGCGGCGCGGATGATGTTGGCGTGCAGATCGACGGTGGCGGCCTGCTCACCTTCTTCCAGCATGGGAAGAATCGAGAAGTACGCCGACGAGTCCATGTAGCCGTAGAGCAGCCCGGGGTGAAGCATGCCCGAGGGGTTGATGGCATTTTCTTCCACGGTGAAGCGGCACCAGGCGCGACCGGGTTCCTGGAACACCAGTTCCAGGCCGGCGTAGCGGTGGAAGGGGTGATTCAGCAGCCAGTCGGTCTGGCGCTGCAGGCGGTCTACGGAACTGGTGGTCGACATGTTCATCCCGCGATGGTGACGCCGCCGTCGGCGACGATGGTCTGGCCCGTAATGAAGGCGCCGGCACGCGAGGCCAGCATCAGCGCGATGGCGCCGATGTCGTCCGGCTCGCCGATACGCCGCAACGGCGTAGTCTTCAGCACAGGGTCCAGGTACTCGGGATTGTCCCACAGCGCGCGGGCGAAGTCTGTCTTCACCAGGCCGGGTGCAATGCAATTGACGCGGATATTGTGCGGGCCCCACTCCACGGCGAGATTGCGCGCCAGTTGCATGTCGGCGGCCTTCGAGATGCAGTAGGCGCCGAGCACGGAACTGCCCTTGATGCCGCCGATGGACGACACGATGATGATCGACCCATCGCGCCGCTCCGCCATCTCCGGCATCACCATGTTGGCGAGCCACAGGTTGCTGACGATGTTGTTCTGCAGGATCTTGTTGAAGGCCTCATCCGGCAGCTTAGCCATCGGCCCGTAGTAGGGATTGGAAGCGGCGTTGCACACCAGCACGTCCACACGGCCCCAGGCTTTGCGGGTCTCCGCCACCAGATTCTCCAGTTGGGCACGGTCGCTGATGTTGGCCGCCACGCTCATGGCGTTGCCGCCAGCGGCGCGGATGCTGCTGACGACTTCGTCACAAGCGGCGACCTTACGGCTCGATACCACCACCTTGGCGCCCGCGCCGGCCAAATGTTCGGCGATGGAGCGGCCAATGCCACGGCTCGATCCGGTGACAATGGCGACCTTGCCGTCCAGTCTAAAGGCTTGCATGGAAAGTCTCCTTACACCAGAGCGCGGCGAAGAATGGCGAGACCCTCATCGATCTCCGAGCGCGTCAGATTGAGTGCGGGCATGAAGCGCAGCGTGGCGGGTCGGGGTGAGTTGATCAGCAGGCCCATGTCGCGAGCACGGTTGGAGACCTCGCCGCCAATGTCTTTACCCAGTTCCAGCGCCACCAGCAGGCCGCGTCCACGCACGGCGCCGAGGCCGACATCCTTGGACAGCGCCAGAAGTTTCTCGCTCAGGTAGGCGCCGAGCGCATTCACTTCAGCGAGAAAGACGGGCTTGCCGACAACATCGAGCACCGCCGAACCCACCGCCGTCATCAGCGGATTACCGCAGTAGGTGCCGCCCTGATCACCGTGCTCAAAACAACTGGCGGCCTCGGAGGCGAGCAGAGCAGCCAGTGGTACGCCGGCCCCGATGCCCTTACCCAGCGTCATGATGTCCGGTTCGATGCCGCTGTGCTGGTAGCCGTACAGCTTGCCGATACGGCCGAAGCCGGTCTGCACCTCGTCGACGATCAACAGCAATCCGCGCTCACGCGTGAACTCGCGCAACGCCTGCATGAACTCATCCGTGGCGGCCAGCACGCCTGCCTCGCCCTGCACCGGCTCGAGCATCACCGCGACAGTCTTGTCGCTGACGAGTGCCTTCACCGACGCCATGTCGTTCAATATCGCTTTGCGAAAGCCTGGCACCTTGGGCTCGAATAGAGGCTCGAAGGCCACCTTGCCCGACGCCGACATGGTGGCCAGCGTGCGGCCATGAAAGGAATTCTGAAACGTGATGATCTCGTAGGCACCATTGCGGTGTTTGGCGCCAAACTTGCGCGCCAGCTTGATGGCGCCTTCATTGGCTTCGGCGCCGCTGCTGGCAAAGAACACGCGGTCGAAGCACGACGACGCGGTAAGTGCCTGGGCAAAGCGTGCACTGGCGTCGTTGTAGTACGCCGGGCTGGGGTTGATCAGGGTCGCCGCCTGTTTCGCCAGGACGTTCACCACCTCCTTGGGGCAGTGGCCCAGACAGTTCACCGCCCAACCTTGCACATAGTCCAGGTAGCGGCGGCCCTCGCTGTCCCACAGGTAGGAACCCTCGCCACGCACCAATACGGCCGGCGGGCGAGAGGTGATTTCCATCAGGGCGTTGAGCGGAAAGTCGGCGGCTTTCATAGGGGTCTCCGGGTTGTGGAAAGACAAGAGGCCACGCGAGGTGGCCTCATGCCTGTGTGCCGATTCTATATCCCGTAGCTGCTCAAGAGCAGGCCGGGGCGCCGCCCAGGGCGGCCGGGCTCAATACTTTATCGAGCAGCCATATGCGGGTGCCGCGGCCACTGCCACCTGCTTGCCCGCCAGACTGTCTTCCAGTGCGGCAGTTACGAAGTTCTTGGCGGTCTTGATATCCGCCTGGCGGAAACTGGCCTTGTCGTCGATGGCGCCGGCGTAGATCACTTTGCCGCCGGGGGCAATCACCCACATGTGCGGCGTGGCAGTGGCGCCGAACATCTTGCCCACTTTGCCATCGGGATCCAGCACCAATGCGGTGGGTTTCATCTTCCACTCCTGCACGATCTCGCGCGAGCGGGCCGGATCACGGTAGTTGCTCGAATTGGGATTCGTCGAGTTGATGGTCAGCCACACAACGCCCTTGTCGCCAAAGCGCTGCTGCAGAGACTGCATGTTGCCGCTTTCGTAGTGCTTCTGTACAAACGGGCACTCGGAGTTGAACCACTCGAGCACCACATACTTGTCGCGGTACTGCGCCAGGGACTGACTGGCGCCCTGGATGTCGGTAAGGGTGAAGGCGGGCGCGCTTTGACCCGCCTTGATGTCGGCATGGACCGTTGTCGCGCTCAAGGCAAAGACCGCGCTCAGCAGCAGGGAAAAGGTGTGTTTCATCTTGCTCCTCCAGATTGAGTTCAGGATGACTTGGTCAGTTTCGCCAACGCGTCTTTGACCACGCCGGTGGTGAGAACCTCGGGTAGCAGTCTGGGTTCCCGTTGACCGGGCGTGAATAGCGCGTACACCGGAACACCGTTGCGTCCAAGTTTCTCCAGCGCGGCGGTGATGCTGGCATCGCGGTTGGTCCAGTCCGCGCGCAAGCGAACCACCTGGGCAGTGCGGAAGGCCGCATCGATGGTGTCCGTGTGCAGCACGAGGCGCTTGTTGACCTGACAGCTCACACACCAAGCGGCGGTGAAATCGACGAACACGGGATGGCCGGCGTCAAGCGCGCTGCGCACTGCATCTTCCGACCAGGGCTTCCAGGCCTGCTCGCTTTCGCCAGGTTCGCCGCGCGGCCACGCCAGTGTGACCGCGCCCAGCACCAGTACCACGCTGACGGCATTGCGCAGCCAGTGGTTGATCCGCAGCCGCTGCCGGGCCCAGAGCGCACAGGCCAGCAGCACCATCGCCAGCAGTACACGAGCGGCACCGTCGATACCGACTTGTTGTCCGAGTACCCACAGCAGCCACACCACGGTGGCGAACAGCGGAAAGGCGAGAAACTGCTTGAGTGTCTCCATCCAGCGGCCGGGGCGCGGCAGCTTGCGCAGCGCGGCAGGAAACAGACACAACAGCGCGTAGGGTAGGGCCATGCCCAGCGCCATGGCGGCAAACACTAGCAGCGCGGTAGCGGCGGGCAGGGTGACTGCGTAACCCAGCGCAGCCCCCATGAAAGGCGCGGTGCAGGGCGTGGCGACCAGGGTGGCCAGCAGGCCGGATGCCAGGGCGTCGAGCTTCTCGTTTTTGACTTGCACGTTGCCGGCCAACGATTGTGCGCCCAGGCCGATGTCAAACAGTCCCGCCATGTTCAGGCCCAGCAGCATGAACAACAGGGCCAGCCCGGTGACCATGACTGGCGATTGCAGTTGAAAGCCCCACCCCAGGGCGCCGCCCTGGGCACGCAGCGCCAGCATGAGGCCGGCGATGACCAGGAACGAGGCCAGCACGCCCACGGTGAACAGTGCGCCTTGTTCCCGCAGCACCGACCTGCGTCCGTGGGCACGTTCCAGCACACCGAGGATCTTGATGGTCAGCACGGGAAACACACACGGCATCAGGTTGAGGATCATGCCGCCGATGAAGGCAGCTACCAGGGCCAGTGCAAGCGTCATGTTGGCGGCGGCGGGCGGTGCTGCGATGGCCGGCAGCTTCGCATTTTCGATGGGCGCGCTCACCAGCAGTCCGGCGGTACCCGAAAAGCCCGGTTCCGCGGTCAACACGCCCGATAGCGTAGTGCTGGCGGACGCCGCGGCGTCCTGTCTCAGCCGCAAGCGGTAACCCTCCGTCGACACTGCGGTGACCTGGGTGTCATTGTCCTCGATTACTCCTTCCGCGTCGGGATGGAAGGCGAGTCGCGTCAGCGTCGTGGGGGCGGGCGGGGTGACGACGATCTCCAAGGCCTGACCGTCGCGCAGCACCTGTGTGCGCCAGCCTGACGGTGTGCCGGGGAACTGTGTCCGCGTTAGTTTGAAGGCGGCGCTGACGTCCTCTGCGACTCTTGCTTCTGGACCGACCGGCAAGGTCGTGTCAAACGATGCGCTTGCGGGGATGCATACCTCCTCGCATACCAGCCAGTCGGCAGTGGCCTTGAGCGGAAAGCGGTCGCCCTGGAAAGTGGCGGGCACTGAA